>OEIV010001388.1_pt1 | contig 11109 bp, 7 predicted proteins | sample 1539231 | NCBI WGS metagenome assembly OEIV01 (sample SAMN03794762, study PRJEB22550) | activated sludge metagenome | feature: wastewater treatment plant; material: activated sludge; isolation source: Wastewater treatment plant of a petroleum refinery complex | place: Argentina: Buenos Aires ... | reverse complement strand
GTGATCATCGACACCCGGACGGGCGAGATCGCGCTGGGCTCGGCGACGTGCCTGACGGGCTTTGATCTGCAGGCGAACACGCCGGTGATGTTGCTGGGCGTCGGTGGCGCGACGGCCCAGTCGTCCGTCGATTCCAACGGGTGGAATCGCACCTACATCCGTGATCGATTCCTCGACGGCTGGTCGCCGGAGCAGATCCTGGCGGGGCTTTCAACGTTTGACGGCGGGCATCAGACGCGGCAGTACGGCTTCGCGGATGTGCTGGGGCGCACGGCGACTTTTAGCGGTGCGGGGGCCGGCGCGTGGGCGGGTGGACGGACCGGGCGGGTGGGCGACCTGGTGTACGCCGTGCAGGGGAACGTGCTGACCGGAGAGCCGGTGGTGTCGTTGGCGGTCGATGCGATCGTGAACACGCCGGGCGATCTCGCGGAGAAGATGATGGCGGGGATGGAGGCGGCGCGGTTGATGGGCGGGGACGGGCGGTGCTCGTGTCGGCCCAACGACGCGGACGGGTGCGGATCGCCGCCGCCGAGCTTTGAGAAGTCGGCGCACATCGCGTACATGCTGATCGGTCGGCGCGGGGACGTTGACGGGACGAACGCGAATTACCGCGCGGGCGCCTCGCCGCTGTCGCTGGCGGGGGCGGACTTTGACGGTGACGGTCGGAGCGACCTGGTGACGGGTGGCGGCTCGAACGGGATGCTGAGCCTTTTCAGGAACATCTCGGCGGAGGGCGGGAAGCTGCGCGTGCTGCCGGCGGGGAACACGCCGTTCGGCGGCACGCTGCGCGACATGGCGGCGATCGATTTCGACGGCGACGGCAAGAAGGACCTGCTCGCGGTCGACAGCGACGGCTCGCGCCTGCTGCGTCTTCGGGGGCAGGGCGACGGCTCGTTCGTGCCTGAATCTCCCGTCTCGTTGCCGACAAACCCGCGGGCGCTGACGCTCTTTGATGTGGACGGTGACGAGGACCTCGACGTGGCGGCGGCGTCGCAGACCACGCCTTCGGTGACGATCCTGCGGAACGACGCGGGTGTGTACTCCGTGCTTTCGACGACGCCCATCGGCGCGGGGCTGAACCTGATCGCGGCGGGCGACCTTGACGGCGACGGGCGAGCGGACCTGGCGGTCGGAGACGTCACCGGCAAGTCGGTGATCCTGCTTCGGAACGCGTCGAACCAGGGCGGGTTGGAGGCGATGGCGACGCTGACGCTTCCGGCGGCGGCGTTGGCGGTCGCCGCGGGGGACACCAACGGAGACGGCGTTGCGGAGGTCTTCGTCGGCACTAACAACTCCGACCGATTCGTGCGCGTCTTCCGGAAGAACGGCCCGGGCTGGGACATGGGGACGTTCCCCATCGGCGGTTCGGCGGGCGGCCTGGTCCTGCTCGATGAGGACCGGAACGGCGCGCTGGACGTGCTGGTGTCGACGCGATCGTCCCCGCAGGCGATCAACATCGTGCGTGGAAACGGCGACGGCACGTTCGGGGCGGCCCGGGCGTTCCCGATCGGCTGGACGGCGTCGAGGTTTGCTCCGGTCGATCTCAACAACGACGGCGTGCTCGACATCGCGTGTGCCGGCGCGGGGGGCGTGATCCTGATGCAGGCCAACGAGCCCGGCGAGTTCAGCCCCCAGAGCGGGTTGGGCGGCGGCGACTATTACATGACGTTCAACGTGCCCAACCAGACCGTCGGCGATCCCGATCCGGTCTACACGCTGCGCGACATGTTCAACGCGTGGCGCTCGGGGTTGGTTGGCGTCACGGACGCCGTCCGGTCGCAGGGCGTGCCGGACCAGACGATCATTCGCGCGGGGCTGCGCGGCTCGGCGATGGTGACGATCACGCCGCGCGACTTCGCGGGGACGCCCGTAGTTGTTGATCCGTCGAGCGTGCGGCTGGTCCACGCGCCGGGGAGTGCCGGCGCGACGGTCTTGGGGGCGGTCGAGGCGGGGGACAACGGGACCCTGGTCGCGACCGTGACGGCGGGATCGCGCTGCGGCGTGGACAAGATCGAGGTGGTGGTCGGGCACCAGCCGCGCGACATCGTGCTCATGCCCGCGATTACGCTGACGGTCACGTCGCCGGCGGACATGAACCTCGACGGCGAACTTGATGACGAGGACCACGAGCTGTTCGAGCAGGGGTTTGAGGCTGGGTCGCCGGAGGCGGACTTCAACGCGGACGGATACGTCAACGGCGACGACTACGACGCGTTCGCGGAGCGGTTCGAGGCGGGGTGCTGAGCTTCGCTCAGAAATGACCAAATCACCAAGTGGCCAAGTCGCCGAATGAAGGCAGCGAGACAGCGAGGGAGGGGAAGAAATGTCCTCCTGGCGCGGAGCTGCTGCAAAGGATGAGCGGCCCGTGATTACTCGGCGCGGCGTTCGATTGTGATCGAGCCGTTGGAGGTGTCGACGATCGATTTCTCGCCTTCGCCGAGGGTGATCGTCGCCTCGCTCTTCTTGGGCTGCTTGACGTTGGCGGCGTCAATGCCGTTGATCGTGACGCGCCCATTGCTGGTGTCGGCGTCGATGACGCCCGCGAACGCCGGGCCGAACGAGAGGGTGATCGAGCCGTTGGAGGTGTCGAGCTTGACGGGGCCCTTGGCGTCCTTGGCGAGCGAGACCTTGATCGCGCCGTTGGAGCTATCGGCGAAGACCTTGCCCGCGGCGTGGTTGATGGTGACCGCGCCGTTGCTGGTCTTGGCGGTGGCCGCGCCGCCGGCGTGCTCGATGGTGATGGCGCCGTTGGAAGATTCGGCGTGGACCGGGCCGTTGATGCCCTTGGCGGTCACCGCGCCGTTGCTGCTGGTGAGCTTGGCCTCGGCGGCGTCGGGAAGGACGATCTCGAACGCGCAGCCCTCATAGCTCAGGCGCTTGTCGTCGGGCCACTTCACATAGACCGAGAGCGTCTTGTCGTCCTTGCGCTCGGCGAGAACCTTGGTTGCCGCGAGGCGCTCCTTGGTCTGGGCCCGCAGCTTGGCGACGATGGTCACGTCCTTCGCATCGGCGGAGGTGGTGACGGTGATCGCGCCGTTGGCGGTGTCGACCACGATCGGCGACGCGGCGACGTGGGGGATGTTGCTGGTGCGGGTTTCCTCTTCGACCGAGTAGTTGAGCACGCACCCGCCGGACATGGCCGCGCCCGCGAGGGTGGCGGTGAGGATGACGCCGAAGAGCGTGCCGCGGGTCAGGGCGGCGGCGGCGATGAGGGCGCGAGCGGAATGAGCGTGCATGTCGATCTCCTTGGGGTGCCTTGGGGTAGTTTAGTGGGAGTTCGGGTCCGGCGATTTCAGGGTGCCGATGCCACCGAATCGTGCCCGGGCGCACGGCACCTGTACGTCTCCCGACTCCTGACTCCTGAGTTTGCGTTTCACGCTACGTTGTGCGTGGAGGCACGCATGTCGACGCCCGGTCGGAGTTTCGGCAAATCTCCCTGGCGGCACGATCCCGGCCCGGTCTGGCTGGGCGATCGCCTCGCGCGGTTCCGCGACCCGCTCCATGCGCACGAGGCGCTCCCTCCCTTCCCCGCGTATGTGAAGCCGCTGGCGCCGAGTTCGGCCGGCGCGGCGGCGAACAAGCCGGGTTCATCGCAGAGCGCGGGCGGTTCGCGCCGGCCCAAGGGAAGCGACCTCTCGCCACGCTTTGCCGACGTGCGCGGGCGGCGCGTCGTCATGATCCAGACCGCGATCGGCGATTCGCTCTACGCGACGGGCGAGGTCGCCGGCCCCTTGCTTCGCAACGGCATGCGCATCCGCGGGCGCAACACCGATTGCTACGGATACAACTCGCGCTCGCGCACCCTCTATCAATCACATCCGTGGGTACTGGGCGTGCGAGGGGACAGCAGCGCCTTTGGCGTCATTCTCGAAACGACGCACACGTTCGAGATCGACCTTCGCGCGGGGATCGTGTTTGCCTGCGAGGGCGCATCGCCGGGTGTGGTCGTGATCGAGCGCGACTCGCCCGCGGAGTTGCTGGGCGTTCTGTCGGAGCTGACGGGCACGATGCCCATGCCGCCGCTGTGGGCGCTGGGCTATCAGCAGTGCCGCTGGAGCTACGAGCCCGACGAGAAGGTGCGCGAGATCGCGCGCGAGTTCCGCACGCGCCAGATCCCCTGCGACGTGATCTGGATGGACATCGACTACATGCGGGGCTTCCGCTGCTTTACCTTTGACCCCGAGAAGTTCCCCGACCCCGCGAAGCTCAGCGACGACCTGCACGCGCAGGGCTTCCGCGGCGTGTGGATGATCGATCCGGGCATCAAGGTCGATTCGGACTACGGCGTCTACACGCAGGGCCGCGATGGCGGCCACTTCGTCAAAGCGAGCGGCGGCGACGAATACCGCGGGAGCGTGTGGCCCGGCCCGTGCGCGTTCCCGGATTTTACGCGCGAGGACACACGGCGCTGGTGGGGCGATCTCTATGTAGATTTCATCGCGCACGGAATCGACGGCGTGTGGAACGACATGAACGAGCCCGCGATCTTCGACGGACCGGGCAAGTCCATGCGCGACGACGCCCGCCACGACGCCGACCCCGAGCTCGGCGGCCCGGACAACCACGCCCGCTACCACAACATCTACGGCATGCAGATGGTCCGCGCGACCCGCGAGGGGATCATGCGGGCAAGGCCTGAAAACAGGCCCTTCGTGCTCACTCGATCGAATTTCCTGGGCGGGCATCGCTACGCCGCGACCTGGACGGGCGACAACACGAGCAACTGGGAGCACCTGCGCCTCTCGATCCCGATGGCGCTCAATCTCGGCCTGTCGGGCCAGCCGTTCGTCGGCCCGGATATCGGCGGCTTTGACGGCAACGCCGACGCCGACCTGTTCGCGCGCTGGATGGGGATCGGCGCGCTCCTGCCCTTTGCACGCGGTCACTCGATCAAGCAGTCGGTGGCGCACGAGCCCTGGAGCTTCGGCCAAGCGTGCGAGCGCGTCTGTCGCCTCGCGCTTGAGCGGCGCTATCGACTCATGCCGTATTTCTACACGCTGTTCTGGGAGGCCTCACGCACCGGCCTGCCGATCGTTCGCCCCGTGTTCTTTGCCAATCCGGGCGATCCGGCGCTCCGCACGGTCGATCATGCGTTCTTGCTCGGCAACGACGTGCTGGTCGTCGCCGACGTGAACCCGCCGGGGAAGCACGCCGCGACCGCGGGCAAGCCCGGCGGCGTGCTGGCGAGTTGGCGCGCGTTCGATGTGGTGGATGAGTGCGCGGAACTGCCGAAGCTCTTCATCCGACCCGGCGCGATCGTGCCCGTCGGCCCGGCGGTGCAGCACACGGACGAGATTCTCGCGGCCGGTTCCGGCACCACATGCACCGAGCGCACGCTGCTTGTGGCGTCTGATGAGCACGGCAAGGCACGCGGCGTCTGCTACGACGACGCCGGCGACGGCTTCGGCTACCAGCGCGGCGTGTACGCGCTGACGGAGTATGTCTTTGAGTCGGGAAAGATGACGAGCCGTGTGATGGACGGCACCATGAAACTGCCATCATCGCAAAGCGTGACGATGAAAGCCGTCTGATCGTGGGAGTCGCCTGATGAACCCTGGAAACTCGATGTTCGGATTCGCTGACATTGCTCGCACCACAAACGCCCAGACCCGCTCCATCTGCGCCGAGAATCCCGACGGCCGAAAGTCCGGCGGCGCGCAGGCCAGCCCCGGCGATCCCGGCACGACCCCCGCAGCGTCGGCGATGGGGCGCGGCTGGAAAGTCAGGCCGTGCCTTCGCGATCTCGCGCCCGGTCAGACCGTCACGCTCGCGGATATCCAGGGGCCGGGCGTGGTGCAGCACATGTGGTTCACCGTGCTCACCGACGTGCACCGCTGCCTCGCCCTCCGCGTCTACTACGACGATCAGCCGCACGCGTCGATCGAATGCCCGCTCGGCGATTTCTTCGCCAACGGCCTGGACGGCTGTGCGCTCGTCAACTCCATGCCCATCGCCGTCAACCCCAAGGGGGGCATGAACTCCTACTGGCCCATGCCGTTCCGAAAGCGCATCCGCATCACCATCACCAACGACGGCCCGAAGGCGATCAACGAGCTCTTCTACCAGATCACCTACGCGCTGCAGGACGTGCCAAGCGACGCCGCGTATCTCCACGCGTCGTGGCGACGATCGATGACCACACGCGAGAACCCGGAGCATGTGATCCTCGACGGCGTGCGCGGCGCGGGGCACTACGTCGGCACGGCGCTCGTGTGGGCCCAGCTCTCAACCTGGTGGTGGGGCGAGGGCGAAGTGAAGTTTTTCATCGACGGCGATCCCGCCGACGGGCCGACGATCTGCGGCACGGGCACCGAGGACTATTTCGGCGGCGCGTGGGGCTTCGTAATGGACCACACGACCGATCTGACGCCGACGACGTATTCGACGGCGTTCATGGGCTACACGCAGGCGGTGTACGGCTGCCCGCCCAAGATCGGACCGCGCCCTCCGCAGCACAATCTGTATCGCTGGCACATCCCTGATCCGGTGCGCTTCCAGAAGGACCTGCGCGTGACGGTGCAGGCGATCGGGTGGTGGGTCCAGAGCGGGAAATACCAGCCGCTGACCGACGACATCGCGAGCGTGGCGTATTGGTACCAGACCCTGCCGTCCGCGCCGGTGAAGCCGCTCCCGCCGATGGACGAGCGCTGGGCGAGGTGAGGTGAAATCGCCAATGCTCAAAGCACCATTTGAAGGAGTTGCTGAGTGGTCAAGTGTTCAAGTGGTCCGGCACTGATCAGTAACGCGGGCGTGAGCGAGGGCGTCTCGTTGCGGATTTCTGAAACAGGCGAAAGCCATGCCGCAGATGTCGCCAACTCTTTCGATGCTCCGCCTCGCTATCTCGCCCTTCTCGGAGTCTCTGTGCCTCTGGTTTGAGGCGCGGCCTGCATCTCCTCCATGCTGACAATTCGCCTTCTCGCCGGGTATTCTGCCTGTCTCTGAAACCGTTCGCCCCATCTCACGAGCAATCCACTCGAAGGAGCGCCCCATGTCCACCGACGTGATCGACCACCGCATCATCGGCGAAGACCTGCAGGCCGTCGTCATCACCCTCGATCCCGGCGAGACCGTGGTCGCCGAGGCCGGATCGATGATGTACATGCAGGATGGCATCGAGATGGCCACGCAACTCTCGATGAAGAAAGACTCCGGTGGGATCTTCGGCAAGCTCTTCGAGGCCGGGAAGCGCGTCCTGACCGGCGACTCATTCTTCATCACGCTCTTCGGCAACAAGGCGTCGCAGCGCCGCGATGTCGCGTTCAGCGCGCCCTATCCCGGCAAGATCGTCCCGCTCGAACTGGGCGAGCACAACGGGCAGGTGCTGTGCCAGAAGGATTCGTTCCTCTGCGCCGCCCACGGCGTGCAGGTCGACATCGCCTTCCCCCGGCGCTTCGGCGCCGGCCTCTTCGGCGGCGAGGGCTTCATCCCCCAGAACCTCTCCTCCGCCAATGGGCAGGGCCAGGTCTTCTGCCACGCCGGCGGCACGGTCGTGAAGGCGGACCTCAAGCCCGGCGAGACCCTCCGCGTCGACACCGGCTGCCTCGTCGCGTTCGAGACCAGCGTCGACTACGACATCGAGATGGTCCCGGGCATCAAGAACAAGCTCTTCGGCGGCGAGGGGCTCTTCTACGCCCGCATGACCGGTCCCGGCAGCGTCTGGCTCCAGACCCTCCCGTTCTCGCGCTTGGCCGATCGGATCATCGCCGCAGCCCCGTCCCAGGGCGGGAAGGGCCGCGAGGAGGGATCGGTGCTGGGCGGAATCGGCCGAATGCTGGACGGCGACTGAGCCGCCCATCGGAAACGCCAAGTTCCGAGAAGATTTGCGAAGTCGGGACCGATTCGTGTCGATGGTGACGCCTGTGCGGGCTGTAACGCCCGCCCAGGAGCGCCGACGTGACCACACCAAACGATTCCCGTCCGTTCGATGGATTCGACCTCTCTGCGCCCGACCACTACGACCTGGCCGACACGATCCTGCCGATGGTCGAGCGTGCCGCGGCTGCGTGCGAGAGCCTGAACCTAGCCGCCCACGACATCGAGCACCGCGACCGCGAGCTCGAACAGGCGATCCCTCGGGTCGAGGCGATGATCGACCAGGCCCGCCATCAGCTGGCGCGCTCCCATTCTTCGCCCGCGCTTTCACGCGAGGACGTCCAGCACATGATCAACTGGGCGGTCGCCGGCGTCGAGGCCCGCGTTGACCAGAAGATTGAAAAGCTCGGCGACGACATATCGAAGCTGAGCCAGGACCTGGCCGCCAAGGTCGCCGGTCTGGCCACCATGCTGGCCGTGAAGCCCGAGTCCGGCGCCGAAACGCGTGCCGAGATCGAGCGTGCCATGGCGCCCATCCTGTCCTCGTTCGAGAGCCAGATGCTCGAGTTGATCGACGCCTTCCGGGCCAGGGCCGAGCAGGCCGGCCAGTCGCTCGAGGGGATCGCCGAGGACCGCACCTCGCGCCTCGAACAACTCTGCACCCGCGCCGAGCGATTGCTGGCGGTGGGGGAGAGCGGTGTGATGGACGTGATCGACGAACTCTCGACCACCATCCGCCCCTTCAAGGGCGCGCTGATCGAGGGAAAGAACGGCGTCGAAATCCACGGCCCGCTCGCCGACGTGCTCACCCACATGCGCGAGGAACTCCGCCACGAACTGGCGGCCGGAAAGCCCGCCAAACCCACCGAAAAAGTCTCTCTCAAGCCCGCCGACAAATCGGAGAGGCCCACCCCCGTGGTCAAGACAACCACCAAGAAGTCGGCCAAGCCCGTCCGAAAATCCAGGGCGGCCTGAACCAATCCGAGCCCGGCCAGGCCCGGGCACGGGAGCGTGCCACAGCCGCGTGCCTCGGCCCCCAAAAATGACAAACCGCCGGGTTTCCCCGGCGGTCGTTGTCGTTTGGAACACGGGCGAAGGGAGTCGAACCCCTAACCTCCTGATCCGTAGTCAGGTGCTCTATCCAATTGAGCTACGCCCGCTCCGGCCGGCCCGGACGCCCGACGGCCTCCGAAACGGACTGGGCAAGCGTAATCCGCTCCCACCGGGGCGGCAAGTCCGCCGGGCTCGGGAGTTGATTTTCGGGGCCAGGGTGGGACTATTCCAGTCCGGCCCTGCGAGGGGCCTTGGGTCGGTCCCGGCCTGTCCGGGCGGCCCGTCCTGCAATCCGACTGGTCTTGGCGGGCGTTCGCCCGTCCGAAGAATGGGGTAGGTACTCGGCATGGCTCATTCGCTCTCGGCTCAGAAGCGCGTCCGTCAGAACGCCAAGCATCGGGCCCTCAACCGCTGGCGCCTGAAGGTCATGCGCGACGCCGTCCGCGACTTCCAGGAGCAGGTGCTCCACGGCACCGCCGCCACCGCCAACGAGGCGTTCCTCAAGTGCCAGAAGGCGATCGACCGTGCGGCGCAGCGCGGCGTGATCCACAAGAATCAGGCCGCACGGCGCAAGAGCCGCCTCTCCGCCAGCCTCAAGGCCAAGAAGACGGCCAAGTAAGCCGACGCGGACGATCTGGTCCGCGAGTTCATCGTGCGAATTCACTCATCGCCGCTCGCAAGGGCGGCGATGTTCGTTTTGAGCGCGCGACCGGCCCCGTCGCGCTCTACCCTAGCCGCCGATGGCGGGAGAGCGGCCCAGCAATTCCGGGGCACGAGCACGCGGAGAGTCCTACTGGGAACTCTCCAAGCGCCCGCTCCACGTCCTGGCCTTCCTCCTCCCGCTGATCCTGCTCTACGAAGTCGGCTCCATGCGCTATCTCGCCGACCAGAGCAAGGGCGTCGTTGAAACCATCGTCGCCCACCGCCTGCTCTTCCGGCTTTTCGAGAGCTTCGGCGGGGCGGCGTTCTATCTCCCGGGATTGGCCCTGGTCGTGGTGCTGCTCTTGTGGCACCTCTTGCTCAAGGATCGCTGGAGGGTTCGGGTCTCGGTGCTCGTCGGAATGGCCGCCGAATCCGCCGTGCTCACCATGCCCTTGCTGGTGCTCGGGATGGTGACGCAGCGCCAGGCGGCGATGGCCGCGACGACCCAGCTCGCGGCGCTATCAACCGAGGCCAAGGTCACCCTGGCGGTCGGCGCGGGTCTATACGAGGAATTGCTTTTCCGACTCGTGATTATCACCGGGCTGCATTTGCTGCTTGTCGATGTCGTGCGGATGAAGAACGTGCCCGGCTCCATGGTCGCGGCGGCGATCTCCGCCGGCGCCTTTGCGTGGTATCACGACGTCCCCGGATTACCCATGGGCCTGCCCCTCGCGACGTTCTATGTGCTCTCCGGCCTGTATTTCGCGGGCCTCTTTGTCGTCCGCGGCTTCGGCATCGTCGTCGCCGTTCACGCATTATATGACATTGTGGCCCTGACCATGATGTCAAGTAATCGGAATTGAACACAGGCAATCGGGCATTTCAAGCCGGGGAATCACCCTGCGCGCATCCCCTAGTTTGGTGCGGGCTTTCCACGAAACTGCGCGGATCAATCACGAGTTTTGCATGGGGGGATGCACTATGCCGATTTTCCACTGGGCCTTTGGCTGGGCCATTCGGCGGGAGCACCTGATGATTCGTGCGGAACACGATCAAGCTCGAATCGACGAGCTCCAGCGGCTCCGCATCATGGGCACCGAACCGGAGCCCTTGTTTGACGAGATTGCGCGGGCCGCGGGGTTGATCTTCGATGCGGCGTTTTCGTCCGTGAGTTTCGTGGGCGGGCGCGGCGAGTGGTTCAAGGCCCGCGCCGGGCTTGAGCTCCCTCCCGGCGGTCGGGCCGAGGCGATGTGCTCGCCCGTGGTGGAAGGCACCGCGACCCTCATTGTCCCAGATACGCGGCGCGATTCGCGGTTCTGCCATCGCCCCCAGGTGCTTCGGAACGGCGTGCGTTTCTACTGCGGCGCACCCATCGTCACCAGGAACAACATCACGATCGGCGCGGTGTGCGTGAAAGACACGCGCGAGCGCGAGGTGCTGTCGTGGCAGACGTCGTCGCTCGAAGCAATGGCGCGCGTGGTCGCCGAAGCGCTCGAGGCCCGCCTGAAGGCGCTCGAGACCGAGGAGGCCCGCGCCGCCGCGGACGCCGCCAACCGCGCCAAGTCCAACTTCCTCGCCAACATGAGCCACGAGATCCGCACG
>OEIV010001387.1_pt1 | contig 11123 bp, 8 predicted proteins | sample 1539231 | NCBI WGS metagenome assembly OEIV01 (sample SAMN03794762, study PRJEB22550) | activated sludge metagenome | feature: wastewater treatment plant; material: activated sludge; isolation source: Wastewater treatment plant of a petroleum refinery complex | place: Argentina: Buenos Aires ... | reverse complement strand
CGTCGATCAACCGAACGACATGGTCAGGCCCGATGAAATCATCCAGCGATTCGGGGAACAGGCTCCCCTGTGACCGGCTAACCCCGCGAACATGCGCCATCCCCTACACCCTCGCTCAACGCTCGGGCATAGTGTGAATCGAGCGGCGGAGTTTTTACACAGGCTCTTTATCCGGACATTCGATGGTGTCCGCATGAATGCGGACCCACGTCAGTCTTCCACCTCGCCGCTGATGATCGGCTCGACGCCATCGAGCGCCGCGATCCCCTGCTCGCGCAGCCGCGCGAGCGGCAGGCGGTGCAACGTGACCGCCGGCGGCTCGCCCGCGGTCTTGATCAGGCGCAGGCTCATCCCACCATGCACGTGGCCGAAGGGCCGGATCCAGTTGCCGCCGGTACCGGGGTCCTCCTCGGCGACGACGATGCGCACCGAGCCGTCGGCTTCGTACTCAGCGGTGTACTTCTGCACGTAACCGTCGCCGTCCTCGTAGTTGTCGAGGTTCTCCTGCCAGATGTTGCACAGCTGGAAGATCCAGTAGTCGCAGGGCGTGGGCACGAAGCTCAGCACCAGCGCCTCGTCGCCCGCGCGCTCCCAGGTACCGAAGCCGTGGTGGCGATCGGGCACGCCGCCGTTGGACAAATACACCGCGCGGCTGAAGCGGATGCGGTTCGGGCGCGCGCCCAGGTTGTCCTGCCACCAGCTGCGCACCAGCTCCGCGTAGCCCAACACCATCTGCGCGGACTTCGCGAGCCCCGCGCTCACCTCGTCCGGGCGCAGCGGGCGCGGCAGCGCGCCGTCCAGGCGCTCGATGCGCATCACCGGCGCTCGCGTCTGCTCGCGCCGGTGATACACCGCGCGCACCAGGATACCGACGCAGTCGGGCGTGATCGGCAGCCAGTCCCTGCCGTCGGCCGGCTTCTCGCGGCTCGCGATCACCTCGAAATTGCCCTCGGCATCGAAGCGGATCGCGTCGCTCTGCAGGAAGCCGGTGGTGCGCAACATCGCCGGGTCGAACTCCGCGAGTCCCTCCACACCACGCGGCGCCCAGTCGCGCGCGCCGATATCAGCGGGCTGTCCCGCGCTCCACGCCGCCATCACGAAATACGGCAGCGTGCCGCGGTTGCCGGTGATGCGGTAGTCGTGGCTGCCATCGACGAACTCCGCGAGCAGGTGGTCCTGGTCCGGCGACTGGAAGTTGATGCCCTGGCGCCACGGCGCATCGCGCAGGCGCGGGCGCTCGGGCTCGCAGTTCTCCATGAAACGCTCGAAGCCGTTGCGCATCAGCCGGGTCACGAAGCGGTACCACTCGGCGCGGTCGAGCGCGTCGGCGGAGTCGCCGAAGCGATCGACCATGTGGCCCGCCAGGCGTACCTGTTCGCAGAAATCGTCCCATGCCCTGCCCGAGAGCAGTCGTTGCGCTGCCTTGTCCGTCATGCGTTTCCCCGGCATTCCACTGGCGCTCACGCGAGCCCGTCATTCGCTGAGCCGCGGATGCTAACCGCATTTCAGCCGCGGGTCATGGTTCGATCGGATGAGGCGCCTCAGCGCGGCGCCATCGCGCGGATGAACCCCTCCACGATTTCCCAGGGCGCCTTCGTGGGCAGGTTCAGGATCGGCAGGTCGATGCCGAACTGCCGTCGGCGCTCCAGCTCCGTGACGCACTCGGCCGGATCGCCGGTGATCGCGAGCGCCTCCAGCAGGGCATCCGGCACTGCGGCGGCGGCCTCGGCGCGCGTCTGCCTGTTGCGGTACAGCGCCGCGATGCGCTGGCAGTCATCGCCGAAGCCGAAGTCCGTCAGCAGCTCGATGTAGTACTCGCCCATGCCACCGATGTAGAAGGAAATGATCTGCCGCGCCGCGTCGCGCGCCGTCTCCATGCCCATCGGCAGCGCCGTGGTGAACGGCGCCGAAACGATCTTCGCCGGATCGCGCCCCGCCAGCGCCGCGCCCTCGGCGATCCAGCGCCGCCCGCGCGCCATTTCCTGATAGGGCCAGAACGTCGGGATCCAGCCGTCGGCCATCTCGCCGATGGACCGGATCGAGTTCTCCTTCAGCGCCGCGACGTAGATCGGTATCTCGCGCCGTCCCGGCTTCATCGCCAGCTCGAAGGGGCGGTCCTGGTGCAGCTTCGCGCCGCTCTCGTTCAGCTTGCCGCCGGCGAGCAGCGTCTTCACCACGCGGATGGTGTCGCGCACCTGCGTCAGCGGCTTGTCGAAGCGCCGCCCGTGGAAGCCCTCGATCACGCGCATGCCGCTGGTGCCGATGCCGAGGATCAGGCGCCCCTCGCTGATCTCGTCCACGGTGGCCGCCGTCATCGCCAGCAGCCCCTCGGATCGGCTGAACACGTTGACGATGCCAGTACCCAGCTTGATGCGGCGCGTGTTCAGGGCGATCTCGGTCAGCAGCGCGAAGACCTCGTAGCCCCAGGCTTCCGGAATCCAGAACGAGTCGTAGCCCAACTCGTCGGCGAGGATCGCCGCGCGCAGGTAGAGCTTGCGATCATAGTCCTTCCAGAACGGCAGCACGGCGACGGGACTGTTCATGAACGCGTTGCTCCTGTGGATCGTGGCGGGCAGCCATCGGCGCTTCATGATGCTGCAGCAACGCGCACTCGTGCAATTCACCGGTGCACCGAGCCTCGCGGATTGAATTGTCCGTGCCCTGCTGGTTACCCTTGGCCGCCTGCCCGGCCATCGTCGGGCGATCGCAGGTCACGATGACAGGAGAAGCGGTGAGCGAAGTCCGAGCGATCCTGCGCGGCAATCCAGCACCTGATACCACGGAAGCAACACATGAACTACCGCTTCGATCCCGAACTCGCACCCGCCGTTCCCTTCCTGCCACAGCTCGACTTCTCCGACGTCGCCGTCGCGCGCGCCACCATCACGGCGATGTCGGCGCAGATGCCGGCGCCGGATGCCTCCGCCGTGCACATCGAGAACCGCACGATCGAGGGACCGGACGGCCCCGTGCCGGTGCGCATCTACCGGCCGCTCGCGCAGGAGGGCGCCGTAGCGGGGCTGCTGTACATCCACGGCGGCGGTTTCGTCGTGGGCAGCCTGGAGACCGAGCACGGCAATGCCATCGCGCTCGCGAGCACGCTCGGCATCGTGCTCGTCTCCGTCGGCTATCGCCTCGCGCCGGAACACCCCTACCCGGCCGGCCTGCACGATTGCGAGGCGGCCTTCCTGTGGAGCGTCGCGAACGCGGCTGAACTCGGCATCGATGTCGCGCGCCTCGGCGTGTTCGGCCAGAGCGCGGGCGGCGGGCTCGCGGCGGCACTGTGCCTGCTGCGCCGCGACCGCGGCGGCCCGCAGCCCTGCTTCCAGTTTCTCGGCATACCGGAGCTCGATGACCGCCTGCAGACGCCGAGCATGCGCGCCTTCACCGATACGCCACTGTGGAACCTGCCGGCAGCGGAACTCAGCTGGCGCTACTACCTGGGCGAACTGGCGCCCGGCAGCGCCGCCGTGCCGTCGCATGCGGCACCGGCGCGCGCAAGCGATCTCGCCGGCCTGCCGCCGGCCTGCGTCACCGTGATGGAATTCGATCCACTGCGCGACGAGGGGCTGCACTACGCCCAGCGCCTGCTGCAGGCCGGCGTGTCGGTGGAGTTGCACGCCTACCCCGGCACCTTCCACGGCTCCTCGCTGATCACCGACGCGACAATCAGCCGGCGCGCACAGTCCGACATGTACGCGGCGATCGCGCGCGGGCTGGGGATGCCGCCAACCGGATGAGCGGCTCTCAGGCCACGATCCAGTCGGGCACCGGCAGCTTGCGGCTCCACAGGAACTCCGCGTTGTAGAGCTGATCGAGATAACGGCTGCCGGAGTCGCAGAGGATGGTGACGATCGTGTGGCCCGGACCCAGTTCCCGCGCCATCGCCACCGCGCCGGCGATGTTGATCCCGGACGACGGCCCGACGCTGACGCCCTCGTGCTTCAGCAGTCCGTAGACGATCGGCAGCGCGGTGTCGTCGTCCACCGCGAAGGCAAGATCCACTGCGGTGCCCTGCAGGTTGCCGGGCACGAAGCTCACACCCACGCCCTCGGCAATGGATTCGCCGTGCGCGGCGAGCTCGCCGGTCGTGAAATAGCTGTACAGCGCGGAACCGTGAGGATCCGCGATGCCGATCCTGACCGCGGGGTTGCGTTCGCGCAGCGCCGCCGCCACGCCCGCGAGCGTTCCGCCGGTTCCCACGGCGCAGATGAAGGCGTCGACCTTGCCCTCGGTCTGCGCCCAGATTTCCGCGCCGGTGGTGTCGAAGTGCACGCGGGCATTGGCCGGGTTGTCGAACTGTCGCGCCCACACCGCACCGTGGGCTTCCTGGTGGCTGCGCCCCTCGGCCACGCGCTCCGCGACATGGATGTAATGCCCCGGGCTGCTGTACGGGCAGGCGGGCACCAGTATCAGTTCCGCGCCGAGCATTTCCAGCTGGTCGATCTTTTGCTGGCTGGCGCTCTGTGGCATCACGATCACGCTCTCGTAACCGAGCGCGTTGGCCACGAGCGTGAGCCCGATGCCGGTATTGCCCGCCGTGCCCTCGACGATGACCCCGCCGGGGCGCAGCACGCCGCGCGCCTCGGCGTCGCGCACGATGCCGAGCGCGGTGCGGTCCTTGACCGACCCGCCCGGATTGAGAAACTCCGCCTTGCCGTAGATGTCGCAGCCGGTCAGTTCCGACACCTGCCGCAGATACAGCAGAGGCGTATTGCCGATCAGGTCCACGATAGTGCGCTTGTGCGTCATTAGCCCCCCCGCGATGTTCTGTCTGCCGGCGTCGCCCTGGCGAAAGTGTGGCCTAGCATGTCATCTGCCGCACGAATACTGAAGCCTGGGCGCCCGATGCACCCGGCGCGCGCCCCGGGAGCACGCGCCGAAAACGGCATTTCCGCCTGGCGCCGGGCCGCCATATTCACGGGTACGCGGAGCGGGCGGGTCCGTATACTGCCTGCCGTACGCAACCCCGGAAGCCACGACCATCGCCACCATCAAGATTCCGCGCGCCCTCGAACCCCTCATCGAGGACGGACTCGTCGACGACGTCATCCGCCAGCTCAAGAGCGGCAAGGAGGCCATGGTCTATCTCGTGCGCTGCGGCCAGGAAATCCGCTGCGCCAAGATCTACAAGGAATCCGACAAGCGCAGCTTCCGCCAGGCGGTGGAGTACCAGGAAGGCCGCCGCGTGAAGAGCAGCCGGCGCGCCCGCGCCATGGAGAAGGGCTCGCGCTTCGGGCGCAAGGAAAAGGAATCGGCGTGGCAGAGCGCCGAGGTGGACGCGCTCTACAAGCTCGCCGCCGCCGGCGTGCGCGTGCCGAAGCCCTACGGCTTCTTCGACGGCGTGCTGCTGATGGAACTGGTGGCCGACGGCGAGGGCAATGTCGCGCCGCGCCTGGCCGAGGTGGAACTCGCGCCGGAGCAGGCCGCGGCATTCCACCGCACGCTGATCGGGGAGGTCGTGCGCATGCTGTGCGCCGGCCTCGTGCACGGCGACCTGTCGGAGTTCAACATCCTGGTCGACGACGATGGCCCCGTGATCATCGACCTGCCGCAGGCCGTGGATGCCGCGCGCAACAACCACGCCAAGCGCATGCTGGAGCGCGACGTCGCGAACCTGGCCGATTACCTCGGGCAGTTCGCCCCGCAATTGCGCGGCACCGATTACGGCAACGAGATCTGGGCCCACTACGAGGCCGGCACGCTCACGCCCGACACGCCGCTCACCGGGGAGTTCGCGCAACCCACCGGACTTGCCGACGTCGAGGCGGTGCTGAAGGAAATCGAGGACGTGCGCGCCGAGGCGATGCGCCGCCAGGAGTGGCTGGCGGCGGAGCAGGCCGAAATTTGAGCCCGCCGAAATCGTCGCTGCAGCTTCAGTCTGCCGGCTCGATCTCGACGATCTCGAATTTCTGGCTCGCCGGCTGCCACTGCAGCTTGACGTCGTAGAGCAAGCCGTCGGCCTGCACGCCATTCAGGCGGATCGTGCGCGCGTCGAGTTTCTCCACACCACCGTTGACCGATACCTTTTCCGGATCGCCGATGAACCCGGTGCCGAATGCCTCGACCGTGAAGCTGCCGGTGGCCTCGGCCGCGCGGCCCTCGAAATCGATCGCGCGAATACGCAGCTGGTGCACTCCCGGCGCCAGCAGACTCCAGGCGAAGGCCATCGAGTAGCCGGCCTCGGCCGAGCCGGGACGCACCGGGAAGGCGTCCCTGACGTCGTTGCGCGTGCCGCCGTGCGGAATGTCGGCGATGAACCTGCCATCGATGTAGAGCTCGACGGACAGGATGTTGGAATCCCCGAGCGCCCAGCCGCGGATGTTGCCGACGCCGGCGACCGTCGATCCCTGCGCCGGCTCCTCGATCATGAGCTCGATGTTGCCGTCGCCGGCGGCGAGCGCTCCGTACAACGCCGACACGCCGTTGCGGTCGTCGTCGTTCGGCGCGTAGATGCCCGAGATGGCGGAATTCATCAGCGCGGGCGAGTCGTCTTCGTGCTCCAGGCCGAGCACATGTCCGAGCTCGTGCGTGGCGACGCGCCGGAAATCCGGCCGGCCGCTGCGCAGCGGCCCGTCGTACACGTCCCAGGCGACGTTGTCGTTGAACACGATGTCCGCCTCGACCATCGAGACATCGGAATACAGCTGGAACAGGCGTAGCGTGACGGCCAGGGTGTCCTCGTCGAAGGCGAAACCGCACAGATCGTCGCGCAAGGCCACGCCGTTCAGGGGATCGTTGACAGTCAGCGGCACAACGCCGGCACAGGGGTCGGAATAGCGATTCACCACGTCGATTCGAACATCGGCATCGCTGCTCCATCTGCGCGCCGCCTCGGCAAATGCGGCATTCCAGCGAGTCCCGGACGGACTGCTGCCGGCGATATCGACGTGCATGTCGATGACCGGGCCGTGGTAGGGAAACCCGATCTCGTATGCATCCGCGCCGGGTGGGGCGCACAACGCCGCGCCCAACGCGATGACCAGTGCATGCTGCCTCACCGTGCTGTGCTCCCCGGCCTCATCGGTTCCTGATCCAGTCGCGGAACGCCGCCGCCGACAGGGCGTGTTCATCCGGGCCGTCCGCGGTACGCAGTCCCGCGGCGACACGCTTGCCGATCACCTGGTCCTGCGCGGGCGGTGCAGCGTCTGCAGGCAAGCCGACCACCGCCTTGCCGTTGCCCGCCCGGACCGTTTCCTCGCCTTGCGGGCCGTCCTTGACGACGATGAAGTGCCCCTGCTCCCAGCCCTTCAAGGGATGCACGAACTGCCTGCGCGGATCGCGGATGAAATAGATGCCGTGCTCACCCACCGCGGGTATTTCCATCTCCCCGACGCTCATGCTGCGGCCGTCGTGGCTGCCACCGAGATATTGCAGATCGATGCGGTCCGCGCTCCAGCTGCCCTTGAGCACCTCTTCGATCGCTATCGTCACCGTGCTGGCGATCGCCCTGCCCTGCATCACCGGCGCCGACTCGACCGCGGTGACCGTGCCCTCGACGACCAGCGTGGCCCCCTCGGCGACTTCGCGGATGTCGCGCTGGACGATCGTCGTGGCGTGAACGCACGGGGCCTGAGCGGCGAGCACCAGGGTGACGAACACGGCGGCCAGTGGCGGCACGGGATTCAGCAGGGACATCCGGAAGTTCTCGTGCAATATTGGTGTCTGCGCCTGCTTCGAGGCGGCGCGCCAACGGTAGCACGCACAAACCGCAATTGCATGACACACATGCAGGCACACGGCCTCACGCATCCACTGGCACAGAAAACTCCGTCCGATTCGCCAGCGACGGACGGGCGCGTGTTATTTTCGCAATCAAGACATTGATCCGGAGAGATCGGCCGAATGTACGACGACACCCTGACCACGCGCGCCGCCGCGATCGTCGCCGGGCTCACTGCCGCGCAGTGCATCGCGCTGGTCGGCGGCCGCGACATGTACAGCACCCGTGACCTGCCCGGCCTGGTAACGTCGGCGACGATGACCGATGGTCCGCACGGGCTGCGCAAACAGGTGGGCGACTCCGATCATCTCGGGCTTGCCAACTCGGTGCCGGCCACGTGTTTTCCCGTTGCCACCGTGCTGGCCTCGAGCTGGGACGTCGGGCTGTTGCACGAGGTCGGGCGCGCGCTCGGGCGCGAATGCCGTGCCGAAGACGTGGCGATGCTGCTGGGCCCGGGGCTGAACATGAAGCGCCACCCGCGCGGCGGGCGCAACTTCGAGTACTTCTCGGAGGATCCCGTGCTGGCGGGATACCTCGCTGCCGCCATCGTCAATGGCATCCAGAGCGAGGGGGTCGGGGCCTGCGCGAAGCACTTCGCGGCCAACAACCAGGAAAGCTCGCGCATGATCGTCGATGCGTTGATCGACGAGCGCACGCTGCGCGAGTACTACCTGCGCGGCTTCGAGATCGTGGTCGAACGCAGCCGGCCGGCGGCCATGATGACCGCTTACAACCGCATCAACGGCACCTGGTGCAGCGACAGCACGTGGCTGCTGCGCGACGTGCTGCGCGGTGAATGGGGCTTCGGCGGCCTGGTCGTCTCCGACTGGGGAGGCACCAATGACCGCGTCGCCGCGCTGCGGGCCGGAATGGACCTGGAGATGCCGGGCAACGGCGGCGCATTCACCCCGGAAATCGTCGCGGCGCTCGAATCGGGGGCTCTCGCCGAGGCGGACCTGCGCGCCTCGGCCACCCGGGTGGTCGCGCTGGCGCTGCGCGCAGACGCCCTGCGCGAGCGCGCGGTGGAGCCGGTGGATTTCGACGCCCATCACGCCCTGGCGCGCCGCGCCGCTGTCGCCGGAACCGTGCTGCTCAGCAACGACGGGCTCCTGCCATTGGGCGACACCGCAGGCGTCGCGCTGATCGGGGCATTCGCCGTCGAGCCCCGATACCAGGGCGCCGGCTCGTCGCGGGTGAACCCCGCGCGGCTGGACACGCTGCGCGATGCCCTGGGCGTCGAGCTGCCCTACGCCCCGGCGTACGACCCGGCAACGGGCGAGACCAGCGCGCAACTGCTGGCGCAGGCCATGGCCGTTGCCACGGCGGCCCGGCGCGTCGTGCTCGTCGTGGGCACCCCACCGCGCCTGGAGACCGAGACCCGGGACCGGCCCACCGCGCGGCTCCCGCGCGCCATGGACGAGCTCGTCGCCAGCGTCTGCCGCGCCAACCCGCGCACGGTCGTGGTCCTGATGAACGGGGGCAGCCTCGAACTGGACTGGGCCGGGCTGCCGGCGGCCCTGGTCGAATCCTACCTCGGCGGCCAGGCCGCCGGCTCGGCACTGGCCGAGGTGCTGCTCGGCGAGGCCGAACCCGGCGGGCGGCTGGCCGAGAGCCTGCCTGTCGCGACATCCGGGCTGCCCGCCGACGCAAACTTTCCCGGACTTCCGCGCCAGGTGCAGTACCGCGAATGCCAGTGGATCGGCTACCGCTTCCACCACACTTTCGGGGTGCCGGCCCGGTTCCCGTTCGGGCACGGTCTGGGATACACGACCTGGTCCCTCGGCGCTCTCCGGGTTCGCGGCGAGGGCACTGCCCGCACCGCGACGCTCACCGTCACCAACACGGGCGCGCGAACGGGGACGACCGTGGTCCAGATCTACCTGCGGGCCGTCGCATCGGTGCTGCCGCGCCCCGACAGGGAACTGGCCGGTTTCGCCCGGTTACAGCTGGAGGCCGGGGAGACAACGCAGCTCGATGTCGTGCTGGAACCGCGCGTGTTCGCGCTGTGGGACAGCGCCGCGGGGCGCTGGGCGGTGGCAGGCGGCCAGTACGAGGTGCTCGCAGGGACATCGAGCGTCGAGATCCACGACCGGGTGATGATCGACGTCGAGTCGACCGACACCATCACGCCGTGTGCGCCGCCGGCCGGCCCGATCGCCTCCGACGCCGGGTTCGCGGCGCTGCTGGGACGACCGATCCCGGCAGCCGAGGGTCCGCGACCCTTCAGCCGCACGTCCACCGTGACCGAGCTGTCGGCGAGCCGCCTCGGCCGGGTGCTGGCCGCACTGATGCGCCGCCAGATGGACAGGATGATCCCGGGCGACGACGACGGATCCCTGCGCGAGCTCATGGAAAGCGCCGTGGCCAGCATGCCGCTGCGCGGACTCGCCGGCATGGCACCCGGGCTGACGCCGGCGATGCTCGACCGCATCATCGCGGCCCTCAACGGCCAATGGCTCCGGGCGATACGCGGCAAACCGACCGTCGTCAGGGATCGATCACGCGCCATGGCAGATCGATGAAGCGCGGCACATAGACATCCGCCCGGTTCTCATCGGCATCCTTGCCCGTGCAGGCGGCATCCACGCTGAAGGCACAGGAGCGCACGTACGAGATGAGCAGGCCACCCGGGTCCCCGCCAGCCGAAAGCCCGCCATGGGCGCTGACGGCGTAGTAGCTGTAGCGCCGATGGCGATCGGCTTCGTTGCGATAACCCGACAGGTCGACGCCGGGGCCAGCGCGAAACGGACCTGCCGGCGATGACGCGACGGCAACGGCAATCGCGGGCACCAGGCCGGGCGGGGACTGGATCAGCACGAAATGACCGGCAGGGCTTTCGTGGATGGAGAAATCCGTCGCCACGTAGTCGGCGATCGGCGTGGCATCTTCCTGCGACTCGACCCAGCGTCCGTCACTGTAGAAACGCCGGTTCTCGAAGCGCACGAAATCATCGGCGTCGCGGCACGCGACCCGCGCCAGCACCAGCTTTCCTTCCCGCCTGCCGTAGACGTAGACATGGCGATTGCGCTCGAAGTGCTTGTCCTTCAGCAGGAAGAGGCCCCAACTGGTGCGCGCATCGGAGTGCACCAACGCGAACTGCCGCGGCGGCACCAGCCAGTCGCCCTGCGGGGTCTTGCCCCACTGCGCATACGGCCGATCGACACCGCGAACGATGCTGACGACATTCCTGTCGATGTCGTCCCACGGCACCATGCCCTCCAGGTCCAGCGGCGTGACCGGCGAAAAGACCTGGACCAGGTCATTGCCGATCACCAGCCCGCGATTGGGCCACATCAGGATGTCCTTGCCAGCATCGTTGGGGCGGGTGGTGTAGGCCTGCTGCGTGGCGTGATGCGCGGTCGCGACGCGCGAATATTCCACCAGCGCATGCACATTCCCT
>OEIV010001386.1_pt1 | contig 11125 bp, 10 predicted proteins | sample 1539231 | NCBI WGS metagenome assembly OEIV01 (sample SAMN03794762, study PRJEB22550) | activated sludge metagenome | feature: wastewater treatment plant; material: activated sludge; isolation source: Wastewater treatment plant of a petroleum refinery complex | place: Argentina: Buenos Aires ... | reverse complement strand
TCCGTCAGGAACCCCCAAACCGCCGCCCCCGCGCCCAGCCCCGCCTTGCCCAGCAGCGCCGCGAGGTCGAGCCTCGCGTAGCTCTCGTAGTACGGCTCGTGGAAGAGGCGCGGGAAGGCCTCCAGCAGCGCGTCGAGCTGCGGCGCATCGCCGTACTGCAGCGAGTCGAGATGGACATAGGTTCCGCCGGGCTTCAGCACCCGCGCGATCTCGGCGGCGGCCGCCTTGCGGATCTTCGGCGGCAGTTCGTGGAAGAGATAGCAGCTCGCCACCGCGTCGAACGAAGCGTCCGCGAAGGGCAGCGCCTCGGCGAGACCGCTCGAGAACCGGACGCGCGGCGCACCCGCCAGCCGCCGCCGCGCTGCATCCAGATAGTCCGTAGACGGATCGATCGCCGCGACGCTCAGCCGCGGAAACGCCCGCGCGATCTCCGCCGTCAGCGCCCCGGTGCCGCAGCCCAGCTCCAGCAGCCCGAGCTGGCGCTGGTCCCGCCCCGCGAAGGCCGCGCCGAGCAGGGGCAGCGCCTGGCGCCGCATCGCCTGCGCGGTGCCGCCGAACAGCGTCTCGACCTGGAAATCGTAGAGCGCCGCCGAGCCTTCGCTGAGATAGCCGTCCGTCTGGAAGTGGAAGTTCTGCCGGTAGTAGCGCGGCAGGCCCGCCGCCTTCGACGGCTCGGCCGCCGCCGCCACCTCCTGCCCCGCCCCCGCCCGCCGCCGCCGCGCCACTTCGCGGGCGTCGTCGAGGAAGCGGCGGCTCATCCCCAGCGCCGCGCCCAGATCAAGCGGCGGCCCCTCGGGCGGCGGATAGAACCCCCGCTCGACATTCAGCCGGTCGGCGGCGACCAGCCGGCGGATATCGGCCAACAGCACGGCCGGTGCGGGCAGCTTGCGCGTGAGGCGGAACGGCGCCTCGTCCGGCCGGGCGAGCGGGCCGGAGGCGCGACGCGCCGCGACATAGTGGGCGCCGAACCAGGCGCTCCTCACGGCGGCTCGCGCGGCATGGCCGAGTCGGCCCGCGATGTCCGCCGCCTTCGCCATCAGCGCCGCTCGAACTGCGCCACGATCTCGACATGGGTCGAAAAGCGGAACTGGTCGACCGGCGTCACCCGCGTGATCGCATAGCCGCCCTCGCTCAGGACCTTCGCGTCGCGCGCGAAGCTTGCCGGATTGCACGACACCGCGACGATGCGCGGCACGCGGCTCCCGGCCAGCTCGGCCGCCTGCGCCGCGGCGCCGTCGAAGGCGGGATCGAACACCACCGCGTCGAAGGGTTCCAGCTCCTGCGCCACCAGCGGACGGCGGAAGAGATCGCGCCGCTCCGCGACGACCGGCTTGAATCCCGGCACCGCCACCGCTTTGCGCAGAGCCGCCACCGCGTCGGCGTCGCTGTCGGCGGCATAGACCTGGGCCCGCGCCGCGAGGCGGATGGCGAACGGCCCCACCCCGCAGAAGAGGTCGGCGACCTTGCGCGACCGCTTGACGCCGTCGAGCACCAGCCCGCCCAGCACGTCCTCGCCTTTTGCCGTCGCCTGCAGGAAGGCGCCCGGCGGCAGGATGACCGTCGCCACCGGCCCCATGCCGATCTGCGGCGTGCGATAGAGCGCGATCGGTTCGCGCTCGGCAGTGAGCCGCGCCAGCCCGTGTTCGCGCGCCAGCGCCGCCAGCGCGCGGTTCAGCCGCGCGTTCGAATGCAGCGGCCCCTTGATGTCGGCGTCGATGCCGCTCTGCGTCGCGGTCAGGGCGAGGCTGACCCACTTGTCGGGCAACGCCTTGGCCAGGGCCTGCGCGAACGGGATCGCCCGCGCCAGCCCCGGCGCGAGGATCGGACAGGTGTCCACCGGCATCACCGCGTGCGAGCCGCGCAGATGGTAGCCCGCGACGCCGTTCTTGATCGCCAGCGTCACCCGGCGGCGGCCCTCGCCATGGGCATCGAGCGTCGCCTCGATGTCCGGCGTCAGGCCCGCCTGGGCGAGGGCGCGGGCCACCTGCTCGCGCTTCCACGCCAGCACGGCCGGCAGCGCCATGTGCTGCAGCTGGCAGGCGCCGCAGATCCCGAAATGCGGACACACCGGCTCGGCCCGGTCCGGCGAGGGCGCGACGATCCGCGCGATCGCGCCGCGCCCGCCTTCGGCTTCCACCTCAAGCAGGTCGCCCGGCGCGGCATAGGGAACATAGAGCCCGTCCTCGCTCACCCCGTCGCCGCCGGCGGCCAGCGCTACGATGCGGGCGGGGCGCGCCGTCACGCCGCCTTCACCGCCCAGAGCAGGAATTCCTGGTTGCCGTCGCCGCCGGTCACCGGGCTCGGGGTCGTGCCCTTGACGGTCCAGCCGGCCGCGCCCAGCCAGACGCCGATCCGCGCCACCACCTCGCGCTGGGTCAGCGTATCGCGCACCACGCCCTTGCCGACATTGCCCCGCCCCGCCTCGAACTGCGGCTTGACCAGCGCGATCAGCGCCGCGCCCTTGGCGGCCAGGCTCAGCGGCCGCGGCAGCGCGAGCTGCAGCGAGATGAAGCTGACATCGGCGACGATAAGGTCCGGCTGCTCGACGATCTCGGTGCGCGTCAGGTTGCGCGCGTCGGTCTTCTCCAGGCTCACCACCCGCTCGTCGCGCTTCACCTCGGCGGCGAGCTGCCCGGTGCCGACATCGACGGCGAACACCTTCTTCGCGCCGCGCTGGAGAAGGACCTGCGTGAAGCCGCCGGTCGAAGCGCCGACATCGAGGCAGATCAGGCCCTTGGGATCGACGCCGAAAGCATCGAGCGCATGGACGAGCTTCAGCGCGCCGCGCGAGACGTAGGGATTGGCCCGCGCCTTCAGCGTCAGCTTGACGGCCGCGTCCAGCATGTCGCTGGCGCTTTCCACCTTGCGCTCGCGGGAGGAGATGTGGCCCGCGCGGATTTCCGCCTGCGCCGGGTTGCGGCTGCGGAACAGCCCCTGCTCGACCGCCAGAAGGTCGGCGCGCATCTTCGCCCCGGCGGGCGGACCCGACGGCTGCGAGGGCTTGGCGGTCAGCGTCAGCTTGGGCCTCACGCCCGGTTGCTCGCCCATTGTGCCTCGCGTCCCAGCGCGGTCATGATGGTGGAAACGATATGCGGCGCGTTCAGGTGCGCCTCGTCGTACTGGCGCTGCGGCGAGTCGTGGTCGATGAAGCTATCGGGCAGCGTCAGCGCCCTCAGCTTCACGCCGCCGTCCAGCAGCCCGGCATTGGCCGCGAACTGCATCACATGCGCCGCGAAGCCGCCGATCGCCCCTTCCTCGACCGTCACCACCACGTCGTGGCTGGCGAGCAGGTCGCGCACCAGGTCCTCGTCCAGAGGCTTGCAGAAGCGCGCATCGGCGACCGTCGCCGAAAGGCCCATCGCCGCCAGCTGGTCGGCGGCGCGCAGCGCCTCGCCGAGCCGCGTGCCGTAGGAAAGGATCGCCGCCGTCTCGCCCTTGCGCACGATGCGGCCCTTGCCGATCTCCAGCACCTGCCCGTGCTCGGGCATCTCGACGCCCATGCCCTCCCCGCGCGGGTAGCGCACCGCCGACGGCCCGGCATCGTAGGCCGCCTGCGTGGCGATCATGTGCTTGAGTTCCGCCTCGTCGGCCGCCGCCATCACGACGAAGCCGGGCAGCGAGGCGAGATAGGTCGTGTCGTAGGCGCCCGCATGGGTCGCGCCGTCCGCGCCGACCAGGCCCGCCCGGTCCAGCGCGAAGCGCACCGGCAGGCCCTGGATCGCCACGTCGTGCACCACCTGGTCGTAGGCGCGCTGCAGGAAGGTCGAGTAGATCGCGCAGAAGGGCTTGAAGCCTTCGGCGGCGAGGCCGGCCGCGAAGGTGACGGCGTGCTGTTCGGCGATGCCGACATCGAAGCAGCGCGTCGGGAACTTCGCCTGGAAGAGGTCCAGCCCCGTGCCGGTCGGCATCGCCGCCGTCACCGCCACGATCTTCTCGTCGCGGCTCGCCTCGTCGATCAGCGCCTCGGCGAAGACGCGGGTATAGCTCGGCGCGTTGGTCTGCGTCTTCGCCTGCACGCCGGTGATGACGTCGAACTTGGCGACGCCGTGATACTTGTCGTCGCTGCTTTCGGCCGGCGCGTAGCCCTTGCCCTTCTGCGTCACGACATGGACGAGCACCGGCCCGTTCAGGTCGGCGTCGCGGGCGTTGGTCAGGACCGGGATCAGATGGTCGAGATTGTGCCCGTCGATCGGACCGACATAGTAGAAGCCCAGCTCCTCGAACAGCGTGCCGCCGGTCCACAGCCCGCGCGAATACTCCTCGGCCCGCTTGGCCTTGTCGAAGAAGAAGCGCGGCAGCTTCTTGGCGAGCTGCTTGGCGAACTTGCGGAAGCCCAGATACGTCCCCGACGAGATCAGCCGCGCCAGATAGGCGCTCATCGCGCCGACCGGCGGGGCGATCGACATGTCGTTGTCGTTGAGGATCACGATCATGCGCGAATGCATCGCGCCGGCGTTGTTCATCGCCTCGTAGGCCATGCCCGCCGACATCGCGCCGTCGCCGATCACCGCGACGATGTTGCGCTTCTCGCCGGCGAGGTCGCGCGCCACCGCCATGCCCAGCCCGGCCGAGATCGAGGTCGAGGAATGGGCCGCGCCGAACGGGTCGTATTCGCTCTCGCTGCGCCGCGTGAAGCCCGACAGGCCGCCGCCCTGGCGCAGCGTGCGGATGCGGTCGCGCCGCCCGGTCAGGATCTTGTGCGGATAGGCCTGGTGGCCGACGTCCCAGATGAGGCGGTCGTTGGGCGTGTCGAACAGGTGATGCAGCGCGACGGTCAGCTCGACGACGCCGAGCCCCGCCCCCAGATGCCCGCCGGTCACCGAGACGGCGTCGATGGTCTCGCGGCGCAGTTCGTCGGCCAGCTGCTTGAGCTGCGGCCGGGTCAGCGCCTTCATGTCGGCCGGACTCTTCACGCGGTCCAGCAGGGGGGTCTTCGAAACGGCGAAATCGTCGGGCTTGTCGGTCATGTCACCACACGCTGCCCGCCCTTAACCCTGCGGACCCCCTATTATCGCACTTGCGAAACCGCCGCGTCGAGCCTTGTCACACATCGGCGCGACTCTCTTTGCCGCCCGCCCGCGCCGCCTTCCTGTCCCCTCTTCATCCTGAAGCGGGCGCACAACGCGCCCGTCGCACCGGACGCTCCCGGCCTCCGGCCCATCGGGGGAAGGGGCCGCCAAGCGACGCAAGGAGGGAGGCGGAGCACTTCTCGATCTTGACATTATTCCTATTTTATGTTTTTATTCCTATCATGACCGACGCCGCTCAAGGCCCTGCCCTCGCCGACCTCCTCACCGAGAACCTCGTCACGCTGGTCCTCACCTCCCAGGCCCACCTGCTCGGCCGCAATCCCCGGATCGGCGAGGATCTGCGCTGCCTGATCGTCGAGCGCCTCGCCGCCGCCATGGCCGCGACGGCGCTGGCGATGAAGCGGCTCGGCCCGGCGGCGGCCGATGCCGCGACGGTGGCGGCGCTGGCGGCGCAGGCCGCTTCTGCCGTCGACGTTCAATTGCCGCCCGCCGCCGCAATCCCCTCGAAATCCGACGTTCAATTCGCCCCGGCCGCCAAACGCCGGCGCGGCGCGCCCCCGGGGAACCGCAATCGCTGGGTCCATGGCCGCCGCAGCGCCGCCTTCGCCGCCGCCCGCCGCACGGCGGCGGCTCTGACCGCCGGGACCGATCGCCTCTGCGCGGCGGCGCGCGGCGCGGCCGCCTCAGGCGTCGCGGCTGACGACGAAGCCGGCAAGGCCGCGCAGCAGGTCGGCGCGGGCGTCGAAGCTCTCCAGATGGGCGGCAGCCTGGTCGGCCAGCAGCGCGGCCTGGGCGCGGGCCCGCTCCACGCCCATGAGGGTGACGAAATTGGCCTTGCCGCGCGCGGCGTCCTTGCCCCCGGCGGCCTTGCCCATGGCCTCGACATCGCCCTCGGCGTCGAGCAGGTCGTCGGCGATCTGGAAGGCGAGCCCCAGATCGTGGGCATAGCCGATCAGGGCATGGCGCTGGTGCGCCCCGGCATGGCCGAGGATCGCCCCGGCTTCGGCCGCGAAGACGATCAGCGCCCCGGTCTTCAGCCGCTGCAGGCGGGTGATGGTGGCGATGTCGGGTTCGCGGCCTTCGGTGGCGATGTCGATCATCTGTCCGGCGACCATGCCGGCCGGGCCGGCCGCCTGGGCGAGCCGGACGACCAGTTCGGCGCGCACGAAGGGATCGGCATGAATGTCCGGCGTCGACAGCAGGCCGAAGGCCAGGGCCTGCAGCGCGTCGCCCGCCAGCACGGCGGTCGCCTCGTCGAAGGCGCGGTGCACGGTCGGCTTGCCGCGCCTCAGATCGTCGTCGTCCATGCACGGCAGGTCGTCATGGACCAGCGAATAGGCATGCAGGCACTCCACGGCCGCCGCGGCCCGCCCCAGCGCCCGCTTGTCGACGCCGAACAGGCGTCCGGCCTGGATCGTCAGGAAGGCGCGCAGGCGCTTGCCGCCGCCCAGCGTCGCGTGCCGCATCGCTTCGAGAAGCCGCGCCTCGGGACCGTCCGGCCGCGGCAGCAGCAGATCGAGCGTCTCCTCCATGAAGGTCTGGGTTTCGAGCAGCGCCGCCTCGACGGCCGTCCGGTCCGCCATCGGCTCAGCCCGCGTCGAGCTTTTCCGTGCCGGCGGGCGCGCCGCCCGGCCCCAGCACGATCTTCTCGATCCGCGCCTCGGCGTCCTTCAGCTTGCGCTCGCAATGTGCCTTCAGAGCCGCGCCACGCTCGTAGATGGCGATGGAATCCTCCAGCTCCACCCGGCCGCTCTCCAGCCGCGCGACGATCTCTTCCAGGGATTTGAGCGCCTCCTCGAAGGAGAGCTTGTCGATGTCCGTCTTGGTCGCCATCGCTACGCCGCCATCAGTGCTTTCACATGCGCCGCGGCGGACGCCGCCAGCGCGTCGAGGTCATAGCCGCCCTCGAGAGTCGATACCATCCGCCCCTTGGCATGGACGTCGGCGATCTCGGCGAGGCGCCAGGTGGCCCAGGCATAGTCGGCCTCGGTGAGCCTCAGATCCGCCAGCGGATCGGCGGCATGGGCGTCGAATCCCGCCGAGACCATCACCAGTTCTGGCCCGAACGCCTCCAGGGCCGGCAGGACCAGGCTGTCGAAGGCCTCGCGGAACTCGTCCGAGCCCGCGCGCGGCGGCAGCGGCACGTTCACCACGTTGCCGGCGATGCCGCGCTCCTGCGGCAGGCCGGTGCCGGGATAGAGCGGCCATTGATGGGTCGAGGCGAAGAAAAGGTCGGCGTCCATCTCGAACGCCGCCTGCGTGCCGTTGCCGTGATGCACGTCGAAATCGACCACGGCGATCCGCCGCAGGCCGTGCGCGGCGCGGGCGTGCTGCGCCCCGACGGCGACATTGTTGAAGACGCAGAACCCCATCGCCGTTCCGGGTTCGGCATGATGGCCGGGCGGACGCACGGCGGCGAAGGCGTTGCGCGCCTCGCCGGTCATCACCGCATCGACCGCCGCGATCACGGCGCCGGCCGCCCGCAGCACCGCCTCGCCGGACCCCGGCGACAGCGTGGTGTCGCCGTCGATGGACTTCAGGCCGCGCTCCGGCACGCTCGACAGGACGCGGCGCACGAAGTCGCCGGGATGGACCCGCGCCAGCGCCTCGGCCGCGGCCCGGGGGGCCTCGCCGCGCACCAGACCGGCGAAGGCGGGCGCCTCCAGCGCCTTCAGAACGGCCCGCAGCCGCTCCGGCGACTCCGGGTGGCCCGGCGGCGTCACATGGTCGAGACAGGCGAAATGCGTGAAAAGCGCCGTCGTCATGGGCAGACCATAGTCCGCCGCGCTCGACGCCGCCACGTCGAAGACGTTAAGACACGCCCATGAAAAAGGGCCGCGGACGCTTCGTCATCATCCTGCTGTTCGCCGTGGCGGCGCTCGCCGGCCTCTCGGCCTTCTGGGTCCCGCGCTACTTCGAAGCGGCCTGGTTCCTCGAAGACGTCGCCGCCGGTCCCGGCGACAGCACATGGAAGACCCTGCACAAGCAGCCCGTGCGCAGCGCCGTCACCTGGACGATCGATGGCCGTCCCGGCGGAGGGGATCTCTACACCCCGGCCGAAGCCGCCAAGGGCCGCATGGTCTTCGTCCCCGGCCTCATCGAGGAAGCGCGCACCGACCCGCGGGTCGTCGCCTTCGCGGAGTCTCTGGCCCGCGCCGGCTTCGTCACGCTGGTGCCCCAGGCGGCGGCGTTCGAGGATCTGCGCGCCGGGCCTTCCGACATCGCGACGATCTCCGACGCCGCACTCTGGCTTGACGGCGCCGACCTGGGCCCGGCGCCGAAGACGGCGATCGGCATCACCGCGCTCTCCTACATGGCCGGTCCGTCGATCATCGCGGCCTCGCGCGCGCCGCTCGCCGAGCGCATCGGCTTCGTCTTCTTCATCGGCGGCTACTACGAGGCGACCGACGTCGTTCGCTTCGTGACCACCCGCAAGTACCGCCTCAAGCCCGGCGACCCCTGGCAGGAACAGGGTCCGGCCGACTACGCGCTCTGGGCCTTCCTCAAGGCCAATGCGCTCAGCCTCGAGAACGGCGCCGATCGCGCGGCCCTCGCCGCCATCGCCGAGGCGCGGCTGAAGGACGGCGCCGCCGACATCGCGCCGCTGGTCGCCGGCCTGGGGCCGGACGGCCGGGCGGTCTACGCCCTCATCGCCAACCGCGATCCCGAGAAGGTCGAGGCGCTGATCGCCGCCCTCCCCGCCGCCATGCGCGCCCGCTTCGACGCGCTCGATCCCTCGCGGCAGGACCTCTCGGGCTTCAAGGGCGAGGCGCTTCTGGTGCATGGCAAGGACGATCCGCTGATCGCCTCGACCGAGAGCGAGAAGCTGGCTGCCGCGCTCGGCGGCCGCGCCCATCTCTATCTGCTCGAACAGGTGACCCATGTGGAGGTCAACCGTCCGGCCTCGATGTGGGACCAGCTCGACCTCCTCTTCGCCGGCCGCCGTCTGCTCAGCTATCGCGAGTGAGCGAGCCAGACATAGCGGACATCCGGCGTGCGCTCCTCGTTCCCAGACCCGTCGGTAAACGCCTCGGCGGCGAATCCGTGCCGCTCATAGAAGCGCCGGGCCTGGGCGTCCCCCGGGGGGGTCGCGGGCGGCCGCCCCGCCCCGCCGGGGTCGCGGCGCTTGGCCGTCTCCAGCAGCGCGGCGCCGATGCCCCGCCCCTGGGCCTGCGGATGGACATAAAGGTGCTCCAGCCAGCCCGGACTGAGCGACATCATCGCGACAATGCCTCCGTCCTTCACCGCGACCCATATCGCGGTCGTCGCGAACAGGATATCGCGGATCCAGCGCGGCGCATCGGCATCGGGATGGACCATCGGTATGTCGGGCAGAAGGCCGCGCCTGGCCGCCAGAAAGACGGCGGCGATCGCCGGGCTCTCGTCGGCCGCCGCCGGCCTGACGGTCGGCCCGCTCACCGTCCGAACGCGGCCTTGCGCGTCACGACCTCGACGGGGAGTTCGCCCGGCTGATGCGTCGCGCAGCGCAGCACCACGTCGGCCCCGAAATCGAAGGGCGGTTCGTCCAGGAACAGCCCGGAACCGAACACGCCCCTTGTATCGGGGCCGGGCACGAGGTCGCGGTTGATCGCGGTGACGGAGGCCTTGGCCGGCTCGACATTGGTGACATAGGCGACCGGATAGGCGGAAAGCCGCGTCAGCAGACGCCCGACCTGCGCGTTCGACATGTGCTGCATCACCTCGCGCACCAGCACGACGTCGGCGTCGGGCAGCGGATCGAGCGAGATGTCGGCGCACAGGAAGGTTGTCTTGGCCGAACCGAAGATCCGCGTATTGCGGTCCACCAGTTCGGGGACGACGTCGATGCCGGTGATCGAGGCGACCGAGTCGACAAGCTGCACGCCGACCTTGAAGTCGCCGCAGCCCAGGTCGAGCACACGCGGCTTGCGCCCCATCGCCGTAAACTCGGCGCGAAGGAAGTCCAGATAGGGCGTCGTGACCGCCGCCTCGATCGTGCCTGGCCCCGAAAAGAAGTCGCCGCCGTCGTCGCCCCATGCCTTGGTCGCATAGACCTCCGCGAAGGCCGCTTTGGGACCGCCCTTCGCCACCCGTCCCCGGCGCAGCCGGTGCTGCCAGTACTGCAGCTCGCGTACGGCGCGGCGCGGCAGGGCGGACTTGATCAGGCTGACGACGGTGCTTCGCACGGCAGGAACCCACAGGCCGGGCCTCACACGGCCGGGAAGGTTAATCTTTCACCGCTTGAACCCTCAAGCAAACCGGACGGCCGGCGACAGGCTCGCCAATTGACGCTAACCTTAATGGCGGCAACCAACGCCATGGAGGCGATCGATGGACGACGATCCGATCCGCCCGCCGTCCGTGCTGGCGGCGATCTGGCACGACAGCCAGAAGGCCGGCTTCAACTTCCCCTCCGACTACAAGCTGGGCGGACTGCTGCGTGTCCTTGCCGCGTCCAAGCCGGGCGGACGGTTGCTGGAAGTGGGCACCGGCACCGGCCTCGCCGCCGCCTGGCTGCTCGACGGGATGGACGCGCGGGCGCACCTCGTCTCGATCGAGGCCGAGGGCCGGTGGGCGGCGATCGCCGCCAAGCACCTGCGCGGCGACCCGCGCCTGACCCTGCTCGACGCCGACGCCTTCTCTTGGTTCGGCGGACAACCCGCCGCCAGCTACGATCTCGTTTTCGCCGATGCGATGCCCGGCAAGTTCGACGGCTTCGAAGCGCTCTGGCGCCTCCTGAAGCCGGGCGGGCTCTACATCATCGACGATCTGATGCCGAAGGACGACTGGCCGCCGGGTCAGGCGGCCCGGGTTCAGGCGGTCCTCGACCAGCTCGACGCCCGCTCGGATGCGCAAGTCGCCCGTCTCGCCTGGTCCAGCGACATCGCGATCGCCGCGAAGACCGAAGGGCGCTGAACCCTCAGGGAGTCGGCGTCGGCGCAGCGGCCGGTGTGTTGCCGGCGACGAAGTCGCCGAACGCCGTCAGCCAATAGTCGAAATTGCCGAAGCGCTTGGCGATCCAAGCTTCGGTGACGCCGCCATTGACCCCGAGATTCATCGCCACTCCCGAACTGCCGTCCTTGTAGAGCATGCCGCGCACGCCCCAGGCCTTGCCG
>OEIV010001385.1_pt1 | contig 11125 bp, 10 predicted proteins | sample 1539231 | NCBI WGS metagenome assembly OEIV01 (sample SAMN03794762, study PRJEB22550) | activated sludge metagenome | feature: wastewater treatment plant; material: activated sludge; isolation source: Wastewater treatment plant of a petroleum refinery complex | place: Argentina: Buenos Aires ... | reverse complement strand
CTTGACGCTAAAATCATTTTTCGCGATTTCAGTACCATTGGCCTTGTCGCCAGTTAAAGACTCGCTACGAGTATTGTAAAAAACTGAACCCTCCAGTTGGTTGGTACCAGAACGGGTAACGGCATTGACGCCTGCGCCCGTGAAGCCGCCTTGGCGCACATCGTAGGGGGCGAGGTTGATTTGGATTTCGTCAATGGCGTCCAGTGAAATCGGCGAGGAGTTGGTCTGGCCGGCGGGCGCACCGGCAAGGCCGAAGCTGTTGTTGAAGATGGAGCCGTCGAGTGTCAGGTTGTTGAAGCGGCTGTCTTGGCCAGCGAAGGAGACACTGTTGCCGGTGGTGGCGGCCACGCTGCTGGAGCGGCTTTGTGGTGTTAGGCGAACGAAGTCGTTGAGGCTGCGGCTCAGCGTAGGCAGGGCGCTGATGGCTTCCTTCTTGATGTTGGTGGCAGCGCCCGTGCGCTCCGAGTTCATGATTTCGTTTTCCACGGCAGTGATGACCACCTCGCCAAGCGTCGTGGAAGATTCCTGCAGGTTCACGTCCAATCGGAAGTTTTGGCCGAGGCTGAGGTTCACGCCGTCCAGCACGTAGGTCTCGAAGCCCGTGAAGCTTACCTCGATGTGGTATGGGCCGCCAATGCGCACGGAGGGGAGGTTGTAGCGGCCGTCGTCGCGGGTGGAGGTGCCGTAGAACGTACCCGATGGTTGGTGAGTGGCTGTCACGTTGGCGCCTGGCAATGCCTGCCCGTTGTTATCGGTGACTTGGCCGAGGAAGCTCGAACTTTGAGCCATGCCAAGTGTGGCAAGTGCCAAAAAGAGGAACATCGCCACGAAAGACCTAATGGCCTTGTGAGTAGTGTAGTTGCTTTTCATACAATTAGATTTAATTAAAAAATATAGAAGGGCAGAGTGCCCGTTTTTCCGAAAATGACGGTGTAAAGAAGCAGCGAAAAGAAACCTGAAATCAATCTTTTGGAACTAGGGATATGCCAAGGAGAAAGCGATTAAGCAGGGCAGAAATTTGAATGGCGGGGAGGCTAGTGTTTGGTTCATAATCTTGTGTTTGTAATTTGTTTACCGATTCGAAACACCTACAAAATAACGATGAAGAACGTACCCCGAAAGGCGAGGCAAAGGTAATGAGCAGCCTTGTATTGCCAAAGGACGGGAGGTTATCTCAGCCTTAATTTTGTGTGAACTCCGACTTGATTTGGCGACGCCGTCGCAGTCACCTTCCACAAAAACCCGCTGCCGACCAAACTCAGGTGCAAACTACTTTGGAAAACCCAACCCTCCGGCTTACTTTTGCCCCGTTCAATCAAAACAATTCATCAAAAAAATACCATCATGTCAGACCATATTGAAAATGAAGGCAAAAAAGGAAAGTTCGTGATGTGGTTCCTCATCTACTTTGTGCTCTTCATCAGCTTTCTCATTTACTTGTACCGCTACAACCTGAGGTTGGAGTTCTGATTCTAGTTGGTAGCCAGCTTTTGGGTTGGCAGTTCGACAGTGGGCAGTCAATTCGACAGTTTAGCAATTAGCGACCTGCTCATAACGACGAGAGGTGGTATCTTTTCACAGATACCACCTCTCGTCGTTTAAACTAGTGCCTCGACTAAAAAGGCCGCTGGCCCACTGTCGAACTGCCAACTCAACATCACTCCTCACTCGTGAACCGAAACTCCACCGCCGGGTGCGCCTCCTGTGCCATCTTCAGTGCCCAGGCACTCTCGGCCAGATAGACGAGCTGGCCGTCCTTGTCCTTGGCCAAGTCCTTGTTCCGGCGGCTGCGGAACTCCTGAAAAGCCTTGTCGTCGTCGCATTTTACCCAACAGGCTTTGTGTAGGTTGACGGGTTCGTAGGTGCAGGACGCCCCGTACTCGTGCTGCAAGCGGTACTGGATGACCTCGAACTGGAGCGCTCCCACCGTGCCGATGATTTTCCTTCCGTTTATTTCCTTCGTGAAAAGCTGCGCCACGCCCTCGTCCATGAGCTGGTCGAGGCCCTTGGCGAGTTGCTTCGACTTGAGCGGGTCGGCGTTCTCCACGTACCGGAACTGCTCCGGCGAGAAATGCGGGATGCCCTTGAAGTGCAGTACCTCGCCGTCGGTGAGCGTGTCGCCGATTTTGAAGTTGCCGCTGTCGTAGAGGCCCACTACGTCGCCAGGGTAGGCGTCGTCAATCACCTCTTTTTTGGAGGCCATGAAGCTCGTGGGGTTGGCGAAGCGCATCTGGCGGCCTTGGCGCACGTGCAGGTAGTTGGTGTTGCGCTCGAACTTGCCGGAGCAGATGCGCAGGAACGCAATGCGGTCACGGTGCCGGGGGTCAATGTTTGCGTGGATTTTGAAGACGAAGCCACTGAATTTTTCTTCCTCTGGCAAAATGGTGCGCTCCTCCGTCTCGCGGGGCAGCGGCGTCGGGGCGATGTCCACAAAGCAGTCGAGCAGCTCCCGCACGCCGAAGTTGTTGACGGCGGAGCCGAAAAAAACGGGGGAAAGCTCGCCGTTCTGGTAGGCTTTGGCGTCAAATTCGGGATATACCTCCTGCACCATGTGTCCCTCCTCCCGCAGCGTGTTGGCAGGGCGCTCGCCCACGTGCTTTTCGAGGAGCGGGTCGGCCAGGTCGTTGATTTCGATGACTTCCTCCTCTTCTTGCTTGCCGTGTGGGCGGAAGAGCACAAGCTTTTTTTCGTACATGCTGTACACGCCCTTGAAGGTGCCGCCCATGCCCACGGGCCAGCTCAGTGGGCAGACCTTCAGCCCCAGCTTCTGCTCCACTTCGTCGAGCAGGTCGATGGCGTCCTTGCCCTCCCGGTCCAGTTTGTTGATGAAGACGATGATGGGCGTCGAGCGCATCCGGCAGACGCTGACGAGCTTTTCGGTCTGGGTCTCCACGCCCTTGGCCACGTCGATGACCACGATGGCGCTGTCCACGGCCGTGAGGGTGCGGTAGGTGTCCTCGGCGAAGTCCTGGTGGCCGGGCGTGTCGAGGATGTTGATTTTCAAATCCCGGTACTCGAAGGCCATGACCGAGGTGGCGACGGAGATACCCCGCTGCTTCTCGATTTCCATGAAGTCGGAGACGGTGGTCTTCTTGATCTTGTTGGACTTGACGGCCCCGGCAGTCTGGATGGCGCCGCCAAAAAGCAGCAGCTTCTCGGTGAGGGTGGTCTTACCGGCATCGGGGTGCGAGATGATGCCGAAGGTCTTGCGCCGTGCGATTTCTTCTTTTAAGCTCATTGTGTTGAATTTCGGGGCGCAAAGGTAGGGAGAAGTTTGGGAGGTTAACACTTGTATTAGTGTAGACTGTCGCATGTAACGATATGTGTAATGCGGGGGGGTAACTATACTTGAAAAGCTTAGCTTAATTTTTTAAGCTAAATAATGTGCTTCTAAAATAGGATGTATCTCTGGAACATCAAATCTTACATTTTCTAAGATTACAGTCCTTAAGGCAGTCTTCAACATCCTGTTAATCCAATTGCCCCTTTGGTTGGGATAAATATCTCCGTCTTGGTTGAACCAACGTACTGAAAAATGCCAGAAGTTAGCTCGATTTGGCGTATGTATTACTTTACAGGTTGCGTTAAAATTGTTCTGATCTCCAATATTGTAATGAACTTCCTGACCGACAATGTCACCTATTCGCAAGAAAAACATACCTCTGGTTTCATCTCTTTCAACATCTTGCCCGAAAACTGGCTCTTCAACCTCTTCGCCAAGCGGCCATAATTCATACGAAAAATATGTTCTTCTTTCACCTACAAATTTCCAAAAGCGGTCTTCCGGCAAAAAGATGCCCAAAAGGCTGGTCGAAAAATCCCGCAATTGACTAACCCCATTTTCAGGAACGATGTAATCCAACCTTAACATTCCTGTATCTGTATCTTTCAGATTTCCGTTTGGTGCATACCGAAGTAGGTAATGCCCGTCCAGCCACTCCGCCCATTCGATGAGCTTGTAGTCCGATTTCGGGAGTAAGTGCTGAGGGTATTGCATGAAGAAGTGATAGCTTAGAATTCAACCTCTATCGGAGTTGGTGGTATCTGTTGTAAAAAGGCATTCAGGCTTTCTTCAAACTCACCGCTGAAAGCAAAAACCGCTTTCTTGTTCTCGTAAATATTGATGTTGTGTTGCACAGGTTTTTGCACTCCCGGCTCGAAATAGAATTCAAGATAAGCATTTTTGCCGCCAGGGTAAACCAAGGTAATGAACACAGATGGCTCCTCAGTTAAGTCCAAACCTATCTTCTCAGGGTTTGTCAACAGGCAAAAAGTAGTTGTAAGTGCGGACGCAGCTCTTACCCCTCGCAAATCAATGCCCTCGAAGGAGGCAAGGTGGTTTTTCAACTTCCTTTCAAAAGATTGGGCTATTTTCATGGAGCGCTTCTCCAAATGTTGTTTGAAATAATTAACGATAGCATTTTGCATCAACTGTTGACGGAGTAAAGCCTTGTAAAGTTCAGAATTGAACAAGTTCAATACATCGTCTGTGTGATGCATTGCACCGGTTTGATGATAATAAATTGCCTCCTTTGAAGGGGAACATGTTGATTCATAATCGGCGACTGGCATGGTTACAGTTTTTTAAAGTTTGTATTCCGGGTTCAGTGTTTCGATATATTCAGCTTTAAGTATGCCAAAAAACACTTCCTTTTCAATTTTATGTAAATTATCGGTTGCCTCCAACACGGCCTCGGGGTTGGTTAACGGATGAGGAAAAGCACTAAAAACGTCTATGTCTATCAACGAAAAGAATGCTTCAGATAGCACACCACCTTGTCTTGAAACCCTATCTGCTACATTCAATACAATGGTGAAATCATCCTTCCTGACTTCTGTGCGGTAGGTGATATTTTGCCCCTCGCCATGTGGCAGCGACAAAACTGGGCGCTCGTTCATCACCTCGAAGATACTCATACTGGGGTATTCGCTGATATAACGTATTCCTATCCTCGAAATAGATTTCAAAACACCTTTTTTAAACAAATTATCGAGAACGTCATTTATGCACTTGGAATATTGCCTCCACCCTGGATATATATCCAAGGAATTAAAAACTAGTGAACGGTCAGCAAGTTGTATTTTGACACTTTCATTAACAAATTGGACACTCTCGTTTCCTCCAAACTGGATACTTCGTTGAGGGTCGAGTTGCCAGATAGCAGCGGCTGATGGACGAGGTAACAGCGTGAAAGTCCCCTCCAATTCCCGAAATATAACGCCCGGTAATACTTCATGGGGCATATCCGACAAGAAACGATACTCTACTACCGTGTCTTTCAAATTGTCAGGAGTAATTTTTTCAGGAAGCTGTTCCATTCAGTCAAGTTGTTTTGTAACTACAAGGTAACAAAATTGAGGCGGCGAAAGTATGCAATTGTCTTATTTTTTGCTTATTTTTTCGATGAATGATAACTAGGGCAAGTGGTTATGTCAAAAAATTATCTATGTGAGTATTGTATCTCCACTCCCGCCCTCTCTCACAATTTTTTTCCACAAAAACCAAATAATTCCCCTCACCTCCCCCAATACTCCCAAATCCCCCATTTCTCCACCAAAATTGCAACATATCGTTTCAAAGCAGCCTAATTCTTGATTCAAAGTTCGTGTTTACTAATTCGAAGTCCATGTTTATTGATTGAAAGTTCATTCCCACTGATTCGAAGTCCATGTTTACTGGTTGAAAGTTCATTCCCACTGATTGAAAGTTCATTTCTCGTCCGTTGGAAATGAACTTTGAATCAGTAAACATGGACTCTTGGACACATAAAATGGTGTTTTAAGCACATATTGTTTTGCAAAATATTTTTTCCGTCCACGCATGAAAAAATAAGATAATACACCTATCTTTCGAGCCGAGGCAATAGTGCCTTATTGATTTCAAAACCTTTTTAAAACAATTCACTTATGGCAAGAAGACCTTTCAGGGTTGTCATCCCAACACAACCCGACCCACTCAACACGCTTGGCAACAACATCATCACCAAGCACATTGCCGACGGGGCCGCAAGCCCCATACCCGCAGCCACCGCCACGAGCCTGACCAGCAAGCTTACCGAGGCCGACGCACAAAACACCCTGCAAAAGAACTTGGACGAGGTGAAGGAGAAGCACACCGAGGACCGCAACCTGCGCCTCGGCATCCATGTGACGCAGTCGACCATCACCGAAAACACCGTCCTTTACTTCGTCACCTCCATCCGCGACTTCCTGCTCGGCCATTTCCGCGGCAACGAGCGCAAGCTCGGCGACTGGGGCTACGTCGTCAACTCGCCAAAAGGCAAGGTGCAGGTCATCATTCCTGGCAATCCAGAAAAGCTCATCAAGCTCGGCCAGGCCATCCTGCGCAAGCACGAGGAAGACGACGAGGACAGCATCCTCGCCAGCTTCGACATGGCCGCCATGACCACGCTTGTCAGCGCTGCCGACACCCACAATGCACAAGCCGAAAAGGCCAACCGCGACAAAGAAAAAGCCACCCAGGCCCGCAACCTCGCACTCGGCACCGCCAAGGGCCAGAACCGGAAGACCGTCGGCACGGCAACATACCATATCTGCTCCATCCGCGACATCCTCCTCGGCATCAACCGGGGCAAGGAACAACAACTCGGCGACTGGGGCTTCACCGTCAACTTCAATTCCACGCCGGCCACGCTGCCGCCGCCAGCGCCGTGATTAAAATCGACACCAAGCACAAAGCCGGAAGCACACCAATCTTCCGGCTTTTTGTTTAAAACAAAAACGGCGCCCCCGCAGGGACGCCGCTCTCGTATCAATTAAGTTGGTGAAAAACGAATGAAGCAGCCCTCAGGCTGTCGAACTGCCAACTCACAACTTACAAACTCCATCCCGCACGGTACTCCCGCTTCACCCACTGATTGGCTGGCGCAAAATTCTTGCAAACGCCCTTTTCGGCGTCCCAATCGAGGCGCACGCGGCCGGGGTAGTCGTAAGGTGCCCACCAGTCGGGCTGCTTGCCCTTTTGCAGTTGCTTGATGTCGTAGCAGCGCACGGCGAGGTTGCCGATGTTCAGCGTCTCTGTGAGCGGCACGGCGTACTCGAATGGCGAAGTAGCCTCGCCGATGCCCTTGCAGGCGTCTGCCCAAATTTGCTGGTGCGAGCCCTTGCGGCGTGGCAGCCAGGGCTTCGGGGCAGTGGCCTCCTTCATGCGGCTGGTCGGCAGCAGCGTCGGTTTCTCGCCGAAGATGCCGCACATCATCTTGCCCTTGGTGCCTTCGAGCAGCACGCCGCCGTCCCAGGAGCCGAACGGCTCGTCGGAGCCCAGCTCGGCGGGGCGCATCGGGCGCAGGCCGCCGTCGTACCAGAAAAGCTCGAAGGCAGGCATGCTTTCGCGGGCCGGGAAGTCCATCTTCACGAAGCTGGAGGGCGGGCAGGAGTCGGTGTAGTTCTGCTCCACGCCGTTGAGCCAGACCGTGCTGGTGCTGGCCTCCACGCTGGTGGGCAGGTTCAGCTTCAGCGCCCGATAGACGGGGTCCACGAGGTGGCAGCCCATGTCGCCGAAGGAGCCGGTGCCGTAGTCCCACCAGCCTCGCCAAGCAAAGGGCAGGTAGGCGGGGTCGTAGTCGCGGTACTGCGCCGGGCCGAGCCAGAGGTCCCAGTCGAGGGTGGTTGGCACTTTTGCACCGTTTTTCGGGGTGGGTATGCCCTGCGGCCACACGGGGCGGTTCGTCCAGATGTGCGCACGGGTCACATCGCCGATGGCACCGCTCTGCACCCACTCCACCAGCTCCCGGTTGCAGTCCATCGAGGCGCCCTGGTTGCCCATCTGCGTTACCACCTTGTGCTTTTTGGCGGCCTTGAGCAGCTCACGCCCCTCGAAAATGCTGTGCACCAGCGGTTTTTCCACATACACGTGCTTGTTGCGGGTGATGGCGGCCATGGCCGCCACGGCGTGGGTATGGTCGGGCGTGGTGATGACGACGGCGTCAATTTGCTTGTCCTGTGCGTCGAGCATTTTGCGGAAGTCGCGGTAGCGGGGCACCTTCGATCGCGGGGCGCCTCGCCCCGCCCCCCCGCCCCGATCAGGGCGATGTTGAGTTTGTCGCTGGGTGCCCGGAAGCCCTTGCCCAGCACGTGCCTCGGCACGATGAAGAAGGCCGCTGCGCCGAGGCCGGCGGTCTTTACGAAGTCCCTGCGGCGCAAGGATTTTTTCTTTTCGGTTGGTGTAGTTGACATGATTACCTATTCGTTTTTTTAATGAAAAAAGCCTCAAGCGCCGGGGCGATTGAGGCCGTTAATGTAGGCCGATTTTAAAAAATGGCAGCTTAAAATTTTAGCAAAATGAGCGGGTGTGTCACGGGCTGACTTTTACCAGTTGCTGAGTATGCACCTCGCCCCCACTGGTCGAGATGCGCAGGGAGTAGGCACCCTCCGGCAAGTGCTGCTGCCCCAATCCAAGTTGGAGGGTTTGCAGGCCCGCCGCCAATTGCATCTGCTCGGCTTTGACGAGTTGGCCGCCCCCGTTGTAAAGTTGGAACAAGTAGGGGCTTGGCGCGGGCACTTCCATTTCGACGTTGAGGGTGGAGACGAAGGGGTTGGGGTAGGTGGTGATAACAACAAAGCTTGCCTCCGGTAAAACGGGTGGCGACTTGACAATTTTAGGGAAGAAATCCTCTTTGGCAACGCAGAAAATGCAACTTGTTAAAATACAACGGTTACCACTAATATAAGTCACCTCCACCACGGGCAGGTCAATGCCGGGTGTCAGCCTGAAAATAATGGGCTTTGGCACGGCCTCCTTCTGCCACAGTATGGATGATTCTTGGTAGCCAACAAAGGAGGCCGTGAGCTCCGTGGCCAGTTCTTCCTCAGAAATAGTTGCTGAGAAATGCCCTTCCAAATCCGTTATGACCCCACTGCCATTTCCCAAAAGCACAGTCGCAAAAGGCAGCGGATTGTCTTTTTCGTCGAGCACTTTACCTGTGATGGAAAGCGTGTTTTGGGAAAAAACAGCCATCGGCACCAACAACAGCATGACCAAATAGGTGTTGATATTCGTTTTCATAAGCTCAATATTTTTGTGAAACAATGCCACCAAACTACGCCCCAATGCCCTGCACCGCTCACCATTCTTTTTCAAAAATCAGGTTTCTGAAAACGAAAAAGCGGCTGCCAGGCACTTGACCGACAACCGCCTCTGCGCTGTGTTTCGATGGGGTTGGCCGACGTTAGGTTTTATTCGTCCCACAAAATCCAAATCGTCGTTTGATTGTTTTCATCGAAAAAAAATTGCTCCTGATAGATTTGAAATGATTGCCAAACAGCCAAATGGGTTACCTTGGCGCACCATCTATTACAGATAAAAACAATGGAAAACAACATTCTCCGACTTCAGGGCGTGGTGAAAAGCTACGGCGACTTTCGAGCCGTTGACGATGCCAGCTTCGATATTCCCAAGGGCGTAGTCTTCGGCATGCTGGGGCCGAACGGCGCTGGCAAGACCTCCCTCATCCGCATCATCACCAACATCACCAAGGCCGACAGTGGGCAAATCTGGCTCGATGGCGAGCCGCTCAACAGCCGCCACCCCGAGCAAATCGGCTACATGCCAGAAGAGCGGGGCCTCTACAAAAAAATGAAGGTCGGCGAACAACTTACCTACCTCGCACGCCTGAAGGGGCTCAGCGCAGCACAGGCCCGGCATGAGCTTGGGTTTTGGTTCAAACGCTTTGACATCGTGGGGTGGTGGGACAAAAAAGTGGACGAACTTTCCAAGGGCATGCAACAAAAGGTGCAGTTCATCGCCACGGTGCTGCACAAGCCCAAGCTGCTCATCCTCGACGAGCCGTTCAGTGGCCTCGACCCCATCAATGCCAACCTCATCGAAGCGGAAATCCGGGAATTGGCACGGAACGGCACGAGCATCATTTTCTCCACGCACCGCATGGAGCAGGTGGAAGAAATGTGCGACCACATCGTGCTGATAAACAAGGGGAAAAACGTGCTGGAAGGAGCGGTGAAGGAGGTGAAGCAGCGTTTCAAGGAAAACCTTTTCAGCATCGGGTACGAGGGGCAACTGCCCGAAAACCTGCCGAATGCCGACCGGTATTTTTCCGTCAAAAACGACCAAGACCACCAACTGACCTTGCAGCTAGCCGATGGCTCGGCCACGAACGATGTGCTGAAATACCTCATCGGGCATGGCGTCCAAATCCGGTCGTTCAACGAGATTCTGCCGAGCATCAACGAGATTTTCATCCGGCGGGTCAACGAAACCGTCGGTACTAAGCAGTAAGCCCATTCAATCCCTCAATCCTTCAATCCTTAAAAAAATGGACAAACTTTGGCTAATCGTTCAACGGGAATACCTGACGAGGGTGAAAAAAAAGAGCTTCATCCTCATCACGCTGTTGTCGCCCATCCTCTTCGTGGCGCTGTTCACCATCCCGGTGTTGGTGACGCTGTTTGCCGGCAAGGAGCGCAAGTCGCTGATAGTGCGTGATGACTCCGGCATCTTCGTGCTGCCATCGGACACCTCGGCCAGGGTGAGTTTCACGCTGTCAAAAGAGCCGCTCGACGTGCTCAAGGCCAGCTACAAAAACATGGGCTTTGATGGCGTGCTTTACATCCCAGCACTGCCAGCCGCCGGGGAAGAAATGAAGCTCCAGTATTTTTCCGAAGGGCAACTTTCGTTGAGCGTGGTGAGCTACGTCTCCAACCGGGTAGCCGAGCAGGTGGAGGCAAAAAAAATCAAGGACGCCGGGTACAGCGAGGAAGTGATGAAGAACTTCAAGACCGATGTGGACATCGAGCAGGAGGAACTGGCCTTCAACGAAGCAGGCCAACTCGTGGAAACCGGTAAAAAAAGCAGCGCCGAACTCGCCACGGCCATTGGTTTCATTTCCGGTTTCGTGATTTACATCGTGCTGATTTTTTACGGAGCAATGATCATGCGCTCGGTGATGGAGGAGAAGACGAACCGCATCGTGGAGGTCATCATCTCGTCGGTGAAGCCCTTCCAGCTGATGATGGGCAAAATACTCGGCGTGAGCGCCGTCGGGCTCACGCAAATGCTGATTTGGATGGCGATGACCTTCGTGCTCTCCTCCGTGGCCACGGCCTTTTTGGGCATGGACCCCACTTCCGTACAGCCAGCAATGGGGCC
>OEIV010001384.1_pt1 | contig 11131 bp, 9 predicted proteins | sample 1539231 | NCBI WGS metagenome assembly OEIV01 (sample SAMN03794762, study PRJEB22550) | activated sludge metagenome | feature: wastewater treatment plant; material: activated sludge; isolation source: Wastewater treatment plant of a petroleum refinery complex | place: Argentina: Buenos Aires ... | reverse complement strand
CGCTTGATCTGCTCGAGCGACAGGCCGCGGGTCTTGAGGTCCAGCTGGATGCCCGTAATGCCGTCACGGGTGCCCGAGACCTTGAAGTCCATGTCGCCGTAGTAGTCCTCCTCGCCGATGATGTCGGTGACGAAGAGCTCGTTCTGGTCGTTGTCATCGGCGAAGCGGCCGACGGAGATGCCGGCGCAGACGCCCTTGATGGGGACGCCGGCGTCCATGAGCGCCAGGCAACCGCCGCACACCGACGCCATCGACGACGACCCGTTGGACTCGGTGATATCGCTGACGACGCGGACGGTGTAGGGGAATTCGTCGGGGCTGGGGAGCACGCCAAGGAGCGAGCGCTCGGCGAGCGCGCCGTGTCCGATCTCGCGCCGCCCCGGGGCGGCGATGCGCTTCACCTCACCCGTGGAGAAGGGCGGGAAGTTGTAGTGGAGCAGGAACTTCTTGGAGTACTCGGGGAGCAGGCCGTCGACGATCTGCTCGTCCTTGCCCGTGCCGAGGGTGACGGAGCAGAGCGACTGGGTCTCGCCGCGCTGGAAGAACGCCGAGCCGTGGGTGCGTGCGAAGACGCCGACCGCGCCGGTGATGGGGCGGATTTCCAGGGGCTTGCGGCCGTCGGCGCGGAGCTTCTGCTCCACGATCAGGCGACGCGTGACCTTTTCCTCGAGGCGGCGGAAGGCTTCCTTGGCCTGCGTGCGGGCCTTGTTGGTTTCGAGATACTGCCCGTAGTTGCCGTCGAGCTTGAGGGCAAAGTGGGTGTCGAGCATTTCCTTCTTGATCTGATCGACGCGCTCGTTGCGGGCCTGCTTGCCCGGGATCTTGCGGGCCTCGAGCATGGCGCTCTCGGCGAGCTGCTTGACCTTCGCGGTGATTTCCGGGCTGGGCAGGTGAAGTTCGCCCGCGACCTTCGGACGACCAACCTTGGCGGCCAGCTCGTCGATCAGGCCGAGCACCTGCTTGATGGCCCGGTAGCCGAATTCCATCGCGCCCAGCACGCCGGCCTCGTCGACCTCAGCGGCGCCGACCTCGATCATGTTGATGCCGTCCTTGTGTCCGGCGAGCACGAGGTCGAGATCGGAGTAATCAAGCTGGCTGATCGTGGGGTTGATGACGTACTGCGGGCCGGCCTCGGTGTGGATGCGGCCCACGCGGACGGTCGCGGTCGGGCCCTCGAAGGGGATGTCCGAGATCGCCAGGGCGGCGGCGGCGGCGGTGCCCGCGAGCACATCGGCGTCGTTCTCGGTGTCGTGGCTCATCACGAACACCTGCACCTGCACCTCGTCCAAGAACCCATCGGGGAAGAGCGGGCGCATCGGGCGATCGATCATGCGCATCGTGAGGATTTCCTTCTCCGATGGCGGACCTTCACGCTTCTTGAAGCCGCCCGGGAACTTGCCGGCGGCGGAGGTCTTCTCGCGGTAGTCGACCGTGAGCGGGAAGAAATCGATGCCTTCGCGAGGCGCGGCGCGGAGCGCGGTGGCGAGCACCGTGGTGCCCGCGTAGCTGGCCATGACGGCGGCACCGGCCTGGCGGGCGACGACGCCCGTCTCCAGGATCAGCTCGCGCCCGCCAAGCTCCATCGAAACGCGAACGACGCCCGGGAGCTGGGTGACTTTGTATTCAGACATTCGGGAGAATCCTCTGACCATGCCGGACCAAATGGTCCGAGCCGTGCGCACACCGACGGGCGCTCGCGATCTTCGCGGGCGGACACATCGGCAACGAACCGGGATGGATCGAGGAATGGGCGAAACCTTGCCGCAACAAAGAAACGTGGGCGCGGTTCGGTCCCGTCATGGACCCGGAGGCAGAGGCAAGGCGCACGTCTCATACTCCGGAGAGTTGAGAGGTGCAACTTGCCCGCTGCCACGAGGCCCTTCGACCATCCCGGAAAACAAGCGGCCCGCTGCCGGGATGGCAACGGGCCGGAAAGGTCTTACTTACGCAGACCCAGGCGAGCGATGAGAGCCTGGTACGCCTGCGTGTCGGTGCGCGCCAGGTAGCGGAGCAGCCGGTTGCGCCGGCCGACCATCATGATCAGCCCGCGACGGCTGTGGTTGTCCATCTCGTGCGACTTCAGATGCTCCGCGACGGAACTGATCTTCTCGGTGAGCATCGCGATCTGGACCTCGGGCGAGCCCGTGTCCTTGTCGTGACGGCGGTTGCTGGAGACGACCTGCTGACGGCGTTCAAGTTCGATGGCCATGCCTCAACCCGGCTTCCTGGCCCGCGAACGGGCCGTGGTTCTTGAAAGTTTGGAACGCATAAAGACTAGTCCCCGCCGGTCCGCCGATCAACCCGCCCGCGCGATCCCGATATTGATAAACCCCGAACAGGACGCGGACACCGCGATAATTCCGCCTACCCTCGGGCCATGCTCAGCATTTCCCAGCGCGTGAAGTCTCTCAAGCCATCCGTCACGGTCGCTTTCATGAACCGGGCCAAGGCAATGAAGGCCCAGGGGCTGGACGTTCTTTCGTTCGCCGCGGGCGAGCCGGACTTCGACACGCCAAGCGCGATCAAAGAGTCGGCGATCACGTCGCTCAGGGCCGGGAACACCAAGTACATGCCCACGCTGGGCGACCCCGCGTCACGCGGCGCGATCGCCAAGAAACTCACGGAAGAGAACGGCATCCCCAACTGCACGCCCGAGCACATCGCGATCGGATCGGGCGGCAAGCACTCGCTGTTCGTCGCGCTGCACGTCCTCCTCGACGAGCCCAAGCCCGGCGAAGCCCGCCAGGAAGTCCTGCTCCCCGTTCCCGCGTGGGTCAGCTACGCCCCGATCGCGGAACTCGCCGGCGGCAAGGTCGTCGAGATCCAGACCTCGCCCGACTCGGGCTTCAAGATGACGCCCGACCAACTCCGCAAGGCGATCACCCCCAACTCGCGCCTGCTCATCCTCAACTCGCCCAGCAATCCGTGCGGCACGATGTACTCGCCCGACGAACTCCGCGCCATCGGAAAGGTCGTCGCGGAAGCAAGCCGCACCATCGCGCCCGACCTCACGATCCTCAGTGATGAGATCTACGAGAAGATCGTCTACGGCGGGATCCCCCACTTCTCCATCGGTTCCATCCCGGAGATCGCCGAACGCGTCATCACGCTCAACGGCTTGTCCAAGGCTTATGCCATGACCGGCTGGCGTGTCGGATACACAGGCGCCAGCGGAGCGTTCGGCCTGGAGTTCACCAAGGGCATGGCGACGCTGCAGGGACAGATGTCGACCAACATCACGTCGTTCGTCTATGCCGCCATTCCGACGGCGCTCAAGGAATGCGCGGCGGAGGTCGAGAAGATGCGCGATGCGTTCGCGGCCCGCGGCACGCTCATCAACAAGCGGCTGGCGGCGATCCCGGGCGTGCGCCCGATCCCCGCGACCGGCGCGTTCTATGCCTTCCCCGATGTCTCCAGGCTCTTCGGAAAGACCACGCCCGCCGGCAAGCCGCTGCGCTCCGCGATGGAGTTTTCCGAGGCGCTCCTGGCGGAGAAACTGGTGGCGGCGGTGCCCGGCGAAGACTTCGGCGGTTGCGGCGGAAACCACCTGCGCTTCTCGTTCGCCTGTTCGGAGGATCAGATCAACAAGGGCATGGACCGCCTGGCGGACTTCGTCGCGGGCCTGAAGTAATCAGCTGCGGGCCCGGGCATTTGCCGCGCGCTCGTACGCCTCATTGATCAGTTCGCGCAGTGTGCGCGACAGCGTCGACTTCACCTCGTCCATGCCCGGGCATCGCTTGCCCAGTTCGGCCTTGAGGCTCGTCACCGGGCGACCGCCCAGACCGCACGGCACGATCAGGCGGAAGTGATCGAGATTCGTGGTCACGTTGAGTGCCAGGCCGTGCATCGAGATCCACTTGCGGACGCGCACGCCCATGGCGGCGATTTTCGCGTTCGGAGTCGCGGCGGATTCGAGCGTCGACGCGTCCTCGCCGTCGGCGTGAAGAGCGTCGTCTCGCTCGCGCACGGTCCACACGCCCGTCGCCTTGGGATCGCGTGTGCATGACACGCCGAACGCGGCGCAGGTGCGGACGACGGACTCCTCCAGCAGTCGCATGTAATCGTGGAGTCCGAGGTTGAGCAGGTTGAGATCAAGGATCGGATAGACGACCAGTTGGCCCGGGCCGTGGTAGGTAATGTCGCCGCCACGGTCGGTGCGTTCGACGCTGACACCCTCACGCTCGAGGAGTTGGGGCGTGGCGACGAGATGGTTCATCGCGCCGGCACGGTTGCTGACGGTGACGACGGGGTCGTGCTCCACCAGGAAGATGATGCCGGCCATTGGCGTGATCGACGGATCGATGTCCCGCACCTCGCGGGCGGCCAGCACGCCGTCGGCGGTCTGACGCTGCAACTCGAAGGCGGGTGCGTACGCGAGCCGACCGAGGTCGGTGAACTCGAGGATGAACGGCATGGTCGCCACGCAGGATGTTAGGTCGTGGGTCGCGTGTCGCGAGCGAAGCCGATTCACACTCATCGGACCGGCGGGGATTCGGGGACACCTCGGCGCGTCGGGGTTGGCACGAGCACTGCTCTGGAAAGCGGTGCCCCCAAAGACCGGGCCACCCAAATCCCCGACCGCTATCATCGCCCATGGCAGAAGTTCATCCGACGGCATCGGTCTCAAAGGAAGCACAACTGGGCTCCGGCGTGGTGATCGGACCGGGCTGCGTGATCACGGGGCGCGTCACGATCGGCGACAACGTGCGCCTGATCGGCAACGTGTATGTGCAGGGTCCGTGCTCGATCGGCGCCGGAACGATCGTGTATCCGTTCGCGTGTCTTGGCTTTGAGCCGCAGGATTACAAGTTCAAGCCCGGGCAGGCGACGCCGGGCGTGGTGATCGGGAGCGAGTGCCTGATCCGCGAGCACGCGACGGTACACTCGGCGACCAAGGCCGAACGCCCCACGATCGTGGGCGACCGCGTGTTCATGATGGTGGGCTCGCACGTCGGGCACGACGCGCGCCTCGGCAACAACGTCATCCTCGTCAACGGCGCCACGATGGGCGGGCACTCCGAGGCCCACGACAATTCCACGATCGGCGGGCATTGCGGCATCCACCAGTTCACACGCATCGGGCGCCTCGCCTTCCTCTCCGGCGGGATCGGCGTCTCGATGGACGTTCCGCCCTTCTGTATGGCGCCCGATCGCCAGCGCATCGCGGGCATCAACCGCGTGGGCATGCGTCGCTCGGGGCTCGCACGCGAAGAGATCACCGCGGTCGATCGTGCGTTCCGCGAAGTCTTCCGCGTCCACCTGCCCAAGGCCGACATGATTGCGAAGCTGGAAGAGCTCTCGCGCTCGTCGCCCGCGGTGGGCGAGATGCTGACGTTCGTGCGCGAGGCCAAGCGCGCGATCTGCCCGGGCCCGGGGCGTCCGCCTCGGCTGCTCGCGTCGTGGCTCAACCTGCGTCGTCGCGGCGGGTTGAACAACCCGCTGGATGAATCCGACGACGAATCCATGTAAACTCGCGCGAGTCTCGCACGGAGGGAGATCGCGTGACGACGCCCGGCCTTGGATCCATGCGCCTGTGTGTGCTCGCCAGCGGCTCGAGCGGCAATTGCTCGGCGCTCGTCATTGGCGAGGGTGACGACGCCGAGGTCGTGCTGATCGACCTGGGGCTCTCGCCGCGCCGCACGCGCAGGGAACTGGGAGCGATCGGGATCGACTTTTCCCGCGTTCGCCGTGTGCTCCTCACGCACTTTGACTCGGACCATTTTCACACGGGCTGGATCGGAACGCTCCCGCGACACATGACGCAGCTCGTGCACCGGCGCCATCTCGGGCGCGGCGAGCGCGAGAACGTGCTCGCCAACGTGAGCGAGCCTTACGACGGGCCGATCCAGCTCAACCGCGTCACGATCCACCCGCACGTCGTGCCGCACGATGAGCTTGGCTCGGTGTCGTTCCGCTTCGAGGCGGCGGGCGGCGGGACGCTGGGCTTTGCGACCGATCTCGGGCGTGTGACCGGCGAGTTCATCAATCACCTGGCCGCGGTCGATGTCCTGGCGATCGAATCCAACTACTGCCCGCGGATGGAGCATGAATCGAACCGCCCGGACATCCTGAAGAAGCGCGTGATGGGCGGCAAAGGGCACCTCTCCAACCAGCAGAGCGCCGAGGCGGTGCGCCGGATCGCGCCACGCGAGCACGTCGTCCTGCTGCACCTGTCGCGCCAGTGCAACACGCCCGAGCTGGCCGCCGCCGGGCACGCGGGGCGGGCGTACCAACTGACGATCTCGCGTCACGACCAGCCCACGCCCTGGATTCCGATCGCGCCGTCGTGTCAGCCCCGCGTCGTCTCGCGCGTTGCCGCTACGCTGTTCGACTGATGGGTCCACACGCCAGCCCAGTTCTGCCCTCCGGTTCCGCGGGTTCGCACGGCACGATCGCCGCGCTGGCGATGTCGCGCCCACGGGCCTCGGCGTGGTCGCGCTTTTCCGATAGCATTCGGCGCATGCTGGGCCTGCACCCGACGCTTGTCGTCTCGGGCGTCCGATACCGCGAACGCGGGCGCGAATCACTCCGCCGCGCCCTGTCGTCACGCGGCTCGGGCGTGAAGGAATACGACGTCGAGTTTCCCGACGGCAAGCGCACACGAATCCGATGCACGCCCGATCGCCTCTACGCCGATCTCTCCGGGCCGCTGCTCTCGCCCGCGTATCTCGCGTGCGACCCGCTCATCAGACCGGGCATGCGTCTGCTCGACGCCAGTTGTGGCACGGGATACGGCGCGGCATGGCTGGCGGAGCGTGTCGGTCCGAGCGGCGCCGTCGTCGCGCTCGACCGCGATCTCGAATCGATCCGCTTTGCGCGCCTTCGCTATCCGCTCGGCAACGTGTCGTTCGAGCCCGGCGGAATCGAGAGCGTGATGGGCGAGACCGACGGGGCGTTCGCCGGCGTCTTGGCGTGCGGCGTGCCGCTGCGCGGGCAGGACGCGACTCGGATCGTCGGCGAGTGGTGGCGGCTCATCGCGCCCGGCGGCTGGCTGCTGGTCGTCGCGCCGCTCTCGACCGAAACACCCACCGGCCTCGGGGCGATCGACGCACGCGATCTGCTGGCCCGCGCGATCGTGGGCTCTCCCGTCGACGATGACGCGAAGGAGACGCGGACGATCCCCGGGCTCTCCACGCACGCCGCGTGGCTGGTCCGCAAGCCGCCGGCGCCGGGAGCGATCGCGTGAGCGCTCGCGAGAACCTCACGCTCTCGATGTCGGGCTTCGGCGCCACCCGCGCCACGCGCCGCGTCATCCTCGACTGGTTCGAGTTTCTGGGCGGCCGCCCCGGCGAGGTCGTGTACGTCGACGGCGGGTCGGACCGTGCTTCCATGTCGCGCCTTGTCGCGCTGGTGCAGGAGGGTCTGATCGATCGCCTCGAACTTCTGAACCCCGCGCACTTCGAGAACGATTTTCATCGGTGCTACATCCAGGAGTACCGCTCGGGTCTGCTCGCGAGCAACGCTTGCGTCATGTTCGTCAAGCCCGACACGCTCCCGTTCCGCGTGGGGCATGATTCATGGCTCGAGGAAGACCTGCGCACACTCGACAAGCCCAACGTGTTCGCGATCACGCTCGGGCATCTCATAGCGCCCCCACTCGGTGCCAACGAGGGGTATCTCTCGCACGACTTTGCGAGCCTCAATTTCTCGCTCATGAAACGCGAGAGCTTCATGCAGGCGATGCGGGGCGAGATCGGCGCGTTCATCGACTCGAACTTCCGCGCCGAGTTCCCCGCCCACATCCGGTGCGAGGAGAAGTACCGGCGCGCCCTCATCGAGTGGGCATGGCAATCGCACTGCAAGCGCCACGGGCTCGTCACGCTCTCGCGCCCCGAATCACGCGAGTGGACCATCTTCCACCTCAACAAGTCGGGCGGCAACCTGCTCTCGCTCCGCGATCGGTACCGCGCCCGCGACGGCGTTGAACTCTTCTTCGACAAGCCCTTTGCGCTCTATCGCCCGCCCGACGTGGGCTTGAAGAAGCTCGGCAAGTCGATCGAGAACGCGGTGCGCCGCGTGCGCAAGGGCGGCCAGTAACCTCAACCATCGCGCTTCAGTTCGCCCGTTTCCAGTTTGGAGACCAGCGAGTCCCATCCTTCGACGCGCCCCAGTCGCTCCGCGACGCGCACGCGCCGGCGCGTCGGCCGCCAGTCAAAGAGCAGCGTCTTCAGGTATCTCCGCCTTGCCCGCGTGCGTTGCGCCCGCGCCTCGCCGAGCGACAGCGACGAATCCCAAAGCCAGCGGATCATGGGCTCGGTCCGGCAGATCGAGCGCCGGAGTTTCGCGATGTACTCGTGGGTCGTGCGCCATGCGGGGATCAGGTGCCCGGCGCGAGCCGTCGGCTCGTACCACAGCTCCCAGCCCGCGCGCCTGATTTTCAGGCACAATTCCGCGTCCTCGCCGCCCTCGAGCACGTCGCCGCGGCGGCAGTCCATCGATCGGCCGTCGAGCCAGCCCGATTGAAGGATCGCCTCCCGCCGCATCACCATCGACGCGCCCATAAGGAACGAGCTCGGCGCATCGAGTCGCGCCCTCGCCTCGCCAAGCAGTTGATCGCCCAGCGAGCGTCGGTAGATCTGCGCGATCCGCGTCATCCCGCCTTCCCAGATGTTCTCGACCGGGCCGCCCGCACCGCCGCAACGGGCCTGATCGTCCATGAGCGCGAGCATGCCCTGTGCCCAGTTCGGGCTCGCGAGCACGTCGTCGTCGATCACGCCGATGAAATCCTCGATGGTCTCGCGGAACAGCTTTGTCAGGGCGGCCGATTTGCCGGGCGTCGCCTCGTGCCAGCGCACCATCGGCACGTCCCGATGGCTCGCGATGAACCGATCGATCGCCCCCGCCGTGCCGTCGCTCGATCGGTTGTCGATGATGATGAACCGCGACACACGCCCGCCCACGCGATCCATGGAGGCCAGGGTCTCGAGCGTGCGGGTGATCGCCTCACCCCGGTTGTAGGTGCAGACGCCGATCGCGAGCGTGCCGCGCGCCTCGCGACCGGACGAGGGCGCCGATGCATCTGCTCCAATGCTCGCGGACGGAGAGTCAGCACTCGAGATTGGCCTTGGTTGCTCGGTCATTTGCACATTGACAGATCGCCGATCCGCCTCGCCTCATCAACACCCGGTCATTTCGCTGCGCGGAACATCCTTCGCACCCTGGCCTTGAGCGGCACGGGCCAGCCCCGCGCCCGCATCAGCCCGAGCAGCACCAGCCACGACTCTTCGTCCACGCCCGACTTCGCCGCCGCATTCACCAGCCACGTCGTCGCCTCGCGCAGGTGACCATCGCATCTCGGCTCGCAGAATCGCCGTGCGATGACAACGTGATCTCGGATACGCCTCGCCAGGTGCGACGCCGACGTCAGGTTCCCCTCCTCGCGCAGCGCCACCGTGAGCGCCGGCTCCGCCGACACCACGATCGCCCCCATTTGCCCGACACGCGCCAGATACTCGCGATCCTCGCCGACACGAAGTCCGGGATCGAATCGCAGCCCGCCCTCAACCACGCGGCGCGATATCAGGAGCCCGGATGCGCCGAAGATCGCGATCGGACGCAGCACGTCCGACCAATGCGGGAGCAACTTTCCCGCCCACTCGCCCGGCACATCCTTGCGGCGGACAAGTCCGGCGCGCCGCTCGAATCGTGCCGCGACGCACGCGACCGCGTCAAGCTTCTCCGCCAGCGCGATCATCGCCGCCACACCCGCTGGAATCAGCTCGTCGTCATCATCGAGGAACACGACCCACGCCGACTCGCTCGCCTCAAGCCCGCGATTCCGGGCCGCACTCGGACCGGCGTTTTCCTGGCGGATCAGCCCGCACCCCTCGCACGCGGCGGTCGCGGGCTGTGAGCCGTCGTCGATCACGATGACGCGCGAGATGCCTTCACACGCCCGCGCCGACCTCACCGCGGCGGCCAATCGCGCCGCCGGCGCGTTGAACGTCGGGATCACGACGTCGTACCGCGTCATGCGCCGCCCGCGTCCTCGGCGAAGATCGGCGCGCCCCTTGGGAGCACCGCGGCCCGCGCCAGGATCGCGTCCTCGCTCCGATGCACTCGGACTTGATTGAACCCCAACCACGCGACGAGCACATAGCCGCTCGCCTCGAGCTTCGCATCAAGCGCCGGGTTCCTGCCCGCGGAGATGTCCTCGATCACGATGATGCGCGGGCGCCACTTGGCAAGGTCAAAGCCGTCGAGCAGGTCGAGCTCCGCACCCTCGACATCTATGCTCGCAAAGTCGATCGGGCCCGCGTGCCCCTCGAGCAGCGCGTCCATCGTCGTCAGGGGCGCGTCGCCCTCCGGCATCGCGGCCCCGCGCTTCGGCCCCGCGCGCTCCTGCTCCGCCGGCGTGTGGTGGTACGACGGCACCTCCAGCCCCTCGCCGCGCGCAACGTGGAACTTGGTCGTGCCCGCGCTCCCTCGCTTTCCCAGCGCCGCGTGTACCACGCGGCTCCCCGGGCGCGATCGCCTGCACATCTCAAACCGCTCCGGGATCGCTTCGATCAGCAGGCCCGTCCACCCCATCGCCTCAAACGCGCAGCTGACGCTGAGGGTCAGGCCGTCGTACGCGCCGACCTCGATGAAAAAGCCCGTCGTCGGGCGGTCGAGCAACTGCCAGAGGAGCGAATCCTCACCGAACTCCGATCGAAAATCGGGCGAGAGCAATCCTCCATCGCTCTTCGTGCCCATGGCCACCAGCGCCTCGGCGCGGCTGGTGCCACGCCGCAGGCGATCGAGCTCCACGCGCGTCTGCTCCAGCACGCGTTCCACGCGGCGCTGCCTCTTGAGCGCCCGGGCGGCCTTGCGCCGAGTGTCGATGAGCAGAATCGACATGATTGTGGGCGCCAGGATCACCGCGACGATGAGGAGCGTCGCGAGCGTCGGGTCCATCGCCGTCTCGCCCAGCAGCGCCGATGGGCCCGTGGACGAAGCCGGGAAGTCACACTGGAACGCGGCGGGTTCGAGCATCCGCCACGAGCCTAGCACACGCCTCCTATCCTTGCCTTGCATGGCCAAACGAGAGACGACACGCAAGCCTTCGACGCGCCGGGCCAAGGCCGCCGCCGGAGAGTCCGCCGACCACGCCGACGCCCCAACCCACGCCGCGCCCGCCGCGGGCGGGCCC
>OEIV010001383.1_pt1 | contig 11134 bp, 11 predicted proteins | sample 1539231 | NCBI WGS metagenome assembly OEIV01 (sample SAMN03794762, study PRJEB22550) | activated sludge metagenome | feature: wastewater treatment plant; material: activated sludge; isolation source: Wastewater treatment plant of a petroleum refinery complex | place: Argentina: Buenos Aires ... | reverse complement strand
AATTGTATCGGTCGACCAAGGCGGGCCAGAACGGATCGGTGATCCCCCGGTTGATCAGCTGAACCGTCGCGAAGACGATGATGTCAATCGAGTTGAGTTCGCCCCGAGCGAGCTCCTGCTCAAGGAGCCTTCTTCCATGCTCCTTGATCATGCGGCGCGCAACGGCGACGGTCAGCGATTCCTTATTGGGGAAGTAGTTGTAGAGCGTGCCTTGTGCGACATCGGCGGACTGCGCGATGTCTTGCATCGTCGTCGTCGACATGCCTTTGTTCAGGAAGACGCTCGTCGCCGCATCCAGGATCAATTCTTCGGTACGCAACCGTTTTCGATCGCGCCTGGTATTGGTTCCGTCGGAAGAGATGGAAGTAGTCACGGTACCTGTGGAGTGTTCGGACGGGTAGGGGGCGCCATGCCCCGTCATTTGGAGCCGCTCAGGATGGTCTGCACAACCTCCTTGTTGGCACGGGACATGCGAAATTGACGGGCGGTCTCAAATCTGAAGTGCAACACCGCTGGTTGATATTCAATGAATGGTAGCGGAGTTCTTCTCGGCGATAGCCGCCATGAATCGCTGGAAAGCCTGATAGGGGGAATCCCAGCCAAGCGTCTGCCGAGGACGGTTGTTCATCAGATCGGCAATGGAATCGAGCGCATCCTGGTCATGCACGCTCAGGTCTGTGCCCTTGGGCATGAACTGGCGCAGCAGCCCATTGGTATTCTCGCAACTGCCCTTTTGCCAAGGGCTGTGCGGATCACAAAAGTACACGCGCATGCCAAGGGCTTCGGCGAGCTCCTTATGCCGAGCCATCTCCTTGCCCTGGTCGTAGGTGAGCGTCTGGCGCATCGGGTCTGCAATCTGGCGCAGCTTGTTGGTGAACGCAGCCAGCGCACTCTCAGCCGATGCGTCAGGCATCTTGCACAGCAGCACCAGGCGCGTTGAGCGCTCGACCAGCACACCCACCGCCGACTTGTTGCCAGCGCCCTTGATCAAATCCCCCTCCCAATGCCCCGGCATCACGCGATCATTGACCTCGGGTGGGCGAACATGGATAGAGACCATGTCTGGAATCTGACCGCGCCGATCAGAGCCTGCTGAACGCGGGCGGCGTGTACTCTTGCCCTGGCGCAGCAATGCGATGAGCTGGCGGCGCAACTCACCGCGTGGGTATGCATAGATGGCGGTATAGATGCTCTCGTGCGAGGCATGCATGTTTGGCTCTTGGGGATACATGCGCTGGAGTGTGCGTGCAATCTGCTGGGGCGACCACAGCCAGCACAGCATGGTGGTGACAAGCATCCACAACGCCCCGGAGCTGTGCAGCTTGGGGCATGGCCTGGCCTGAATGCGACGCTGCTGGCACAGGCGCTGCGCAGGCGCGCTGGCGTAACTGCCATTGCAGGCGTTGCGCCGCAACTCACGGCTGATGGTGCTTGGGCTGCGGCCTTGAAGGCGGGCTATGGCCCTGATGCTCCAGCCCTGCTGGCGCAGCGATGCCAACGTCACTCTGTCTTCTGGCTGCAAGTGTTCGTATCTCGTTCTCATTTGCGTACATTACCCTCGGTGAGGGTGTTGCACTTCAGATTTGAGACCGCCACGCCATGAAACAAATGAGCCTGGGCGAGAGCGGATACGAGCGCAAGACCAAGCGGACGCGCAAGCGCGAGTTCCTCGACGAGATGAATCTGGTGGTGCGACGGCCGCAGCCGCTCCGGTTCCTTCGGGCGCACCCGCCCGCCCCGGCGCAAATGCGCGCCCACCCGCCGTTTGCTGTCGAGACCATGCTGCGCGTTCACTTCCTTCAGCAATGGTTCAACCTGTCAGACCCGGCGATGGAAGAGGCGCTGTACGACACGCCGATGTTTCGCGAATTTGCCGGGCTGGACATGGGCGAAGACAACCTGCCCGACGAGAGCACCATTCTTCGCTTCCGTCATCTGCTGGAGAAGCACAGCCTGAGCCTGCAGCTGCTGGCCACGGTCAACGCCACGCTCACGGCCAAGGGCCTGCTCTTGAAGAGCGGCACGGTGGTCGATGCCACGCTGATTGCCGCACCGAGTTCGACCAAGAACAGCAGCGGCGAGCGCGACCCCGAGATGCACCAGACCAAGAAGGGCAACCAGTGGCACTTCGGCATGAAGGCGCACATCGGCGTTGATGCAGATTCGGGCCTGGTGCACACGGTGGTGGGCACAGCGGCCAACGTCAACGACGTGACGCAGGCCAGCGCGCTGGTGCACGGAGAAGAGAGCGATGTGTTCGCCGACGCGGGCTACCAGGGCGTGAGCAAGCGTGAAGAGACGCAGGACATCGAGGCCACCTGGCATGTGGCCATGCGCCCGGGCAAACGCAAGGCCCTGGACAGGAGCACGCCGATGGGCGCGGTCATGGACAAGCTCGAACATGTGAAGGCCAGCATCCGCGCCAAGGTGGAGCACCCGTTCCGTGTCATCAAGCGCCAGTTCGGGCATGTGAAGGTGCGCTACCGCGGCTTGGCCAAGAACACGGCGCAGTTGCACACGCTGTTTGCGCTCTCCAATCTGTGGATGGTGCGCCGAACACTTTTGAGGGAGGCCCGGGGATGAGTGCGCCCGCAGCGGCCCAAGGGGTCGGTAGATGGCCGCAAATCAGCCCTCGAATGGCCGAAATCGCACTGCAGTTGCCGCCATCTGAAACATCGCGCATCAGCACTCGCCGCTGCGGGTGTTGTGCAGACCTTCCCTCAAAGTCGAGCTCATTCTAGCGGCAAGATGATCGGCGCCCAGTTTTTGACTATCGCCCACCATCTGGACGGCTCGCTCGCGACAAGTCTGAGTCTTCGACCCATCGCCTACCGATGCGACTTAGGGTAAACGATTATGACCATCACCCAAATTATGAATAACATTCAGTTTGTGACTCGCAAGTCATGTTGCTACGTCGAGGTGGCGCGGCCAAAAGCACTTAGGAGAAAGATCAATGTCAGTTATGAGTGAACTAAAGTTTTATCTGATGCATTTCATGCCGTATCCGGACATCGCTCCGAATATGCCGAATGGTCAGTGGGTAGACATTCCGAACACGCGTTTTGACGCGAAGGTCGGTCACAAGCTCTATCAGGAGTACCTGGATGAATTGGTTCTGGGTGATGAACTGGGATTCGATGGTCTTGTGGTTAACGAGCACCACGCTACCTTCTACAGTCTGATGCCCTCTTGTACGGTGATTGCTGCTGCATTGGTTGCAAGAACCAAGAAAGCCAATATCTGTGTATTCGGCACGCCCATCACCTTGACCTATCCCCATCGGCTGGCGGAAGAATACGCCATGCTGGACGTCATGTCGGGCGGAAGGCTTGAATGCGCCTTTCCTTTGGGCACTGGGATGGAGTACTGGGTCAACCCCGTGAATCCAGCGACGGCACGCGAACGTTTCCGCGAGGCCATGGACATTCTGATGCAGGCATGGACAAAGCCAGGGCCCAGCCGCTATGACGGGAAATTCCATCAGTACAAGTACTTGAACGTATTTCCCCTGCCTTATCAAAAGCCGCACCCAAAGATCTATGTGGTGGGCTCGGGAACCGAAGACACGATCGATTACGCGGCAGAGCAAGGTTTTGGATATTCCCAGGTGTTCACGCCAGTTCCCCAGCAGCTGAAATCATTCGAACGCTATCGATCGATCGCCGAGAAGAACGGGCACAAGCACGATTCGGAATCCATCATCATTTCCGTGATGGCGTATGTGGCCGAAACGGAAGAAAAAGCCATCGAAGAAGGCAAAGAGCACATTTTGTTCTACTTCCAGAATCTTCTTCGGACTACGGCGGCCATCAATTCCCCACCGGGATACATGAACCTTGATCGACTCAAGAAGCGTCTTGAGGCGACGAACGGCAAAGAGCCGGAGGTGACCTGGGAGGCGCTTAACACGATTTATCGAACAGTTCTGGGTCCGCCAGAACTGGTTGCCGAAAAGATTGCATTCTGGTGTGAGGAGGCTCAAAGCAGCAAAGTGGTTGTTCACCTGCACGTCGGGGACATGCCCCATTGGAAAGCAGTAAAGAACATTACGCTGTTTGGAGAAAAGGTTATTCCCCTGTTGAAATCACGCACCTCCAAAGAGGTCGCTGTCACGGCATAACGAGCGGAGAAAACTGATGATTGCATACACCAAAAAACAGCATGTCGTGTCTGGCGTTCGCGTCGATGTCCTCGAGGCGGGAGAAGGGGATCCTTTGGTTTATCTCCATGGAGCTGGTGCTATTTCTGGCTTCGACCATCTGTTAAGCCTTGCCAATACACGCCGGCTTATCGTCCCCATTCACCCCGGATTCGGAAGCTCGGATGACGACTTGCGAATCGATCAGGTGTTTGATTATGTGGTTCACTATGCGGCCCTGTTCCGTCAGCTTGGCATTGATAAAAACATCGATCTGATCGGCCATTCACTTGGCGGATGGATCGCAGCACTGATCGCAGCACTGGCAAAGATCGAGGTGCGAAAGCTGGTGTTGGCATGCCCGGCCGGATTGCGTGTCCAAGGAATCAATACCACGGACCTCTTCACCATTCCCGCTGAACAACTGCTTTCCTATCTTGTGAGCGATCCAAAAACCCTCAAGAAAATGAGCGAAGTGGTACCGACAAACGAGATGAGGGTTGGTCGGTACAGGGAAATGACCTCGCTTGCACGAATCATCTGGGAAAAAGGCTACGACCCCAAATTGGATCGCGTGCTGACGCACATCCGTGCGGATACGCAGATCTTGTGGGGAGAACAAGACCGCATATTGCCCGTGGAACTGGCCAAGCATTGGGCCAAAGATATTCCGCAGGCGACGGTAAAGACATTCCAAGGAGCCGGCCATCTTCTGTTGGCAGAAAATGAGGCCTCGCTCAAAGCCGCATCAGATTTTGTGTCAGCTTGATTGAAAATGAGGAGACAAGAAATGAGCCTTACACGTAGAGATGTCCACGCTGCCGTTTGCGGTTCTGGTGAGTTTTGCAGTCGGCATGCTCATTGGTTTTCCGGCACTCAGGCTCGGTGGTCACAACCTCGCCTTGGCAACTTTCGCGCTGGCGTTTGCGACGCCACAGCTGCTGAAGCATCAAAGCGTGGAATCGCTGACGGGTGGCGTCCAGGGACTGGTACTCGTCAAACCTTCATCGCCTGTGGATTTTTCATTGTTCGGTGAATCACTGAATTCCGACCGCTGGCTTTACTTTGTCATCCTATCTATTGCCGTGATCGTGTACCTGCTGCTATGGAATCTGCTCCGAGGCAGGATCGGACGCGCCTTGATCGCTATCGGTGACCATCCGGTGGCATCGGCCACGATGGGCATCAATCTAGTGATCTACAAGACCGCCGCATTTGGGATCTCGGCTGCTCTTACAGGCCTAGCCGGGGCCCTCAGCGCCATCGTGGTTGCCAACGTCTCTCCGGATAGCTTTTCCGTGGCTCTCTCCATCATTCTTCTGGTGGGTCTGGTCGTGGGAGGACTCGCCTCCTTGCCTGGGGCGTTGTTCGGTGCACTGTTCATTCAGTTTGTTCCCAATGTGGCCGACTCGCTGTCCAAGTCAGCCCCAGCTGCGATCTATGGCGGGATTCTTATCGTCCTCATGCTATTGATGCCTGGCGGTGTGATGGGCGCACTACGAAAGCTGCCCATAGGTCGCACTGGGTCGAAGTAGATGGACCAAAAAGTCGAATGAACGTGAATTTTGCATCTTTGGATTGATCAACGGAGTGGAGAAATGAATATACGCGAAACATTCTCGGAGGCAGAGACGCCACTGATTGTTGGACTGGGGGGCACCAACCGCTCTGGGTCTTCCTCCGAAAGGGCTCTGGAAACTTGCATGAGTTCCATCAAAAGGAACGGTGCGAGAGTCGAGGTGTTCTTGGGTTCGGCCCTCGATCTTCCAACATATTCCCCCAACACGTCCATCAGATCGCCTGAAGCCAGCGCCTTGATCGATGCACTTCGAAGATGCGACGGGGTGGTGATCTGTTCGCCTTCCTACCACGGCGCAATATCGGGAATGATCAAGAACGCGCTGGACTACACGGAAGACTTGCGAGGGGATGCCAGATGCTACCTTGATCAATTGCCGATCGGCCTTATTGCCTGCGGTGGCGAATGGCAGGGAGCCGCCAACGCAATGACATCACTGCGTTCCATCGCGCATTCGCTCAGAGGCTGGCCTACGCCACTTGGAGCTGTCTTGAACACCTCCACGGCGCTTTTCGACGGCAATGGGAATTGCCTTGATCCGTCGGTCGAAGAGCAGCTTTCCCTAGTGGGGAAGCAAGTGGTCTCCTTTGCCAAGCTGAAATGTGTCATCGCATAAAAACTGAAATCAAGTGTCTTAGAGAGCGAGGTTAATTTTGAAAGATCTAACGGGAAAGGTTGTGTTGCTCACCGGAGGTGCTCAAGGACTTGGCGCGGAATTCGCGTGCAGCTTCGCTGGTTATGGAGCAAAAGTGGTGATCGCCGACTGGAAAGACGCCGGCTCCACCATCGAAAGGGTCGAGCGAAACGGTGGTGAGGCTTGGGCACGAAAGGTGGATGTGCGCGATGCCACGCACTTGGATTCGCTCGTCAAAGAAATCATCGCTGTCTATGGCCGCGTGGATGTGCTAGTCAATTGCGCTGCGATCGCGGTCGATCTGAACATGAAGCCCTTTTATGAAATCGATCGAGAAGATTGGCAGCGCGTCATGGACGTCAATGCGACAGGCACTTTCGAATGCATGAAGGCAGTGGCCCCTCACATGATTTCTCAGCGAAGTGGAAAAATCATCAACATCGCGTCGACCACGTATGTGAAAGGCGCAGCGCGAATGCTTCACTATGTGGCATCCAAAGGTGCGGTCGTGGGTATGACAAGGGTCGCGGCGAGAGATCTCGGCGCATTCGATATCACCGTGAACTGCATTGCACCGGGACTGACCATGACTGATGCAGTGCGGGAGAAGTCACCGTTTTCCGCTCAAGGCAATCTGGCATCCATTGATTCGAGGGCTTTGAAGAGGGAGCAGTTGCCTTCGGATCTTTTTGGAGCGGTACTCTTCTTGTCCTCTCAGATGAGCGACTTCATTTCCGGACAGACGCTCGTCGTCGATGGTGGTGGAGTCATGTTGTGAATGCTGAGACGCGGATCCATATGGGCAGTATGTTGTCGGCTGCACAGCGGTATCGGATAGCGCTGGTGTCTGCCTCGTGGCATGGCGATATTGTCGAATGTGCCAGAGATGCCGCCGCCAGGGAGCTGCAGTCGTCTGGTGTGGCGAGCGACAGAATCGATTCGTTCACTGTCCCTGGCGTATATGAAATCCCGCTCTTTGCCAAGCGCTTGACGCGCTGCCGCAGGTACGACGCCATTGTTGCTTTCGGCTTTGTGGTGAACGGTGGTATCTATCACCACGAGTATGTTACTTCGGCGGTGATTGATGGACTAATGCACGTTCAAATCGAAAGCGAGGTTCCCATTTTCTCTTGCGTCTTGACGCCTTGGAATTTCCATGAACACGCAGATCATGTTGAATTTTTCAAGAAGCACATGGGCAAGAAAGGGGTGGAGGTCACGCATGCACTTCTTGCTGCGCTGGCAGCTCACCATGACCTGACCAGTGTGGTTGGAGGATAGTCAAGAGTGCAGAGCGGAGATCTCGCGTGCTGCATCGGCATGGCTTGGTCCTGCCCAAAGACTGGATCACGCCAGAGATGGAGAACAAGCGGATTGGCTTTGGAGACAACGAGGCTGTCATTCACCGCCAAGCGAGACCGTCCAGGGTCACCTAGGTGTCTGGAAGTCAATCGTTAGGAACAGAAGACCTAGTCCCACGCTCAGCGACAGGGTGGTCGATGAAACCGACAGCGAGCTGAACACGTAAGACCAAAGGCGCAGCTCTTCAAGAATCATTTCGACACGCTCTTCAGTTCTTCAACAAATGCCTGCGCGGCAGGCGATAGAAGCGAGTCTGTTCGTGTCGCGATGCGATGGGTGCGGTGGGCCCAAGGGTCTAACAAATTTACGGCTCGGATAGAAAGTGAAGCCAGTTGAGGTGCGATAGCTTCAATCGGAAGAACTGCAACGCCTAGGCCCGCCGCCACAAGCCTGGTGACGACATCAAAACCCTGCATACGCATTCGAACTCGCAACGCGCAGTTCTCCTGGGCCGCAGAAGCTGCCAGTCGGTTGGTGAGGGCTGTAGATGGTTCCATCAAAACAAACTCTTCTGACAAGGCCTCGCGAAAGTGGATCGACTTGAAGTTCGATAAACGGTGACTTGAGGGGACTATGAGCGCTAAGTGGTCTTGGAAAAAATCCGTGAGATCCAACTGACCTGCTCGGTTTTTTCGAGCCATTCATTCCTGTAAGACGGCCCGGTTGGGAATGGTTTGAATGGATGGATTGTGCTGCTTGAATTCGTGGGGCGTGAGGTAGTTCAGGCTGCTATGGGGGCGCACCGTGTTGTAGTGGTGCCGCCAGGCCTCAATGACCACAGCGGCCTCCTTGCGGGACCTGAACCACTCCAGCGACAGACACTCGTCACGCAGCTTGCCGTTGAAACTCTCATCGGCGCCGTTCTGCCAAGGCTTGCCAGGGTCGCTCAGCGCGGTTGCAATGCCGGCCTGTGAGATCCACTCCAGGATGGCATGGCTAACGAATTCTGGGCCATTGTCTGACCGCATGAACAGCGGAGCGCCGTGGATGCTGACCAGCCGCGTGAGCACCTCCACCACGCGGTGTGAGCGGATGGAGCCGGCCACGTCGATTGCCAGGCACTCGCGCGTGTATTCGTCGATGACAGTCAGGCACTTGATCTGCTGGCCTTCGGCGGTGGTGTCAAAGACGAAGTCGTACGCCCACACGGCGTTGGCCTTGAAGGGTGTGTAGGCCCTGGGCCTGTTGCTGGCGATGCGTCTTCGTGGGCGCTTCTTGGGCAACAGCAGACCGGCCTGTCGCCAGATGCGGTGCGTGCGCGACCAGCTCAGCTCCAGGCCCTGGCGGCGCAGGAAAATGCGGATGCGCCGGTAACCGTAGCGCGGGTACTGGGCAGACAGCGACTTCATCGCAGCAATGACAGGGGCGTCTTTGGCCGGCAGACGCAGCGTGTAGCTCAGGCTGGAGCGGGCCAGGCCGATGAGCCCACAGGCCCGCCGCTCTGACAGGCCCCGCTCGCAAGCGAGCGTGACCTGTTCGCGTCGGGCCTGCGGGCTCACCACTTTTTTGCGTTGATCTCCTTGAGAACTTCGATGTCCAGATCACGCTCGGCCAACAGCTTCTTGAGCCTGCCGTTCTCGACCTCCAGGGCCTTCAAGCGTTTGACATCGGGGTCGATTTGTTTTCGTTGTCAAAAGTGACGGTAGGAGATCGAGCACTGGCGTAGGGGTGGCCTGCCAAGCCATTGATTTCATTGGGTTTCCTGTTGATTTTTTTGATCGCCGTTTGAGGGCGCAAAAGCGTGCTCGGTTTCAACCGCCGGTCCCGGTTTTCGGCGTGGTCTGTGACGGCAGGATTTCACTGGCATAACGCTCCACTGGAAAGCGGAATACGCCCCTCAAATTGATACCTTGCAGCCGCGTCGGCGCAATTTTCCCCGTGAGCTCCGCCGGGATGACCTGACGCCGGTTGGCCCAGCGGTCCAGAACGGCCTGCATCTGGGTTGTGTTCCAGGCCATGATGATGTTGGCCAACAGACTCAAGGCGTCAGCCACCGCCTGCATTTCCTCGGCCCGCTTGGCCTGAGCCGGGCTCACTCTGCCGGTATAAATCGCCCGCTTCAAGGCATTGACCGCCTCACCCCGGTTGAGTACCCGACGCAGCTCATTCCTGAAGGCGTCTTTGACAAAGTAGTCGGCCAGGAACGCAGTTCGCAGCAAGCGCCCCAACTGAACACCCGCTTCGTAGATGGGGTCTCCCCGCGCCGCCGATCCAAATCTGGCCAGCGCTGCAACTGCGCTGGCGTTGCCGCTCATCACCGAGGCTGCCAAATGGACCAAGGTGTCCCAGTGCTTCTCAATCAAAGCGGTATCGACGGTAGCCTCGCAAACTGCTGCGATCTCCGGTGGAATGATCGTGCCACGCGGCACGTACAGATGACGCTGCTTCAATTCCTTCAGTCGTGGGCATAGATCGAACCCCAGTAGCCGGGCCAACGCCATGGCAAAGTCGGTGTAGCCGTGGGTGTCCACCGCCAACTGGCTGGTCTCGATGGATTCTTGGCGCACGACACCCTCAATGGCGACCCCTGCCTGGCGCTCATTGAGCACAAAAGGCTGCGCGTAGAAGATCCCCCATCGGTCACGCACATGGGAGTAGATGCCAATCGAGGACGTGTTGCGTCTTGGATCCTGTCGGGCCTGCCACACCCGTTGGGTGGTTTCCATGCTCATCATGTCGGACGACGCCAGGTCCGTGCGACCCCATGTCGCTGCAATGGGGTGCCGTTGCATGAACTCCAGCACCGCGTGGCAGGCTTGACTCAAGCGACGCTCGTCCCCGGCCCAACGCATGGCCTGACGGATGCTGGTGGCAGACAACTGCGGAATCATACGGGCGCATTCGGCCGCCGTCAGACTGGTGCCGTGGGCCATGATGCCGGCGTAGACCATCAGCAGCTCTTCTGTCGAACGTGGCTCGCGGCCAAGCATGATCCAGCTGAAACGTACCTGAGCGTCAACGGCCAGGATCACTTCTGGGAGTTGCACCTCACCGATCCTCAGGTCAAGTTTGGCCCTCAACTTAATCACCTCTGGATCTTCATCCTCTGCCGGCAATACTGAAAGGTGGAGTTCTTCGTCCACGCGCAGCACACCGCTGCGCGCGGCGACGGCCACTGCCTCCACGCCGGCGCGTACCTTGGCCAGCAACGGCTTCAAAAGTGTGGATGCATTGGCTGGCAGTGACAGTCGGGCATAGTGCCGTTTGGCTTCTTCCTGCCAGCGCGCATCAGTGAAGAACAGGCGTGCGCGGCCACGAAAGCTCAGGCTGTGCTCAATCCACACCGAACCGTTGCGCACGGCACGTCGCAATGAAAACAGGGTGGCCACCTCCAAGGCCCGAAACGCGCGCTCCCGGTCGGCACCCGCAATCGCGCCGCTCCAGACCGAACCCAAGCGAGGGGCGCTGACATCAGCAG
>OEIV010001382.1_pt1 | contig 11145 bp, 8 predicted proteins | sample 1539231 | NCBI WGS metagenome assembly OEIV01 (sample SAMN03794762, study PRJEB22550) | activated sludge metagenome | feature: wastewater treatment plant; material: activated sludge; isolation source: Wastewater treatment plant of a petroleum refinery complex | place: Argentina: Buenos Aires ... | reverse complement strand
GAGACGAAATACCTAAAGAAATTCCTGGTAAGTTTTCAGGTAATGCCGGATTTTATGGTGAATCTGTAAACACAGGTTATCTTGGAGGTGGTGTTGCTCAATTACCTCTCGGCAAATTTGTTCTTCGCGGCGAGGCCACAACAAGAAAAGCCAAAGATTTAAGAACACCCGTCGGTACTTTGGACAATTCCGATATTTCCACAGATAATCTTAGTGCCGGAATAAGTTTTATTGATAACTGGGGATTTACAGGGTTGAGTATTCGAGAATTTAAATCTGATTACGGAGTTCCGGGCGGATTTGTTGGTGCTCATCCCAATGGTGTTGATATAAGTATGCTTAAGCGCCAGATAAATGGAAAGATTAATTATCAAATAAATTCTGAATCATTTGAAAATATAGAGTTCCAACTATCCCGTGATTATTACAAGCATACAGAATATGAAAGAGCTGATATAATCGGCGCTCAATTTGTTATCTATAACTTTAGAGGAAGTTTGAATATTGCGAACAAGAAAATAGGTTTTTTGGATTTTGGAACATCGGGAATTTCATTTGAGGCGAGAGATTTTAACATAGGCGGATATGTTTTTACACCTCCAACTAAATCATTAAAACTTTCTACTTATTCATTTCAATCATTTGAATTAAATGATTTTAGTTTTGAATCCGGATTTCGAATCTCATATGATGAATTTAATCCTGATAATTCAAACCCAAGTACTGATAGTGAACTAATAATCGATCGAAAATTCTTTAGCTATTCCCTATCTTTATCAACTCTTTATTCAATAAACAAAACTATTTCACTTGGAATAAATATTAATAAAACTTCCAGGGTTCCGACCATTGAAGAACTTTATTCGGAAGGTCCGCACTTGGCAGCATACTCTTATGAAATAGGTAATCAGAATCTGGAAAGCGAAAGCGGATTTGGAGTAGAACTGTTTTCTTACATAAAAAATGATGATCTATTTTTGATGTTAACAGTTTTCAGAAATGATTTTTCTTACTTCATAATTCCAAGAAATACGGGAAAAATAAATAGCCAAACCTTATTACCAATTTATCAAACAGAAGGTGTAAGTGCTATATTCTATGGTGTTGAAAGTTATTTAGAATTAAAACTGCTTGAGTACCTTACATTTTCTAATACACTAAGTTACACTTATGGAAATTTTAATGAATCCGGCAATCCCCTTCCACAGATTCCGCCGCTTAAGAATATAATTCAGGTAAAATATCTTAATGGAAATTTTATAACTGGAATAAGTACCGAAATTGCCGCAGCTCAAAACCGTGTAGATTTGTTTGAAACATCAACTGTCGGGTACGCAGTTTTTAGTGCATTTATCCAATACTCCATAGAAACCGGCTCACTTATTCACAACATCTCGCTAAATGGAGATAATCTATTCAACAAAGAATATAGAAATCACTTATCCAGAGTAAAAGTAATAATGCCCGAGGCTGGAATAAATTTTAAACTAAGCTACAGATTGTATTTTTGATAATTAGAATTAAATATTATCTTTGGCCTTCAAATTTTCAGCTTTGGAGAGATGGGTGAGTGGCTGAAACCAACGGTTTGCTAAACCGTCGTAGGGGTTAAACTCTACCGCGAGTTCGAATCTCGCTCTCTCCGCAAAAGCTTCCAAATCTACTGGAAGCTTTTTCTTTTTATGCTTACTCACACTTAAAAATATAGACTTAGTAAATATCATTATGGTTATGGTTATACTTTAACTTCAGACTAAAATGATAGACTTATAGAACATAATCTTGGCAAATCCAGATTTACAAAAAATATTTCTCCCGGAGGTAGTTTATTTTGAAGAATTCCCAACTTTTTCTGAAGCAATTAAACCCGAAAAATATTTTTAAAATTTATTTGGTTAAAATTGGCTTAAAGAACAAAATTTTATTTAATCATTTGGTTGAAATCAATCCCAACAGTGATAGGCCGGTTTAAGACAAAACGTTCTCAGTGGAAAGGAAGTAAAGTAAACTATAACTGATAAATATTTATCCCTATATATCGAAAAATTTAATATTCCTATATACTCTTATCTATTCACCTCTCTAGTGGATTAAATAAATTATGATTTAGTTTTTACTTTCATTACATAATCTCTGAATTCAGAAATTACTTCATTAAAATCCCTTGAATAAACTTTTTTAAACTGACTTTCATTATCATTTTCATCCAAGAGTGCTTTAATATATTTTATAAATTTTTCTTTACCATAGGTTTTAACTAAATAATCGACAATGCAACCGAATTCTGAGTAGATGAAGGCAATTTTATATTTAACATTGATATTTACCTCATCTTCCTTACTAGTTTTATAATATTCTGGTGGCATAAAATTACCATCTCTGATCGCCTTGTACGTGTCTTCGATATTTGGATAAAAGGAAGTCCCCATTTGATTTACACTGTACATAGCTAATCCTTCAAGCAACCAGCTTGGATATCGAAACTCACCAGGAAAACCAGTATAGTTATATATCAGTATATGTGATAATTCGTGCTTGATATATATTTCTAATGAAATAACACCTTGTTTATCTTCCTCTATTGCCCAAGGAGAGATGATAAGTGCTCCACTTGAGAAAGCACAAAATCTTGCCTTTGATAATGATCGCTGATGATAACTCTTATCATCCTTAAAGATGAATATTTTAGGTTTATTTTTAAACTTTAGTTCGTGAAATAATTCAACAGATTTCGTAAGGGTATCTAGCCTGGTGAACTCATTAAATTTAGCTCCTTGTTGGACATAAATAATTGTATTATTTAATTCGTGTTCATCAAAGCCTAATAATATTGGAGAATAAGGAAATAATTTTCCCCAAAGCAACATATAGATGAGTGTGCAAAAAAATATCGCAATTAGTGTGAACGCAAAATATTTTAACTTCTTCTTCATTTTATTATCTATTAACCTGAAAAAATTCGCTTAACCCTTAACCAACAATACGGAAGATGAATATTTCCATATCCTCTTGCCTGCCCTTCACTAAAGGATTAAAGAGGTTTGCCACATAAATTAATTTTGTTTTGTTAAAGAAATTATTCTTTTTCTATTATGTATTGTATCGTTCTGTTTTAGAACTAATTCATCACCATTATTTGATAATTCAAAACTACCATTGAGTATAAGTGTTGCATCAAAATTAGTGGTATGAATTGCTGTATCCGTTAACATAATAGAGTTACCATTTAAACTGAAATTACCTGCACCTGTTGGTGGTAAATATAATTGTTCCGGAACAACAGAATAACTATTGTCTGAAAAGTTAAAGATGACATTACCGCTTTGAGGTTGCCCATTAGATTCGATAATGGTAAATATCCCGCCATAATTACCATTTTCAAGAGAGAAATTTGTATCAGACTCATCACAGCCAAAAAAAAGAAAAGCTAAAAGTAAAAATGTTGTCTTTTTCATAACAATACCTCTTGGCTCAATTAAAAATTGTTTAGCTAAATTAGCACCCATACAACGAAAGAGAAAAACTCTAAAGACTTTTTCATTTTTTTAACGTATAAAAACGTTTACACCCAGACCGATTGAAAGTGATTGTTTTGATACATTTAAATCACTATAGAACGCACTATATTCATCGGGAAACTTAGAATTAATAAATGTATAATTTATGATCGTTTCTAATGCTACATCTTCAGTAAGAAAATAATCAACACCCAGACTAAGGATTAGGTTATTATTAATTATGTCATCGTTTGAGTATATAGCATTTTCCGTAACATATGAATATCCAATTCCGGCAAATGGTTTGATACGATCAAAATTTAAATAATACCTAACAGAAGGACCGATACCCCAACTAGAATTATTATTGCCAAAGAATGAATTATTTTGATAGTTAAGCATAAGTCCCAGAGATAAATTATCCATTACAAAGAAATCAAATCTTGGATCGAAAATAAAAGTTGAATAATCCATGTCAGAGGATTCTTCATAGTTGGATGTATAAGAAATAGTTCCATTAATACTGAATGTTGATTGTTTTAGTTCAGATTGGCCAAAGGTAAAAATTGAAAGCAAAAATAATCCGAGGAATATCACAAATAAATTTTTCATTTAATTAACCCTTTCTACTTTGTTGAACAATCTACCGATCAAATAGACTATCCTTCTCTTATAAATAATGAACTGAATAATGTGTGAAGATGCATAAGTACGTTTAATATCCTTTTATTACTGTTACTATTAAACTATTAGAAAACAGCCAATGCACAGTTTTGTTCAAAAGCAGAATAGTTTAGTATTAAAAGATTTATAAAAATCCGGTATTGCTAATCGTGCGCTCCCCGAGCCTGAAAAGATGAAAAGGGATATGTGTCTATTGGTATAGCTTAGTTTAATTATTTAAGCAGTTGAAACTTAATGCAATCAAAAGTTTTAGTCAATGGATTAATCTTAATTCCAATACAAGAGGCTGATTATTATACCCAGATAATATTAAAAACAATTTCAAAAAATTAGGAGGGATTAGTTTCTCTTTGAAAAAAAATTCCTGAACAAAGTTTACGCTGAATAAGCTGGAATTTTTTAAGTGATGCCGGGTTGATACATAAAATAATTAAAAAGGACTTTACATTTAAGAATATCTGTTATCCACTCAATAATCTTAATCGCAGATTATTAAAATCTTCCATAAGAGCACAAAAAAATGGACCTTATGCTGTATCAGTTAAAGTAAATTGATAAAATTTCGATTATATGATAATGTATTTTATGTCTTTTATATACGATTTAATATCTAGATAAGTTTTTATATGAATAGAAATGATTTTGAGAAAAGATCAACCATCGTTTTAAAACTGTTATTTGTTTTTCTGGTTATTTGCGGAGCCTTCTATATACGCTATACCTGGATTAATGAAGAAACCACTTTATCAAAAAATGTAATGGTGATTGCAAGAACTACCGCAGATTTATTGCCAAGCACATATATAAAAAGTCTTGAAGTGGCAGCAACCGATACGTCTAAACCAGAATATGTTTCGCTCAAAAAACACTTATCAAGTATAGTACTCAATAATCCGGATGCCAAATTTGCTTATATCTATTGCGAAAGAAATGGCAAAATATTTTTTATCGCGGATTCTGAACCAATAAATTCTAAAGATTATTCTCCGCCCGGACAGGAATACACAGAAGCTAAGCTTATTGATAAAAAACCTTTTGTAGATGGGAAGGAATTAATTACACCTGCCGAATCAGATCGTTGGGGCACCTGGATTAGCACACTAATTCCAATTAAAGATGACTCAACGGGCAAAACCATAGCTGTATTTGGTATAGATTACGATATAGCTGAATGGAATAAATCAATACTCTCGCACACAATTGAGGCAATTCTACTAACAGTTACCCTTCTATTAGTTTTCGTTTTCTTAGTGAACACGAGAGCAAAGAATAAGTTACTTAGTGATGATATCCTTATGCGCAAACATCTTGAAAAGGAACTAAAAGAAAGTGTAACGAGATTTAAGACTATGTTTAACACCCACAGTGCAATTTTAGTCTTAATTGATCCGACAACTAGTGAGATAGTTGATGTAAATCAATCAGCCGCACAATTCTATGGTTATTCTGTTGATGAATTAAAACGAAAATCACTAAAAAATATAATTTCTACCACAAATAATGAAATAGTTAATCAGATGGAGTTGGCATCCGGAGAGAAGGAAAGCTGTTTTATTTTTTCACAGATAATATCTAATGGAGAAACCCGAATCGTAGAAGTTCATTCATCTCCAATTGAAATTGAAAACCGGATGCTTATATTTTTAGTAATCCATGACATTACAGAACGCAAAACGACTGAAGAAAAATTACAGAACGAACAACTGCTTTTAAGAACTGTTATCGATAATATTCCTGATTCAATTTACGTTAAGGATCTAGCTTGCCGAAAAACACTGGTTAATCGCACAGAACTAATGTACACAGGGGTAAATTCAGAAGATGAAATACTAGGGAAAGATGATTTTGCGTTTTATCCGAAAGAAATGGCAGATGGTTTTTTTGCTGATGATCAATTTGTTATTCAAACAGGAACACAAATTATAAATCGGGAAGAATATATAATTGATAGTCATGGAAATAAGCGCTGGTTACTTACTTCAAAAATCCCTTTACAGGATAAGGATGATAGTATTATTGGATTAGTTGGTATAGGCCACGATATAACTGAGAGGAAGTTTATTGAAGAGGCGCTTATGCAGAGCAACTTACGTTTTACGCAGCTATCCGAAAATGCTTCTGAATGGATTTGGGAGGTTGATAACGAAGGATTATACACTTATGTTAATCCAATAGTCAAAGAAGTAATGGGTTATGATCCCGAAGAGATTATTGGTAAAAAATATTTTTATGAATTCTTTGCGGAGAAAGATAAAGAGCAATTGACTAAACAAGCATTCGATACTTTTAAAAGACAAGTAAAATTCAAAGACTATATAAATACAAACAAACATAAAGATGGCAGAGAAATTATTCTTTCTACAAGCGGGGTACCAGTATATAATGCTGAAAATAAAATGATTGGTTATAGAGGTATTGATGTTGATATCACTAAGCGTAAGAGAGATGAAGAGGAGATTAAATTAAAAAACGAGGAGCTCAATAAAATAAATTCTGAAAAGGATAAATTTTTCTCCATTATCGCACACGATTTGAGAAGTCCGCTAAATGGTTTTGTAAATTTAACAGAATTAATGTCTTTAAGAACCTCAGAATTTACGACTGAAGAAATTACCAAATACTCAAAGTTACTTCACAATTCAGGTTTAAATCTTTCAAATCTTTTAGATAATCTGCTTAAATGGTCTATGATGCAACGAGGAACTCTTGCCTGCAGACTACAGAACTTAAACATAAATACATTAATTCAGGATAATATAGATTCAATTTCTACTAAAGCTCTACAAAAGGAAATAGAAATTCGTTATTTATCGAACACTTCAATTTGTGTTCTTGCCGATAAAAATATGACTGATACAGTTTTGCGTAATCTTCTCACAAACGCTGTTAAGTTTACTTATCGCGGCGGTAAAATAGATATATCTTTCTTTGAGCTCAACGAATCAACCATCCAATTATCAATTAGGGATAATGGTGTTGGAATATCTGAGAGTGATATAAAGCGGTTGTTCCTTGTTAATGAAAAAGTTTCAAGTTTAGGAACGGAAGATGAACCTAGCTCTGGTTTAGGTTTATTGCTATGTAAGGAATTTATAGAAAAACAAAACGGACAAATATGGGTGGAGAGTGAAATAGGAAAAGGGAGTGTTTTTAGTTTTACTCTTCAGAAAATTACTGAACCAACAAATTCCAATAAAAACGTAGTGTAACGTCACAAAAACGCTCTGTAACATCGCAAAAATGAAATGTAAGCAAGCAAAAACACTCTGCATCACGACAAAAATGTCCAGTACGCCCACAAAAACAAAATGTAACCTTTAAAAAACGGGTTGCAATTGGACAAAAATGGCGAACACTGCTCCAAAAACCAATTGTAACCTCTCAAAAATGAAATGTAAGTTCATAAAAATAGAATGTAACATAGTAAAAACACGCTGTCGCAACTCTAAAACACAATGTAAAACTCCAAAAATAATCTGCATTCCCCTCTCCTTAGCAATGAGAGGGTTAAGGGGTTAGGTCAAAACTGCACAAATAAATAACACAAATAAAAAAAACATCACCAAGTATTCTCTTCACCTGTCGTTAGGACTTATATCGCTATTTGCGAAAAAAGTCCTCTGGATTGCAAGATTTTTACTAACACCCTTATCCTTTAATAATTATTTTAGCACATTAGATAAATAATTTATTCTAATGCGATTTTTCCCGAAATTTTTAATCTCACATCAATTTATTGTATTCACTTCTTACCAGCATTAGAATCAGAATTTACTTATCTGTTTAATTAACTAAATTTTCATTTAAGGAGGCAACTTTATGAAAACAAAAAATTCTTTTCCCCTTCCTGCATCTTTTTTCAAACCGATTTTTTCGATATTCCACACAGGCTAAACTATCAGATCGCGTATTAGTTATAAAGTAAGAATCTGAAGGCTGGGAGATAATCTCTATATGTTTCTCAAAAAATTATAGTTAAACCAAAATAACAAAGGTAATACAATGAATAAAAAAATAATTATAATGTTACAAATTGCAATGGTAATGTTTTTATTAATTTCACAATTCAGTTGTTCAGGTAAAGAAGAAAAAAAAGATTTGTCTAAAGAAGAAATGATAGCACTAGGAAAGTATATTGTAACCACAAGCGGCTGCGATGATTGTCACACACCAAAAATTTTCACAGAATTTGGTCCGGTATTCGATACAACAAGACGATTTTCAGGATTTCCGGAAGGAGAAAAATTACCAGCTTACGATGTTAAATATGCTGCACCTGGTAATTGGTATTCAGCAGAAAAAAATCTCACCGCTTGGGTTGGGCCTTGGGGTATTTCATATGCTTCAAACTTAACACCCGATAATGCAACTGGTATAGGAACACTAACAGAAGAAATGTTTATAAAATGTATTAGAGAAGGTAAATATATGGGAGTTGGTAGGCCATTACTTCCTCCTATGCCTTGGCAAGTTTATGGCCAAAAGACAGATCAGGATTTAAAAGCTATGTACGCTTATTTTCATTCACTTGAACCCATTAAGAATCAGGTGCCTCAGCCAACACCCCCAGATAAGATGATGGAAATATTAGCTGGTAAATAATTATAAATAAAAAACTATATGCATCAGGAGGCACAATGTATTTGATAAGAGATGTATTCAAATGTAAGCCTGGAATGGCTAAAGAATTAGTTAAAAAGTTCAAGCAAACAATACCATTCATGGAGGCGCAGCAATTTAATAATGTTAAAATAATGACTGATGTGGTTTCAAATTATTGGACTGTAGTTCTTGAAGGAGAAGTTAACAGCTTGGCAGAATTTGAGAATCACAAGGGATTCACTTCACAGCCACAAGTCAAAGAAATAATGGCCGGCTATATGGATTTGGTTGACTCGGGATGCAGAGAGATTTTTAAGATTGAATGAAGGGTTTGTGCCTATTGTTATTAGATGTTAAAGAGTGATTTCATTTAATAATCTTAGGAATAATCTTGATTTGTTGAGGATCCTAGGTAAAAATATTATTAGCCAGTTCATTTAACTTATGTAAATAAATAAGTCAATAATTCTATAAAACCCTGATGCTTCAGTATCCGGGTTTTATAACTTTTAAAATAAAATCTATACTACTTGTGTTTATCAGCAAAATAACTCCTGGCAAAATCTAATAATCGCCAGTAAGGGGGATTGTAGTTATTTGTATTTCGAAAATTATTTGCTTTGGTTTGTACAAATAATTTAATCTCGCCGTGTAAATTCTTAAAGACTTCGTGACGTAAAGCCGAAGAGGAAGTCATCCCTTCCGGAATAGGGCCAGCGATATTAAACTGATTTAGAATACTACTGTAAAGTTTTAATACTTTTACTATCGGAAGTTTGAACCAATCCGCAGTTATCTCGTTTCCTTCTTCACTCCATTCAAGTATCGCATCAACAACAGCATTATCCATATGATCTTTGTAAAGAGTTTCTACGTCTCTCCATTCTGCAACAACAGAAAGTTGTGGATCGTATTCAAGATCAGATGGTTCCTGTGTTTCAAAATTTTTCACACCAAATCCAGCTAGTATTTTGGCAGTACCGATTGAAGATATTGTTGATTTCCCCATCCACAAATCAACACCTAAGTTTTTGTACTCTGAGGATGCTACTTCCGAACAGAATAATTTGTTCTGATTTTTATAATCCATCTCAAAATCATAAGAAATGTGTTCACTTAATGCCCTTTTAAGCGAAGCAGTTGCGGCTTTATGGGGCAGCATTGGGTCTTCAATTATTTTGGGTAGATCACTACGAAGTCTTAATATCATAACTCGTAATTTTTTATCATTCATATACTCTTCAAGAGATGCAATTGCTACTCCAACTTCAATATGCGCTTCGATAATCGATGCCACTTTTGTTTTGGGATCTACGTACACAAGCGCAACGTGTGAAAAGTTACCAGGATAATCACTACCACGTGATATTAATGCGGAAGTTGGAGCACCGCCACGTGAAAGCAAAATATCACCGCTGTGAATTTTTACTCCAAGAAATGTTGTAAATGGAGTAATCGAACTTTCATCATTTTCAAGAGTAAGATTTGGAATTCTTTTACTATCTGATTGAAGAATAATTTCTTCAACTGCTGCTCTACTTCCGTATATTAACTTATATAGTGCATTTCTTACTATAAGTTCATTCGGATTCCAGTTTATAGATTTTTCTTTTATAATTCTTCTAAGTTGACTGTTTAGTTTAAGATATCTTTCAGAAAAGTCGGGGCAAGCACCAATTAGTGGAGCGGTTTGAAACACAATACTCAATAAACTATCTAATATTTTATCTTCAGGTTTTAGATTTTCATCTTCTACAAATCTTAAAATATTTGAAAAATCTATCAGTTTCTCCCCTAAATGATCCTTTGTATTATTGCAACCATTTTTTTTTGCATTTGTAAATGTTATTTCGAGCGATTGCCAAAGTGAATCCTTATTCCATACAAATTGAGTGTGCTTTGCAACTTCAATTTTATCCTGTTGAGATTCAGGAATTAATAAAATCAAATAAACTAATATCACTGCTATGGCTGCAAGTTTTAATTTTTTCATCAATACATTCTTATAGAGTTAGTACAATTCGATTACTCATTAATTGATTAATTGTATGTAAGTGAAATATATTTAGCACTTTTGATTGTAACAACTTCGAGATTATAAGCAGAGCTAATTTAAAATTGATATTACAAATTTAATTGATGACTTACATTTAATATTATCTGAATCTCTTCCAACAATGTTGGTTTTTGGTAAATAAAAGTTTGTATCAATTCTTATTTAGAAGATTATTGTGAAGTTGTTAACGTTTAAGGATTAACCCCAGTCTATAAGTTAGATCTGGCCCTGATGCTTCGGTATCAGGGTTTTTTATTTTTAATATTTTAAATTATTGAAGAATCTTAACTTTTGTACAACAATCTA
>OEIV010001381.1_pt1 | contig 11146 bp, 5 predicted proteins | sample 1539231 | NCBI WGS metagenome assembly OEIV01 (sample SAMN03794762, study PRJEB22550) | activated sludge metagenome | feature: wastewater treatment plant; material: activated sludge; isolation source: Wastewater treatment plant of a petroleum refinery complex | place: Argentina: Buenos Aires ... | reverse complement strand
CCGGGAACCAGGGGATTGCCAGCCCTTTCCAATCCAGTAAGATATAACAGGCGGTAGGGATGGTTGCTACTGCAACGTGAAAATAGATATCCCGCCTGGTCCAAACAATCACTTCTTTGAATGAATAGTGTTTCCCGGTATGCATACTTCAAATAATTAATTAAAAAAAAATGCCTCAATTAAAACAGAGGCATTTATGATAGAATTTTTAAAATTACTTTTTCTTTTTGAAAGTGCCTTCCATGAACTTCATTTCTTTTCCATCCATGCCTGCGCCAAACATTGACATGGTATATGTGTTATCATCTATCATTTTCATTTCTTCTCTTATTTCAGAGTCTTTACCGGTCATGGGGTCAGTCTGGTGGCCTTTTAAATTAAGGGTATTGGTTGCAGCATCAAAAGTGCCGCTCATATGTACAATACCTGTTCCTAAGTTGTCAATCCAGGTACTGACATACATTTTTTTGGCATTATCATACCCGGTAGTGCTTGTCCCTTCCATGGGTTGTCCCATCATGGTGCTGGTAAATTTACCGATAACATACCGGCCGCCCATGGCACTGGTTTGTACGTTAACGGCCTTGGCTTTTGTTGGTGGCGCTGAAGGGTCCATCCACTGGCTCACTTCGCTTTCCCAGGTACCATTTGTTTTCTCCAGCCATTTGTGGTTTTCGCCAGGTGTCATGAAATCCTGCCAGGCTTTCATCATGGCAGCAGAATCGGGCATGGCAGCAGGTGTAGCCTCCGCAGTTGCGGCTGTTTGTGCAGCACTTGCAATGCTGTCTGTTTTTGGCGCTTCGGTTTTTTCAGCGCTATCATTGCAGGATAAAAGGAACAAAGCAATCGAGCAGACCGTTAAAGTAATCTTTTTCATAATGGTAAATTTTTAAAACAAATTAAAAATATTTTTGTTTTGAACAAGCGGGTGCAACGTAAATTATATGAGTGGTTCACTGAGGACATTTTTAATCCTGCCTTCCAGTTCTTCATAAGGGGTATAGCCCTTTGCAAGCAGGTAAAACTTAGATTCGTTCATCTGCAGCAGCAGGGCGGGGAAGCCGTTCACCTGCAATTGTTTGCAAAGGGCAAATTCGTAATAAGCCATTTCTTTATAAAGTTCGCTCTTCAGTTTTTCATAAAACACTTCTGGTTGAATGCTGTATTTCTCCAGTAAATGCCGGTAAGCTTCTTCATCATCCAGGTCGCGGCCTTCATAATTCAATGCGTATTGAAGTTCAGATGCAAATGCAAGTTGCAGATGGGGATAATATTCCTTGAATATACAAAGGGCAATGGCAGGTTTTTCAGAATTCATTTTCCAGTCACTCAGATCGGGATTGTTGATATGCCACAGGAAATCTTCTCCGAATGTTACCCCTGACAACGACTCTACGCGTTTATATGCTGACTGGATATAAGGGGCAATGGTTGTAATTGGCATAACCTGTTCCCCAATGAGCATTCCGCCGCTGAGCACTTCAATATTAAATTTCTCCTTATAAGTTTCAGCTAACTTTTTTAATACCGGGCTAAAACCATAACACCAGCCGCAATAGGCATCATAACAGTAGTATAGCGTTTTCTTCATTGGTAATTTTTCCAGTCAACTATTGGGTATCAATGGGCTTCCAGCCAGTTGGTGCCTGAACCAATCTCTGCATCCGTGGGAACATTATTGGGCAACGGAAGCGCGTGTTGCATACAATCCAGTATCACGGGTTTAACCAGATCCAGTTCAGATTTCAATACATCAAATACCAGTTCATCATGTACCTGCAGCAGCATTTTTGACCTGAATTTATTTTTTTCAAATTCATGGTGGATCTTTATCATGGCCATTTTGATCATATCTGCAGCCGTTCCCTGTATAGGAGAATTGATGGCATTTCGTTCAGCAAAACCACGCACCGTAAAATTGGATGAATTGATATCGCTTAGCCAGCGCTTCCGGCCCATCAGCGTTTGTACATACCCGTTATCTTTTGCAAAGTTGATGGTATCGTCCATATACCGCTGGATATTCGGGAATTGTTTTTTGTAATTATCAATAATCTCTTTTGCTTCACTCCTTGAAATGCCGAGGTTTTCTGCGAGTCCGAATGCGCCCTGGCCGTATATGATTCCGAAATTCACGCTTTTAGCCTTATAGCGCATTTCTTTCGTTACCGATGCCTCATCTACATTGAACACTTTTGCCGCAGTGGCGGTATGTATATCCTTTCCGGTGCGAAAGGCTTCACACATGTTTTCGTCATTGCTGATGGCAGCCACAATGCGCAGTTCTATTTGTGAATAATCTGCTGATACGAGCAAGTGGCTATCGTCTGCAGGAATAAATGCTTTGCGAATTTCCTTTCCTTTATCTGTGCGGATAGGGATGTTCTGCAGGTTCGGATTATTGCTGCTAAGCCTTCCCGTTACTGCAACAGCCTGGGCATAACTGGTATGTACCCTTCCCGTTTTCGGGTTTATCATCAAAGGAAGGGCGTCAACATAGGTAGACTTTAACTTGGTAAGTTCGCGGTATGTGAGGATGTCGTTGCATATCTGGTGTTGCCCTGCCAGTTTCGCCAGCACATCTTCCCCGGTGGCATACTGTCCGGTCTTGGTCTTTTTGGCTTTTTCATCCAGTTTCATCTTTTCAAATAAAACCTCTCCTAATTGTTTTGGGGATGACAGGTTAAAACGCACTCCCGCTTGCGCATATACGCTTTCCTCGGCGGTTTTGGCTTCCTTTTCCAAATCTTTGGAATAACTATTGAGAAAATCAACATCAATTCTTATGCCGGCATATTCCATGGAAGTAAGCACTTTAACGAGCGGGTTCTCTACCTCGTAAAATACTTTTTCTACTGATTTTGATTTCAGTTGGGGAAGAAAGGTCTGTTTTAACTGCAACGTAATGTCTGCATCTTCCGCTGCATAATCTGTTATCTTGTCAAGTTCCACATCCCGCATATTTCCTTGCCCTTTCCCCTTTTTTCCTATCAGTTCCTCTATGTGCACCGTTTCATATCCCAGGTATTTGGCACTCAGCAGGTCCATGTTGCGTTTGCCTTCCGGTTCAATCACATAATGGGCCAGCATGGTGTCAAACAGGTTTCCTGCCAGTTCAAAGCCGTACCATTTTAGCATCAGCAGGTCGTATTTTATGTTCTGTCCAATCCAGGTTATACCCGGGTTGCTGAACAAATCACTGAAATTATTCAATAACCTGGTGCATTCGGTTTTGTCTGAAGGGCAGGGCACATAATAACCTTCATGTGGTTTTACGGAGAAACTCAAGCCAACCAGTTCGGCTGTATTGGCATCTAAGCCTGTAGTTTCGGTATCAAATGAAATTTCCTGTTGCCCGTTTAATACATTCAGTAATTCCTGTATACTTTCCGGGGTATTCACCAGTATATAGCGATGAGTGGTATTGTGAATGTTTTTGTTTGTAACATTTTGTTCAGTATGGATGATTGCGGATGTATTATCATCAGCAGTAACCTTGATGTCTTGCTGCATTGATTCAGCATTTCCAAACAAATCCATCTGCCCGCTTTCGTTACCAGAAGGTTTAACAGCAGCAGGGAGCTGGATTTCTTCACCAAGGATCCTTTTTCCGATTGTCCTGAATTCAAGTTCTTCAAATACCTGTTTAAGCATCTCCCTGTTGGGGTCTTTAACCCTGAAATCTTCTTCGTGAAATGTTGTGGGAACATTGGTTATGATGGTTGCCAGTTTTTTACTCATAACGGCAGCGTCTTTTCCATTTCTTATCTTTTCACCGATTGACCCTTTAATCTGGTCGGCTTTTTCCAGGATGTTTTCCAGCGTTTCATATTCAGCCAGTAATTTGGCGGCTGTTTTTTCACCAATGCCTTTTATGCCGGGGATGTTATCAACAGCATCACCCATAAGGCCGAGGATATCAATGACCTGGCTTACATTTTTTATTCCCCATTTGCTGCAAACTTCTTCGGGCCCCAGAATTTCGACGCTACCGCCCTGGTATCCGGGTTTGTAAATCTTTATATTATCTGAAACCAGTTGTCCATAATCTTTATCGGGAGTAACCATGTAAACTTCATAACCGGCTGTTTCAGCCTGTTTGGCCAGTGCGCCAATTACATCATCGGCTTCATAGCCATCAATGGCAATTACAGGTATGTTTAATCCTTCAATAATCTTTTTTATATCAGGAACGGCCGACAAAATATCTTCCGGGGTTTCCTGCCTGTTGGCCTTATAATCTGCAAAGTCAGTATGCCTCTCAGTAGGTGCATGTGTATCAAAGCACACGGCCATATGTGTTGGCTTCTGGTTATTCAGTAATTCAATGATGGTGTTTGTAAATCCGAACTGGGCATTTGTATTTCTGCCTTTGCTGGTAATACGTGGGTTGCGGATCAGTGCATAATATGCACGGAATATCAGTGCATAGGCATCTAACAGGAACAATTTCTTCTGCATTGGGTAAAAGTAAAGCAAATAGAATTCTTAATCAAAGCAGGAAGGTTGCGTGTAAAAATTTATAAGCCATTCCTATATTGGAATGGCTTATGTGGTTTCAGTAACCTTATTTAATTTCTTTGGGGTATGTCTTTTTTAAAATAGCAAGCATTTTATAAAACATATTTCCTGAATATTTATTGTATGCTGATGAGAAAAGGCGGGATTGTTTTGGGTCTTTCACACATGATGGCAATAGGAGTTTATAAGAAATTATTTATAAGTAAAAATTTTATATTGTTAATGAAATGTTAATTGAAATAAACATAATTTATTGATTTAGAATATTTTTTGTTTTGTATTCCTTAAAGTTTATATAAAATTTGGTTATTATGGCTTGGTTTTTGATTTTTAGATTTCACCTCTTGTAAGATCCACAATTGTCTTATGTAAAACCAATCTTCACAAGGGTATTTTTTAATCAGTTTTATAATTGGTGTTCTGGGTTTGGCAGCTATTGCCGGCATTAGATGATCTGTCAGAAAATAATAATAGTACAGAAAGAATAATTCCGGGGAATGAGCGTTAAAGGATGTCGGAATATTGTTTTTGAGACTGAACTAACAAGAAAAACCTACTGATGAAAAACCAAAGAAAAGAACTGACTGCCAAACAATGCCCCCCTAAGGCATGTATTTCATTAAGCGAGTTGAATTACCAACAAGCTGTTTCCCTTACACATACAGCGCCGTGCATGGCATGGCTGTTTTTACCGGTAACAAAACAAATTCCGGAATGTTGATTAATTCCGGACGACCATGAAAAACCAGTGGTTTGTTGTTTGATGCATTTTCATGATTGGTGTGCATTTACATGAAACAATCAAGGATGTAACAAAGGCGGACCACATACTATAAAAAACCAAAGAAACACCACAATTAAAATTCAAATCCAATGAAGACCATTTTACTCGCGGCAATGCTATGCTTGTGTGGTATGGCAAATGCAACCAACTATTACTTTTCCACGGTGTCGGGTGATGATTCAAGGACGTCTGCCCAGGCACAAAATCCTAACACGCCCTGGAAAACGATCACCAAGCTAAATGCCATCTTTAGCACGCTTGTAGCCGGTGATTCGATATTGTTCAAGAGAGGAGAAATATTCTATGGCAGCATAACCATTGGAAAAAGTGGCACAGCGGCTAATCCAATTAAGTTTGGCGCTTACGGAACAGGGGCGAAACCTGAAGTAACGGGATTTGTTTCTATCACTGCCTGGACAAATATTTCAAGTAATATCTGGGAAAGCACTGCGGCGGTATCCACACTCAGCTCCTGTAATATCATCTCCATAAATGGTGCCAATGCCGCACAGGGAAGAACTCCGGATGCAGGATACTGGACCATTGGTGGCACTAACGGTAACAGCATAACCGACGCCACTAACCTGAATGCCGCAACGGTAAACTGGACAGGCGCACAGGTTGTGTTGAGGAAATACAGGTGGATCATGGATAAGTATACCATCGCATCCGCTTCCGGCAATACCATAAATTTTACCAGTTCCAATGATGCTATTCAAACCGGCTGGGGTTATTTTATCCAAAATGATATCAGGACATTAAACCTGCAGAACGAGTGGTGTTATAATGCCACAACAAAGAAAATAGCCATTTACAGCACCACTTCTCCGGTTAATGTTTCTGTTCCAACAGTTGATGTAGCAGTAAACATGAACAGCAAGGATTATATAACATTTGATAATATTAATTTTACCGGATTCAATACCACGGGTATCAATACCACATCAAGATCAGGCATTGTTATACAGAACTGCGATTTTAAAAGCATTGGTGTTAATGCAATTTATGGTTATCCTAACTCAAATAACCTGCGGGTAACAGGAAGTAAGTTTACTGATATTAACAGCAGGGGCATCCATGCCGGCGCAACTTCAAATGCTTATATAAGCGGCAATACATTATTAAATATTGGCCATTATGCAGGAATGGGCAGCAATGGGGACGATAGCTATACCGCCATCATATCACATGGAGACAATTGTGAGGTGTCTTATAACAGCGTTACCAATGCAGGTTATATAGGTATCAGGTGGGACGGCCACGGAACTGTGATAAAGAATAACTTTGTTAACACAACCAACTATATCAAGGATGACGGAGCGGCTATTTACTGCTATCCGTACCAGTTAGGGCCTGTACAGCAATCATATACAAAAAGGATTGTTAGAGATAATATTGTGATGAATTCAATCGGTGCAATACCTGGCGGTGCACCATCCAGTAATTTTTCTGAAGGATATGGAATCTATGCTGATGGCACAAGCCCGGATATTGATTTCATAAATAATACCATTTCAAATTGCAGGCTTGGATTATTTCTTAATAACAGTCACGATATAACCGTAACAGGCAATACCATTTACGACTGTTCAAGGGGCTTTTACCTCATTAAATTCGGCTCTATACCTATCAACAACATTACGGTGAACAATAATGTATTTGTTGCGAAAACGGCCAGCCAGTATACTGCTTACTACGAACCAGGCGACGCTGTTATGCCGTCTGATTTTAGTGCAAACAATAATTATTACGCCAGGCCGATGGATGATACAAAAACGATATGGCAGGATGTGAACGGTACCAATGTTTACCGCACACTTGCTGAATGGAAGTCAGCAACCGGAAAAGATGCCAATTCGCTCAAATCACCCAAAACCACCACCAATGTGTATGACCTGCGTTTTGTATATAATGAAACAGGCGTAAGCAAAACAATTAACCTTGTTGCTAATTATATAGATGTAAAAAATGTTTCATACCCGGGAACCATCACCCTGGCTCCCTACTCATCTGCCATTCTTATTAAGAACGATGCTATGAATATTCCTCCGGTGGCAAATGCAGGAGAAGATAAGGAAATTTCCGTACCAACATCAGTTGTGTTAAACGGTTCCGGGGAGGATCATGACGGAACAATTGCAACGTATACCTGGACAAAAGTATCTGGCCCATCAACAGGCAGTATTACCGGTGCCTCCACGCAAACACCCACATTAACTGGCCTTACAAACGGAACCTATAAATATGAATTAAGGGTAACAGATAATAACGGTGCAATCGGCAGGGATACCATAACGGTTAATTTTGCTACCATCATCGTTCCGGTTATCCTGGTTGATTTTTCCGGTATAGCCAAACCGGATAAAACAGCATTCCTGCAATGGCGTACTTCTTCAGAAATAAACAGTGATTATTTCATCGTTGAAAAAAGTACTGACGGAAGGAACTTTTCACAATTGGCGGTAGTAAATGCACAGGGTAACAGCAACCATCTGGTTGAATACCAGTTAACCGATATGTACCCTTCATTAGGGGTTAATTATTACAGGTTAAAAATGGTAGATAATGATACCAAATTCGAATACAGTAATATTATCAGTGTTACCATCAAGAATACCATAAACGGGTCGGTAGCCATTGTTTCCACCGGCGCATACAGGAACCGTTTTGAAGTAAACTTGTACAGCGACAAGGCACAACCGGCAATGTATGCCATATTTGATGCCACCGGTAGGATGCTTTATAAGGCAGATATCATGCTGCAACCTGGTTCAAATGGTATCTTCAAGAATATCATGCTGCCGGAATCGGTGTATTATTTTAAACTGATAGCCGGACAGGAAAAAATCGCTTTACCGCTGGTGAACAGGAATTAATCTCGTATAATGATTACTTAACCATAACAGGGGCCGGAATTTCCGGCCCTTTTTTAATTTCTTATAAACCAGTTGATTAAAAATATTAATAAAACTAATTTATATGTATTATAATATTTGGCATATTTATTGCTTCTAAATTGCCGCGTGTAATAACACTCATTATACCGCTTTTTATCCAATACTTCTGAAGGGCCATCTGCCAACCTCCTGCTACATGATAATCATTTATAGGGTTCAGGCTTTTTCCTGTTTACCGTATAGTTTGTTCATTTTGATTGATTACTGTAGAAAATATCTTCATTGAAAAACCGGGTTCAGCTATTTATCTTTTTGGGTAACCATTTTTTAATCGGTTTAAAGAACTGGTTACTGCAAATATTGCGGCAACAAGTGCATATATTTGCCCGTCAAAAGGGGTTACTCCCTTTTAACGATAATAGATTCAGTATCCTTATTCAAGATGACTCCGCTTTTACCGCAAGGCCAGGGTTGATACAAACCCATACCGCCAAACCCAATACATCTGACTGTAACCTTGAAAAAAAGTTTTTGCTTCAACCCATCAGGGTTTCTAACCAACAGGATCAAATAACCTCCAAATTCTTAAACAAACAAACAATGAGATTTCTTTTTGTTGTGGCATTTTTATGTTCCATCCAATTCGTTCATGCTACAAATTATTATTTTTCTTCTGTAAGCGGCGATGACAGCAGGACAAGTACCCAGGCTCAAAATCCGGCAACGCCCTGGAAAACACTGTCAAAACTTAATAGTTTTATGAGCAGCCTGAATGCCGGTGATTCTATCCTTTTTAAAAGAGGCGAGACTTTTTATGGAAGCATTGTTATTACCAAAAACGGAACAGCAGCCAACCCAATCAGGTTCGGGGCATTTGGAACAGGAGCCAAACCGGTAATTTCAGGGTTTACAACCATCAATTCCTGGACCAGCCTGGGCAGCAATATATGGGAAAGTAACATAGCCGCTTCCACGCTCAATTCAACCAATATGGTAGTGGTGAATGGGGCCAATACTGCGATGGGGCGTTACCCCAATACAGGTTACTTAAGCTATGAAGCCCATACGGCCAATACTTCCATCACCGATAACCAGCTCGCCTCCACACCAAACTGGACAGGCGCCGAAGTGGTAATAAAAATGACACAATGGGTAATTAACAGGAGCCCGATTACAAGCCATGTTGGAACCAAAATTAATTATACATCAACCGACGCAACGTACCAGCCAATTGACGGCTTTGGTTATTTTATTCAAAATGATATAAAGACCCTTGATGCACAAAATGAATGGTATTTTGACCCTTCAACCAGGAAAATAAAAATATATAGTACCAGCAATCCCGGAACCGTGCAAGTGGCTTCTGTAGATGACCTGTTTACAGCCAACAGCAGGTCATATATCACTTTTGATAACCTCGCTTTTGAAGGGGCCAACAGTGATGCATTAAATTTGTCTTACAGCAGCAACATTATCATACAAAATTGCGACATCAGCTTTTCCGGCCAGGATGCCATTTATTGTTATCCCAATGCACCGGGCATCATCATACAGAACTGTATTATCAACCATTCAAACAATGCCGGTATTAATGCGGCAACATCTGCAAATGCACTCATAAAAAACAACACCGTGAACAATACCGGTATTTTTCCCGGTATAGCCAAAGGCGTTGGGGGAAACTATGAAGCCATTATTGCTTATGGCGATAACAGCGAGATTTCATACAACACCATAAAGAATACGGGCTACTGCGGTATCAAGTTTGACGGCAATTCCACCGTTGTTAAAAATAATTACATCGATTATTTCTGCTTCATAAAAGATGACGGAGCCGGCATATATGGGTATCCTACCCAATTTCAAACATCATATACCCAGCGGACCATTAAAGATAACATCGTATTAAACGGTATCGGCGCTGTAGGTGGTACAAAGGATCCCACTTATCTTCCGGCAGAAGGTATTTATATGGATGTAAGCGCATCTTATGCCGATATCACGAATAATACCATTGCAAATTGCATCAACCTGGGATTGTACCTGAATAATACCCGTAATATAAACATGAGCGGAAATACGATCTACAATTGCGGATCACAGCTCAGGATGACCAAATTTCAAAATATCCCACTGATAAATAATACGTTTAACAACAATAAATTAATTTCCAGAACGGCCAATCAACTGGTCATCTACCTGTCGAATGACTATGATGCGGCAACAAACTATTTCACCGGTAATAACAACTATTATGCAAGACCGATAGACGATAATGTTACCATGAAAGCATTTGCAGATGGTAACGGTTCGGGTTATTATACACTGGCAGGTTGGAAAACATTTTCCGGGCAGGATGCCAATTCTCAAAAATCACCGAAAACCATTACAAACGTAAATGACCTGCGTTTTGAATACAATGAAACATCTGTTAGTAAAACGATTTCTTTAGGCGCTAATTACATTGATGTGGCAAATGTATCTTACCCGGGCACCATTACACTTGCACCATACACATCTGCCGTATTAATAAAAAACGGATCAGGTAATGTGTTGCCAGCTGCCAATGCCGGAGCTGATCAAACCATCACATTACCTACTTCTTCAGTAAGCCTCACCGGCAGTGGCAATGACCCCGACGGAACCATCGCATCTTATACATGGACAAAGATCACAGGCCCAGCTTCGGGAACAATTACAAATACATCATCTGCTTCCACTACATTTACGGGTCTGGTGCAGGGTGTTTATACACTTGAACTGAAAGTTACAGATAACAGTGGCGGTATTGGCAGGGATACCATGAAAGTAACAGTAAATGCGGCTGGTAACCAGGCTCCGGTTGCCAATGCCGGAACAGATAAAATCATCGTGTTACCAACCAATTCAGTTTCCCTTACTGGCATCGGAACAGATACTGACGGAACCATTACGTCGTATACCT
>OEIV010001379.1_pt1 | contig 11156 bp, 12 predicted proteins | sample 1539231 | NCBI WGS metagenome assembly OEIV01 (sample SAMN03794762, study PRJEB22550) | activated sludge metagenome | feature: wastewater treatment plant; material: activated sludge; isolation source: Wastewater treatment plant of a petroleum refinery complex | place: Argentina: Buenos Aires ... | reverse complement strand
CGCGAGGTAATCGACCACCGAGATGTTGTGCGTGATGAACAGGTAGGCCAGCCCTCGGCGTGCCTGCAGGTCGCGCAGCAGGGCAATGATCTGCGCCTGCACGGAGACATCGAGCGCGCTGGTCGGCTCGTCGCAGATCAGCAGGCGAGGATCGACGGCCAGCGCGCGGGCAATGGCGATGCGCTGGCGCTGACCGCCGGAGAATTCGTGCGGATAGCGGCTGGCCATGTCGGCATCCAGTCCGACCTGTTCGAGCAGAGCCCCGATATCGCCCTCGATTCCTTGGGCCGTCATGCCCTCGGCGATGATCTGGCCGATGCGCAGGCGCGGGTTGAGCGAACCGAACGGATCCTGGAACACCATCTGCACGTCGCGCGGCGCGAGTTCGACCAGATCGCGACCGTCGAAGCTGACCCGGCCGGCGGTCGGCGCGATAAGGCGGAGGATGGCCTTGCCAGCGGTTGTTTTCCCGCAGCCGGATTCGCCGACGATGGCCAGCGTCCTGCCGCGGCTGACTTTCAACGATACGCCATCCACCGCGCGCACCTGGCCGACCGTCCGCCGCAGCAGGCCGCGCCGGATCGGGAAGTGCACCGTCAGATCCTGGACCGCGAGAAACTCCTTCGCCTCCCCACCGACCTCCGGCGGCTTGGCGAGATTTTCCGGCAGCGACGCGAACAGCCGTCGCGAATAGGGATGCGCCGGCCCCCGAAAGAACTGTTTCGTGTCGGACACCTCGACCAGTTGCCCGGCATGCATGACGCCAACCCGGTCGGCCATGCGCGCGGCGACGCCCAGGTCGTGGGTAATCAGCAGCAACGCCATGCCGCGACGCCGCTGCAAGTCCTTGAGCAGGTCGAGTACCTGGGCCTGGATAGTGACGTCGAGTGCCGTGGTCGGCTCATCGGCGATCAGCAGCCGCGGCTCGCCGGCCAGCGCCATGGCGATCATCGCCCGCTGCTTCATCCCACCGGAAAGCTGGAAGGGAAACTCGCCGGCGCGGCGCTCGGCATCCGGTATCCCGACCGCCTCCAGCAATTCGACCGCCCTGCCCTCCTTGCCGTCGCGAAGCCGGATGACCTCATCGATCTGCTCGCCGATGGTCATCACCGGATTCAGGCTGGTGGCAGGCTCCTGGAAAATCATGGCCATGCCGCCGCCGCGCAGCGAGCGCATTTTCGACTCCGGCAACGCAAAAAGCTCGCAACCGTCAAACTCCACATTGCCTCGCTCGATCCTGGTTACTGGAGGCAGCAGGCGCATCAGCGCAAGCGCGGTCAATGATTTACCGCAGCCGGATTCACCTAATAGCGCGAACGTTTCGCCGGCGGCAAGGCCGAAGGAAATACCTTCAACCACGCGGCGGTCGCCGATCGCGACGGAAAGATCACGGACATCGAGCAACGCGCTCATGCCGCCCTCGGGTCGAAGGCGTCGCGCACCGCGTCGGCGAACAGGTTGGCGGCCAGCACCAGCGCGAACATGAAGACGAAGGCCGCCGCCAGCGACCACCAGACCATGGGCTCGCGGGCCAGTTCGAGGCGCGCGGCATTGATCATGGTGCCGAAGCTGATGGTGTTGGGATCGACGCCGATGCCGACGTAGGACAGCACGGCTTCCGCCAGCACCAGACCGGAAAAGTCCATGACCAGCGCGATCAGCACGATGTGCATCAGGTTGGGCAGGATGTGGCGCAGCATGATGGCCAAGGGCCCGACGCCGAAGGCGCGCGCCGCCTGCACGTATTCCATTTCCCGCAGCTTGAGCGTCTCGCCGCGCAGCAGCCGGCACAGCCCGGTCCAGCTGGTGATGCCCAGGATGGCGCACAGCGCCAGCAGGCGGGCGTCGGCGCGTTCCGCCGCCGTGGCGAACCAGTCGGGATGCGTGTCGATCACTACCTGCATCATCAGCACCGCGGCGGCGATCAGCAGCACGCCGGGAATCGAATTGAGCGTCGTGTAGAGGTACTGGATGACGTCATCGACCCAGCCGCCGACGTAGCCGGCGACGATGCCGAGCAGCACCGCCGCGGGCAGCATGATCAGCGTGGTCAGCGTGCCGATCAAGAGGCCGGTGCGTATGCTCTTGAGCGTCAGGTAGAGGACATCCTGGCCCACCTTGTCGGTGCCGAACAGGTGCGTGCCCGGGTACTTGAGTGGCGGGAAGTCGCGACCCCCTGCCTCCTGGGTCTCCTTGGCGAACGAGTGCGTGGCCAGCGGCGCCGAGTAGGTCTTCTCGGTATGGGTCCTGAGCGGCGTCAACAAGGCATCGAGCGCCGAGAGCACCTCGACCGAATATGCGGGCGGCTTGCCGGCCTCCACCGGCAGTTGCGGCCGGTAGTGCAGGGAATCGACGAAGCCGATGGCGAAGAACACCGCCAGCATCGCGGCGGCGGCCCGCGCCCGGCGGCTGGCCCAGACCATCGCCCAGCTGGCGCGAAGGTGCTCGTGCCGCCGCGCCCACCCGGCCCCGCCGAGCGTCACCGCGATCAGCAAGAAGAACAATGCGTCGGACCAGAGAATGACCGGCATCATTGGAAACGGATCCTCGGGTCGACCAGCGTATAGGAGATATCCGTGAGTAGCAGGCCGACGATGTACAGCAGCGAACCGATGAAGACCATCGAGCGCACCACCGCGAAGTCCTGGGCGTTGATGGCGTCGATGGTGTAACTGCCTAGCCCTGGAATCCCGAAGAACGATTCGATCAGCAGGCTGCCCATGAACAGGGTCGGGATGACCACGACGACGCCGGTCAGGATGGGAATCATGGCGTTCTTCAACACATGGCGGAACAGCACCAGCCGCTCGGAAAGTCCCTTGGCGCGCGCCGTGCGCACGTAGTCCTTGCCGATCTCCTCGAGAAAGATCGTCCGGTACCAGCGCGTGCTGGAGCCGATGCCGCCGACGACGCCGATGATCACCGGCAGGATCAGGAACCTGGCGGACGTCAGCCCTTCCGCGTAGCCCGAGATCGGCACCAGATGCCAGACTTTCGACACCAGCCATTGGCCGCCGATGATATAGAAGAGGCCCGAGATCGACATCATGGCCACGCAGAGCACGACGCCGGCGGTGTCGAGGTAGCTGGCGCGGAAATAGACCAGCAGCAGCGCGAACGACACCGTCGCGAACAGGCCGAGCACGAACACCGGCACGGCCACCGCCAGCGAGGGCCCCATGCGTGTAACGATCTCCCGACCGATATCGCGACCGTCGTCGGCGCGGCCGAAGTCGAAGGCGAACATGCGCACCGACTTGCCGTAAAAGATGGTCTGCGTCGCCTTGCCGAGCCTCTCCGCCTCGCCGTTCCAGAACAGCGGCAGATCGTAGCCGCGCTCGACTTTCCACTTCTCGATGGCCTCGGGGGTGACGCGCTTGACGCCGAGCTGCATGCGCGCCATGTCGTCAGGGCTGTTGACGACGAAGAACAGCGCGAAGGTGATCAGATTGACCCCGATCAGGATCGGGATGGCGTAGAACAGGCGGCGGACGATATAAGCAAGCATCGGGCGCAAGGATACCCGATGCCGGCCGGCCTGGTCAGCGCCGGGCGAAAGTCAGTCGCGGCAGCACGCCGAGTGCGTTGGCCGTGGTCGCCGCGACGAGGTCCTCGACACGCATGTGGCGCAGTTCGGCCAGCACGGCGGCGATGCGCGGCAGTTCGGCCGGCTCGTTGCGCTTCCCGCCGAGCCATTCCGGCGGAATGTCGGGCGCGTCGGTTTCCAGCACGATGCTGTCGAGCGGCAGCGTCGCCGCCAGTTCGCGCAGCTTCGTCGCGCGCGGATGGGTCATGGCGCCGCCGAAACCCAGCTTGAAGCCAAGCCTGATGAATTCGTCGGCCTGCTGGCGGCTGCCGTTGAAGGCGTGGGCTATCCCACCCATTGCGCCGGGTACGCGGATATCGCGCAAGCCCTTGAGGATCGCATCGACGGCGCGCCGCACATGGAGCAGCACGGGCAGATCGAAGTCGCGCGCAATCTTCAGCTGCTCGGCGTACCACCACGCCTGACTTTTCTCGTCGCGCGGCTCGACGAAGCCATCGAGGCCGATCTCGCCGATGGCCACGGCCGGCTCGCGCCGCAGAATGTCGCGCAACGCCTCGATGTCCTCCTCGCGGGCACGATCAACGTACATGGGATGGATGCCGAAGGCCGGCCGGCACGAAGGAAATTCCCGACAGACGCTGGCGACGGCGCCAAAGTTGGCGCGCTCGACGGCTGGCACGACCAGCGCCGTCACGCCCGCCGCGCCGGCCCGCGCCGCGACGAGCGGGCGATCGGCGTCGAACTCGACCGCGTCGAGATGGCAATGGGTGTCGATCACGGCTTCTTGTATGGCGCGGTTGCCAGCCCGAGACTCTTCCAGGACTGCATGCCGCCCCGGTACCACTTGAGCCTGTGCGGCGGATAGCCGACCGCCAGCAGCTGCTTGATGTTGGTCGGCGACTGGCCGCACCAGATGCCATTGCAGTAGAACACCAGCGTTCTGGCGTTCTCGAAATTCCACATGATGCCGGTGCGAACGGCGCCGAACTGGAGTTCCATGATCTCGGCCACGGCCTGCGGCTCGGCGTGCGCCGGGTGCAGGCGCTGCCAGGGCAGATGGATCGCGCCGGGAATCATGCCGGAACGGACCAGCCAGTCGGCCTCGCGCGAGTCGATCACCAGCACGCTGCTGTCGCGGCGCGTGATGCGCTTGAGGTATTCGAGCAGTTCCAGTTCGCCGATGGTCTCGACGCCCGGCGCCACGTGCATCGGCTGGATGCAATAGGGTGGACAGGGCCGCGAGCTGCGCGCGTAATCGGGATCGATCTCGGCGTCGTTGTCCGGGTCGCGCTGGATGCGGAACAGCTTGCCGTCGTGGATGACATCGAGGTAGGGCTGCTCCACCGTGATGCCGACCGGCTTGTCCGCCCCCCATGCCGACGAGGCCAGACTGGCGAGCAGCGCGACGATCGCGGCCCACCCGGCGTGCTTCATGTCACGCGACCTCGTCGATCCAGGCCTGCTGAATCGCTTCCAGTATCTTTTCGCCGCAGTGCCTCGGATCGTCGTCGAAACCCGGCAGCGTCACCACCCAGTTCATCAGGTCGACGAAATTGACACGGGTCGGGTCGGCGTCCGGCCGCGCTTCGGCCAGATCGATGGCGATGTCATTGACGTCGGTCCATTTCATCGCTTGCCCTCCTTGGCCATGTTGATGGTGTATTTCGGGATCTCGATGGTCAGCGGCGCCTCGCCGACCACGGCCTGGCAGGACAGCCGCGAAGTCGGTTCCAGGCCCCAGGCCTTGTCGAGCAGGTCTTCCTCGATTTCCTCGGTGGCCTCGAGGGAACCGTAGCCCTCGCGAATCACGACGTGGCACGTGGTGCAGGCACAGGACTTCTCGCAGGCATGCTCGATCTCGATGTCGTTCTCCAGCAGCCCGTCGCAGATGGTCGTCCCCGGCGCCACCTCGATCACGGCGCCCTCCGGGCAGAGTTCCCAATGCGGCAGAACGATGATCCGGGTCACGACTCAAGTTCCTCGATCTTCTTGCCCGACAGCGCGCGCTGCACGCTCTGGTTCATGCGCCGGGCGGCAAATTCCGCCGTGCCCTTGCCCAGCGCATCCATGGCGGTGTCGATGGCACGCCGGTCGTCGCCCATCATCACGGCTTGCAGCTTGGCGACACAGGCGTCGACATGGGCGCGCTCCAGCATCGACAACAGGTGAGCATCTGCTTTCAGCGCCGACTGCACGGCTTCGATGAGACGCTGCGCCTCGACCTGCGCCTCGCGCAACGCGCGCCGGAAGGCATCGTCGGTGGTATGCGAAAAGCCGTCCTTGAGCATGGCGGCGACTTCGTCGTCGGTCAGGCCGTACGAGGGCTTCACTTCGATGCGCGCCTCGTGGCCGCTGGTCTGCTCGCGCGCCGTCACCGATAGCAGGCCGTCGGCATCGACCTGGAAGGTGACGCGGATGCGCGCCGCGCCCGCCACCATGGGCGGCATGCCGCGCAACTCGAAGCGCGCCAAGCTGCGGCAATCGGACACCAGTTCGCGCTCGCCCTGGACGACATGCAGCGCCATGGCGGTCTGGCCGTCCTTGAAGGTCGTGAATTCCTGCGCGCGCGCCACCGGAATGGTCGAGTTGCGCGGGATGATCTTTTCCGTCAGGCCGCCCATGGTCTCGATGCCGAGCGACAGCGGGATCACGTCGAGCAGCAGCCAGTCGTCGCCGGCGGCGCGGTTGCCGGCCAGCAGATTGGCCTGGATGGCCGCGCCGAGCGCCACCACCCGGTCCGGATCGAGGTTGTTGAGCGGCTCGCGGCCGAAGTACTCGCCGACCGCCTTCTGGATCTGCGGCATGCGCGTGGCGCCGCCGACCATCACCACGCCCTTCACCTCGTCCGGCGACAGGCCGGCATCGCGCAGCGCCTTGCGCGTCGGGCCGAGGGTTTTTTGCACCAGCGTTCGGGTGATCTCGGTGAAAATTTCCGACGTCAGCTTGACATCGACGAATTCGCCGGTCGACAGCCTGGCGTTGATCGGCGCCTCGCCGTGCACCGTCAGGTATTCCTTGGCCTCGCGGGCACGGGTTTGCAACAGCCGCGCATCGTGCGGCGAGACAGGAGAAAGTTTCGCCGCCTCGATGATCCAGCAGAAGACGCGATGATCGAAGTCGTCGCCGCCCAGCGCCGAATCGCCGCCGGTGGCCAGTACCTGGAAGATGCCCTTGGCCAGCTTGAGAATTGAAATGTCGAAAGTGCCGCCGCCGAGGTCGTATACCGCGTAGATGCCTTCGGCGCCGTTGTCGAGGCCGTAGGCGATGGCCGCGGCGGTCGGCTCGTTGAGCAGGCGCAATACATTCAGGCCAGCCAGCCGGGCGGCATCCTTGGTGGCCTGACGCTGGGCATCGTCGAAATAGGCCGGCACGGTGATGACCGCGCCGGTCAATTGGCCGCCCAGCGACGCCTCGGCGCGAGCGCGCAGGCTTCCGAGTATCTCGGCGGAGACCTCCACTGGCGACTTGACGCCCTGCACGGTGCGCAGCTTGACCATGCCTTCGGCCGCATTGTCGTTACCGGCAAAATCGTAAGGCATCGATTCGATATGAGCGATGTCGCGCCGGCCGCGGCCCATGAAACGCTTGACCGAAACGATGGTGTTGCGCGGATCGACCGACTGCCTGGCCTGCGCCTCGAAACCGACATCGACGTGACCATCGGCTCCGTAATGCACGACCGACGGCAGCAGGGGACGACCGAGTTCGTCGTTGAGCACCACCGTCTGGCCGCTGCGCACGGTGGCGACCAGCGAATTGGTGGTGCCGAGATCGATGCCGACCGCGAGCCGGTGCTCGTGGGGCGCCGTCGATTCGCCCGGTTCGGAAATTTGCAGCAATGCCATTGGGGTGTCCCTATGCCTCGATGATCTCGAGGGCTTCGTCGATTTCGTGGAGCAGTTTTTCCTGGAACATCAGCTGGCGCACGATTTCGGCGCCGCCGACATGGTCGTTGCGCCGGTCGAGCGCCTCGGCGAGCGCCACGTGCTGGACCTGCATTTCCTTCTTCATCTGGCGATGCATGCGATCCAGCGCATCGCCATCGCCGCCCTGCCGGGCTTCCTCGACCGCCTCGCGCAGTTCCATCTGGTGCATGAGGAAGTCGGCCGACATCGCCGTGTTGTATTCGATCTGCGGGTCATGGCCCAGCAGGCGCAGCAGGTACTCGGCCCGCCTGAGCGGACTCTTGAGCGTCAGATAGGCTTCATTGACCCGCGTCGCCCATTGCATGGCCCGCCGCCGGTCGGCGTCGGGAAGATGCGCGTGCTTGTCGGGATGAACTAGCGCCTGAATGTCCCGGTAATGTCCCTCCAACGCCAGTTCGTCGAGCGCCTGCCGGCGCGGCAGGCCAAACAGGGCGAAATGATCGTCACTGAAATCCATTACACGTTGAACGACTCACCGCAACCGCACTGGTCCTTGACGTTCGGATTGTTGAACTTGAAGCCTTCGTTCAGCCCTTCCTTGGCATAGTCCAGTTCGGTGCCGTCGATGTAAGGCAGGCTTTTCGGATCGACCAGCACCTTGAGCCCGTGGCTGTCGAAGACAACGTCCTCGACCTCCGCGGCGTCGGCGAACTCCAGCTTGTAGGCCATGCCCGAGCAGCCCGAGGTCTTGACGCCGAGACGGATACCGATACCCTTGCCGCGCTTGGCGATGAACTTGGCGACATGCTCGGCGGCGCGTTCGGAAAGCGTGACGCTCATGGTCAGTTCCCCTGCTTCTTCTTGTAGTCGGCAACCGCCGCCTTGATGGCGTCCTCGGCCAGGATCGAACAGTGAATCTTCACCGGTGGCAGCGCCAGTTCCTCGGCGATCTGGGTATTCTTGATGTCGAGCGCCTGATCGACCGTCTTGCCCTTGACCCACTCGGTGACCAGCGACGAGGAAGCAATGGCGGAACCGCAGCCATAGGTCTTGAACTTGGCATCCTCGATGACACCGTCTTTGCCGACCTTGATCTGCAGCTTCATGACGTCGCCGCAGGCCGGCGCGCCGACCATGCCGGTGCCGATGTCCTCGTCGTCCTTGGCGAACGAGCCGACGTTGCGGGGATTCTCGTAGTGGTCGATAACCTTGGTGCTGTATGACATGACGTCCTCCTTGCTCTTTAATGCGCGGCCCACTGCACGCTGTCGAGATCGATGCCGTCCTTGAACATTTCCCAAAGCGGCGACAGTTCGCGCAGCTTGGCGATCTTCTCGTGCAGCAGCCGTATTGTGTAGTCGATTTCCTCTTCCGTGGTGAAGCGGCCGAGGGTGAAACGGATCGAGCTGTGCGCCAGTTCGTCGGAGCGACCCAGCGCGCGCAGCACGTAGGAAGGTTCCAGGCTCGCGGACGTACATGCCGAGCCGGACGACACCGCGATGTCCTTGATCGCCATCATCAACGATTCGCCCTCGACATAGGCGAAGCTGATGTTGAGGTTGTGGGGCACGCGACTTTCCATGTCGCCGTTGATGTACACCGCCTCGATGTCGAGCAGGCCTTTGAGCAGACGGTCGCGCAGCATGCGGATGCGCTCGTTCTCGGTCGCCATGTCCTCGCGGGCGATGCGGAAGGCCTCGCCCATGCCGACGCACTGATGCGGCGCCAGCGTGCCGGAGCGCATGCCGCGCTCGTGGCCGCCGCCGTGCATCTGCGCCTCCAGGCGGATGCGCGGCTTGCGCCGCACATAGAGCGCGCCGACGCCCTTGGGGCCGTAGGTCTTGTGCGCCGAGAAGGACATCAGGTCGACCTTCAGCCGCGACAAGTCGATGGGCATCTTGCCGGTCGCCTGCGCGGCGTCCACATGGAAGATGGTGCCATTGGCGCGGCAGAGCTCGCCGAAATCGGCGATCGGCTGGATGACGCCGATCTCGTTATTGACGGCCATCACCGAAGCGACGACCGTATCCTTGCGCAGCGCCGCCTGGAACTGGTCGACGGTGATCAGACCGTTCTCTTGCGGCTCGAGATAGGTGACCTCGAAGCCCTGGCGCTCCATTTCCTTGCAGGTGTCGAGCACCGCCTTGTGCTCGGTGGCGACGGTGATGATGTGCTTGCCCTTGGTGCCCGCGTAGAAATGCCCCGCACCCTTGATGGCAAGGTTGTTCGACTCGGTGGCGCCGCTGGTCCACACGATCTCCTTGGCGTCGGCATTCACCAGCTTCGCGATCTGTTCGCGGGCGTCCTCGACCGCCGCTTCCGCCTCCCAGCCGAAGGGATGCGAGCGGGAGGCGGGATTGCCGAAATGCTCGGTCAGGTAGGGAATCATCTTCTGCGCCACGCGCGGGTCCACCGGGGTGGTCGCCGAGTAGTCCAGGTAGATGGGCAATTTCAACATTGCGTTTTCTCCTTAACTGGCCAGCGCGGCCAGTCTCTTCAATTGGAAAACCGTTGCGACGAGGGCCTGCAGAAAATCCCTGGTCTGCCGTTCCGTCGTCTCGCGGCCGAGGCTGACACGCACCGCGCCGCGCGCGAGTTCAGGGACGACGCCCATCGCCATCAAGACAGGCGAAGGCCCGACCTTGGCACTCGAACAGGCGGCGCCGCTGGCCACGGCGAAACCGGCGCGGTCGAGCTTGCCCACCAACGTTTCGCCGTCGATGCCGGGCAAAGCGAAATACACCGTGTTGGGCAGGCGCGCGGCGCCCAGGCCGAATATCGTCGCGCCCTGCTCCGCCAGGCCCTTTTCCAGTTCGCCACGCAGCATGCGCTGGCGTGCCGCCACGGCTGACTTTTCCGCGACGGCCAATTCACAGGCAACGCCGAAGCCGACAATGGCCGGCACGTTTTCGGTGCCCGAACGCAGGCCGCGTTCCTGGCCGCCGCCATGAATCAGAGGCGCCAGATCGACACGCTTGTCAACAATCAGGGCGCCAGCGCCCTTGGGGCCGCCGAGTTTGTGCGCCGACACGGTGAGCGCATGAACGCCCCGCGCGTTGAGCGCGCGAAAATCGACGTCGATCTTGCCCAGCGCCTGCACGGCGTCGGCATGGAACCACGCCCGCGTCGGCCTGGCCTGTTCAGCCAAGACGCCGATATCCTGAATGACACCTGTCTCGTTGTTGGCGAGCATCACCGACACCATGGCCGGTCGCTCCGCCAGCAAGCCGGCGTAGCGAGCAGGAATAACGCGACCATCGGGATCGACGCCGATTTCGGCGCAACGCCACGACTGACTTTGCAGCGATCTCGCGGCCTCGCGCACGCTGGGGTGCTCGGTGGCCGAAACGGCGACCAGTCCCGGCCCCAACTTCGCCGCCGCGCCCTTGACGAACAGATTATTGGCCTCCGAGCCGCCGCCGGTGAATACCACTTCGGTGGCATGGGCCCCCACGGCCGCGGCGACTCTCGCCCGCGCCTCGTCGATCGCCGCCCACGCCGCCCGGCCGTACTCATGGCGGCTGGAGGCGTTGCCGTGCCGCTGATCGAACCAGGGCAGCATGGCCTCCAGCACCTGCGGCGCGACCGGAGTCGTGGCGTTGTGATCGAGGTAGGCCGGCGCGAACATGACGTGGCTTACGCGCTCACCGCGACCGGAATGCGCCGGATCGGCCGGCGCGCCGGCGACTCCTCGCTGATCGCGGCGATGCAGGCGGCATTGTTCTTCTGCTGATCGACCAGAT
>OEIV010001378.1_pt1 | contig 11166 bp, 8 predicted proteins | sample 1539231 | NCBI WGS metagenome assembly OEIV01 (sample SAMN03794762, study PRJEB22550) | activated sludge metagenome | feature: wastewater treatment plant; material: activated sludge; isolation source: Wastewater treatment plant of a petroleum refinery complex | place: Argentina: Buenos Aires ... | reverse complement strand
TCCACACGTCGGTCCAGTACTGGTAGCTCTGGAAGCGGGTCAATTCGCTGGCGTCGTAGGCGTCCCAGTAGGCGATGAGCAGGCCGTGGACAAACGGATTGTCCAGTCGGCCAAAGATGGTCAGGTGCAGTTGCCGGTGTTCGCCGTTGGGAATGTGAATCGGTTCGCCGCGCAGCTTGCCCCAGGCGCGGTTGACCAGGTCGCGTAAGTGTAGCCGGTCATCGGCCGTCAGGCACACGACGGCCTCGTCCCAGAAGCTCGTCTCGATCGTCCGCCGCAGCCGGCTGAGTTGGGCGAAAGTCGCTTCGCCCGTGGCCAGGCCGAACAGGATGGCCGGCAACACGGCTTCGGCGAAGTCGAACGGCTCGCGCTGGATGCCCAACCGCGGCCGGACGGACACGACGCCCAGCCCGCGGGCCACGGCCAGCTCTTCGCGCAGCTTGCCCACGCTGACACCCATGGCGTCGCCGATCTCGTTCAGCGACGGCAGTTTGTCGCCCGGATCGACGTGGTGTTCGATGAGGTAGTGGAGGAAGTCGGAGTCCAGCTTGTCGAGGCGCACGCCTAATGATCCAATGAATCGAATGAATACAACGAATTACAATTATAACCGCCTGACCGGCCACAAGCAACAGAAAACCCCCTTTTCGGGGGTTGGCTGTCGGCCAAAGCTGGGTATTTGGTACCAGCCTGTTTAAAACGTTCGCTCGCACTATCCCGCCCCTCTGCGCCGCTCCTCGCCGCCGGCGGCCGCCTACTGCGCCCCAACCAGCGCCGCATACTGCCCACCCCGCGCCAGCAGCTCGTCGTGCGTCCCCTGCTCAACGATGCGCCCGGCATCCAGCACGACGATGAGATCGGCGTTGCGGACGGTGCTCAGCCGGTGGGCGATGACAATGCGGGTGCTGGGCAACGCGCTCAGATTGGCGTCCAGTTGTTGCTCCGTCAATGAGTCCAGGTGGCTGGTGGCCTCGTCCAGCAGCAGAACGCCCGGCTCGGCCACCAGGGCACGGGCCAGCGCCAGGCGTTGCCGCTGGCCGCCGGAGATGGTGCTGGCGTCCTCGGCCAGGTAGGTCTCGTAGCCCATCGGCAGCGCCTCGATCTCCTCCGCGATGGCCGCCAGCCGGGCCGCGGCGCGAATGCGCGCCAGGCCGGCGTCCGGCGCGTGGAGGGCGATGTTCTGGCGCACGGAGCCGCTGAACAGAAACGGCTCCTGCATGACGACGCCGAACTGGCGGCGAAGCTCGCCCAGATCAAGCTCTTCCGCGTTCCGGCCGTCGTAGGTGATGACCCCGGCCGTCGGCTGATAGAGGCGCAGCAGCAGGTGGCCGAGCGTCGTCTTGCCCGAGCCGCTGCGGCCGACGATGGCGACTTTCTGCCCGGCGCGGATGGACAGCGAGACGTCGCGCAGGACGAAGGGCGCTTCGGCGTTATAGCGGAAACTGACGTTCGACAACTCGATGTCGCCGCGCAGCCGTTCGATCGCGCCCTCGCCGCCCGCCTCCGGCTCGGCGTCCATCACGTCGGCGATGCGGTCGAGGTGCGCGCCGGCCAGTTGCAGCCGTTGGATGCTCTGCACCAGCGACGACAGGGGGCTGAGGAAGAGCAGGGCGACGCTGTTGACGGCCAGCATCTGGCCCAGCGTCATGGCTCCGTTCATCACCTGGTAGACGCCCAGCCACAGCAGCGTGATGGGGGCCAGCGACCGCAACAGCCAGCGGCCGGTGTCGATGACCGTGCCCTCGGTGTTCTTGCGGATGGTGACGTTGAGGGCGCGATAGAAGAGTGTCTCCCACGCCCCATAGGCGCGGGCCTCCGAGCCGGTGGCCTTCACGGTGGCCACGCCCTTGAGCATCTCCACCAGATACCCCTGCTCGTCCCCCTCGGCGGCCAACATCTCGGCCACCAGCCGGCGCTGCCGGGCGGCCGTGACCAGCGTCAGCGCCACCTGCGCCCCACCAAAGGCCAGGGCGACGGCGGCCATGAGCGGCTGTTGCCAGAGCAGAAAGGCCAGATAGGTGAGCACCAGGGCGCTATCGAGCACCAGCGAGAACGCCTCGCCAGTCAGCGTCTCGCGCAGAACGGTGTTGCTGCCCAACCGCATCAGCAGGTCGCCGCTCGAACGGGCCTGGAAGAAGCCAAAGGGCAGGCGCAACAGCCGCTCCAGAAAGCCGGTCATCAGCCGCACGTCCAGCCGGGCCTGCAAGTTGACCAGCAGCACGCCCCGCGCCAGGCTGACCAGGGCGTGGGCCAACGTCAGCACCGCGACACCCGCGCCGACAGCCGCCAATGTGCCTATGTTGCCGGCGGGCAGAATCTCGTCCACCAGCACCTGAGTAAAGACGGGGCCGGCCAGCGCCAGAAGCTGGATGAGCAGCGACACCCCCAGAATCTGGGCCAACAGGCCGGGGTGCTCGCCCAGGATACCGCGCAGATAGGTGAGCCAGGCGTTGGAACGGGTCGACCGGGCCGCCCGAAAGTCGATGCCCGGCGCGAAGGTCATGACTACCCCGGTGAAGGCCGCTTCGAACGCCGCCGCCGACAGCCGGCGGCGACCGGAGGCGGGATCAACGATGTCCACGCCCTGCGGCGACCAGCGCTCCAGGACGACGAAGTGGTTGAACTCCCAGAAGACGATGGCCGGCAGCGGCAGGAGGGGCAGGTTTTCCGGCTCGGTGGAGAAGGCGCGCACGAGCAACCCCTGGCGGCGGGCCTCACGGGCGATGGCCTCGGCCGTCACCCCGTCGCGCCCGGCGTCCAGCAGGCCGCGCAACTGGTCGACGCGCGTGGCGCGGCCGTGGTAGGAGAGCACCATCGCCAGCGCCGCCGCGCCGCACTCCATTTCGCTCATCTGGAGCCGCACGGGCACGCGGCGGGCGAAGACGCTTCGGAAGCGCCCGGCCCACTGCGGTGCGCGGCGCGACGGGGCCTGGGATGGCTGGGATGACGGTGACACGGCCACGTGGCTACCCCTCCCCCAATAGCTGATCGACGCCAGGCAGCAGCGCCAGGCCGGTCTGCGCGCCGACGGCCACGCGCACGTCGGCCGGAGAGCCGCGCCACAGGTCGCCGCCGGGCAGCGCCGCGGCCAGCGTCAGGTGGACAATGACCACGGGGGCAGTGGGCGACGTGACCAACCACGCGAAGCGGTCGCGGGCGGCGGCGGGCGACAGAAGCTCCGGTTCGACCGCCACCACGTGGCCGGCCACGTCGGGCGAACGGCCGTCTAGACCCGGCAGCGCCACGCGGGCCGCCTGCCCCGCGACCAGACGCGGCGCGGCGTCGGCCGGCAAGAGGGCGATGACGGCCACCTGATCGTCGCCGGCCGCCACGCCGGCGACGAAGCCGGAGCCGGCGGCGTAGACCGGCACGTCGGCGGCCCATAGCAGCCCGGCGACGACGGCCAGCAACAGGCCGCAGGCCACCCAGAGCCGCGCCCAGCCGAGCGTGGCGTAGCGCGGCAGTTCGACCTTCTCCAGCCGTTCGTTGTAGCGGCGCAAGGCCGAAGCGCGGAAGATGGGGCGGGCCATCAGGCGAACCTCCGCGCGCGGCCGGAGGCCAGCAGGGAGGGCACGGCCGCCGGCGCGGCCAGCCGCAATAAGCCGTAGCCGATGCCCGCCAGCCCGGCCATCAGCCCAGGGGCCGGCGCGCCCAGCGGGCAACCCGTTTGCGGGCCGTGTTGCTGAAGCGTGTCGAGGACGGCCGCGGTGTGGCGGCCGGCCAACTCGACCAGGGCCGGATCGTCCAGCGCCACGGCCGCCGACCAGGCCACGTCCAGTTGCCCCAGCGCGCCGCGGCCGAGCGAGTGGTTGTCCCACCCCCCAGCCAGCCACGCCGGCAGCGCCGCCGCCAGGCGCGCGTCAGGCTGGGCGCGACGCCCGTCGGGCAGCCAGGGGCGCGCGGCCAGATGGGCCGGCCACAGGGCCGCGCCCGCGTCGGCTTCGTCCAGCAGGGCCTCGGCCGCGGCGCGCGCGGCGCTGTCGCCGGTCAGCGCCGCCAGTTCCAGCAGCGGAGCGATCGCGCCGGCCGCGCCGTCACTGCTGGCCGGGAAGAGCGCGTGCCGGTCAAAGGGGTCGAGCGGTTCAGTCGTCGCCAGTGGCAGCGCGCGCACCAGGGCGCGGCCGGCGGCCTCGGCCACCGCCGGCGCCCCCGGCGCGGCCCCGGTGGCCTGGGCCGCCAACAGCCCCACCAGCAGCCCGGCCAGGCCGCGCGCCACGCCCGCCGACTCGTCCTCGGCCGCTTCGTCCAGGGCCAGAGCCGCTTGCTCCACCAGCGCGTCCACTTCGCGGCGTAACGCATCCGGCCCGTTCCAGAGGGGAATGAGCTGGGCCAGGGCGTAGAGTTGGCCGCCCAGCCCGTCGAAAAGCCCCAGGGGAGCCAGCGCGTCCGGCCCATCGGCGCGCGCTTCGGCCGACAGCCGCAGCCACGCGGCCACGGCGGCCTCCGCCAGCGCTGTCCAGCGCGCTTCGCCGGACAGTGCCCCCAGATGGGCCAGAAAGAGGGCCACGCCCGGCAGCCCGTTATAGAGGTCGGTGTCCAGCGGCTCCAGCGTCCAGTGGCCGTCGCCGTCCAGTTGAACGCCGAGCCACGACGCCTCATCCCCGGCGCGCACGGCCGAGGCATCGAGCGTGGCGGCGATGGCCGTCGCCGCGGCCAGCAACGGCGCGGCCAGATCGCGCGGCGCAGCAGCCGGCAGGGAGCGCGGCCTGGGCGCGCCGGGCGCGTCGTCGGCTACGGTGGCGAAGGCGGCGCGTATTAGCTCGCGCTGCCGCTCCAGGTCGTCCTCGCCCAGTGCCCGAATGCGCCGCCGCGCCGCCGCCAGGCCCGAAAGCGGGAAGAAGTCGGCCACTTCGCCGCTGCCATAGGCGCGAACGGCGCGCGAGTTAGCCCGCGTCGTGAAGAGGGGCACGTCGCCCGCCAGCAGATCGGCCGTCTCGAACGGCACCAGCGCGGCCAGGGCGGAATCATCCTCCTCTTCGTGAAGCCGGCGCGCAAAGTAGGCCGCGCGCGCCTCCGGCCGGCGCAGCAGATCGGGGTGGTAGCTGTTGTCCAGCAGCTTGCCGTAGCGCTGGCCGGAGCGGGGCAACACGCGCACCTCGGCGGCGGCAAAGCGCGCCAGCGGGCCGTCGGCCGCCAGCAGCGCCGGGCGGTGGGCAACCAGCAGCCGGTAGGCAGCGGTGAACCCGGCGTCCAGCGCGGCGAGGTAGTCCAGGGCGTCAACCGGCCGGCCATCGAGCACGGGCCGGTTATGGCCACCGCCCAGCGTTTCCGGCCGTCGCACCAGGCGCATCTGGTCTGTGCCGCGCCCCTGCCAGCTTGGAACGGTGTAGGGCGTCACTTGCCCGGCCGCGCCCGTCAGCCCGCCCATGTCGAAGCGGTTCTGGCCGGCCGACTCCGGCTCCGGCAATAGGCCGACGCGCAGGACGGAGTGATAGGTCAGCGCGTCCAGCGCCAGGTCGAGCGGCGGCCAGTCCGGGTCGGCGTCGCGGGGGTGGAAGAGCGCTTCCAGGTCGATCAGGACGGGGTGCTCGCCGGCAGCGATGACGTTGCTCAGGTGGAAGTCGGTCGCTTCCAGCGCGTAGAGCAGCGCCAGGGCGGCCCCCTGCCGCTGGTAGAAGCGTTCGACTGCGGCGGCCGAGGCGCAGGGCGCAGCCTCAGCCCAGGCCATCCAGCCGTAAGCGCCACGGTCGAGGAGGGGCAGCGTCGTCAGCGTGGGCGTCAGGCCGCGGGTGTTCAGCCAGTCCAGGAGATGCTGGAAGTGAGCCTCAACGGCCAGCGAACGGGGCTTGTAGACCAGTCGCGCGCCGGAGGCAAAGGACAGGACGACCACAGCCCGACCGCCGCGCTTGGTTGTGCGTTGGGCCAGACGGACGTCGCGCAACGCGCCGGGCATCTGGCCGGCGAAGAAGGCGTCGCGCAGGGCGGGCCAGTCATCAACCAGCCGGGCGATCAACTCCAGGCTGGCCTCGACCCACATCGCCAGGCGGCGGGCCGCCAGTTCAAATAGCGCCGGGTACTCCTCCCGGAGGGCGGCGACAACGGCCGGGTCGGCCAGGCGGCTGACGTAGTCGGCGTAGCGCGCTTCCGGCGTATCGCCGCGCAATTCGCCGCGCAGCCGGGCGACGTTGAGTTCGAGCGCCAGCGTCGGCGTCACCACCCGCTCCAGCGGCCGGCGGACGCCCTCGAACAGCATCGCCACCAGTGCCTCGACCCCGGGCAGCGCCGGACCGTCGCCTCGCGTGGCAGCCGGGGCCAGACCGGCCCGCAGCCGGGCGCAAGCGGCGTCAATATCAGTCGCCAGGACGGCCAGAAAAGTGGGGGGTGTCATCATCGCATTCAGACGCGCGCATCGGCGTCGCGGGGAGTTCCAACGACGCCGATGCGTGGGTTCTACGACCGCCAGGTTCTACACCTCACGGTGGATAGTGGCGTGGCGATTCCCATTAGGAACGGCTGCGGCTCCGCGAGCGGCTGCGGCTGCGGCTCTTCTTGCGCTTCTTGCGCTTCTTCTTGCCACCGGCCACTTCGGCCAGCTCGCCGTCGGTCAATTCGACCATCCCGGCCGGGTTCTGCGGCAGGGCCGCCCGCTCGGCTTCGCTCAGGCTCTGACGATATTCGTCATCCTTCCACGCACGTACGATCGATGTCATGCTCAACATTTCCAATTTGCTCCTTGTGGTGACCTTGTGTCGGCGCCGGCTGGTCGCTATTGCCCGTCTTGTCACCTGATTGCGGGCGGCTCGCTTCTGGCGCGGCGCTTTGTTCACTTGCTATATTCAGGAGTCTAAGGCATCGTTCTGCGAGTTCGCTGAAATCGAGATTAGAAAGCTTCCCATTTTCAATTCACCTTCGTTTCACCGGCAATGGGGATACTAGTAGTAGGAAGCCCATGCGAAACGGCGGCGTGACGGGGAGTTTTGCCCGACGCCCCGCAGCGGCTTACTGAGTAGTGCGCGAGCAGAGGTGTTTATCTATATGAAGGGTTTATCGATTGTAGGGATTTTTCTGGCTGGGCTTCTGTTGCTGGGGGCCGGGTTTGTTGCCGGCGCGGCCTGGACCGAGCAGCGTCGGGCGGCCGGGCAGGCGTCGCCCGACCCGATTGCCCCCATTACCCCGCCACTGACCGAAAGCATGACGCCGTCGAGCGACGTGCCCGGCGCCGACGTGCCCGGTCTGCCCCGCTATCCGGGCGCCAACCGCGTTGAGTATCGCCAGAACCTTGTTGGCGACTTCCAGGAGACGGAGGTCGAATACGTAGTGGCCGATGAGATCTCGGTCGTCCACGATTTCTATCGGGACGTGTTTGACCAGGAGGGTTGGCGGGTGGCCGACCTGGGTGTCTATCAGGGGGAGTGGACGTTTTTCGTCATCAAAGACGGCCGGGAAGCGCTCATGGAGATCGAATCCCGCGGCGCGCTGATCGAGATCGAGATCGAGATCAACGAACCGCTGAGCGCCCTGGGCGATGTATCGGCCGACGACTAGTGGCTAGTCAACGTGATGCCTGGGCTTGGTTCGTAGTTCCGCGCTTCAGCGCGGTCTGAAGAACGCGCTAAAGCGCTGGACTACGAACCTCGAGAATCAACTTAACACGGTACTAGGCGGGCAGTTCGAACCGGTAGCCTGCGCCGCGTACGGTGGCGATGAGCGACGGCCGACCGGGCGAGTCGATCTTGTTGCGCAGATAGCGCACGTAAACGTCGACGATGTTGGACTCGGGATCGAAATCGTACTCCCAGACACCATCAAGAATCTGCTGGCGCGAGAGGACCTGGTTAGGATGGCGCATGAAGTACTTCAGCAGGGCGAACTCGCGCGCGGTCAGCTCGATCAGCTCATCGTCCCGCCAGGCGCGCTGGGCCAGCAGGTCGAGCCGCAATTGGCCGGCGCGAATCTGCGACGACTCCGGCTGGTCGAGCCGGCGCGTGACGGCATGGATGCGGGCCAGCAGCTCCTCGAAGGCGAAGGGCTTGGTCAGGTAGTCGTCGGCGCCGGCGTTGAGCGCCTTGACCTTGCTGTCGAGGTCGCTGCGCGCCGTCAACATGAGCACCGGCAGGCGCGACCGAGTGCCCCGAATGCGCTCCAGAACCTGGTGGCCGTTCAGACCAGGCAGGGAGATGTCGAGAATGATGAGTTCCACCGTCTCATCGGTCGCCAGCAGAACACCGTCCTCGCCTGTTTCGGCCAGCACTGTCTGGTGGCCGTGGGCGCGCAAGCCGCGCTGCAATACACGGGCGATGGCCTCATCGTCTTCGATAATCAGGATTCTCATAGGTTCTACAGTGGACTATACTCAAAGGAACATAAACCCACAACTTACAGGGCCTTGCATCTGTCGGCGAGCGCTCAGACCCGGCAGATGAACAATGTGGATCGTTGCTGCTGGAGCGGCCTCTGGTCGCCCAGCCGTCAGTCGCCAGTTAGGGAGAAGCCCGGCGACCGCTTAGCCCACTCGCGGCGCGTGAGGAGTCATGAAAGGGATTTTACAGAAGGGCCGAGCGCCCCAAACGGCCTGGCGATTGGCCGTCTTTTCGATGGCCGGCTTGTTGCTGGCCATCGCCGCGGCCGACCTGTTGGGGCTGGGCATCATCGCCCGCGTGCGCACCATCGCCGAACAGGCGGTGACGGTTGACGTGGCCCTGGAAGACCGCGGCGATGACTTCCGCGTCGCCGTTCTGGACATGCGCCACTATCATCGCAACATCATCTTCGCCGGGCCGTCACGTCGCGGTCTGGCCGATTTCGATACCGCCCACGCCGTGCTGCTCGTCCAGATCGATCGGCTGGAAGAGGTGGTCGTCGATGACCCCTCTCTGCCTTCGCCCCAATGGCTGCGCGAGCAAGCGCAACAGTACTACGACGACTTTCGCCCGGCCATCGACCTCTACGCCACCGATCCGCGAGCCTTCACCCGCGCCAGCGACGACGGCTTGCTGCAATTGGCCGAGCTGTCCGACGCCGCGCGGGAGATCGACCACCTGGGCGAGCAACGCGCCGCGGCCGCCCTGCAAAGCGTGGAACGCGAGACCAGCCGCGCCCAGTGGGCGTTGCTGGCCATGCTGGGCGGCCTGACGCTGGCCGGCGGCGCGTTCATCTATCTTTCCATCCGCAACGTGCGCGAGCAACAGCACACCTCGGCCCAGCTTGCCGGGGCGTTGAAGCTGAAGAATGACTTCATCGCCGACGCCTCGCACGAACTGCGCACTCCGCTGACCGTGTTGCGCGCCAATGCCGAACTGGCCCGCGGCCTGGAAAACGACCCGGAACTCCAGGCCGAACTGCTGGACGAAATCTTGCAGGAGTCGGACCGGATGACCGGGCTGGTCAGCGATCTCCTCTTCCTGGCGAACTCCGACGCCGGTTCGCTGCCGCTGCAAGTTGACCTCGTCGAGATCGCCCCCTTCCTCACCGAGTTAAGCGACCGGGCCGGCACGCTGGCCCGCGAGCGCGGCGTGACCCTGCGGACGGCGCTCCAGGCGCGCGGCCTGGCCGAGATCGACAGCGCGCGCATCGAACAGGCGATCATGATCCTGGTCGATAATGCGGGCAAGTATAGCCCGGCCGAGAGCGTCGTGACGCTGCGCTCGGCCATCCAGGGGGATGAGATCGTCGTCGAAGTGCAGGACCGCGGTATGGGCGTCCCCCCGGCCGAGTTGCCCCACATCTTTGAGCGTTTCTATCGCGTCGACAAGGCGCGTTCGCGGCGGCAGGGCGGCTCCGGGCTGGGGCTGGCTATCGCCAAGAGCATTGTCGAGGCCCACGGCGGGCGCATCAGCGCCGAAAGCGTCCTTGGCCGGGGCACGACGATGCGCATCACCTTGCCCCGCGTGCGCGTTGCCCCCTCGGCCGTCGAGCGGCGCGCCCAGCCGGCCCACTCTTGACGCCTCATTTACCACTGTCATCTAACCACTTGGCTCTACTGATTTGTCACCGCGGTCAATTTCGATAGAGCCAATCCGCTTGAAATCACCCGCGGCGGGCCATACAATGGAGATGGTTGATAGCTCACTAATTTCATGTGGCGCGGCTCGTCGTGGGCCGGCAGCAGGAGAGATTCAAGATGAAAGAGAACGGACACAACAGCAACGGCCGCGGCGAACTGGGCAGCGTGACGGTTAAGCGCGGGCTGGCGCAGATGTTGAAGGGCGGCGTGATCATGGACGTGGTGACGCCGGAGCACGCCCGAATTGCCGAGGAAGCGGGCGCGGTGGCCGTCATGGCCCTGGAGCGCGTGCCGGCCGACATTCGCGTCAGCGGCGGCGTGGCGCGCATGTCCGACCCCGGCCTCATCCGCGAGATCATGGCCACGGTCAGCATTCCCGTCATGGCCAAGGTGCGCATCGGCCACTTTGTCGAGGCCCAAATTCTGGAGTCGCTCGGCGTTGACTACATCGACGAGAGTGAAGTGCTGACCCCGGCCGATGAGGCGTACCACATCAACAAGCACGACTTCAACGTGCCGTTCGTCTGCGGCTGTCGCAACCTGGGCGAGGCGCTGCGGCGCATCGGCGAGGGCGCGGCGATGATGCGCACCAAGGGCGAGGCGGGCACGGGCGACGTGGTCGAGGCCGTGCGCCACGCCCGCTCGGTGCTGGGCGAGATTCGCCGGTTGCAGAACATGCCCGATGAGGAGTTGATGACCTTTGCCAAGGAACTGGGCGCGCCCTATGAACTGGTGAAGGAGACGAAGGAACTCGGCCGCCTGCCGGTGGTCAACTTCGCCGCCGGCGGCATCGCCACCCCGGCCGACGCCGCGCTGATGATGCAACTGGGCGTGGACGGCGTCTTCGTCGGCTCCGGCATCTTCAAGAGCGGCGACCCGGCGCGGCGGGCCAAGGCCATCGTCGAGGCCACGACCCACTATCGCAACGCCGAGATTCTGGCCCGCGTCAGCGAAAACCTGGGCGAGCCGATGGTCGGCATCGGCGTCCACACGCTGGCCCCGGAGCAGCAGTTGGCTTCGCGCGGCTGGTAAGAAGAAGGTTCCAGGTTCCAGGGCAGCGTGCTGCCCTGGAACCTGGAACCTAAAACCTATTATGAAGATAGGCGTATTGGCTCTCCAGGGGGCCTTCATCGAGCATATTCACATTCTGCGCCGGCTGGGGGTCGAGGCGGTCGAGGTGCGGCTGCCGGCAGACCTGGCCGGGCTGGACGGCCTGATCATCC
>OEIV010001375.1_pt1 | contig 11193 bp, 8 predicted proteins | sample 1539231 | NCBI WGS metagenome assembly OEIV01 (sample SAMN03794762, study PRJEB22550) | activated sludge metagenome | feature: wastewater treatment plant; material: activated sludge; isolation source: Wastewater treatment plant of a petroleum refinery complex | place: Argentina: Buenos Aires ... | reverse complement strand
TGTCTTACATTAGAATGATATGAGTAAGTAGTAGCGGCTATATATAAGTTAGCGGACACCACTGAAAGACACGAAACGCAGAAAATACAGCAAATGACAACTATCAACTTTCTACAAGATTTCAGCAATTTCAAGCACATTGCTAAAGGGCGAAACGCCAACAACACTTTTGCAAAGAGCTTGAAATATACATTATTCAGCATTGCTTGTGTTACTCAAAACAGAAATACAAATAAAATAAATGGGGCTTCGCCCCATATATTTTTATCAATCAAATCCAGAATAATACTTTTAGCATGTGTAATCATAACTTATAACACATTTGGACAAACCAAAATATCGGATAAATATAAAAATCAATTTACCCAATTTGATTCCCTGAATAATATAAAAGATACCACTGCAAAAAGTATTCTAGTATCAATTTCAAACAATTCAGACTATAATAAAAATGATACACTTAAGGTTTTAGTTTATAGTGCTTGGGAGAGATATTATATAATGAATGAAAATGTCAATTTAGTAAATTCCAATTGTGATGAATGTCTTAAAATAGCTTTAAAAAATAAAATGTTTGCACATGCTTCAATTTGTTTAGGAAGTAAAGGAATGGCTTGTTTTAGAGCGAATGAAATTGATACAGCAGTAAAAACCTTTGAAAAGAGTTTAGAATATGCAAGACTTGGAAAAGACACATTTAATATCAACAAATCTCTTATGGCACTTGCAAACTGTTTAGCAAGACAATCAAAATATAATGAATCAAACAAAATACTATTAGAAAATATAGATAAAATAAAAGATAAAGGAACTCAAGCAGTTGCCTATGCAACAATAGCTGATAATTACATGGCTTTAAACTCTACAGCCGAATTAGACCAATACTATATAAAAGCAATTAATAATTTAAGGGATGGAGAAGAATATACACAATTACTTTGGGGTACAATACATAGATACGGAAGTTACTTATACAATAGAGAAAAATACGATAAGGTAATTTTATATGCTGATTCAATTGCATATTTTGGAAAAAATGACATTGAAGCAATTGCTACATCAAAAACTTTAAAAGCTAGTGCTTATTTTGGTTTGAAAGATTACAAAAATGCTTTAATAAACATCAATGAAACAATAAAATATGACGAAGGAAATTATTATTTGCTAGCTGATGATTATAAAATGAGAGGAAAAATATATTACGAAATGGGTAATAATATTGAGGCTGTAGATAACTTAACTAAATCACTTAAATTATTTGAAGGAACAGAAGATTTAATAATCAAGAAAGAAATTTTAGAGTATTTATTACTAGCGACATCAAAAAGTTCCAATATTGATTTACACAATAAACTAAAAGAATATATCCAAATTAAAGATTCAATATATAAAAAGGAAAATATAGACCAATTAGCAGAATTTGATGTAAAATATAATTCAGTACAAAAAGATGCAACTATTAAACAATCAAAAGAACGAAGCAAAACCTATCTTCTCATTGGTATTCTTGCATCATTATCGACGTTAGTATTATCATTCCTATTTTATAAAATCCGCAAACAAAACAAACTCATTCAATACCAAAAACAAGAAATACTACACAACAACAGTAATAGTTTAAGGAATTTAAAAAACATATTAATAAACCAAACAGCAACTTCTTCAAACTCATTAGAAAATCAACAACGTATAGAAGCAATAGATATTCTGAATAGAATGTTATATGATAATGGAGGGCAAACCACTGCCAACATCAACGACTATTTACCAGCACTATGTAATGTAAAAAAAATTACAACCGATAATAAAGTAGATATTCAAGTAACATCTACGAATATAACATTAGGGTTTAATCAGTTAAAAGATATTGGGCAAATAGTAAACGAACTAACCATGAACGCTATCAAATATGCTTTTGATGATATAGAAAAACCAATTATTAAAATAAATGTTTTTGAAAAGGAGAGCTCTATTGTGCTAAACATTCATGATAACGGAAAAGGATTTAATAAAGCCATTTTAGAAAATGAAAACAATATAGGCTTTGGACTTAAATATGTAAACATATTAGTAAAACAAAACAATGGTACAATAGATATTAATACCCAAAACGGAACCCTAATCGCAATTAAAATCAAAAAAATAGCAGTTTAGTATAATGTTCAGTTACAGAAAACAACTTTTGAGTAACTAATATTATTTACAACTATTTCTAATTAAGTACTATTGCCTACATGTTAAAAATACAAATAGTAGAAGACGATTTGCTAGAAGCACAAGAGTTGCAAAAGCAATTACAAATGATGAATTTGGAAGTGGTAGCCATTTCTAAAAATGCAGAAGAAGCAATTGAAGACTTTGAAAAATACCAACCCCATTTACTGTTTATAGATATACATTTACAAGGCGAAAAAGATGGTATTTATGTAGCAGAATATGTAAATAAAAATTGTCGAGTACCTTTTATTTATTTAAGCAACCACTTCGGAAAAGAAAATACCTATTTCAAACGAGCCACAGCCACTGTGCCATCAAACTACCTTCCCAAGAGTGGTTATTTGCCAAAGCATCTTTGGCATTTTGTACAGGTAGCTTTTAGCAACTATATGAAAGCAGGAGGCTTTTATATAAATGATAACGAAACCAACCTATTTGTACGAAACCACATTTTTATAAAAACCATTACAAGAGACGAATATCAAAAAGTAAACACATCTGACATTGTAGTGCTTCAATACAACAAACCATACACCAATATTTATCTTAAAGAAGAAAGCAAACAAGCTACTATCAACATTCGCAAGAGTATAGATTATGTTATAGAACAACTTAATGCAACAGAACTTATTCGCATCCACAAAAGCCATGCTGTAAATATCAATTTTATAAAAAAATATAACGATACTAAAAACACAGTGTTATTGCATAATGATGAAGTATTTGAAGTAGGTAGAATGTATAAAAAATCATTTGAGCAAAAAATAAATATGTTTAAATAAAAATAGTTGTGTTGTTTGGTTACTGAAAATGTAGTTTGAGTAACTACAACGCGTTTTCATAGTAGCACGTTTATAAATTTGTTGTATCATTATTTTTTCAAACTAAAAAATTCAAAAATATGGAAATATACAATCATTGCCCAACATGTGGATACGATAAAGTAAGAACAACAAATATTCAACAAGTAGCAATTAGAAAATGCGAAGACTGCAAGAGATTTCATTGCAACGAATGCCCCGAAGCGAAAAAAATGACTTCACATCGATGCCCCTATTGCAACTCAACTAAAATAAGTCCTTATGGGGTAATAAGATAATTTAAAGAAAATGAATAAATAAATAGATAAAGTAATTAATAAAATGGGTAAGAATTATATCTGTTATGGATGTGGAATTAAAGAATTTAGAAACTTCATTGGCATTGGAGAAACTAAGTTGTATTCATGTAGTGCTCCTCATTGTAAAAGTCAAACATATTTGTTTTGCGAACAATGTGTCAAAAAATTAGGAGGCAAAATAGAAACTCATAGTGGATGCCCCCATTGTGGATTAGGTCGGATGAATGAAAAAAAGTAAGTAAAAAAAAGTATGAAATATATAATTGTTGGTTTTATCGTTCTCATTATTTTAGTAACATTTTTTGATGGTATCAACATACTAATCAGACTCGGAGTGCCTGCTATTCTAATATTAATTTTATATCTACTTTTTAAAAAGAAATAATTTAACTGACAATCCGAACACAGTTTTAAAAAGTAGGACGCATTCCCTAAGCGATACGTAGGGTTTAAAAAAGATGGCTTCAAAATACCGACAATGTCCAAACTGTTACAGTCAATCTAAAGGATTAACTGTAAAAAGATGTAGAAAATGCAATAAAATATATTGCTCTAATTGCACACAAAAATCCTTAACCAAATCATGCCCAAGTTGCGATGCAAACCAAGGCGAAACTATTGGTCACGTTGACCCAAACGCTTAAAAGTAAATAATAATGAATAAATTAAAATACATCATTCCCATTGTTCTGCTCATATTTATACTTGGTTGCAGAAAGAAAAACAACTACACAAATCTACTGTTCGACCTTGACGAAAAAACTACTATCGTTTCAAGCAGTACCATTAAGGAAGAAATAGTTGCAGTGGATTCTAATTCTATAACATTTACTAATGATAGCTTGGTAAATAATGAAATTAAAGTAGGTTCAATTCTCGTTAGCGATATGTCATCATTGACACCTACAGGCTTCTTACGAAAAATTAAATCCATTACTAATGTAAATGGAAAATTAGTGTGCCAAACCGAAACAGCCTCACTTGAAGAAGCAATCGAAAATGGAACTATTAATTATAAACGAAAATTTACTGATGCAGATATTATAGGCATTGATACGAGTGGAATAGATATTTCAGAGCAAAAAAAATCAAGAGGAGCATCATTCAAATTTAGTTTCGATGAAACTGTATATGATGAAGATAATGATGAAAACACCACCAACGACCAAATAAAACTAAAAGGAGATTTTGAATTTGAACCAGAATTTGAATTTGAAATGGATATTGAAAATAATGAATTGAAAAAGCTATTAGTAAAACTCAACCTAAAAAACACCAACGAACTAACCACCGAAGCCAAACTTGCATTAGCAAACTTAAACAAAGAAGTAGTTTTAAAAACGTTTAAACTAGCACCATTTACCATAGTCGGTCCTCTTGGTTTCCCTATCCCAATTGCAGACCAGTCAGTTGTTATCGTTATAGGTGCAGATGGAGATATAGAAGCTCAATTAAACATAGGAGCAGAAAATGTAAATAATTGTTCGGCAGGTATCAAATACGAAAATGGAGCAATGAATACAGTAAGTTCTACCGATAATAATTTAACATTTAAAAGTGGAGATTTTGAAGCAAAAGCAAGCCTCGAAGGTTGGCTTAAAGTACGCTACGATATAAAACCGTATGGGCTAACAGATAGCAAAATTAGTTTAGGCATAAAAGGTAGTGCAGGAGCCGATGCCACTATAACCAATAATGAACTTACAGCAAAATTAGAATGGGGCATAAGCCTCGATGCAAAAGCAAAATTTAAAGTATTTTCTAAAACCTTACTCGATTATCAATTAACTTTTTTTGATGAAAAATACCCCATAGGCAATCCTATTGTTATTCCATTTAACATCAATAGCGGTTTAGTGGCTTACTATCCTTTTAATGGCAATGCCTACGATGTTATCAATGCCAACAATGGTACAGTATATGGAGGTGCTTCACTTACTTCTGATAGACATGGAAATGCTAACAAAGCATATAGTTTTGATGGAGTGGATGATTATATAATGGTTACCAATAACACGCCTCTTTCAGTTATTAACAGCAATCAAAGTTATTCTTTGTCTCTATGGGTCAATTTGAATAACGGCACTGGATATCCTATTTACAAGGGAAAGGGTGTTTCGGTTATTAATAATGCAAAAAATTATACAGGCTTTAGTTTAGGCCCTTTTATATGTAGTTATTCAACGCATTTGCCAAATTCTATTCATGCGTGGAGTCCAATCTCAGGTGGCACATGGGATCATCTAGTTTATACTTGGGATGAATCAACCCATAGAATATATATCAATAATGTTCTTCGGTATGATAGCCCTTGGGGAGACGGTAACACCACCTATACAAATTCATTTATTTCTAACAATTTATACATCGGTTCAAATCCATGGGACACTTTATTTCATAGTGGCTCAATAGACGACATTCGCATCTACAACCGAGCCTTAAAACAAGCAGAAGTAGGTATATTGTATAATGAGTAAAATTTATAAAATGAGGTTGTGTTTATTAGTTTTTGTAATTCTGCCGATTATTGCCTATTCACAACAAAAGTATTATTACGATAGTAATTGGAATTTAGTTACCAATTTAAATAATTATGAATATTACAGAGTAGTAGATAATGACAATATTAAAGGGTATTATAAAACAGGTCAATTACAGTTTATTGGCTTCCTAAAAAATGATTACTCATGCACTAGAAGTTGTGAATTTAATAAATTAAACACTTGGTTCACAAAAGAAGGTTCTAAACAAAATCAGTTTTATATTGAAAATAATACCAAGCAATGGAATATAATATTTAATTCAGAAGATAAAATAGTAGTTGATGATGATACTAAGCAACTTTTCAATAAAAGAAGTTTTAGCTTTTTTCAACTAAATAAAACACAAAAAAATACATATTTAAAAAATGTATTTGAAACTGCTTCAAGTGCAAGTAACCACTATTTGAATATTGCTGACAATATAAAAAATAATAAATATGAAGAAGAAACACTAAATAAATTAAATGAGATAATCAATAATATAACATCTAACGAAAATGATAAAAAAGCAATACAACTTTTAAAATCAAAAACCGAAAAAACAATATACTCGTTCGTTAATCAATTTACAGCTAGAGCATCAAACTCTTTTAAAAACTTTAACATCAACATTTATTATTCTGAAGCATTATCAAATCTAAATTCTACAATTATTCCCGTAGATTTTTCTTGGAAAGGTGGTATTTCAGGTCAGTATTATCAAATAAATGGTTACTTTATTTATAATTCTAACAGCACCTATCATTTTGTATTCAGCAAAATAATAGGTACTATAGATGCCAGTAATTTTGTTTCAGATATTTATTCAAAAACATTGCCATTTTCCGAAAACTATACGTATAACAATACAAATGGAGTAAAAAATTTTCAATCATCAAATCAAGGTGCAAATAACCATGATGATATTTCAGAATTAAAAATATTAGGCTTGGGTGTTATGGGTACAGTAGTAAAGCAAGGCATCTCATCAATATGGAATAACATGAAAGAAAGTTACAAATATTCAACTATAGAAGAAAATAACAATAATAGTTCCTCAAACATAATTTTATCAAAAAGTCCTAACTGCAAAGTCAAAATTGAAGAAAGTGCCACAAGTACCTTAGGAATTGATTTAGGAAAAAGTTGTTTCAATTGTTTTATTGAAGATGTATTTGTTACTATTAAAGAACAGAAGTATCAAAATGTTTTAAAGCAAATAGAAAAAAAGAAAGAATCTTTCGTTACTGAATCATTTTATATTTCAAGTACTGATTACCCAGTAACCGCAAATATTTCTTACAAGATAAACGAAACTTTTGGAGAAGATAAATACATCAATGTTACTGTCCAAATTAATAAGCCTTGTCGTATTAATATCATACCTGATTAAAAAGATAGATAAAATATGTAATCTTTAATAAATATGAAACGAATAATAATACTTTTAATTTTCATTATATCATATAGCCATCATGATGTTTTTGCCCAAATAACAAAACTGCCATTTGTAGAAGTGTATAACAATCCTATAGATTATTTCAGAATATTACAAACTGAAAAATCAAAAACATCTTTTAAGGTTACGTTTATTTTACAATATACAGGTTTAGGGCAATACCAAACAGAAATTGGAGCTGTTAATTCCAACAATGAATTAGTAGTAATAGACAAAAGCAATGGTAAGCAATACAAATCGTTATTAAAAGAAACTAAACTAATTAGTGCTAAACAATTTATGGCTACAACTTTTACAATTGAGTTTCAGCCAATCCCTTCAAACACTATGATTATAGATATAAAGCAAGCTAGTTGCAATCGTGATGATTTATGCTTTAATGGAATACATCTTGAATCCAATGATAGCAGAACAAATCAACAAAATATTCAACTGTTTAATACATGGAAGTCAGCAGGTCTTAACCCAAATGTCATATCCACAATACAACAAAACAACCAAAATCCAAACATCAAAACAATGCCCAATGGTTGGCAATACGAAATTATAAAAAAGGGAAATGGAAAATGCATAGACCTTGCAAATTTTAAAAACTATATACACTCAAAGGGGAATGTAAAACTCTATACAAGGTGGCATGAATATAAATCTGTTAATGGTAGATTACAACAAGTTCCATTTGAAAGAAATGAAGAATATAAAATTGGCTTAAAAAACTCAATTTCAGCAATACGAGGCTATCGTTATACACTTGAAGAAGCATTATTATTAATGGACGAAGGTGCAATTTGGAAATTATATATTCCAGGTTATGCAAGTGGCGACAATGTTCGCTATAGTGGTATTTATGATTATTACATTGCAGAGTTAGAAATTAATGAGCATGTGTTTAAACCAAATACAACAATTATAAAAAGTGAGCCTATTGTAGCAAAAAGCAACAATGCCAAACCTAGTCAAAGCTTCCATGATATGGTACAAGTATTAGATGTTGATTTATTTGTAGCACGTGGCGATGGTGCTACTTTTAGTCAATTCTTAAGGTCAGACGAAAACACATCATTTAAAAATAGAAATGCATTTGTAATAGGAAAAATTCAAAACAATTCTTCAAAAAGAATAAAAGTAAAAGTAGATGTAACTTATTTTATTGAAAGCGAAACGTCAGGGCTGTTTGGTTTTGGAGGTAATAGAGATGTAAACCAATATACATATAGTGTATTTCATGAAATACAACCAAAATCTTATGTGCCTCTAATTACTGTATTAAAATTTACGGCTCAATCTTCCAATTTGGCAGGGGTGGCATTTAATGAAGTAAATTTAAGCTCAACAAAACCTTATGAGATTACTTATTCAGAGTACACAGGAATTATTTCTCAAAAAACAATGGACGATCAAAATCTTTTATTTAACCAAGTTAAAAACAATGGTAACATTCCAATAGTAGATGGTTGGGAAAAAGAACTATCAGAAAAAAAACAAGATATTTCAAGAAAACAAAATGCAAACCAAACAGGAAATTATTATTTCATAGACAATAAAAATGCAAAAGTTCTAAAATATTCATGTAAAGGTGGTAATTATTCCTATAAGGTAATACCTGTTAAGTGTAACTGTTACAATACAGACACATATAACATATACTATTGGAATGGCAGTTGTGGCTATAAAGCAGGTTACTATAATTCACAAGAATTCGCAGTAGATTCATATTTAGGAGCTACTGAAAAAGAGTTAGTAAAAACCCTTAAATCTAAATGCGGTTGTGATTAGCTTATATTTTTTCTGTCATTAACCCAGTAAATGATTCTTACTAAACCCAAACAAAAAAGGTGTGCATTCGCACACCTACTATTTACATCCATACATGAAAACCTTCCTAAGAAAGTGTAGGGAAATTACACCTTTTCCATCACCACATTCAACCCCTTCAACCCAGTCAATTTAAAATCCATATCAAAAGTTTGTTCAACATAACCATCAGCTGAAACTACAATTTTATAATGCCCTTCTGCTAATTGTTGTCCAAAAACCCCATCAGCATCAACAGGAACATTCACAGCAACATCCCCATCCTTTTGAGCAGAAATTTGAGCGTTTGCAATTGCCATATTCGTATCAATTTCTTTAACCGAACCTCTAATCCCTGCAATTGCAGGATTAATCAAAGCCAATAAATTTTGAAAAACAAACTTTGTCAAAATCTCAGGTTCATTCATAAAAATCTTTTGCCCATCATTCAACATTGCCATACCTGCATGAAAAATAACATTGTTAGCCTTAATCTTATTAGCAGTTTCCACACTCGTTTCCTCAGCCAATTTAAAATTATTGTATTGCACATCAAAATTATCACTAGCCGTTTTCTGCGTAGTCACAAAAGCAGGAGGCATGTTCAAACCAGCAGTCAAAGCAGTTACATTTCCTGCATTCGCCAAATAATTTTTAGCACTTGTATTCATGCTAACCATTGCTTCCCAATCCCCACGAGTTGCATCCCTATAATAATTTTGTCCTGCAATCACATACTGCACTTTTTGCACAGCAACATCAGGAAAAGCACTATCAATATAACCCTTCAAAAACTGAAAATTTTGAGTGCAAACATTACCCATATTCACCAAACCAATATGCAACAATTCCGAAGCACCACTTCGAGCATCATCATCAGGCAACGCCTTTGCCGAAGCAATAGCAGTCAAAGCCGAAGTCTTAAAAGGCAAAGTGTACAAAGCCTTATAACCAGTAAAACGTGCCAAATGCACACCATTATTTCCCCATGCAGTTTCCAACACCGAGTACAAATCCCCCATCGAACAAGGATAATCTGCTTTAACTATATTTCCCATGTTTAATATATTTAGAAGTGTAAAGCAAATAAAAAACATAAAAACAAAAACTATTTGTCAATTTCAAATTCATCACTTCAATCTAATTTGACAAATAGTAACACAAAACCTAAAATAATTATCACTAGAATAATTGAATAGAAATTTGGGTTGATGTTCTCAATTTTGAAAAAATTACCAAAACTCATTATCAACTTTTCTTCCTTGTTTTTCTTTTTCATATAATTTATATTTTTACGAAGAAGCAAATTAAAAGCTAGAAATCCCATTCAAAAAGGACAGCCCTATTTTTACAAATAGCTAATAATCAATATATTTAAGAGATAATATTTTTATATGTTTCTGTAAAGTATTAAAAACCAACATGTTCAAATAGGACAAAAAGTGCAAAGGTCTTTTTAATCAAATTTTTAATTAAAAACAAGACAAATAGACATTAAAACATTGAAAAACTGCAATTATCGCTGTCAATTTCGCTTCTGAACGTGTCAACGTCGCTTCTGAACGTGTCAGAGAAGCTTCTTAAAATGTCAATCGACCAACTTAAAACGTCAATTTCGTTTATAAATATGTCAGTTTCATTTTTTAAAATGTCAACCTAGTTTTTGAACTTGTCAATACAACAAATAAACAAGTCAATCCAACAACATCTTTAGACAAATGCCTAACATAGACAGACAAAAAAGACCCACTTCAAGTCTTCGATTTACAAGCACATTGGGCAGGGGCGAAACGCCAACAACACCTGCCCAAAGAGCTTGTACTTTAGTACATAATTTCATCAACATCAATCATTCATCAAGACAACCACTACGCAGACAAACCTAAACGCTTAAGTGGCGATCCGCTAACAGGGGTTTGAACGCAAGGCAGGCAATATCAAATACCTCATCTTTTGGAATTTCTATTTACATTTGTACTAGGCTGAACAGATGTACTTTTTACCCCTGCCCAGCGTCAAGCCCCAAACCGTTACCGCTAATATTTTACGAGCAAGGAATCCTAATGAGCTTTTCCAAGCAT
>OEIV010001374.1_pt1 | contig 11202 bp, 10 predicted proteins | sample 1539231 | NCBI WGS metagenome assembly OEIV01 (sample SAMN03794762, study PRJEB22550) | activated sludge metagenome | feature: wastewater treatment plant; material: activated sludge; isolation source: Wastewater treatment plant of a petroleum refinery complex | place: Argentina: Buenos Aires ... | reverse complement strand
AACGAGGCATGGATTCTAGGATTCTTGCATGTGGCTCCCAATAATTGTCTGCTTTAGCTTTTGACATGCGTTTATTATACCGCCAACGATGTTATTACATCTGTTTTTAAGGTATAATGTTGTGTAATATGCCATCAAAATTACAAACACTTGAAGATCGATTATGGAATGCCGCTGACGGATTACGCGCAAACTCTGAGCTTAGCTCAAACGAATACTCAACACCGGTACTCGGGCTAATCTTTCTTAAATACGCAGACTACAAATTAGAAATACTAGCTAAACAGCTCGGAACGACCAACCCCGATAAACTCGATGTTCAAGCGGAAGGTGTCCTTTACTTGCCCGACGAGGCGCGCTTTAAGACATTGCTGGCGCTACCAGAAGGTGCGGACATCGGCAAGGCTATCAATGACGCGATGAAGGCAATAGAAGCGGAAAATGAAGACCTGCGGGGCGTTTTGCCAAAAAACTACACCAGCATAGATAACCAAATTTTGGTCGACTTGCTGAAGAACTTTAATTCGATCGACTTCGCCGAAGGTGATGTATTCGGCAAGATCTATGAATACTTCCTGGCAAGTTTGCCCTATCAGAGGGACAGGGCGGCGGCGAGTTCTTCACGCCAACCTCGCTTGTTAAGCTTATCGTAGAGATAGTCGAGCCATATCAAGGCAAAATATATGACCCTGCCTGCGGTAGTGGTGGTATGTTCGTACAGAGTGCTGAATTCGTACAAGCGCATCATAAGTCCGCAAACACGTCACTATCAGTCTATGGTCAAGAAAAAACTGCCGCTACTGCTCGACTTGGCAAAATGAACATGGCTGTTCATGGGCTATACGGTGACATCCGTCAAGGAAACACATTCTACGAAGATATCCATGACTCCGTCGGTAAGTTTGATTTCGTCATGGCGAATCCACCGTTTAACGTTAACGGTGTAGACAAAGACCGCATAAAGAATGACCCACGATACCGTCTAGGTATTCCAACTGTAGATAATGCTAATTATTTATGGATTCAGCATTTCTATAGTGCGCTTAACGAAACAGGTCGTGCTGGGTTTGTTATGGCGAACAGTGCCAGTGACGCCCGTAGTAGTGAACTAGAGATCCGTAAAAAGTTGATTCGCGACAAAGCAGTAGATGTTATGGTGTCCATTGGCCCAAACATGTTCTACAACGTCACGCTACCTTGCCAGCTGTGGTTCTTCGATAAAGGTAAAAAGAATACCGACCGTGCAGACAAGATACTGTTTATTGATGCCCGCCACCTGTTTAATCAGATAGACAGAGCACACCGTGAGTTTACTCCCGCTCAAATTGAATTTATCGCAAACATTGTGAATCTGTATCGTGACGAAGACCCAGAGTTTAGGCACGGAAGTGAAGAGCTATTTGCCGAGCACGGCTTAAGCACAGAAAAATACGAAGATAGCCTAGGGCTCTGTAGAGCCGCAGTAATTGATGAAATTGAAGCACAAGACTATACACTTAACCCTGGTCGCTACGTGGGCGTGAAGACGGGCGAGGTAGATGACCTAGACTTTGTGGCCGAGTTCGAGAAAATCACTGAAGACCTAAGTTTACTAAATGCCAATGCTCACGAATTGGAAGAGTTAATAGAAGCAAGCTCCAGGGAGATTCTGGGTGAAACTGAGTAGCGCCACTACGTATTTGTCGCGTGGCATATCCCCTTCGTACGATACGAAAGGTGTCGTCGTGCTGAATCAAAAGTGCATACGTGACAACAGGGTGGATCTTACCCTTTCAAGAATCACTAATCCCGATAAGAAACGAATATCTGAGGATAAGTACCTTCAGCAATACGATGTGGTGGTGAATTCCACTGGTGTTGGTACTTTGGGGCGGGTTGCTCAAATAAAACAGCTTTCTCAGCCCATGACGGTAGACTCGCACGTAACAATAGTCCGACCAGATCTCGATCAGTACGACGCATCTTACTTTGGGTATGCTATGTTCTTTGCCCAGTCCCAGATTGAACGTATGGGCGATGGCGCCACTGGTCAAACAGAACTTTCTAGATCCAGGCTTGGTGAAGAGATTGATATCCCTGAATTCTCTAAAAATACACAGGAGAAAATCGGTAGAATTTTAGGGGCTTATGATAATTTGATAGAAAACAACTCCAAGCGGATCGAGAAGCTAGAAGCTATGGCACGAATACTGTATCGACACGCTATTGAAACCAAAGATGTTGAAGAAGTAAAAATGGGCGATGTCGCCAATATAAAATGGGGTGACACATCTAAAACAAAAAAATCATATGTTCCGGAAAATAACGCCTTCATAGCATACAGCGCATCGGGTCCTGACGGATTTTTGCCATATTTCGACTATGACCAAACCGGCATTGTGTTAAGTGCAATTGGAGCAAATTGCGGCAAAACTTGGCTTGCACGCGGCAAATGGTCGTGCATCAAGAATACGATTAGGTATTTCACTAAATCAGACGTAGTCAGCAATGAGTTTTTGTATTTGGCGACAGAAGGCGGTGATGTGTGGCCTACACGAGGTTCCGCCCAGCCATTTATTTCCCAAGGTGATGTCATAGCCAGCAGGGTTCAGATACTTTCTGACGAGGGAAAGATGCGAGAGTTGAGTAAAGAACTGTCAAAATATTTTGAACTAATAGATATTTTATCAAAACGAAATCATAAATTAGCCCAAGCCCGAGATATGCTTTTGCCGCGCCTGATGTCTGGAGAAATAAAAGTATGAATATGAACAGCGAAGACGCAACTACTGAAAAACCAGCACTAGGGCTTCTGCAAAGCCTAGGCTGGGAAGTCATGGATGCCTTCGCTGAGACAGACGGTGCTTTGTCTGAACTATCAGGGCGTGAGCGCCTAGACGAAGTTGTGCTGATAAAATATTTGCGTCCCGCACTGGTAAAGCTTAACCCTTCGGCACCCCGAGAAGCTATCGACGCCACAATTACCGAACTCCAACGGGATCGGTCAACCATGACTCCAGTTGCAGCAAACCAAGAAGTCTACAAACTTTTAAAAGATGGCTACAAAACTGACATTCTAGACGACAACGATGAACCTATTACGATTTACATCGTAGATATGATGAATCCTGCAAACAATACCTACGTTGCGATTAGTCAGTTTTGGATCCTTGGTAGGCTGCACAAGCGCCGACCAGATGTGATTGGCTTTGTAAACGGTTTGCCACTCATTCATATCGAGCTAAAAGCTCCCGACAAAAAGGCACGCGATGCATATGTGGATAATTTGCGTGACTATCGAGATACCATTCCGCAATTATTTTGGTACAACCAGTTTATTATCATCAGCAACGGGACCGATACGCGACTAGGAAGTATGACTGCCCCGTTTGAACATTTCGCAGAGTGGAAGCGAATTAACGACGAGGGCGAAGTGGGAATTGTGAGCCTTGATACTACCATTCGTGCTACCTGTGAACCGGCGCGAGCCATTGATATCATTGAAAACTTCGTGTTGTTTACCGTAGGCGACGATGGAAAGGTAGCAAAAATAGTTGCCAAGAATCACCAATTTATCGGTGTAAATAATGCCGTCGAAAGCTTACGAAACGGTAACGATGGACGCCTTGGTGTCTTTTGGCATACGCAAGGCTCTGGTAAAAGCTACTCAATGGTATTCTTTGCCCAAAAAGTGCTACGCAAAATTCCCGGCAACTGGACCTTTGTGGTTATTACCGACCGACTCGATCTGGATAGCCAGATATACAAGAACTTCGCTCGTGCTGGCGCTGTAACCGAGCCAGAAGATCAGGTGCGCGCAGATAGCAGTAGTGATCTTCAGATAAAACTTGGCGCTGATCATCGTTATGTTTTTACGCTTATACACAAATTCCAAACATCAGACGGCAGTGAAATGCCTATGGTATCGGATAGAAATAATATCATCGTAATGACCGACGAGGCGCATCGTACACAGTACGCAACGCTGGCTCTTAATATGCGAAAAGCACTACCGAACGCCCGGTTTATTGGTTTTACGGGCACCCCACTAATTGCAGGTGCCAACGAGAAGACCAAAGAGGTATTCGGTGATTACGTAAGTAAGTATAACTTCAAAGAAGCGGTGATTGACGGTGCCACGGTGCCTCTATACTACGAAAACCGCATACCAGAGCTACAGCTCACCAATGAAGATTTTGACAAAGATATGGAGCGCCTGATTGATGCAGCCGAGTTAGACGAAGAGCAGGAAAAGCTATTAGAGCGCCAGTTTGCGCGTCAGTACCACTTGGTCACTCGAGATGATCGTCTGGAGCGAGTTGCGGCAGATATAGTTGATCACTTTTTGAACCGTGGCTATCAAGGTAAGGCAATGGTTGTTTCAATTGATAAGGTCACTGCGGTTCGAACCTATGACAAGGTCCAAAAGCACTGGCAATCGATTATTGATTCCATCCTAGTCCGCTTAGAAGCAAATCCTGAGCCAGAGATGCGTGAGAGGCTTGAAGAGCAATTGGAATATATGCGCTCTACAGACATGGCGGTGGTCGTAAGCCAGTCGCAAAATGAAATCGATGACTTCAGACAAAAAGGATTAGATATCGTGCCGCACCGCGAACGAATGGTTCACGAGGATCTAGAGGAGGAGTTTAAGAAACCAGCCGATCCTCTGCGAATTGTTTTTGTATGTGCCATGTGGATCACTGGGTTTGACGCACAATCAGTTAGTACTGTATATCTCGACAAACCCATGAGAGGTCATACGCTTATGCAAACAATTGCACGTGCTAACCGGGTATTTGCAGGGAAAACCAACGGTTTGATTGTGGACTATATCGGCGTGTTCCGTGATCTGCAAAAAGCACTCTCAATCTATGGTGAGGGTGCGGGTGGAGACATGCCGGTTCGTAATAAGCAGGAATTAATTGCTGATCTAAACGCAGTTCTGGCAGAGATTAAATCATTCGTGAGCACACACGGCCAATCACTAGATTCGATTGAAGCTTCAACTGGGTTTGAGCGAGTAGCCGCTATAGAGCGCTTAGTTAACGAAATTGTCGCAACCCCTGAAACTAAAAAAGCATTTGGCTCGTTGGCCGGTTCATTCGATAAGCTGTTTAAGGCTATCCTGCCCGACCCAATCGGTAATCAATATTTGCCGACCTACCAGTTGCTGCGGACCATACAAGGTCAAATTCGATCACTGGCTGGTGATGTGAGCATTGATCACGTCACTAAAAGTATCGTAGATTTGCTTGACGAGTCTATCGAGGCTGGTAGTTACACCATCAAGGAACTCAAAGCTGATGAAGTAATTGATCTGTCGCAAGTTGACTTTGAAAAGCTTCAGCAAAAGTTTGGGTTTAAGCCAAAAAACATCGAAGGCGAGAAACTCAAGAATGAGATAGATGCTCGGTTGAAACATCTTTTAGAGCTGAATAAGACGCGAATTGATCTGGCGGATCGATTCCAGAAGTTAATTGATGAATATAATGCTGGCTCAAAAAACATCGAAGAATTCTTTAATGAGCTAGTTGAGTTTGCTCACGACCTAGACGAAGAAGAGCAGCGGGCCGTCCGAGAGGAAATGAGCGAAGAGGAGTTGGTAGTCTTTGATTTGATAGTGCGCCCAGGGCCAGAACTTACCAAGGCTGAAGTAGTGCAAGTTAAAAAAGCAGCTCGTGACTTACTGCTTAACCTTAAACACCAGAAATTGGTATTGGACTGGAAGAAAAGCCAGCAAAACCGAGCTATTGTTCAGCGCACCATTCGCGATGTGCTGAATGAGGAATTACCTTCGGGTTATGATGGTGACTGGCGGCGCAAGAAGCTCGGTGTACTGTATGAGCATTTTTATGAGAGCTATGAAGACGCCAATATTAATGTCTATGAACTGGCGGTAAAGTGATATGACAAGAGCTGAGGAATATAGGGTAGAATTCAATAAACTTGAGGCTGTGCTTAAGAAACGGGCGAATGCGCGCAGTGAAGATTCGATTTCTTCCGTTGTGGCCACGTTGGTAAATACTCATATGGACCGAGTCGTACGCCAGTTCGAACGAGATATTAGGCAGTTTATAGAACTTCGAAACGCAATCATTCACCAATCTACCGATAGGGCTATTGCTGAGCCGTACGATGAAACAGTGGCCGCACTGCGGCAGTTAGTCATTAATATAGAGAAGCCTAAGACGGCCTGGGACATTGCTACTAAAGATTTAATAAAGGTGCACATGGATGACCAGCTATCCGGTGTCGTCAAGCTGATGACTCAAATGCATATCACCAGCCTACCTATAGTGGAAGGCGGGGCAGTTATTGGGTTTATATCGGAAAGCACCATAGTGAAAATTATTGATAACGCTTTTGAAGCTAGCGGTGCACTCATAGACGAGTCCGCTGTAAAGGAGGTTGCATACGACCCTCCGTATGGTGACGACTCTGATATTTATGTATACGTGACAAGAAAAGTAACAGTGTACGAAATTGAAGATATGTTTAATGATGCAATAAAGAAAGGTAAGCGGTTGTTAGCCGTACTAGTGTCCGACAAGGGGGATGCATCGGCAACTCCCTTAGGAATTATTACAGCCTGGGACTTGCATAAGATTGACAAATAGTACCGCTTGTGCTAATGTAGTTCAACGTTAACAACTAAATATCAAGAGCGTAGCGAGAGAACTGACTCTACGACCTACCGGCAACCGACGAACGTACGGTGCTCCATTCAGCCCTTGAAAGGGGAGATATGAAAAACTCGACATATATCACACAGTGCAAAGCATGCGGCGAGCTCCGCGGGCTTTTGATACACGACAACGAGCCATCGAAGATCACTCGCGGCTTCTGTCGCTGCGAACCTGAAGGATGGGAAATATGCACACGTCACGAGGGCCATGTCCGCCGACGTTTTCGAACTGTAAGGATCGTCAGTGATGCAGGCGACTACAGATACTTTAGCGTCTATGCAATGATGGCCCCGTGCCGTGGCGATACATGCTTCAAGCCTGCGCGACAGCTTTTTGCGGATGTCTTACGGGTAAATGATTTGGTGTACGCTGCAAAATAATGCAGCTGACCTGCTACCAAACGAGACTGACATATGCATTTGCAACCCATTGCCAGAATCCGACCCAAACGGGTAGCCAAACTGGAAAGGTAGTGATGGCTAGCAGGGCGAAAAGGGTGCCGAGAACTTGACCTAAAAACGAAGTACTTCGTGATCTGCTCATAAGCTACCTATCGGTGTTGCTTTCCGGGCTGCAGTAATAGCATCCATTGATGTCTGCGGCGACGTTAGTGTATTTTTGCTTGGCTGCGGCAACCGCTTCGATGCCATTGCTGAAATACCCTAGTCCAAGCTGGTTGCTCGAGTCGGCACCGTGAACACAATCGACGCGGTGGACTTCAAAGTCTCCATTGGGTTGACGGTTGTTGTTTAAGTAATAATAGTTCATATCAAATCCTGATTCGGTTAGTAATAAAAGTGCGGGCGAGTGATCAGCACTCGCCCGCGGGACACTAGTAGTGGTATTCGAAGTCAACGACAGGGTCGTACTGCCACTTCCAGTAGAAAATGGTGTCTTCACCGTGCTGTTGAGCTGGTAGCTCTATTGCAGGAGCGCCGACCGGATCACCATATGGATTGCTCCAGGCGCTTTTTGTGATCTGGGGATGGATGGTTTCGTCTCCCTTGAATCGCGCCGCGATGGACAGCGGTGTTCGACCACTTGTTGAAACGGCGAAGCCAGGTAATGGAGCGTAGGCGCGGAACGCGAACGTTTTTACTCCATTAACTTCAGTTGGTTCAACAATGGCAGATACCTGTATACGCACTGATGATTGACCTGCTGGTACGGTGACGGCGCCAGCGCGGAACCGGCTTGCGATAGCGCGCAGTTCTTTTTGCGTGTCATATTCTTCCGCTGGTAGCTGGAGTTTGCCAAGGTACGGCTTGATGCGCTCCAGGTTTCCGGAGATTTTGCTCAAGCTGTCGCGGCGGTTATGGTACGCCTCGGCTCCGGCTGATATGACAGCTACGCTCGCACTGAAGCTCTCGGTCTCATACGGAACGATAAACTCCACCTCGCGCGCCTCGCCTGGGTTGTTAATAACAAACACGGTCGAAATAACCGCCGTGTCGTACGTGCCACCCATTTGTGACGTTGGCTCCACGACAACCGTAGCGTGCTGTTTAGTAATTTGTAGATTTATTGCTGGATCACCCAGCGTAATTGCGTCTGCCATTCCGGCATCCTCCTGATTGTAGTTGTTAATAGTATGTACATTTACTACAATAAGAAGCGTATTAGGCACTACAATCTAGTACGCTTAAGACACCCGTTGACGCGGGTGTTTTCTAATTGTAGGGCGCGACCCTCGATCGCTGGCATACCCCCAAGACTACTCCCACCGTGTTTGTCTTTTTGGTGATGTTACTTACAGTATAGTGCGATCGGGAATTCATGTCAACGCAAATATAACAGGGGTAGTGTCAAAAATCTTTACATTACTTTATAACTAAAATGAACAAAATACTTGATCATCTGCATCATAACGGGTATGATAGTGGTATATATGAGAGGAGCAACGATGAGTGGAGTACTTGGTGCTAATCTTGAGTCATTACGTCGTGATGCAGGTTTCACGCAGGGCCAGGTAGCTGATGCTATTGGTGTGAGCAGGCCTACCTATGCGCAGATTGAGAACGGGCTCAAAGACATCACGCTCGGACAAGCGGACACCCTAGCTAAGTTATTCGGCGTGTCTGTAGATGACCTACAAAAGACGTCGGAAGAGCAGAGCTCGAAGGCAGCCGACCAAGAAACCTTTGATAGGTACAAACAGATTATTCTGAATGCGATGGAGTTTGGGGCTGACACATCAGACAACAAGATAACCAAAACTAAGCTCGCTAAGCTCGTTTATCTTGCCGATTTCGCCTGGTTCTTTAATCACGGAGAGTCGCTATCATCAATGGATTACAGGAGGCTTCCGCGAGGCCCCGTTCCAGATGCTTACTTTCGGGCTATAGATGAGCTGATCGAAGACGGTGTGATAAAACTTGAGACAAGTGGCCGAGCGTATATGTTATCTATGACTGAAAATGGGGAGGCACCTCATTCTCGACTGACAAAAGTGCAGCGTAAATTCATCAAGGCAGTGGGTGAAGCGTGGAAAGATAAGCAAACACAAGAAATTGTCGACTTCACGCACAGTCAACGCCCTTGGCAGTTGTGCAAAGATAGCGCCGTGATTCCTTATGGCCTCATTCTTCAAGAAACACCAGCGAAGGTATATGGCCCAGCAAAACTAGCTGGACTTTAGGTCTTAATCATGGAAAACCATGAAGTTACGGTAGAGCAAGAGATAGCAAATCCGTCACATGGTCGTCCACACGTATTATTACTAGGTGCGGGAGCGAGTAGGGCCGCGTTACCTAATGGAGATAAATATGGTCGCCAAATTCCTTTACTTCGAGAGGTAGCTGATAATCTCAAGCTTGTTGATTTATTTCCAGAGAACCTAAAGGAACTATCTACACAAGATTTTGAGGCTGCATATTCTCGTCTTTACTCACAAGGTCCTTCTGATGCGATAAATAAGATCGACTCACTCGTCAGTGAATACTTCTCTGAGCTGGAGCTACCTGATGAGCCGAACCTTTATGACGTAATGACACTTTCATTACGAGATAAAGATGCTATTTTTACGTTTAACTGGGATCCTTTTTTGGTCCAGGCCCGTAACCGTGTAGCAAGACTTGGCCTAACAAACAGCTTTCCGAAAATTTTCTTTCTACACGGTAATGTACTCGTAGGATTTTGTGAGAAAGATAGTGTGAGTGGCTTGATTGGTCAATCTTGTAGCCTGTGTCGTAAGCCCTTTGTCCCATCGAAACTGCTGTATCCAGTCGAGAATAAGGACTATCAGTCGGATGCATTCATCAAGAGAGAATGGGAGGCAGCAAAGCATTATCTCAAGGGTTGCTTTATGTTCACTGTTTTTGGTTATAGCGCACCCACTACCGATAAAGAGGCAATAGAGCTTTTGAAGGATGGATGGGGAGATATCGAGGATCGTGCACTGGAGCAAACTGAAATTATTAACCGTCCGGGCGCAGACAAAGATCAGTTACGAGAAACCTGGGACCCTTTTATACATACCCATCATTACGAAGTCCTTGAAAGCTTTCGAGATTCATTTATCGCTAAACATCCACGTCGCTCAATAGAGGCTTGCTGGAATCAATACATGGAAGCAAAATTTATTTCGAATAATACAGTTCCCGAAGCATTTTCGAGCTTCGAAGAAATGGCTGAATGGTATCACCCACTAATAGACGCAGAAAAGGCTCTGAAGGAAAAGTGATAACGCATCTCAAAGATCGCCATTATTACGAAGATCTCTACGATAGGCTCACCATCGAAGCTGCTCGTCGTGGCATGGTTCATTACGATAAATTCCTCACTGAATTTGAGAGTAAGCTCCCGAAATGCGAGAAGCTCGATAAGCCGGGCAATGCTTTCGCTGTAAACGTGTTTTACATGCAGACCGTTGGCAATGAACTAATCCACTGCTACGAAAAACGCGAATCAACTATCGGCGAGTGGATGGCTCGTGACGAATCTTTGGACGAGCGGATAGCGAATGCTCGTCTCTTAGAAGAGCCATATTGCCATCACTGCGGCAAGCAAGGCCTGCGAATTACCGACAAATCACTGATGCATCGAGGCGAAAACTACGAAATCGATGACCCGAAAGAAGTATTATTCATGCTTCAATGTCCTCACTGCGAGAAGAACAGTGCGTTTTGGGAAGACGGTACCGCCTGGGAGGTAAAGCCGACACTCTGTCCGAAATGTAACTCGGATGTTACACATAAAACAAGCAAGACCAAAAAAGCGATTACCATCACCTACACATGTACGTCATGTGATCACTGCTTCAAGGACAGAATGGATCTATCTACCAAAGAAGAGGAGCCTGATCCTCATTTTGATGAAGACCGTATCCACTTCTGCCTGGTCGACAAAGAATTCCGCGATCGCCTATTTACTATGAAGCGCGACTTCGAAGGGATGGCTCAGCTGGGCAAAGAGATGCAAGAAAAGCGTGACAACAAGCATATCTATGATGCCGTCAAAGAGATCAAAACGCCAAAGATCGCCGGGATGGTATTTGCAGTACAGCTTGTACTTTTTTTGGTTTGTTGAAACAGCA
>OEIV010001373.1_pt1 | contig 11210 bp, 5 predicted proteins | sample 1539231 | NCBI WGS metagenome assembly OEIV01 (sample SAMN03794762, study PRJEB22550) | activated sludge metagenome | feature: wastewater treatment plant; material: activated sludge; isolation source: Wastewater treatment plant of a petroleum refinery complex | place: Argentina: Buenos Aires ... | reverse complement strand
CGCTCACGTATACTATCTGCTATGTCGGAAAAACTACGATTCAAACAATCGCGAAAACAGTTAGGTTCGCAAGCAGACGTCATTATTTTATGTGAAAGTGATATTGAAGCTACGCAGGTATTCCACAGACTGTGGGAAACTATGGATGAATATGAAGCGCGTTTCAGCCGATTCAACAGCGAAAGTGAGCTAACAAAACTAAACAAAAACGCAGGTCAGGCTATGATTGTTTCAGATGAATTTCTAAATATGATTGAAGCGTGTATAAGATTTAATAAAATCACCACTGGCGTGTTTAATCCGCTCATACTTCCAGCACTTCAATACGCGGGGTATAAAGGTTCGTGGCCTGCAGTAAATACGTACGACAAGAGTCTAGACTATAGCGAACGACGCCTTGTTTCTTTTAATGAAGTAATCGTAAAAGATAAGTCTGTTTGTCTGCCTTCGGACACGGCACTAGACCTCGGTGGGATAGGAAAAGGGTATGCCTTAGATATAGCCTCTCAACTACTTGAAGCAATGCATGTTACGGATTATTGCATTTCATTTGGAGGGGATATTATCTGTAATGGAAATGATACTCATAAAAAACCGTGGAAAATCGGGGTTTCATATGTACATGACCACGATAAACCAATTGCATATTTTACAAATCCTGATGCGAGTAAATATGCAATTGCATCCTCAACTGTCGTGCGCCGAAAAGGTGCGGGCTGGAATCATTTGATAGATTCAGAAACTGGTAAGCCGACGACCAGCCCGGTACTAATGGCTACAGCGGTGACTAAAACTGGTGTAGCAGCAGATATCGCTGCAAAATTCTTCTTATTAAATCCAGATGGTGCATTAAAAAGCGCTTCGTCTGATGAAGAAGCGCTTTGTGTGTTTTATCAGTATGATACAAGTAGTAAACTCGTTCAAAAATCCACATTTATAATTGAATCGTGATGATGACTTGACTTACGAGCCTCCCGTCATACCACCCATACCCAATGGGTCACCAGAGGTAGAGCCGCCATATTGAGAGCCACCTCCCCCGCCAAAGCCACCAAAGTTCATGCCACCCTGTGTGCTACCATCTGAACCCATGCCAGTTCCGCCGCCGGCAGCGCCACCAAACATACCACCCCGTCCGCCACCTTGTTGCTGACCCATTCCGCCTGCATTCCACGAGTGTTCAGATTCTTCATGCTCACCAGACGAGCCTCCAGATTGATTACCGCGACTTTGTTGTTGGTTGCCACCAGCCCAATTAGAGCCTTCTTGGGTCCCGCTACCATTCGCTCCACCACCATGTCGGTGCCAATGGCCTCGGCCACGGCCTCTTCCTTGCCCACGACCTTGTCCACCAGATGCTTCATCATCATCTTCAGGTTCACCGTGCTGTCCGCCTTGTCCACCTTGCCATTCTCCGGATCCGCCACTCATAGGGTTTCCGCCAGTGCCACCGTGTTCTTCAGAATCATCGTCTTCTTCATCATGAGATGGCTGCTGGCCACTATTTGAAGCAGGGACTCCTCCACCATTTCCAGAGCCAAATCCACCGCCTTGACCACCATTACCCATCATGGGTGGAATGTTACCACCTGAGCCAGAACCACCTGCGCCACCGCCTTGTTGCGGTGTAGGAGTTGGTTGTGCAGTAGGTTCATCAGTTGAATCTCCAAGCACGCCACCTTCTTCTTCACCCGGGCTAGAAATTGGCACTGGTATGCCTGTGTCACCAGGCTCTCCACTATTACCCGGCACAGGAGGAGGTGTACCACCATCATCTTCAGTCCATTCACCAGAACCACCACTCATTGGATTCCCTTCTGCGTCGGTAGGCTCGGTCCATTCTCCAGATCCACCAGATGTAGGTGTATCTTCGCTACCAGTTGAAACACCCTCTTCTTCGATTGGGCTACCGGTTGCATACATAATAGGATCTTCACCATCCGAAGTCACGCCAGTATCTTCAGTTGGTTCGATAACAATTCCACCTTGAGAATCGTCGGTTATTGGATCCTGTTGCTCGTCGTCCATTTGTAAGAACTCCCTTTTTTGTAAATACTATAAAAAGACAATAGCATTAGAATTTTACCTGTGTCAATTATTGTTATTTTAAATAACCATAACTTGTGTCATACTTGTGTCAAAGATTTATATTTCTAGGGAGGGGTTTTAACGATGAGTCATACAATGACCGTACCGTACATCAACTTTAATGGTCGTACGCGAGAAGCACTTGAATTTTATCAGCGTGCACTTGGTGGGATGCTTTCATTTAAAAGTATGACACCGGATGGCCCACAAACTGCTGGTCCTGATGATAGAATTATGCATGGCTCACTCAAAGCTGGAGACATCTGCATTATGGGTACCGATGGTGCACCAGACTATCCCTTGCAGGTAGGTGAAAACATCGCAATAGCACTCAATGGTGATAACACAGCGCATTTGATGACCGCATTTGAACGACTCGCAGAAGATGGCGAAATCAAACAACCGCTCGAAGTAGAAACATGGGGCGACATGTTTGGATTTGTAGTAGACAAATTCGGCATTAATTGGATGGTCAATATTACAAAATAATACCATTGTATCTTGTGCAATGAGTAAAAAGCCTTATTAGATATAAGATACTATTCGCGTCTTAGGGCATCTATCGGTCGGATTTTTTCGGCACGTTTTGCTGGAACATACACTACTGCAAATCCAACTACCAGCATAAATGCCAATGAAGACAGCATGAGCCACCATGGATGCGAAAATAGCGCAAAACTCTCCGTAACACCTCTACCTCTCGCGAATATATTCATAACCACTGTCAATCCTTGAGATAAAATTATTGCGCTTGCGATACCAACAAAAGACCCTACACTTGATAGCAACATTGCCTCAAACATAAACAAGAATCTCATATCGATTGAACGTGCGCCCAGGGCAAACATGAGCCCGATTTCCTTGGTACGCTCTAGTAATGAAATGGTCATTGTATTGAACATACCTAAAACCGCAATGATCATGCCAATACTTCCAAATCCAATGAGCACAAAATTAAGATACCTAAAAATTGCATTTATCTCATTCAATGTATCTACCGGTGATGTTGTCTCAAATCCAAAACTTTCTATCTGAGTTCGTACGGTCGCAACATCTTCCACCGTGCGCACCCCTACTTTCATCTGAGAAAGCATCGGTACTCCGTACTCTCGGAACACTTTCGCAGGTATAAACAACTCTGCGCCGGAACCAGAATCGATTATGCCTCCAATCGTAAAATTTGCTTCTAACTGTTTTGCTTCACCGTTAATTTGCAGTGGGACAATGACAGTAACCTGTTTGTTGAGCATTTCTTCTGGTTTTTCAGATAATCCGATTGACTCGAGGGAAGCTATATTTAATACCGCTTTAGCACCTTCATCTGTACCATCATTATTTGGAAGTTCGCCACTTATGAGGTTAAGATTCGTAAGGTCTTGGTACCCCGCATCTACACCATACACAATGACATCTGATTCGCTGTTGTTTAGCTTTAAACTACCAGGAAAGTAGTATGCACTTCCAGTTTGTTCGACTTCAGATATATCCCCTATGCGACGTGCCGTAATATCATCGAGCTTGATAATGCTCGAGTTAGGGCTCACTACATCTATTGTCTTAATCGACTGGCTACCGACAACTTCATTTGTCACGAGCAATTGGAGCCCAAGTCCAAAAGAAAGCAGAAAATATATCGAACCGATACCAATAGCGATTCCGAATAAGGTGAGTATGCTACGCAATTTCTTATGTCTTAAGTTTTGTAGAGCAATAGAAAAAAGGATAATCTTTTCTACAGAAGCATGTTTTTTATTTAACTCGTTCATTTCGTCTTTCCCTGACGCCCAATAGTACTTATTCTTTTTTCTACGTCATCCAGTAAGCTTTGGACGGTCTTAGGGATGTCTGATCGTGCAATATTGGTTACTTCACCGTCTTGAATTTGTAATAAGTGATGCGCATAAGGTAAATATTCCATATTATGAGTCACTAATATTATGGTTTTACCTTGATTACGATTTAAATCGACAAGTAACTCTATGATAGCGTCACCGTTGTTACTGTCCAGATTTCCTGTCGGCTCATCCGCAATTATGACCGGTGAGTCGTCAACGATTGCTCTCGCCATCGCAATACGTTGTTGCTCTCCTCCCGAAAGTAAAATAGGATATCGTTTCGCGTATGCGCTCATACGTACTTTTTCGAGTGCGAGTTGTGCCTTTTTATGTGCTTCGACTCGACTAAAGCCAAGAAAATAGAGCGGTAAACTAATGTTTTCTATGACATTCAAACTTTTCACCCAGTAGTTTGTCTGATAAACGATTCCGAGTTCTTGCGCCCTGAAGTAAGCTAATTCATTCAGCGAGCGCTCGTATACATCATCATATCGATAAAATAGCGTTCCGCTTGTAGGTTTTTGCAAGCCGGATAAAATGTTGAGCAGGCTAGATTTTCCACTCCCTGATGGTCCGTAAATAATCGTAATTTCACCCTCGGGTATTTCTATATCGCATCGTTTCACTGCAACCGTCGGTTCAGAATCTGAACCAAATTGGAGCGATAAATTATCACCTCGAAAGAGTGGTTTTATTTTCATAACCCAAATATTGCTTTCAGCGTGTTAAATACTATGGTAAAGGCACTGTCTGATCCTCTGCCGATAATTGCTGTCGTTGACTCGCCCTCACCTTCGTTCTTTGCAGAGTCTCTCGACATCGGCTTTACGCTAAACACCCTAGATGTAGGTAGGTCTGAAATAATCACAATATGCTCATTCGTGAGACGAGTATCTTCCGCTGTTTTGCTATTAAAGACTTCTGCAGCCGAACCTTCTGTATATGCAACTTGACTCGTAGAAGGCTCATCGGTATGCCAAGAAATGACAATTTGTCCTCGCGCCTCCGAACCTGAACCCCTAATCGTAGACTCAACCACTACTTCGGAAATTTTAGGCGGTCTTGTATCGAGTGCGGTACGGAAGGTCTGTCGATCTGATTCTGCCACATTGCCAGCGTCGTCGCGACTATATGCAGTCAGGGCATATTCGCTATCATCGGCAAGATCACGAATAATTATTTCGTGGCTCGTAGTGAGCGTAGAATCTTTTAGCTCATTCACGGCACCGTCAACTACAGCATAATTAACCTCACTTGTTGCCGGTACGTTCGTGTCCCACGTTACTCGTTGGGTGCTCGTAGGTTCTCCCTCCACAGGCTGGAAACGCAAATTAGTTATTCGTGGACTCGGTGGGGTTGCGAAAGAATCAATATTGCCTCTATATTCTGCACCTTCCGCATCAACTGTACTTATCATGTAGTAATATTTTGTGCCATCAAGGAGCTCATCGAGCTCAACATCATATCTTGATTCCTCTTCGGATGTATTTATCTCCTTATACCCGCCAAAAGATTCCCCAGGACCATAATAAACAATTGCTTTCTTTGCTCCTTCGACCGTAAAGCTTACCGTTGCACTTCGCAAAGTGATTGCACTCACTGATGCTTCTTTGATAACTGGTGCCGGTGAGGTGGTAAAGGTCGACTCTTGACTCGTACCCGTATTTCCGTCTTCGTCCGTCCACTTCGCTTTAATATAGTAGGTGGTACCAGGAGACAAGTTGTCGAGCTGTATTTCATGGGCACTTACTTGATCAGAGTTACCTACTTCGGAAGCACTGTAACTACCACTCTGCGTACCAATTGAAATTTTAGAATCACTTTCACGATTCGTGGACCATGAAATTGACGCGCGTTTTGTTGTCACTGACGAAATTGTTGGCCCGCTCACCAGTTCAGCAGGCGCGGTAAATTTACCAGTAGGTATTTCTTGTACCGTCGACCCCACCGCTCCGCAATTATTTGTACTATCACATGCGGCGACATTATAGTAATACCTTTGCTGCGTTAGACCGGCATCGATATACGTTGTGCTCGTACTCGATCCTACTTGTGAGAAACTCACATTATCAGTTGATCTGTAAATCCTATAGGAATCAACGCCTTCTCCAACCGATGTTGGCAAATCCCATGTCAGCGCTAGTCGCCAATTTGACGTATTTTTTATCGACACGTCAACAATGTCGGTATTAAGGGGCATGCCTGGTGCGGTAGTGTTCGCCGTAAACACAACCGATGCATAGCTCGAATAATTAATATTGCTTGATTCGTCACGTGCCACAACAAACATGGTATTCACGCCAGGCTGAGTTGCATACGCGCCAACAGTGAGTTCGGTTGAGCCTGCGCCAGTATAATTACAAGTCCCCGACGAAGGTGCGGTGTTAACGGTATAGCAATACGTAATATTGGATACGTCACCTACATACGTTGCAGGCGGGTCCCAATCAAATCCAAACGAGTTTGATGAATTCACCGAAGGAGTTGCAACTAAATTCGTCGGTTCACTTGGAGCACCGCTCGTATTTATCTTTAATATTGCCGTAACATAACTTGTGGAATAATTACCCGCCTGGTCCCATGTTCGGAAATACACCGTGTTTATACCGTCCACAATTTCATCAAAATCAATTGGATCGACTGTTGCGTACAGACCATCATTGCTGAGTAGATCGCTCGCATCACCCGTGCCCGTATGACTATCCCCATACCACTGACCTAATGGGCCTATCTTGTACTGTAGTCCACTTACACCCGAATGGTCATCCGCTGCAGCATTCCCACCAGCCGTCGACCAAGACATCTCGACAGCTTTCGTATTTATGAATCCAGATGGGGCTGTTATAAAAGCCGGATTACTTGGAGCGGTATTATCGAATTTGAATGAAAATTGGGCTGAGCTCCCTGTAACATTTCCTGCTTTATCAATGCTCCTCACCGAAAGGTAATAGCTACTCGAACTACTCGTGAGCGGCGTGGCGAGATAGCTCGGTGTTGCCAAATCAAGCGAATTCGTATTAACAATAAATGCGCACTTACCGCCGTTATCGATTGGGCTCGAACCTAATAATCCTTGAGTGGTAATCGGGTCGGCAGACATATCTGTCCCCAAATACACACAGTATCCATATATACCAGACCCGGCATCATCTCCCGCATCCCACGTAAAGTACGGCGATGCTCCATTGGTCCAGTCGCCATCGCCTAAAGCATCTCCGCCATTAGCAACATATGCATGAATATTTGATGGATTGGATGACGGCGCAACAACATCAGATGTTGCCTCAGCACTAACACCGTCAAGACCTACTTGCTGTGTACCATCACCAGACAATATGGCTTGCCATCGCAAACCAGAAAAAGTTACCGGAAACTCATCTATATTCGCATCAATAATCGTTTGACTATTTGCCTGTGCTGTTGAACTAGATACCGACCACTGACTTCCGTCCCAATACAACCAAGTCGATCCACCGTCGTTAGATAAACGATAAGTAATACTTCCTCCGTCTGGCAGTTGTGTATCGCTAAACGTATCCCAGTGCCATACGCCACTTTCTCGAACGTTAGATGCAAGAGAAATTGTCTGTGGATCTGTTTCGTATGCGCTCGTCGTGAAACTTGAACGTGCAGTTGAACTTAACCGAACTTCATCAATGCTCCCCTCAAATCGAGCCCGCGGTTTCCCAGCTTCTCTGCCCGCGTAACCTTGTCCTATTAATAAATCTGCATCATTTGAGCCAACGGTAATAGATGTAGTTAGTGAGTTATTCAATACTCCATCAATATATAGTCGCATCGTAGAACCATCGTAAGTCGCTGCGATATGATGCCACGCCGTATCAAAACTGCTCGAAGTAGACTGTACAAATCCGTTATTGCCGTATGCCCAAACAGACGCATCGGCATTTGCTGTGTTACCAACCCCAGCATAGAGTCGACCATGATAAGGGCTAAACGAACTCACCTCTTCAATAGAATTCCCCCAACTGCTATTGGTTGAATTACCCGCAATTTTTGTCCATGAACCATCTTCGTACGCCCAGACCTCTCCATCTCCTGTGGAGTTTCCAAGTCCTGCATATAACACACCGCCATAAACAACTAATGTTCGGACTCGCTCATAAGTACCATCAATCCAACCGCTATTCAACCCGTCGCCACCAATTTGGGTCCATGTCGTGCCGTTCCAACGCCATACCTCAGCTTCACCCGCTGTAGTACCAAGACCCGCAACGATATCATTTCCAAACGGCATCAACGAATCGACTTGTTCGTAAACGGTGTTCCAACTACTATTGACACCGTCTCCACCGACTTTCGACCAAGCACTGCCATTCCATTGCCATACTTCAGCATCACCCGCGCTCGATCCAAGCCCTGCGAGAAGTTTTGTATCATAAACGGCAAGGCTTGTTACTCGCTCGAAGTTAGTTAACCAACCGCTATTGATTGAGTCGCCACCAATTTTAGTCCATGTCGCGCCGTTCCAGCGCCACACTTCAGCATCATTGCCAGAGTTTCCAATGCCCGCATATAAATTCCCCTCAAATGCTGCTAGCGAACTAACCTCTTCAAAATTAGCCCCCCAACCACCATTGAGGCTGTCACCACCAATTTGCGTCCATGAGGTGCCGTTCCAGCGCCACACTTCGGCATCATTTGCGTTCGTTCCAAGTCCAACGTACAAATTACCTCCCATACTCACCATAGACAGCACTGACTCATAAGCATCATAAGCCCAGCTCCCATTGACACCTTGTCCACCCACAAGCGTCCACGTCGTACCATCAAAACGCCATACCATAGCATTACCAGCGGTACTAACACCGGTACCTGCGTACAAATAATCACCCGCAACTTGCAAAACTTCAACACTTCTTAAGCCTCTGAAACCCCAGCTAAAGTTTACATAATCCCCCGCAATTCTTGTCCACGCACTGCCGTTCCACGACCACACTTGTGCAGAGAGTGTCGCGCTCGCGCTATTAAGACCCGCAAAAAGCGTTCCGCCACCGTAACTTAATGCATTCACAATGGTGTGGGTCGTCGAAAATCCACTATTTAAACCATCACCTCCGATTTGAGTCCAAGTTGCTCCGTCCCAGCGCCACACCTCATTATCGCCAGCGGTGTTACCCAGACCAGCGTATAAATTAACTCCGTCATTTGCAAAGCTATAGACGCCTTCATAAGAAGTATTCCAACTTGCATTCAACCCATCACCACCAATTTGCGTCCATGACGAGCCATTCCAGCGCCAAACTTCAGCATCCGTAGTTGATGTTCCAAGGCCTGCATAAAGATTACCGCCGAAAAAGTTTAAACTATGCACGGTTTCATATGTTGCGAGTGCCCAACTGCTATTTACCGCATCACCACCAATTTGCGTCCACGCGGTGCCATTCCAGCGCCACACTTCGGCATCACCTGCAGTAGTTCCCAAGCCTGCATACACATTTGTCCCGTCATTAGTAAGCGAAGCCACAATCTCAAAATTAGCTCCCCAACCGCTATTTATTCCATCTCCACCGATTTTAGTCCAAGAAGTACCATTCCAGCGCCATACTTCGGCGTCATTAGCACTTGAACCCAAACCTGCATATAAGTTGCCAGCTACATGATTCAGAGAATACACATATTCATACGTACTCACGCTCCAACTGCTATTAATCGCATCGCCCCCGATCTTGGTCCATGTGGTGCCATTCCACATCCACACCTCACCATCACCCGCACCGTTTCCGAGTCCGACGTATACATTCGTCCCATCGTTTGTCATCGAAGTAATTGTTTCAAAAGTATTCGTTGGCCAACAATTGTTGAGACCATCACCACCAATTTGCGTCCATGTGGCGCCGTTCCAGCGCCATACTTCGGCATCGCCTGTAGCATTTCCTAACCCAGTATAATAATCGCTCCCAACGTAGGTACTCGACTCTACCGTTGGGTTGCCGTCCCTATCCCAGCTCCCTTGCCTATCATCACCTGCCACCTGATCCCATTCTTGTGGAGAAGCATCGAGAAGTTCATAAGTAAGCTTCCCCGTTTCATTATCGTAATAAAGCTGGTAACTTCCTTTATCGACAACTGCATTTCTTCGATCATGGCTACTTGCGTTAAAGGCATTGCTAAACTTCGTCCATCCTTCAATGGTATGCTCTTGCCCAAGCTGTGTTTGAGGTATACTTGGGACGCTCACCCCTTCATTATCGCCATTCAATTGAATCGCATTATTGAGATTACCAGTCACAAAGCTACCACCCGTCATAGTGCCCGCATTATTTTGTGCACTACTGTCGGAAATGTTCGTCCCACCTGACTCGTCAAAATGATAGAGCGCAGCTGTGTCTGCGTCATCGCTGTAATTAAGAGCCTTGAGTTGAGCGATACCCCCATTCAGCTCTATACCGCTGTCATAGACATAATCAGCAGGTACCGAAAAATCCCAGTCATCGCTCAAGTCGGGAGCCGCCTGAATTGATGATTGCAATATCAAAACCATGGCAAAAAATACACTCAAAAACAGTGGTACGGTTCTCTTACTGAGGTGCGGTATTTTCGGTAGAAGGGTAATGAACTTATTAAGCCAAACGAATCGCTTTGTCGCTTCGCTGATTTTTCGGTGAATAACCCGCACAACTCGCGCTACGGTTCTAGTGACAGATTTAAAACGACTCACGAGCACTTTAACATGCCTGTGAATCTTACCCCTCACAAATTTTTTTTGTACTACCTTACCCAACAAAGCCTCGCAACTCTTTGTTTAATCAGGTTCTAGTATACCAAAGCATGAGCTCGATAGAAAATTTTACTCAGGATTACAAAGCTATTCTATCGGCACTATTATGCAAATAGTCTTACGTCACTATTTCATGGGTAAAATACGCTCTAGAAAATAGATAGCTTACAATAAATTTAAAGCTCTATTACTTCGTTAAAGTTCGTATTTACGAATCTTTTTATTTCTTCACCAGTGTCTAAGTAATAAAACTTATAAGTTGCAGACTGTCCGGGCTCAATATAGATACTGGAAACTTGTTGCTCACCTTTGATGGTGAGTTGCGCATAGGTATCAGTGCTTAGTGGCACCCCATTCTTATCAATTGGTTGGAGCTCATAGGAACTGAACGTATAGAGTGAACTTGTCTTGTTTTCTATTTTCATCTCTACCATGCGTACGTTTTCTTCAGAGTACACATTGTTGTCAGTAGAATAGTTACCAGTTTGTGACTGTTTCTCATAGGTTGCGTTTTGATCGAGCACACTCTTCTTTTCGACAGTCTG
>OEIV010001372.1_pt1 | contig 11220 bp, 6 predicted proteins | sample 1539231 | NCBI WGS metagenome assembly OEIV01 (sample SAMN03794762, study PRJEB22550) | activated sludge metagenome | feature: wastewater treatment plant; material: activated sludge; isolation source: Wastewater treatment plant of a petroleum refinery complex | place: Argentina: Buenos Aires ... | reverse complement strand
TCACACCGGGTTCAGACTCGCTGGACAGCGCGGGGTCGGCTTACTCGTCTCGATCAAGGTCATTGGTATTCGATTGAGAATGATTATGCCGAAAGGGACGTTATCTGTCAATGGGTATCCGCCGCTTGCTCAGGGCTTTGCAGTAGTCGGTCATGGGGCTAACGCCTGACAGGTGTAAGTACTACCGGTGATTACTGAAAAGCCCTGATGAATCATGCGTGCTCAAGTAGCCGAACCCTCTTGTATTTCCCTTGGGCAGCGCGGGCAAGCTTCGCGTCGCGAGTCCAGAATTCACAGTTCAGTATGTTAGCCAGGGCCAGATAGTGAGCATCATACGTCGTACCCAGTCCCAGTTCTTTAGCTATGGCAAAGGCGCTACCGTGCAGTTCTGCATCACTGTAGAGTTGCATGGGTAGTCTGTTCAACGCCTGGATGGCTTCAACGACAGTCTCTCGCGATAGTTGGCTCTTCTTGGTAATCTGATAAAGCACATTGACAACTTCATAGCGTATAAGAAGAGGCGCGACCAGATGCGTCTCGTTTTTTATCCACTCTTCCCAAAGAGCCTCTAGCTGAGAATCATCAGACGCTATGAGACGGTCGACAACGATGCTGGCGTCAACGCAGACTTGTGAGGTGGTTATCTCGCTCCTCCCTCATTTGGCGGATGATTTCGACTGAGGAAGGGAGTTGGGTATCCCCTAATTCAGCACGCAAGCGTTCGTGCAGGCGGCGCAAATCTGCTTGCCACTGCTCCCAGGGCGACTCATCACCCTTTAGGTGCTTATAGCTGTCGATGGAAAGTATAGCGACACGGGGCACGCCGTCGCGCTCAACAATGACCGTCTCGCCGCCATCGGCAACACGCTGCATCAACTCACCAAACCTGACACGTGCTTCTGTGGCGCTCACCGTCCGCTCCATAGCACTCACCTCATTCGTCAATCGATTGGTCAATCAAATGATAGAACATGTGAGCATTCGGACAACTTCACGTACCTGTACTGCCGTAGTGGCGTAACCCAAAGCGCCACACTTGTAGAGCGACCACCAGCAGAACCCCGGCCACCACCGGCGCGCCATACGCCTGCCACGACGGCGACGCGATGCCCATCAGTCGCGCCGCCGGGAAGTAAGATGCGAAGCCGAACGGAATAGCCCAGGTCAGGATGAGGCCAATGGCCCGCGGGTAGATGCTCAGCGGGTACTTGGCGAACTCGTGCATCTCGAAGACGACGCGCGTCACGGGCACGGAGTCCATGATCCAGAAGGCGCTGACGCAGGTCATCAGGTTCAGAGCGATGAAGATGATCCCGCCGCTAAGAACCATCACGGTGAAGTAGACGAGCAGACCCGGCGTCCAGACGATGCCCAGTTGCTTGGCGGCGATGCCGACCAGTGTCCCGCCGACGAGGAAGTTGCCAATGCCGTCGTGGCAAAAGCGGTCGGCCAGCAAGTGAAAGAGCGGATCGACCGGCCGCACCATGAAGCGGTCGAACTGGCCGCTGCGGACGTAGTCGCGGCCGAGCGTCCACAGGTTGTCGGCGAACATATGGTTGATCGACTTCGACAACGTGATCATCCCGTAGATGAGCAAGATTTGCGGCAGCGTCCAGCCGTTCAGGTCGGGAATCTGGCTCATGACGACCCACACCGCCAGCAGCCCCGCGCCCTGCATCATGATCGTCGACGTCGCGCCGATCAGGAAGTTCATCCGATACTCCATGAGTATCTTGAGGCGGTTCTTCAAAAAAAGCCAGTAGAGGCTGGGGTAGTGGAGTAGCGCCATACCGTCTCCGTTTGTAGTGAAGCGCTTTAGCGCGCCTCTGCGTTTCGACTCGTTCTCATTACCCGCCCTGCACCGTGACCACGCGCACCGCGCGGGCGAAAACCAGACGCGAGGCCAGCAGCAGCACAGCCAGATAGCCGAGTTGCAGCAGCCAAGTGCGCGGCATGGCGCTGACCGGGGTGATGCCGGCCAGGATCGATACCGGCAGATAGAGCGCTTGGGAGAAGGGCAACACAGTGGCGATGCTCCGCAGCCAGTCGGGCATCATGTCCAGAGGGATGAGCGCGCCGCTGAAGAACAGGCCGAAGCCGTAGCGCAGGACACTCAGCCCCCAAATCTCGGTGCTATAGAAGCCCGCGCAGCCGATGATCCAGTCGAAGCAAAACATAACGGCGTTGCCGAGCAACAGGGTCACCAGGAACGCCAGCCAAACCAGCGGATCGCCCGGCAGTGACAGACCGTAGACCAGCCAGGCAAACAGAGCAATGGGCAAGCTTAGCAGCGTATCAAGGCCCACTCTGGCCAGAGTCTGCACGTAGAAGGTGGCCTGCATGTCGATGGGCCGCAGCAGCGTCACGCCAATACGGCCGTCGCGCATCATCTCGCCGATCTCATAGAGGACATCGGTGTTCTGGCCGGCGCGGAAGATCATCGCCAGCAACAGGTAGTTGATCGTCGTGTCCAGGTCCAGCCCGCCAACGGTGGCCGTGTTGCTGAACACGGCGCGCCAGAAGGCCACCAGGATGACGACGGCGATGATCTGGACGAACCAACTCATCCAGACCCAGATGCTATAGGCCATGAACATCTTGGGGACGATGGCGACGACCGCGCCGTAGGCGCGCAGATTGTGCCGCAGCGTTGCTACCATTACGAACCTTCCAATTCGCCTGCATTGTTGGGCGATTTGGCAAATCGCCCTATACGACCGCCGCTTTCAGCCCGCCCTGATAGATCTGCTTAACGACCATCGACAGGTCAGGCTCCTTCAGCGACAGATCGACCACCTCGATTTGGCCCATGACCGCCGCGCTGACCCGGCTAGCCGAGGTCTGCGTGCGGTCGAAGCGCAGCGCCAGCCGCCGCTCGCTTTTCTCCAACAACTCGGCCCCGTCGGGCACGAGCAGGCCGTTCAGATCGGCCGCCGTCTCGAACGTGATTTCGCGATACTTGCCGAAGCGCTGCTTGATCGTCTCCAGCGGCCCATCATAGATGAGCACGCCGTCGTCGATGATGAGCACCCGCTTGCACAACTCCTCTATATCGCCCAGGTCATGGGTGGTCAGAATGACCGTTGTGCCCCGCTCCTGATTGACGTGCTTAATGAAGGCGCGGATGCGCTCCTTCACCAGCAGGTCGAGGCCAATGGTCGGCTCGTCGAGGTAGACAATGCGCGGCTCGTGGATGAGCGTCGCTGCCAGCTCGGCCCGCATCTTCTGCCCCAGCGACATGTTGCGGATGGGCACGCGCAGCAGCTCCTTCAGCTCCAGCGTCTCGCTAAACTCATCGATCAGCCGCTTGAAGTGGGCGTCGGGCACTTCGTAGATGCGGCCGACCATCGTCAGCGACTCGATGAGCGCCAGGTCCCACCATAGTTGGCTGCGCTGGCCGAAGACCACGCCGATATCACGGGCGTTGGCCACGCGCTCCCGGTGGGGGTCGCGGCTGAGCACGCGCACGCTGCCGGCCGTCGGCAAGAGGATGCCGGTCAGCATCTTGATCGTCGTCGATTTGCCCGCGCCGTTGACACCAATGTAGCCGACGATCTCGCCCGGCTCGATGGTGAAGCTGACGTCCTTGACCGCCGTCTTGGCCTTGTGGCGCGGCTGGAACAGATGCCTCACCGCCCCGGCCACGCCAGGTTCTTTGTCGGCAATGCGATAGACCTTCGTCAGGTTTTCAGCGTGAATCATCGCGGGCCTCAGGCTAGATTCCAAAGGGGACGGGTGGAGCCGGAAGGGAATCGATAAATAGTATAGCCGATCCGGCGCGCGGCAATGTAAAGCGCGCTACAGTTCGCGCTTCGCGAGGTCCCCGTGCGTCGCACCTTCCGAGGGGCGTTGCACGTTCTTAAGCCCCTGAAGAAGGTGCGACGCACCGGGAACGGGCGACGCACCGTCAGAAGCCCAGCAGCCACGCCATCCGCTCGCGAATCTGGTCTACACGGGGGATCATGCCGTCCATCAGACCTGTGTTGAACGGCACGGGGATCGACGGCGCGGCCAGCCGCAGCACGGGCGCGTCGAGGTCGAGGAACGCCTCGTCGGCTACGACGGCGGCAATCTCCGCCCCGAAGCCGGCCAACTGGAAGTCCTCATGGACGATGAGACAGCGCGACGTTTTGCGCACCGAGGCAAGGACGGCCGCTTTGTCCCAGGGCACAATCGTCCGCAGATCGATGATTTCGATGCCCGCCCCGACTGCATCGGCCGCTGCCTCACAGCGTTCAACCATCGCCCCCCAGGTGACGACGGTCAGCCGATCGCCGGCACGGACGACGCGGGCGCGGCCGAAGGGCAGGGCGTAGTCGTCGCCGGGATAGGCGCGGCGGGCTGAGGGGGCGTCGAGCATGGCCCGATGCTCGAAGAACAGCACCGGGTCGTCGCCGCGCAGCGCCGCGCGCAGCAGTCCGACAGCGTCCTCGGCGTTCGACGGGTAGGCCACCCGCCAGCCGACGGCGTGGGCGAAGGCCGCCTCATCGGTGACGCTGTGCCACGGGTCGCCGATGCGCCGGAAGCCGCCGGGCATACGCACCACCAGCGGCGCGGCAAAGCGTCCGGCCGTGCGCCAGCGCAACGAACCGATGTTGTGCAGTTGCTCTGTGGCCGGGTCGGCGTACTTCCGAAACTGAATCTCCGGCACAGGCACAAGGCCGGCCAACGCCAAGCCCACGGCGCGGCCGATGATCCCCTCTTCGCTCAGGCTGGTGTCGAAGACGCGCGCCTCGCCGTGCTTGTGCTGCAAGCCGAGTGTCGCCGCGTGGACGCCACCTTTCAGGCCCACGTCCTCGCCAAAGAGCAGCAGGCGTGGGTTAGCGGCCAGCTCCGCGTCCAAGGTGCGACGGATGGCCTCGACCATCGTCAGGCGGCGCGGGTCGGGTGGTTGTGGCGTGTCGGTCATCGGCGGCAGCGTCACCCCCTCAGCGGCCAGCCCACCGACCGCCGGGCGCGGCGAACCGAGCGCCCAGACGCGGTCGGTGACGCGCGCCGGATCGGGCTGGACTTCGGCCAGGGCGGCGTCGCGGGCGGCAACCACGTCGGCCATCGCGGCTGTTTCCAGCGCCCGCCACTCTGCTTCGGCCATTAGCCCCGGCACGAGATAGCTCCGGAGGGCGGGGATGGGGTCGCGCGCCCACTCGTCGTCGCGCTCCTCTTCCGTCTTGTAGGCCTGATTGTCAACACTGGAGTGGCCGGACAGGCGCGGCACGGTCAGCCGCAGCAGGCCGGGGCCACCGCCGCGCAGATAGGCCCCACGCACGTGGGCCACGGCCGCCGCCACCAGGGCCGCCGTCTCCTCCGGCTTCACGCCGCTGCCGTCCCAGATGGCCAGGTCGCGGAAGGAGGCCAGATTGGCAGCGATGTTGCCGCCCGGCGTCTGGAGCCAGCTCTTGACCGAGATGGCGTAGTTGTTGTCCTCAATGACGAACAGCAGCGGCAGGCGCAGTGTCGTCGCCAGGGTCAGCGCCGACCAGAAGCCGTTGCTGGCCACCGCGCCCTCGCCGCCGAAGACGACGGCAATGCTATCGGCCACGTCGCTTTCGCCCAGTTGGTCGTGGCGGTAGCCGATGGCCTGGGCCCAGCCGGCGGCGGGGGTGAACTGTGAGCCGACGTCGGCGGCCATGGGCAGAACCAGTGCCCGACCGCGGCGCGGCATGTTGAAGACGACGCCCACGTCGCGCCCCTCGCTGAAGCCGCCGGCGCGGGCCATGTCGGCCGCCAGTGCCTCCGTTAGCGTCAGGCCGCTGCCGAGCATGAACGGCCGCGAGCGGTAGTAGACCGAGGCGGCGTCAAACGGCCGCGTCAGCAGTTGGCCCAACAGCAGTTGACCCAGTTCGTGGCCGCGGGCCGAGAACTGGTACGTCACGTGCCCTTGCGGCGTCAACTCGCGCTCTTCCAGTTCGTCCATCAGGCGCGAGGCCAGCGCCAGTCGGGCGACTTCGCGCCAGTCGTAGCGGGGTGCGGCGGGTTCGGTCACAACATCTCCTTGCTCGGTTCGGTCGGGCGACGAGCGCACCGGGCCGATGTTTTAACCCGCCGGCCGCGTTTTGCCAACAATGGCACGCGACTTGCCCAGGCACAACAATAGTGCCAAATCTGCGTCATCAGCGTGCTATTCCGAAACACCCCCACCATGCAGTTGTGCCGGGCGACTTGTCAAATAGGCGCGGCGGCGCATAATCGAAGCATCATTCGCCCGGCCGCAATACGGCCCACCCATCAGTCGCGCCGTAATGGTATCCTTGGAGGTTGTGCCGATGGCTAGTCAGAGTGGTTCGCAACGCGCTCCGCGGTTGGGCCGTGCCCGACGTTGGTCGGCTCATCTGTGTTTCTTCACCTTGGCGATTGTCCCTCTTGTGGCCTTGATGCAGCCGTCCCGCGCCTTGACCCAGAGCGAGCCGGCCCAGCCGAACGCGCCCACCATCGTCGGCGGGCACGAGGCCGAACCGGGTGCGTGGCCATGGCAGGTCGCTCTCATTGACACCGGCGGCCATCCCTACGACGACCAGTACTGCGGCGGCAGCCTGATCAATCCCGACTGGGTGGTCACGGCGGCCCACTGCGCGGACGGCAGCGAGCCGGGCGACATCCAGGTGTTGGCCGGCATCCACAATCTGGTGGCCGCCGACGCCGGCTTTGTCCGGCTCAACGTTGCCAGAATCATCATCCACCCCGACTATGGCGAGGTAAATCAGTACGACAGCGACATCGCCCTGCTGGAGCTGGCGACGTCCGCGCCGTTTCGTTCGCCCTCGGCCGCCGGGCTGCCCATCGCCGGTGTGGCGCTGGCGCCGGAGAACGTCGGCGCGCTGGTCGGCTTCGAGTCGACCGTGACCGGCTGGGGTAATCGCCAGCCGGGCGGCGGCGATTACCCGGCGGCGTTGCACGAAGTCGAAGTGCCGATCGTCTCCAACGCCGACTGCCGCGCCGCCTATGGCAACACCATCACCAGCGCCATGCTGTGCGCCGGTCTGCCGGAGGGGGGCAAGGACTCGTGCCAGGGGGACAGCGGCGGCCCATTGGTCGTTTTCAGCAGCACGCGCAGCCGTTGGGAACTGGCCGGCGTCGTCAGTTGGGGCAACGGCTGTGCGTTGCCCGGCGTGCCCGGTGTCTATACGCGCGTGTCCACGTTCGCCCATTGGATAGGCGAAGAGACCGGCGTCGGCGAGCCGGACTTCTTTTTGTCCGTGTCGCCGACGGCGCTGCGCGTTTGCGGCGGCGCACCGGCGCAAGCGGTCGTCGACGTGACGGCCGCGGGCGGCTTCGACACGCGCGTCGTCCTGTCGCTGCTCGGTTTGCCGGCCGGCGGCAGCGCCACCTTCCAACCGGCGCAACTAACGCCCCCGGGGACGAGTACACTCGCCGTCACCACGGCCAACGTCCCACCGGGCAACTATGACCTGCTAGTGCGCGGCACGTCCGGCGGCGTCATCCACGGCGCGGGGTTGGCGCTGATTGTGGTCGAGCAACCGACCGCGCCCCAGCTACTTCAACCAACAGCCAACGCGCTGGATATGACCGTCGCGCCGCTGTTTGTCTGGTCGGCCGTGCCCGGCGCGGAGCACTATCGCCTCGAAATTGCCGCTGAACCCAACTTTCAGAACGTGATCTATAGCGCCATCACCGAAGAGACGCAGCATGGCCTCGACGAGTGGCTGGGGTCGGCGAAGCGCTACTACTGGCGCGTGCGGGCGGAGAACCTGTGCGGCGGGGGCGCGTACTCGGCCGTGTCGCGCCTGACAACCGGCCAGGCCTACTGTCGCACGCCCAATCTGGCCCTGCCCGATAACAACCCGGCGGGCGTCGTGGATACGCTAATCGTGAGCGCGGGAGGCCAAGTAGCCGATCTGGAACTGTTCCTGCGCATCGACCACACCTACGCCGGCGATTTGTCAGCGCGGCTGACACAAGCGGGCAGCCAAACCATTACGCTCCTTTCGCCGTTCTCCTGCTCTGCGACTGATATGGCGGCGACGCTGGACGACGAGAGTGGCACGACTATTGCCGCCGCGTGTGCGGCCACACCGCCGGCCCTGAGCGGCTTCTTGCGACCAGAGCAGCCGCTCCGCGCGTTCGACGGCCAACCGCTGGCCGGAACGTGGCAATTGCAGGTAGCGGATGAACTGCCGAACGACACAGGCCGGCTGATCGAATGGTGCTTGCTGCCGTCGCTGGCGACGAGTTGGTGCGCATCGGTGACCGACGTGCCCGCAGCTGAGTGCGCGGCGCTGGAGTCGATCTTCGTCGCTACCGACGGCTGGCGCTGGGACAACCGCGCCGGCTGGCTGGACAGTACAAAGGCGTGCCAATGGTATGGTGTCACCTGCGCCGGTGGGCATGTCACGGCGCTACAACTGGCCGGCAACGAGCTGACCGGCCGGCTGCCCGCGGCCGTCGGCGGCCTGACCTCATTACGGTCGCTCGACTTGTCGGACAATGCCGCGCTGGCCGGGCCGCTGCCCAACAGCCTGACCGCGCTGCCGCTGAACCGCTTCTGGTTCGACGGCACGGCGTTGTGCGCGCCCGATTACGGCCGCTTTGGCGCCTGGCTGGCGGGCATTGACGATCTGCGCGGGACGGGGGAGACGTGCGGCCACCTCTTCTTGCCGCTCATCCGCCGCTAAATCGCCTCTTACGGGAACCAAGGGGACGCGCCCCGATGGTCGTAATGGCGTCACTGGCGAAGCAGCGGCCATGTCCGGGCGTCGCCTTTCTGAGGGAAGGCGCGTCTATTGGACGAGCATGATCATTTTTCGGCACGTAACAGGCTTAATTACTCATTATATTGTCACCCAAGTGACATACAGTCCTGGTCGCCATTATGGTATAGTAGATACCTAACCAGGCGGCGTGTTGGATGTCGTCTAGCGGACGACATTAGGGCAATGGGGAGTGGTTCGGCAAATTGCCGAGCCACTTTTCGACAGAGTGCGAACAGTGATGGCTCAACGGCTGTTCGCGTCGTCAACGAAACTATGCCATGCCGGCGGCGCTCAGCTTCGCCGTAGTAGGCTGAGGACAGTTGCCAGGGATGCAGTCCGCTTGCATCAACCGGCCTTCGTATCCGTAGCGGTCCATTGTCGTATGAGGAAAACATGCGGGATATAAACGCTTCCGTCAGTTTCCCCCGTCAGTTCATCGTGCGTGTCGCTTTCGTCCTCTTGCTGCTGCTGGCTGTCGCCATCTTCAGTCCCAGGGGCGTTCGAGCGGACAACTTCGCCGTCTCGACGCCGGCTGAGTTAATCGCAGCGATCAACAGTGCCAACGATGAAGGCACCTATCCCGGTCTCGACGTGATTACGCTGACCGCGGCCACATTCACCGTATCGTCGGCTGACAATGCATCATCCGTCGCCGGTGATAACAACGCCTTCCCAGTCATCACCAGCAATATCACCATCACCTACGCCGGGCCGGGCCGGGCTACCGTCGAGCGCAGCGGGGGAACTCCTATGCGTTTCTTTGAGGTGGCGCCGGGCAGTTACTTTACGTTGGAAAACATCGTGCTGGACAACGGCCTGGCCCAGTGGGGCGGCGCCATCTACAACCGCGGGACGACAGGTCTCACCAACGCCATTCTGCAAGACAATCAGGCCGTCGGCGAAGCCGGTGAGGCCAGCACGATCGGTGCGCCGGGTCCGGGCGGTGGCGGCGCGGGCATGGGCGGCGCGGTCTTCAACGACACCGAGGCATCGCTCTTCATCGCGGACACGACTCTGCGCCAGAACAGCGCCGTCGGCGGCAAGGGCGGCAACGGCGCGACCAACGATGGCACCGTTGCCGCCATCGGCAAAGCGGGCGGCGGCCCGAACGGGGGCAGCGGTGGGGCAATCGCCGCCGATGGACAGCCCGGCGGGTTCGGCGGCGGCGGCGGCGGCGGCGGCAGCGACGGGTTTGAGGCCGGCTCCGGCGGCGCGGGTGGCTTTGGCGGCGGCGGCGGCGGCGGTGGCGGCGTCACATATGGCTGCGGTGCCCCAGGCTATCCGATTTGTGATGGTCTTGGCGGCGGCAGCGAATTCGGCGGCGGCGCCGGCACCACGGGCGAGAGCAGCGCCAGCGGCGCGGCCGGCGGTGGCGCAGGGCTAGGCGGGGCCATCGCCAACTTCGGTTATCTGGAGGTTGTCGCTTCGACTCTGAACGCCAACACGGCTGCGGGCGGCGTGGGCGGCACAGCCAGCTTTTCCAGCGAAGCGAACGGCGCGGACGGCCGTGGCTACGGCGGCGCCGTTTTCAGCAACGGTGGTGTCGGCAGCAGTGTCCACGTCTTCCTTAACAGTACCATATCGGGCAATAGCGCCTCGACCGACGGCGGCGGCATCTACCTCCGCAACAACGCCACCGAGTTCCTGTTTGCGACGATCACCGACAACACCGCCGTCAGTGGTGACGCCGGTGGGCTATACATCGAAGGACTCAACGCGGAGCTTTTCCTGGGCAACTCCATCTTGGCCGGTAATAGCGACAACGCCACCGGTGGCGTTTATCCCGACTGTTTCAATGGGACGGAAGCGCTAACCTACGATTTCGACTATAACCTGATCGGCAACGACGCCGGCTGCCTCGGCTTCTTCCTGGAGGGTAACACCGGCAACGTTGAATCGCTCACGCCCGGCCTCGGTGCGTTGGCCGACAACGGCGGCCCCACCCGCACCCACGGCCTGATGAGCGGCAGCCCGGCCATTGACGCCGGCAATCCCAGCTATGAGTGCGGCGAAGGCCCACCGTGCGAGGATCAACGCGGCGCGGGCTTCCCGCGCACGCTAAACGGGCGCGTTGATATGGGCGCGTTTGAAGGCACGCTGCCCGCGGCCAACACCCCGCCCAACATCACCCCTATCTCTGACCAGTATGGCCCCAAGAACACGACGCTGCCGGCCATCCCGTTCACCGTCAGCGACGCCGAGACCGCGCCGGAGGCGCTGGCTCTCGATGTCGCGTCGAACAACGAGGCGCTGGTCTTCCCGCCTGAGGACGTATTGATCACCGGCGGCAGCGGCGGCGCGTATGAGATGTACATCACGCCGCAACTGGAGATAACCGGCACGGCGATCATTACGGTGACGGTCAGCGACGGCTCGCTGTCCGACAGCAGCGTCTTCAATGTGACGTTCGCCGACCAGCCGCCGGTGGCCGTGGGCGACACGGCCGTTGTGCCCCAGGACGGCACGGTGACGACGCTGACCAGCGGCTTCGACAGCGTGCTGGCCAACGACA
>OEIV010001371.1_pt1 | contig 11241 bp, 7 predicted proteins | sample 1539231 | NCBI WGS metagenome assembly OEIV01 (sample SAMN03794762, study PRJEB22550) | activated sludge metagenome | feature: wastewater treatment plant; material: activated sludge; isolation source: Wastewater treatment plant of a petroleum refinery complex | place: Argentina: Buenos Aires ... | reverse complement strand
CACTTTTCCAAAGTTCACACCCATTGATACCATTGTCATAAAAATAATAAAGGGTATCATTATACACTGTCATGCTTGAAATGGTATTGCCAGCGCCATTGCTGGGGTTGCCATCAACGACCAAAGAAATATTGTTTAAATTAAGATCGGCTTTATATAATTCTACACCAGTGGCTACATTGAAATCTCTAAAATAAACGGCATTACTCGTATTAACAAAACTGGCCGCATTTAAGGGTATCCCCATTTGAAATAATGTAGTGCCATCAATTTTTAGTAAATTGACCTGACCATTAAAAAAATATCCATAAAAAATATTTCCATTTACTTCCAGTTTATGTGGATAAAGAGGGAAGTTTAAAGGGGTTACAGTATTACCTGTAGCTAGCAATGGAAATGTGTTTAAGATAATGTCTGTGGTACCATCATAAGCATGTACTTTAAAGCCACCTTGTCCCATGATATCATTTGAAATATAAATTATTTTGTGGTTGATGGTATCATACCCATTCACAAAAGTGCCTAAAACATTGGGGAAGCTTGTCACAATATTAGTTCCTTGTGGTGTGCCGTCTGTTACATAAAAAGCTTGTCCTAAAACAGCGTCATTGGCATTGAAATACAATTTATTATTAAAGGCAATGCCTGTAGTTGGGGCATCGGGACCTGAAGGGTTAATGTCTTTTACTAAAACCGTACCAGCAACTGTTCCGTCTGTTTTGTAAAGTTGTTCTTCAAAATTGATAGAATCATATCCTACAAAATAAACAAGATTTCCCGCTTTGCGAAATCCTTTACAGCTTCCGACATTATTATTTAGCAAGTAAGTACCTGCTGCAGTGCCGTCGCTCATCCATGCTTTTTCATTTAAAAATCCATTGGTTTGTTCTGTAAAATAAGCTTTCCCGTCAAAGGAAAATAATTCTCTACCATCTAAGTTGGCTTTAATCAATACAGGGGTCTGTGCTTTTGTGCTCCAAACCGTTTGAATGAGCATCATTGAAAGAATAAATCTTTTCATATCATTTGTATTACTTGTTTAATAGTAATTGTTTAAAGGTAGACTATTTGGCTCGCCTTTAAGTACCCATCAATGGGTATATGTAATACCATGGCTTTAGTACGTTCTTATTTTAAAAAAGAGATTGGGGAATAAATAATATAAAAAAAGGCCGATTCTTTAGAACCGGCCTTTGACTATTTTATATTGAATAAACCTAATGAGTGACTGTAAAACGCTTTACCATAGGTTCTTTATTAATCACTACCCGGGCAAAATAAGTGCCTGCTGCCAATTTAACTTCCTGGGTATTGAGGGTATGTGTACCTGCTTGTTGTGTGCCTTTATACAAAACACTGCTTTGTTGACCGTTTAACCCAATGATTTCTACGCTTACTTCAGCAGCTGTAGGCAAGGTATATTGTATATTGCTGTAGTTAACCGTCGGATTAGGAAATACATTCATTTTGTATTTTTCATACAGGTATTCTTGACCCACAGACGAAGCTAAGTTAACATTAAACCATTCACCTAAGCTATCATCCGTATTTAATTCAAAAATATTATCAAGGGTAGCTACAGATACCCATAAATATGAGTTCAATGACATCACACCATTGAAAGCAGATGATTCTTCAAACAATACTACGTTGGGAAAAGTTCCATAAGGTGTTGTAATATCACCCCATGCCACATATTTTCTTTCAGTGGTATCAATAAACCCAGCGGTACTTTCACTGATATCTGCAATGACGCCATTCAGTGATAATGGGAATCGATAAGAAACATTTGGGTTTGTATAATCTTCATTCAAAGCAGGCATGGTTGGATAACGAACCCCAAGACCCCAGATACTGTCAGCAGTGTAACGGCCATATAAATAGGCTTGAGGAACTCCGCCCATGCTTAATTTTTGTACCACATTAGCGGTTGGGTATGATGCGGCATCAGGTGCGGAGGCAGGATTAATAATTTCTACTGTAAAAGTGAGGGGCGCTGTTGGTTCTGAAGCAAAATTCCATGTTTGGTTTCCTGTTTTGCCAAAAGGAGTGCTTACAGGTACCGAAATAGAGTGAATGTCTGCCGAACTGCCAACTGTTGGTGTAAATGAATTAATAGTGGGTTGTGCAATTGCCCATAAAGGTAAACATGCAAAAATGGTAAATAGTTTTTTCATATAATAATTGTTTTGTAATTTAATGTGGGCAAAATTAAATTAAAAATGAATGATTTGACTACCCTATGAAGGGTATTTTTTTGTCAAAATTTTGCTATTTTTTTTCTATAGATATCATACCATTTTATTCAAGCGCAAAATCAGGATATAATCACAAGCCTTTAAGTAAAGAGGTATTATACCATAGCGGTTGATGCTGATTACAATAATGTTAAATACCATGAAAAGATACAAGCATTGGGATATTCCTTAACTTGAATCAATGTTCTTATTTTTTATACCTCACACCTACATATACATTTCGACCATTGGTAGGTCCCCAAATAAGCGATCCATCAAAATAAGTACCAAAAGGATTTTGAGCATCAATAATGGAAGTTTGTTGCATATAATTGAGTATGTTTTCAATGCCACTGTAAACTTCAATACGATTGCTCAATGATTTATTGATATGGGCATTCATGGTAAAGAATGAAGGTGATTGTTGACTAAACTGCAATGCGGCAGGGTTAAGCGCGGTAGACGGAATACGTTTACTGCCTGTCCATTGCAGGGTATAATCAAACGACCATTTTGAACGAGTAGTATAGGATGCATTGATAAAAGCCCGATGTCTGGCATTTAAGGGGCGTTGAAGTAATTGATTCCTATAAGTTGCCCTTACATCATGGTAGCGATACGCAATACGAACATCTAATTTTCGAATGGGTTCATAATCGAGTTGCACTTGTAAACTATGCGCGTAGGAAGGCTTGGTAGAATTGTAAAATGATATGGTTCGTTCTTGTTCCCAATCGGCCAATACCTGATTTAAAAAGTGGGTATAATAATAATCAGCACTGAGGGTACCACTTCTATAATTGAGTTTAAATTTATACGTCACATTGCTACCCACATTGTATGCTTTTTCGTTTTGCAGTCCGTAAATCCCATTGCTTTGCGAAGGCATTATCTGCATACTACGATTGGTAGAAAATAACCCTAAGTTTTCTGAAAAAATGGCAGCCGTGCGATATGATTTACCCACAGACGCTCTGATGGCCACATTTTCGTGTGGGGCATACCTAATATGAAAACGAGGCGTGAAATACAATCCGTATAATTGGTGGTAGTCGCCCCGAACACCGAATACCGCATTGACTTTTTGTGAAAATGTATGGGCATATTCTGAAAAAATACCAGGTACAATTTCCTTGTTTTTATAGGTTATTCCATTCACTTTTTCATGGCGGTCTATATAGTTGAAGGTGGCACCCATTTTAATCACTCGACCTGTATGTTTGATGATACTTTGAAAAATATAATTTGCATAAAAAGTGTTTTCATTGGCTGTATATACCTTTTTGCCAAATTGCATATCCTGCATGTGGTTTGAAAAAGCCAATTGCAATCCCATACTTTTCCAAGGCTTCGATTCAAATACTTTTCCTATTTTACTCCATGTGTCTAACCTATTCGTTTTGAGTCTCATCCCCCAATATTTACTTGTCAGCGGGGTTTCTTCTTTTTGAAAGTGTTCACTTCCGCCCCAATTGTCAAAGTAATTGTACTTGGCACCTAATTGCAATTCACGACCTTTTTTGCCAAACCACATCCATCGATTCGCCCCAATGAATGAATTCCCCATCGGTTGGTCAATAAAGTGATCATGATTTTGATCTACTTTCAGCCATTGCGATTTGCCATGAAGAAAGAGGTTGGTATAGAGTTTTTCTTTGGGTTCAAAAGCAAAATATGCATTGGCTTCACTACGACCTTGCCCACTTTGATACAGGTTAAAAAACTGTTTGTCTCCTTCCATGGGTTTTCTTAGCTCGATATTAATCTGCCCAGCTAAACCTTCATACCCATTCACAACACTGCCAGTACCCTTACTCAATTGCATGCCTTCTATCCATTGTCCTGGTGTAAAGGTGAGTCCGGTAATGCTTGCGAGTCCACGTACTTCGGGAATGTTTTCACGTGTGATTAAGGTATAGGGCCCCGCCAGTCCAAGGAGTTGTATTTGCTTATATCCTGTGATGGCATCTGTAAATGCCACATCGACACTTGGGGTGGTTTCAAAGCTTTCACTCAGATTACAACAGGCTGCTTTCAGTAATTCTTTGCTACTGATTCGTTCTGTTTTCTGTATACTGAGTAAACTGATTTCGGTTGCAAATCGCTTTTGTTTCACCACGATATCTTTTATTTTTTGATAGATAGGATATACAATTTTTAGCTCTTTGCTTAAATCGGTCAATACAATGGTATCAGAACCAATATGGTCATACTGAATAATCAATTTTGACGCTGAGTCGGGTAGGGTAATGGTAAATTTGCCATCCTTTTCAGTAAAGGTAAATAGCTTTTTACTATACAATACTTTGGCCCCTACCACAGGATTTTCGGTCATGTTTTTACCTTTTTCAAAAATACTGCCTTGAAGGGTCGTCGTTTGTGCATGCGCATTTACAAACGACAACAAGAGGAAAAAAGTAAAAAGTTTTTTGAATAAGACTTTTGATCTTTTATTCATGATGACAAACACCAGTCCTGTATGCGCAACAATCAGGTAGTTTTTTATAATCTTTGTCTGTTGATAAATGTCCCTTACTGTCATGACCTACTTTGGCAATGGCCGTTTGTATTTTTTCTAAATCAGTTTTAGAAGTATTGTAAATAACAGTCAGTATTTTTGTTTGTTTATCCCATTGAGCGCTTTTAACCCCTTTTACATAGGCTGCGTCTTCAATTCTTTCTTTGCATTGACTGCAATTCCCTAAAATGGTTACTGTGTCCGTTTTGATGGTATTGTTTTGTGCGGCTCCTTCGAAGCTTATTATGGAGAACATCAACATGATGATGCTAAATATGTATGATTTCATTTTTTTTATAGTTTTATAGATTACACAAGATTTAATTAAATACACTGGCGTATTTAAATATTCATTGAAAAAACCTTCGAATCACTCGAAGTTTAACTTGTGCTAACTGTAAAATAAAAAGGAATGATTACGCTTATAAACAGGTAAGAGATGACTCCTGTCTGGTGGTTTAGGTAAAGTAAACGAAATAAGAATACCCGGAAGTAATGCAACCGCTTTGTTTATATAAGCGGTATGAACGGGCAAAAAGGAGCTCGAACACTGGATTTTCTTTTCAGCAAAAGCGACTTGATTTTGGTCTGTGGTGATTTTAAATGACTTGTTTTCATTTTTACAACAATCATCTTTTTTCTTTTCTGTGACATCATCACAACAGCAGGTAGGGGTTTCGAATAACCCTAAAGAAGCCAGATTCCCCCCACAATAATGTAATGATATAGTTAGCCCAATAGAAGCGACTAAGTATAAAAATAACAATGATATGGATAGAAATTTTTTCACGGAAACAGTGCAAAAATAAGCATTGTTTTTGGTTTCAAACTGCAAAATTTGGGTTAAAAAATGATTTGATACAGTTTAATATTTAAACGGTATTATTCATTCCAGAATTTTACTCCACCAAATTTCACTTGTACAGCATTGTAAATTTTCATCTTTCTGAAATCGGCATCATAATTAAACACAAAGGCTACTAAGTAAAGTTGGTCTATATGATATTGCAACAAATCAATGTTTGGATATTCTTTTGTAATAATTTCTCCTGTTGGATTCTCACTGGATAAATTTATTGGATCACCTTCAATACCCAATAACGCATTTTTCATCACATGTTGATGGGTAAAATTGTCGTTTGACCCTTGTTGAAATATTGAAGATATATTGTTTTCAACCATATAAAGTCCAATTCTCATATCCTGTGGCAATGCTTCCTTATGAGCAATATGCAATTTAATATGACCAATATTCTCAGGCATTAGGGTGGTTTCTATCGCTAAAGCAATACCTGGAGTTTGTTGCAATACATTATCAATAGTGTATTCCCAATTTATTGGATTGAGTAAGGTGGCATTGTCTTCGTTTAAAATGGTATTTATACCCACTTGTCTATTGATAGCCCCTCTGGGGTAGGAGCTAAGTCCACCCAGCATGCTAGACAAGTCCATCGAATGAGGGGTTTCTAACCAATCTTGCCGGTGTAAATTGCATACAATCAAACGATCCTGGTATTTTTTCTCCAATGTTTTGATGAAAAAACTATTTTCAACACTTTGGCTGTTAGACTCACTCACAAAATTTTCTAACAATACATGTTGTATATGCTGAGTAGGGTAAACTTTAAAAGGGTTATTCTCAACTTTTATCGTGGGTGTTTTGTCTTTACAGGAGACTAACCATGTCAAAAGTAGTATCGCTATAAAGCGTGTTTTTATCATAATGGGTAAAAATAATTTAAAAAAAAATAAAATCTTGATTTAAAACCTACATTTTTGCATTTTAATTTATGCTACTATCTCTCAATAATATCACCTTCGAATTTGGTGCCCGCGCGATTCTTCAAAATGCCTCATGGCATATTTATGCCAATGAACGTATTGGTTTGATTGGTCCGAATGGGACCGGTAAATCTACTTTGCTCAAAATACTCATTGGGGAGTATGCCGTTTCGGAAGGACAGGTCAATAGAAGTAAAACTTTAACCATTGGGTATTTTCATCAGGACTTGCAAAGTCTTGACACCGACGACGATATATTGCACGTTGCGATGGGTGCTTATGAAAAAGCACTGGAGATTGACAAGGAGATCAAAGAACTTGAACTTGAACTGCATGATGAAAGTGATGAAAAAGAGTTAAACCGACTTGCCGAGCTTTACCATGATTTTGATTTGGCAGGAGGGTACGAAATGGAATATAAATCAGCAGAGGTGCTTGAAGGGCTGGGATTTAAAACCATTGATTTGACCCGTTCATTCAAGGAATTTTCCGGGGGATGGCGTATGCGTGTGTTATTGGCAAAAATGATCTTGCAAAATCCAGATATATTATTGTTAGATGAACCTACCAATCACCTTGACTTACCATCCATTGAATGGATAGAGAAATACTTGCAAGGTTACCCGGGTTCAGTCATTATTGTATCGCATGACCGTTATTTTTTAGATAAAATGGTAACGAAGATTGTTGAAATATCACAACAAACTTTAAATCATTATACGGGGAACTATTCTTATTTCGAAAAAGAAAAAGAGATTAGAAACGATTTTCAGTTGCGTGAATATGAAAATCAACAAGAGTTTATCAGTCAGCAGGAACGGTTTATTGATCGTTTTAAAGCAAAAGCCTCCAAGGCTAAGCAGGCTCAAAGTTTGGTCAAAAAATTAGACAGACTGGAGAAAATTGAAGCGCCCATAAATGAAACATCAAAAATAAATTTCAGTTTTCAAGTAGGGATTCAACCTGGTAAAATCATGACCACCTTGTCGCATGTTTCAAAAAGCTATGGCGACTTGCATATCCTCAATAATGCTGATGCTGAAATTATGCGTGGCGATAAAATTGCCCTCATTGGTGCCAACGGAAAAGGAAAGTCTACATTACTACGTTTGATATCAGGTAATGAAGGGGTTGACAATGGCAACATCACACCGGGGCATAATATAGAAATTTCTTTTTATGCGCAGCATCAACTCGAAGCTTTAAACATGAATGACGATATCATGGAGGAGCTAAAAATGAGTGGAAGTGGTAAAAATGAACAGGAGTTGAGAGAGTTGCTGGGTTGCTTTTTATTTAGGGGAGATGATGTCTTTAAAAAGATTCGGGTACTTTCAGGAGGTGAAAAGGCCAGGGTGGCTTTAGCCAAAACCATCATCAGTAAAGCCAATTATTTATTGCTTGATGAGCCTACTAATCACTTGGATATCAGCTCAGTAAAGATGTTAATTCAAGCTTTAGATAAATTCGAGGGGACCTATGTATTGGTTTCCCATGATCGGTATTTTATTCAAAACACCGCCAATAAAATATGGGAAATTGAAGATGGTAAAATTTCCATTTTTGATGGCAATTATACTGAGTGGGAAGATTTTAAAAAACGTAAGGCCTTGGCAGAGAAAAGTAAAGGATCGGCCAATGAACCCGTCAAAGAGTTGCCCAAACCCATAGCAACTCCTGAACTTCCCAAACAAAATATAAGCATTCAAAAAGAAAAAAATAAAGAAGAAAAGAAACTCAGAAATGAATTTAACAAGTTGGAATCTGATTTAGGGAAATTGAATTTTGACAAAAACAAATTAGAACATTTACTAGCAGATCCGGAAATATATTCAAACAAAGAAAAATTTCAGGCGACCGAATCAGCTTATAATTTGATTTCTATCAAGGTGGAACAAATGAAAGAAGCCTATGAAAAACTTTTTGAGCAATTGATGGATTTTGAATCTTAATTAAATTACATTTACTTCAAAAAATGAGCAATTGAAAGACCATTCATTCAGGCTATGTTGATTATGACATGGTTTGATGCGGGGCTTGAGTTTGCTTGTGTTATTTTTAATCTATAAACTGGATATTCATGAAAAAAATACTTTTCTTAGTTCTTTTGTTTACGCAAGGCGTGATTGCCCAAAAGAGAAACCTCACGATGGCAGAAGCAGTTAATGGCTTGAGTACAACCTTAGCTGTGAAAAATCTGCCTCAACTCAAATGGATGGGGAATAAAGAGTTTTATTCACATGTAATTAGTAATGACACCGAAAATGTAATCATTGCCTACAGTCCAGTTACTTTTGAAGCTGAAGTGGTGATGTCCTTAGAAAAAATGAATCAGTTGCTTGAAAAAAATGGCTTAAAGAAACTCACTAAAATACCCGCCATCAATTGGTTGAGTAATACAGCTTTTTATTTTCAACAAGACAATAAGTATGTTCAAATCAATACCTTAGCTAAAGATTCTTCTGCCACGCAAATTTTGACTTCAACACCAAAAGAGGCTGAAAATGCTACCTTAAATGCCAACCAAACCGGCATTGCTTATACTTTTAATAAAAATCTTTATGTGAAAGTAGGGAATAATGAACCCCTTCAAATCACACAAGATGGAAGTAAAGATATTGAATATGGCACTGCGGTGCATCGCAATGAATTTGGCATAAATGAAGGCTTGTTTTGGTCTCCATTAAACGATGCCATAGCGTTTTATCGGATGGATCAAAGTATGGTAGAAAACTATCCGGTGGTGAATTGGGCAGAAACCCCCGCTATCGTTAACATGGTAAAATATCCATTTGCAGGTCGCACTTCACATCAGGTGACCCTGGGTGTGTATAATATTAAAACAGCAAGTACCCTCTATCTTAAAACAGGAGAACTTAAAGATCAGTATTTAACCAGTGTGACATGGAGCCCCGATGCGAAGTATTTGTATGTGGGATTGCTCAATCGCGATCAAAATTATTTACAGTTAAATCAATATGATGCTGTGAGTGGTGAAAAAATTAAAACCCTTTTTGAAGAAAGAAATGACAAATATGTGGAGCCACAACATGCCCTTTATTTTGTCAATAATAACCCTGAACAATTTATCTGGTGGAGCCAACGTGATGGGTATATGCACCTTTACCTGTATAAAAAAGATGGTACCCTCATTCGCCCATTAACGCAAGGCCCCTGGTTAGTAAATGAAATATTAGGTGTCAATAAAAAAAATCAAGAATTAATCATCACTGCAACCAAAGAAAGTCCATTGCAAAAAACAGTGTATGCCGTGAGTCTGCTCAAGGCGTCAATGAGAATCGTTACCAAAACACCCGCCACACATCAGGCTACATTAAGTGCAGATGGTAATTATATTATAGATGCATATACCAATGCCAACACACCGCGTAATATCGAGATCATCAATGTGAATACCCTGCAGGAAAAAAGAATTTTTACGGCAAGCAATCCACTGGCTGAATTAAACACAGCCCAGGTGCAATTAGTAAAGCTATATGCTGAAGATAGTACTTTGCTTTATGGCAAACTGATTTTGCCAAATGGTTTTGATGCCAATAAAAAATATCCTGTTATTGTGTATTTATACAATGGACCTCATTTGCAACTTGTAAAAGATGCATTTCCATACAGTGGCAATTTGTGGTATGATTACCTAACCCAGCATGGTTACATCGTTTTTGTAATGGATGGCAGAGGAAGCAGTAATCGTGGCTTTGCCTTTGAAAGTGCTGTACACCGACAATTAGGTACACTTGAAATGGAAGATCAGCTCAAAGGGGTGGCTTATTTAACTTCTTTACCTTATGTGGATGCAAATCGTTTAGGCGTTCATGGATGGAGTTATGGGGGCTTTATGACAACTTCTTTAATGCTTCGTAAGCCAGGAGTATTCAAATGTGGGGTAGCAGGTGGACCTGTGCTTGATTGGAGTATGTATGAAATTATGTATGGTGAGCGTTATATGGACACTCCTGAGCAAAATGCTGATGGGTACAAAAACAATCTTTTATATGATAAAATAAAAAACCTAAAAGGCAATTTACTACTCATTCATGGCACAGACGATGATGTAGTAGTTTGGCAACACAGTTTGAAAATGATTAAAAAATCAGTCGACGAGGGTGTTCAACTTGACTATTTTGTTTATCCTGGTCATCCCCATAATGTGCGAGGAAAAGATAGGGTTCACTTAATGCAAAAAATAACAGATTACTTTGATGCCCATTTAAAATAAAGTAGAGCAAGTGATAAATGCTTTTAAGAATTTGTATGGCTTCCCATCCAAGTATTGATAATTTTTCACGGTATATTCCAAATGCCATTTGATAAAGTGGAGGGCTAAAAGAGATTTTTACATCTTAAGTTTAATTTTTACCAAATGTAATTTCACCTTAGTCGGAAAAATATAGGTATGATACCCACATACATTTCATTAAAGCTTGTATCCATTGGGCCATCTTTAATATGTCGTTGGTATACTATCCCTAAATGACAATTTGCTTCAATGACTACAAAAGAGATAAGATCAATTGCATACTCTTTAGTGCTTTTCAATGAATTTTCGTAAAACTTCCCAATATTTAATTTAGTTATTCAATAAGCAATACATTTAAGTCAATTTTTCTTCCATCGATCATTTTTCCAATAATGTTGATTGAACGCCCTTAGAAAAATGGCGTTAAGAAATGTGACAAAAAAGTC
>OEIV010001370.1_pt1 | contig 11253 bp, 15 predicted proteins | sample 1539231 | NCBI WGS metagenome assembly OEIV01 (sample SAMN03794762, study PRJEB22550) | activated sludge metagenome | feature: wastewater treatment plant; material: activated sludge; isolation source: Wastewater treatment plant of a petroleum refinery complex | place: Argentina: Buenos Aires ... | reverse complement strand
GGTCTTCGAGAAGTTGCAGCAGCGGCTCGACGTCGTCTTTCTCCATGAAATCGAGGAGCTCGTGCGCTTCTTCTGGCGTTGTCGGAACGCCGGCGCCGTACGTCTTTTTAAGAAGTGCGTCGAAGTTGTCGAAATACTCGCGCGAGTCCATCTCACCCTTGGCAGCAGCAAGCTCGGCGATTGTGTTGCAACGCGCGAGCGTGCCTTCAGCGACGCGCCGGTTGTACTCCTGCATCAGCTTTGCCAGCTTGTCAATCTCCTCGGCGTTGGCCGGCCGCGCGTAGTCCTCAAGCATGACCAAGAGCGAGCGGTTTGTCAGGTTTTTGAAGTCGGCGTCTGTGTAGCAATCCATGCCAAAAATCCTTTACTTTTTGTTGTACAATTACTTCATCAGCGCAACGGATTCACCGTATTTGCGGTAGCAAATCGGTAGCATGAAAAAGCGTGTCGAAAAGTCCTTTGGAAACAAGGACTTGGGGATGTGCGGGGGATTGCAAATCCGTGTAGGTCGGTTCGACTCCGGCCCGCGCCTCCAGGTTAAAGGTCTGCGAAAGCAGGTCTATGCGGGATTAGGGCGTGTTAACACTAATTCCCAAAATGGAATTGACGGGCGACACTGTCGTGCATGGAAATCACGCCCGAACAGTTTGCTCGTATCGCCCACTGCCTGCCGACTCAACGCCGTAACGTGAGCATGACCAACCTTCAGGTGGTCAATGCCATGCTTTACGTGGCTGAGCACGGTTGCAAATGGCGTGGCTTGCCCAAAAGGTTTGGCAACTGGCACACCATCTACACGCGCATGCGCCGGTGGGAGAGGGCCGGTGTGCTGGACAAGATGTTCCAGGAGCTCCAGCGCGAACAGGTGGTGCGCATTCGCATTGAAGCCGTTTCGCTCGACTCCACCAGCATCAAGGTCCACCCCGATGGCACGGGCGCGTTAAAAAAAACGGCCCTCAATCCATCGGGAAGTCCCGAGGCGGATGGAACACCAAGGTTCATCTGGTTGCCGCGGATGCTCGAACGGCCGTGACGTTCTGTCTGTCGCCTGGACAGGCTCATGATGCCCCTGAAGGTCGCCGCCTCCTTCAAAGCTTGGGCCCAACGAATCGCCCAGTCCACCTGCTCATGGACCGCGCGTACGAAGGAAACGAGACACGTCAACTGGCCCTGGACTTGGGTTTCATTCCGGTCGTTCCTCCAACGCGGACACGTCTTGACCCTTGGGAATACGACCGGGCCATGTACCGGCGGCGCAATGAAGTCGAGCGGTTGTTCCGGCGCCTGAAAGGCTATCGGCGAATCTTCTCTCGATTCGAGAAGCTCGACGCCATGTTCCTCGGTTTCCTCAGCTTTGCCCTGGTGGCGGATGGACTGCGCGGTTTGTGTTAACAGGCCCTAGCTCAGTTGGTAGAGCGATACCTTGCCAAGGTATAGGTCGAGAGTTCGAGCCTCTTATCCCGCTCCAACACCGTCAAAAAAGGAAGCCTCGGCTTCCTTTTTTGCTTTCTGCGTCTTATTGGCTCTCCCAGGAGGGCCCCACCAAATCCTCTCGAAGGGTTGGTTGCCTTCAGGCGGCTTGAAGGTTGGTCGTTTCGGATGTGGCTTGCATCTGGGCCAGTCCGCGCAGTACGTCACCCACGATGATCACTGAAGGGCTTCCAAGCTGTTGCTCGTGCAGGGTTTGCTGCAATTGCCCCAGGGTGGTGACGGCATGGCGCTGTTGCGGCAAGGTGGCACGCTGCACGATGGCCAGCGGCGTGTGGGCAGGCAACCCTTCCAACAGGCCCGATTCGATCTGTTCGGCGCTGGACACACCCATGTAGATGACGAGCGTCAGCCGGGCCTGATGCGCGCAGCGCGCCAGTACGGCCCAGTCGGTGCCGCTGTCGCCGGGCTTCGCGTGCCCCGTGACGAAGACCACGCCGTGCGCGTGCTCACGGTGGGTGAGTGGCACGTTCAGGGAAGTCACTGCGGCCAGACCAGAGGTGATGCCGTTGACCACGCGGACCTGTACGCCTTCGGCTTCCAGATGTTCCACTTCCTCGCCGCCCCGCCCAAAAATGAAGGGGTCACCCCCCTTAAGGCGCACGACGGTCTCGCCAGCCAGCGCCGACTGGATCATCAGCTTTTCGATGAACGCCTGGGGGGTAGATTTGCAGCCGCCGCGTTTGCCGACGTGCACGATGCGGGCGTCGGGCCGGGCGTGGGCCAGCACTTCGTCGTTGACCAGATCGTCCACCAGCAGCACGGTGGCCGAGGCGATAGCCTTGACCGCTTTGAGCGTGAGCAAGTCTGGGGCGCCAGGGCCTGCACCCACCAGTGTGACGGTGGGGCGTTGCGGTTGGGAGGGTGTGGGCATGGTCGGCTCCAGGGGGCGGCAATGGTGGGCTGCAATAGGGGCTTCAGGCGGGCTGAGCCAGAGAGGCAAGGGCCGCTTCGATATGGCGGACTTGTGCGGCTATGGGGTCGGGCAAAGCCCGTTCGCCGCGTAGAACCTGTGTGATGTATTGGGCGGTGGCTTCGCGGTCTTGCCCCGGGGGCAGGTCCGGCAAAGAGGCGAGAGAGCCCGCTTGTTGGGGTTCCACGGTGCGGCATTCGCCCTCGCTGAACAGGTCCAGCTGCGGCGTGCGGCGTGGGTCGGCCACGGGCTCACCCTCCGTACCGCGCAGCAGCAGCGCATGAGTGCCGGTCAGGCGCAACACGGCGCTCATGCTGTGCAGGTATTCGGGGTGGGTGTAGCTGCTGACCAGCAGGCTGGGGCCGGTGCAAGGGTTGAGCAGCTTGACGAGGCTGTGCGCGCTGTTGCGCAAACCGACTACACGGCGGACATCGAGCAGCTTTTGCAATGCTGGAAGCAGACCTGCCGTTGGCAGGAACCAGACGCCAGCCTGGTCTGGCAGGTCTACGAGGGACGAAAGAAACGGGTTTGGGAGGGCGCCTTGCTGCGCCAGTGTGCTGAGCACCTCGCTCGTTGTGACGCGCCCAGGGTCAACCTGCTGGCCGTGGATCAGCACGCGCAGCCCCCGGCGGGCCAGCAACAGGGCCAGCAGGGTGGCGAGCGCAGGTAGCTTTCGTGCGCCGTTGTAGCAAGGCAAGATAACAGTGGGAGTGGAACCCGTGGCGTGGGCTGGTAGCCGCGCGTGTACGGCGTCCAGGAAGCCCGCCATTTCCTCAGGGGTTTCGCCCTTCACGCGCATGGCGATGCAGAAGGCTCCCAATTCCAGGTCGCTTACCTGGCCGTCGAGCACTTGGCCAAGGAGGTCGTTCGCCGCCTCGCGCGACAGTGCGCGGGCGCCGTCTTTGCCGCGACCGATTTCCTTGAGGTAGTGAGAAATGCCCATGGCGGGATTTTCGGCGTTCTTATATGAAAACGGGTTATGTGCTGATACGAACAGCGACAGGATTTTGCTGAACGAGGCGCTTGAGTTCGGGGACGCACGAGCCGCATTGTGTGCCGCAACCCAGGCGGGACTGCAAGGTGGCCAGGCGTGTGGCAGGTTCTCCGTCGATCTCTGGCAAGGCTTGGCGGATGGCCTGCGCGGTGACACCCAGGCAGTTGCACACTGGTTGGCTGCGTTCTGCGGGGGCCCCGCCAGGCGCTGTGTCGCGAGCCTGCAGCAGGGCGAGCCCGGTGACTGGTGTGGGCAGGGTGTCGCGCAGCAGGGTTGACAACCAGGTGCTGCTGCGGCTGTCGCCCGCCAGCAGGAAGGCCTGTACCCGGGAAGTTTCGGTGCCGCCCACACGCACGCGGCGGTGTTGGGGGCGCAGCGGGTCTGCGTAGCGCAGCGTGTCCACGGTGTCCAGTTCCAATGCCCGCACCAGGGTGTGGAGCCAGTCGCCCTGGTCGTCAGGGGCTTGTGCACAGGCGGCCTGGAACCAGATGCCGCACAGGGCAGGCAGGCCAGCGGTCGCGGACCCGCCTGCCGCCGCAAAAGGCACGCAGGCAGCGTAGTCGAAGGAATTCAAGAGCGGGCGCAGCGCCTGTTGCACTTCCAACGCTTTTTCTGCAGGCAGCCAGGCCATGGCCTGCAGCGTCCAGGGCAGGGCGGTTTTTTCAATGCGTACCGCCGCGTGCTTGAGTTCCGGCTGCTTGGACGTGGGGCAATAGGCCGATGTGGTGAGGCCGTTGACCCCGGCCATCGGTTGGCCGTCTGGGCTGCGGCCACCCAGGTATTCGCTGCCCCAGTGCATGCCGATGAAACACTGACGGCGCGCCAGTTCGTGCGATGCGTTGGCGGGCAGCACAAGTTGGCCGCGCTTGCTGGTGACGCGCACCAGATCGCCGACCTCGATGCCTGCGTCAGCCATGTCCTGGGGGTGCATCTGGACTTCGGGCTCGGCCACGTGGCCGAACAGCTTGCCCAGGGTGCCGGTGCGGGTCATGCCGTGCCATTGGTCGCGCAGGCGCCCGGTGGTCAAGGCGTAGGGGTAGCGCGACTCGCGTTCCTCGGCCACCGGTTCGTAGGGCAGGGCGGTGAAGCGGGCGCGGCCGTCTGCGGTGGGGAACACACCGTTGGCGTACAGGCGCTCGGCGCCGCTGGTCTGGCCTTCTGGTTGGGGCCATTGTTGCGGTGCTGAGTCCAGTTGGGCGTAGCTCAGGCCGGTGATGTCCAGGTCTCGGCCGCGTGTGCTTTCGCGGTGTTCGTTCCAGATCTGCTCTGGGGTTTCGTAGGGGAAGAGCGTGCTGGTGGTACGCCGGGGCAGGCGCTCCTCCAGCCTGCGTGCCAGATCCACGGCGATCTGCCAGTCGTGGCGCGGGCCGTCTGCAGATGTGGCTGGCGACGGCACGGCGGTGCACACGCGGGAGATGCGCCGCTCGCTGTTGGTGACGGTGCCTTCTTTTTCGCCTCAGGTGGTGGCGGGCAGCAGCAGGTCGGCCCAGTCGCAGGTGGCGGCGCTGGCGTAGGCTTCCTGCACCACCACGAATTCGGCACGTTCCAGCGCGCGGCGCACGGTGGCCTGGTCGGGCAGCGACTGGGCGGGGTTGGTGCAGGCAATCCACAGGGCTTTGATTTCGCCATCGGCAGCGGCCTGGAACATGTCCACTGCGGTTTTGCCGGGGGTGGCGGGCACGTCCGGCACGCCCCACAGGGCGGCCACTTCGGCGCGATGTGCCGGGTTGGCCAAGTCGCGGTGGGCCGACAGCAGGTTGGCCAGGCCACCCACCTCGCGCCCGCCCATGGCATTGGGCTGGCCGGTGAGGGAGAACGGCCCCGCGCCGGGCAGGCCAATCTGCCCGCAGGCCAGGTGCAGGTTGATGAGGCTGGCGTTCTTGGCGGTGCCGCTGGTGGATTGGTTGAGGCCTTGGCAATAGAGGCTCAGCGTGCGAAGGCGCGTGCTGGCAGATACCTGGCTGGCATCGTCTGGCACACCCGCGAACCAGCGGGCGGCGGTGAACAGGTCTGCCACGGGGACGCCGCAGATCTGGGCCACGGCGTCGGGTGTGTAGCCTTGGACCAGCTCGCGCAGGGCCGGGAAGCCACTGGTGTGGCGGTCGACGTAGCCGGTGTCGATCCACCCTTCGGCCAGCATGATGTGCAGCAGCCCGTGGAAGAGCATGACATCGGTGCCCGGCTGCAGCGGCAGGTAGAGGTCGGCCAGGCTGGCGGTGTCGGTGCGGCGTGGGTCGGCCACGATGACTTTCATGCCTGGGCGCTGTGCCTTGGCGTCTTCGATGCGGCGGAACAGTACCGGGTGGGCCCAGGCGGCGTTGCTGCCGACGATGAAGAGGCAGTCGGCGTGGTTGACGTCGTCGTAGCAGGCGGGTGGGGCGTCGGCACCCAGGGTGAGTTTGTAGCCCGCCACGGCGCTGCTCATGCACAGGCGCGAGTTGGTGTCGATGTTGTTGGTGCCCAGCAAGCCCTTGGCGAGCTTGTTGAAGACGTAGTAGTCCTCGGTGAGCAGCTGGCCGCTGATGTAGAAGCCCAGCGCGTCGGGGCCGTGCTGGCGCACGATGGCTGCCAGCCGGTCAGCAGCCAGGTCGAGGGCTGCGTTCCAGCCCAGGGGTTGGGTAGTGGCGCCACGCTGGGCGCGCAGCATGGGCTGGGTCAGCCGCACCTGGCGTGCAATGGCAGGGTCTGCCGTGAGGTGCAGAGTGGAGCCCTTGGTGCACAGCCGCCCGAAGTTGGCCGGGTGCTGCGGGTCGCCCCGTACGTGGGTGACGCGCTCGCCCACGGACTCGATGATCACGCCGCAGCCCACACCACAGTAGGGGCAGGTGGAGCGGGTCTCCTTGGCCAGGGCGATCGGTTCGGCACTCACGTGGATGTCTCCTCTGCGGGGGCGATGTACTGTCTGGCAGGGCGTTCAGGCCGTTTGGGCACAGCGCCGCGCCGGGCCAGCGATGGGGCGGGCCAGGTCGGTGGCCTGGGCGGCGAGTTCACGGGCGTCCAGCCACACCTCGCCTGCTTCCACCTTGACGTTGAAGCGGGGCGTGCAACCTTCGTCCGGTGCTGCGGCCTGCCCGTCGCACAGGCCGATGGTCCAGTTGTGCAGTGGGCAGGCCACGCTGCGCCCGAAGACGATGCCCTGGCTCAGCGGCCCGCCTTTGTGGGGGCAGCGGTCGAGCAGGGCGAACACCTCGTCCTCGGTGTTGCGGAAGATGGCGACATCCAGCCCTTGGGCACGGGCCACGCGGCGCGAGCCCAGCACGGGGATGTCTTCCACGCGGCAGATCAGGGTCCATTCGGGTTGGGGGGCGCTCATGCCACGGCTCCTTCCGAAACAACGGTCTTGACGGGTTCGAACTGGCGCACGTCCACTTCGGCTTTGGCGAATTCGAACCAGGGGTCGGGTTCGCCTTCCAGGGCGGCTTGCAACTGTGCCCACAGGGCCTTGCGGCCTTCGTGGTCGTCCAGGATCTTCTTCTTCACGTAGTCCAGGCCCACGCGGTTGACGTAGTGCACAGTGCGTTCCAGGTACCAACCTTCCAGGCGGTAAAGCTGCATGAAGGCGCCGGTGTACTCCAGCACCTCTTCGGCGGTTTTGAGCTTGGTGAAGAAGTGCGCCACCTCGGTCTTGATGCCGCCGTTGCCCGCGATGTACATCTCCCACCCGCTGTCCACGCCGATGATGCCCACGTCCTTGATGCCCGCCTCGGCGCAGTTGCGCGGGCAGCCACTGACGGCGAACTTCACCTTGTGCGGGGTGTACATGCGCCACATGGCGCGTTCCAGGTCCTTGCCCATCTGGGTGGAGTCCTGCGTGCCCATGCGGCACCATTCGCTGCCCACGCAGGTCTTCACGGTGCGCAGGGCCTTGGCGTAAGCGTGGCCGCTGGGCATGTCCAGGTCTTTCCAAACAGACACCAGGTCTTCCTTCTTCACACCCAGCAGGTCGATGCGCTGGCCGCCGGTCACCTTGACGGTGGGAATCTGGTACTTGTCCACCACGTCGGCAATGCGCCGCAGCTCGCTGGCCGTGGTTTCGCCACCCCACATGCGCGGGATCACGCTGTAGGTGCCGTCCTTCTGGATGTTGGCGTGGCTGCGTTCGTTGATGAAGCGGCTTTGCGGATCGTCCTTGGCCTCTTTGGGCCAGGTACTGATGAGGTAGTAGTTGACGGCGGGACGGCACGAGGCGCAGCCGTTGGGTGTCTTCCAACCCAGGTGCTGGAACACCGCACCGGTGGTCAGCAGCTTGGAGCCGTCGGGCAGCCGCGTGCGGATGGCCTCGCGCACTTCCTCGTGGCTGTGGTCGGTGCAGCCGCACATGGCCTTCTTCTTGGGCGTGGAGCTGTAGTCGCCACCGGCGGTGAACATCAGGATCTGCTCGACCAGGCCGGTGCACGAGCCGCAGGAAGCGCTGGCCTTGGTGTGCTTGCGTACCTCGTCGAGTGTGAACAGGCCCTAGTAGGCCCCGCGATGTTTTCAAGCCGATAAGCTTTGAGTCGCCCATTGCGTCCGACCAATTTTCATCCATCATTGAATCCATCCAAAACTTGCTGAGACGAGAACCTCAATAAATCTGTTGCCACTCCATGGCCCGATAGTGCGTCCCCCGGGGGCCATCAAAGGGCTCCATGCCCTCGATCCTGGCTCCCGCTGCCCCAATCCAAACCACACGCGCCTTCACCATGTGCGCGAGAAGCGTGCTTCCGTCCTCTGCCCATGCGTGCGCCTCGCCGCTGCGCGCGTCAAAGGTCACCGAGCCGGCAACCGCTGCAGGCTCACGGATCTGACCCCCAGCTGAATCGATAAGTTTTGCGAACTTCATGAGTGGTTCAAACTTCAAGTCTTGTCAATGAGGGGGCCCTTGGTTTATAGGTCTTTGACTCAGTGCACAGACCGTGACTTCGGCGGCAAGGCATCCGCCACGCGATAGATGGTTTGCACCTCTCCATTCAGAACCACTGGCTCTGATTCAACCAAACCCTGCACCATCAACATGGCAAGCGTCTCAGACGACAGCGCCAGACTGCCGAAGACGGCCGTTGCATCGGGCATGATGAAGCCGATGTGAACGCCACTGGGCGTGGTGTGGTGTGCCTGCTTGGCTCGCAATGCTGCAATGGCTTCTGTGAGGTTCATTTCATGTCCTAGACGAATTCAGGCGTCTTGCAGCTTCGGGTTCAACAGATCAATGCCAGCGCCCTTGTACTTGATCCATGGGCCACTCGGGTGCCCCTTTCCAGACCAGGCTTGCAGTGCAAGGGCGGCATCTTGGTGGTGCTCATAGCAATACCGGTGCGCGTAGCCACCCGGGGTCAGTTTGACCACGATGGCCCAGGTGAAGGTAAAAGGCAGGAGGCCGCACCAGCCCTGGCCGGGCACCTCGCGCAACTCTGAGTAGCCGTTTTCAAGCACCGTCACCTGCAGCGCAGGCGGAACGCGAAGCGGCGGCTTCGCCCTGGTTTTCACACCGCCCTTCATATCCAACACTCCACGATCTTGGCGTCGTCCGAATCTGCTCTCTCCATGCGGTACAGGCCGCGCGGGAGCAGGCTTCGCAGCTCGTCGAGGGTTTTGCCTTGAAGAACTTCAGACGTCGGTGTGTCGTTGAGCCACTTGCGTGCGACAAATCGCCCGGGCAGATCGACAGGGTTGTCATAGACCACCCAGATAGGCAAGGCGTTGGATGGTTCAGGGGGGAGGGGGCTGTAGATCGCCATGAATTTCAGTCTACGACGGCAAGACGCATTGTCAAATTTCGAGTTCGTGACTCTGTGCGGATGTAAAGCGATCAGGGCGCTGGCTGTTCACCCTTTGCTCGCGCGTGCTGGTTCGCGGAGGCCCTGCACGCTTGGAGCATGGCCATCACCGCCGGATCGTTGTCCAGCCACCACCGCTTAGTGATGCCGAACTTGTCGCGGTATGTCTTGTCGTCAATCGAATCGAGCATTCCGAGGTGGCTGGTCAGCAGGATCGATCTCGATGAGATGCCCAGGATATTCAGCGTGTTGCGCATGTGCACCTTCACGGTGGATGCGTCACATCCCATGAGCCCTGCAATCTGGCTGTAGCTCATCCCCCCGAGTGTTGCCGTGAGCACGGCGTGGCGTTTGAAGGTGAGTTTTTCGAGCGTGAGCAAAAGGACTTCGATGTTTGCGGCCGTGGCCGGTGCATGCGATGGGGTGCTGATGCGGGACACCGATGCTGAGGGAGGTGCCGGCTGTGCCATGACCTCCATCACCAGCCTGCCCATGGCCGATTCCATCCTGTCCAGGCGAGCCGAGATCTCTGTGAGGATCGCCAGAACCTTTTTGCTGTCAGAGGTGGTGTTCATGAGAGGGTGGCCGAGATGGAGGGATACTTGAAATCATACTACGTTGCTTATTTATGCTACGAAAGTTTGTAAAATTAGTGGCTCTCTGCTTAAAAATATGCAACTACAATGCAACTATGGCAACCGCTACAAACCGAGTTCAAGGTCCTTGCACCGCCCAAACCATGCTCGAACAGATAGAGAGCTGCGGCTATTCGGTGACTTTGGAGATGCGCGGGACCGCCCATAAGTGGGTGACCGGCAAAAACCTGTTCATCGGTGCTTGTGAGCGCGGGGGCTGACCTTGCGCGACTCCTATGGGCCGGTGGCCGTCGAGGTGGATCTGAAAGCCTCTGCATGCCTGTTGTGGCAGACCGAGGACGGGGAGCAGGCCCGCACGCATGGGCAAGCCCTTCGCAATGCGATCATGGCCGGCAAAGTCCGCCGCAACTCGGCCATGTACCGTGGTCTTCACCTCGTGGCGCAGCTCGTTCAAAGTGCCGTTGCCAATAAGACCTGACCAGAAGAATGACCTCCATGAAGAAACCCTACGACCTACCGGACAGCTACTGGAATGGGCTGAGCGCGCGAGACCAGGCGCTGTATGGCGTTGTGCGCCCCATGCCGAACGCGGCCTATACGAGCGACTGGATCATCTCGGGGCTGGAGAAGACGCTGGAGCGTATGGCTGAGGATCAGCAGTCGGTGGGGGGTTCATTCGAGCTGGAGCCTGATTTCCAGCGTGGCCATGTCTGGAGCGATGCGCAGCGCGCGGCCTTCATCGAATCGTTTCTGCGCAAAACGGCCCCGGCTCTCATCCTCTTCAATTGCCCAGGCTGGTCGCGCAGCGGACAAGCATCAGGGGAGGTGGCGGACATTCCCGAGAACACATTCCAGTGCGTCGACGGGCTGCAGAGGCTGACCGCCGTGCGAAAGTTCATGGCTGGGGAGTTCACGGTCTTTGGTGGGTTGGGTGTGAAAGACCTGCAAGGCTCCCCTTTCGATCTGGGCCGGTGCCGTCTGCAGATGGCAGTCTACGAGTTCAACAACCGCGCTGACTTGCTCAACTTCTATCTTCAACTGAATACGGGGGGCACGCCCCATGGCCCTGAAGAACTGGCGCGTGTGCGCGAGTTGCTCAACATGGCCACCCGGCGGTGATGGGCCTGCGATTGGATGCTAGGTGACTGGGATAGACATCGACGGCGAGAGGTTCGAGATCTTCTTTGGGGCACCGCTGTGTGTGGAGGCAAGGGAAATCGCCGCTCGGGAAAGGTCGGACCAGGACGACTGATAGGGCCGCCCGAGCCATGGTCAAGAACAAGACACCCGCATGAGAGGAATCAGGCATGACAAGCTCTGAACAATTCTTGACGATGGCTAAACGCAGCATGCTTGATCGATGCGCCAAAAGCGGACCGTGCCCCTTGTCGGTGAGACCCGATTCAACTCAGAAGCTGGTAAATGACGCAAACTTCAAGTCTTCCGTCATTCGGTGTTGCCCACGAATGAGCGGCGAGGAGAAGTCCTTCGCCATCCTAAAGGTCG
>OEIV010001369.1_pt1 | contig 11258 bp, 6 predicted proteins | sample 1539231 | NCBI WGS metagenome assembly OEIV01 (sample SAMN03794762, study PRJEB22550) | activated sludge metagenome | feature: wastewater treatment plant; material: activated sludge; isolation source: Wastewater treatment plant of a petroleum refinery complex | place: Argentina: Buenos Aires ... | reverse complement strand
GCTTCGCTTTCGCCTGCGCGGCGCGCACCAGCGTCAGGTGCCCGTCGTGCAAGGCGCCCATCGTCGGCACGAGCGCGACGGGCTCTCCGGCCTTGCGCCACAGTTGAACCGCCTTGCGGATATCTTTGACGGTGCGCAGCGTTTTCACGTTACGGGTTCGCGATGCCATGGTCGTCCTGGTGCTGATGCGGCGTGGGGAGTGGCTGAGCCGTGAGGCGCCGGCACGCTGCGTCGAAGGCGGTAGCGCCGTCAAGTGTCGGCCAGAGGCGGATCGCGCGGCGATTTGCTAACATCGCGCTGAAACGGCGAATCGGCCGATGCGGCGCGGCGTGTCGCGCCGGGCAGGTGCCGGAGCAACTGTTCGAGGGTAGGCGGATTTGGGACTGAAGGCCAGGGCAGCCGCGGACGCGGACAGACAAGACGCGGCGAAGCCGAGCGTGGCGGACGCGGGGGCCTCGGCTCGCCTGCCTCAGCGCGAGGAGATCTCCGCGTTTCATCTCATCGACGAGGCGCGCCTCGTCGGCATGCTCGTCGAGCGTGCCGCCTATACCGAGGACGAGGCGCGGCGCACCGCCGAGATCGCGCGCCGTCTCGTCGTCGCAATGCGTTCCGGGCAAGGCAGTGCAGGCGGCGTCGATGCCTTCATGCGCGAGTATGGCCTGTCGAGTGAAGAAGGTGTCATTCTGCTCTGTCTGGCGGAGGCGCTGCTGCGCATTCCCGACGCCGATACCGCCGACAAGCTGATCGCCGAGAAGATCGGCGAGGGCCAGTGGGCACGCCACCTCGGTGCTTCGGCCAGCACCTTCGTCAATGCCTCGACCTTCGGGCTGATGCTGACGGGCAAGGTCGTCCGGTTCGGATCGGCGGATGGCGTCTCGCCGCTCGACACCATCAAGCGCATGGTGGCGCGCTCTGGCGAGGGGGTTATTCGTCAGGCGTTGCGCCGCGCGGTGAAGCTGCTCGGCGACCAGTTCGTGCTCGGCCGCTCGATCGAGCAGGCGATCAGGCGCGCCGCGTCATGGGAAGCGAAGGGCTATCGCCTTTCCTATGACATGCTCGGCGAGGCGGCACGCAGCGATGCCGACGCCAAGCGATATTTCGACCGCTACATGCACGCGATCGAAGCGGTTGGTGCCGCGGCGGGGCGCTTCGCTGGCGGCAGCCATGCCGACGCACTCACGGCGCGGCCGAACATATCGGTGAAGCTGTCGGCAATTCATCCGCGCTTCGAGCCGGGCAAGGAGCGCCGGCTGACCGACGAGCTCGAGCCACGGCTGTTGACGCTGGCGCGGGCCGCGCGCGAACGCGGCGTCACCATCACCATCGACGCCGAGGAACAGGACCGTCTCGACATCGAGCTCAAGAGCTTCGCCGCGACCCTCGCCAACCCCGCGCTCGACGGCTGGCAGGGGCTCGGCATCGCCGTTCAGGCCTACTCGCGCCGCGCCATGCCGGTGCTGCGCTGGCTGCGGCAGATCTCGGAAGCGACGAGCAAGCGCATTCCAGTGCGTCTGGTCAAGGGCGCTTATTGGGACAGCGAGATCAAATGGGCGCAGGAGCGTGGCCTCGCCGATTATCCGGTGCTGACGCGCAAGGCCCACACCGATCTCTCCTACCTCGCCGCGGCCCGCTACCTCCTCGCCTACCGTGAGGCATTCTATCCGGCCCTCGCCACGCACAACGCGCAGTCGCTCGCCGCCGTTCATGTGATCGCCGGCGCCGCGCCGTTCGAATTCCAGCGGCTGCACGGCATGGGCGAGGCGCTCTACGCGGAGGTCGTCGGCGAAGGCAAGCTCGGCCGCCAGGCCCGCATCTACGCCCCCGTCGGCGAGCACGAGGACCTGCTCGCTTATCTCGTTCGCCGCTTGCTCGAGAACGGTGCCAACTCCTCCTTCGTGCATCGCATGTCGGACGCGGCGACGACGGTGGACGAGATCGTCGCCGATCCGGTGCAGGCGCTCGCCACGGAATGGACGGATGGCGGCAAGGCCCGTATCGAAGCATCGCTCCGGCTGCCGAGGCCACGCAATATTCTGCTGCCAGCCCGCGACGTCGCCGAGGGATTGGCGATTGCCGAGCCGGCGGTGCGCGACGGCCTTCTCGGCGATGTCCGCGCTGCGCTACAGAAACAGCCCTTCACCGCCGCGCCGATCATCGGTGGTGCCGTCGACGCTTCTGCACCAGCGCGCTTGGCGCTTTGTCCACACGATCGACGCGAGCGGCTCGGCGAGGTTCATGTCGCCAACGCCGCGCAGGTCGAGGCGGCGCTCGCCAAGGCCACGGCCGCCGCGCATTCCTGGGACATGACGCCGTCGGCGCGACGGGCCGAGGTGCTCGACGCCGCCGCGCGCATGTTCGTGCGCGACCGTGCTAAGCTCATCGCGCTGATCGTGCGGGAGACGGGACGCACATTCGAGAACGCTCACGCCGAGGTGCGCGAGGCCGTCGATTTCCTGCGCTATTACGCGAGCGAGGCGCGCCGCACGCTGGGAGAACCACTGCGGCTTCCCGGGCCCACGGGTGAGGTGAACACGCTGTCGCTGCGCGGACGCGGGCCGATCGCGGCGATCAGCCCGTGGAATTTCCCGCTGGCGATCTTCACCGGGCAAATCGCGGCGGCGCTCGCGGCCGGCAATCCGGTTGTCGCCAAGCCGGCCGAGCAAAGTCCCCTCGTCGCACACGCGGCGGTGCTGCTGATGCATGAAGCTGGCGTCCCGCCGGATTGTCTCCACTTGCTTCCGGGAGCCGGAGACATCGGCGCCATGCTGGTCGGCGACAAGCGGATCAAGGGTGTCGTGTTCACGGGGTCGGTCGAGACGGCGTGGTCGATCCAGCGCGCGCTTGCCGGACGGCGTGGCGCACTCGTACCGTTCATCGCGGAGACCGGCGGCGTCAACGCGATGATCGCGGATTCTTCCGCCCTGGCCGAGCAGGTGGTGCGCGACTGCGTGCGTTCCGCGTTCGACAGCGCCGGGCAACGCTGCTCGGCGGCACGCATTCTGTATCTGCAGGAGGACATCGCGCCGCGCGTGATCGATATGCTCGTCGGCGCCACCGAGGCGCTCGATCTCGGCGACCCGCTCGACCCGGCGACCGACATCGGCCCGCTGATCGAGGAGCAGGCGCAGGATGCGGTCGAGGGGCACAAGCTGCGGATGTCGCGCGGCCACAAGAAGCTGGTCGATCTGCCGCTGCCGAACGAGTGCCGGCCGGGAACCTTCGTCACGCCGGCCATCTACGAGGTGTCTCGCCTCGGCGACATCGGCGGCGAGGTGTTCGGCCCCGTGCTGCACGTCGTGCGCTATGCGCGCGGCCGGCTCGACGAGGTGATCGGTGAGATCAATGCCGCGGGCTTCGGCTTGACGATGTCGCTGCACAGCCGGATCGAGGCGGTGGCGGACCACGTGGCCGAACATGCGCGGGTCGGCAATCTCTACGTCAACCGCAATCAGATCGGCGCCGTTCCGGGCATGCAGCCGTTCGGCGGCGAGGGACTTTCCGGAACCGGGCCGAAGGCGGGCGGTCCGCACATGCTGCGGGCGCTGACGGCGGAGCGGGTGCGCACCACGGACGTCACGGCGACGGGCGGCAATTACGAGCTCCTCTCGCGCGATTGACGGATGCGGAGATGGAATGAGCGACGTCTGACACAGGGCAGAGGGCCCGTGTCGTCGCTCCTGTTCCGCCGTGTACGAGTGCGTTGCGCCGGAACGCCGTCGTCGCCATGTTGATGGACGCGCGGTGGACATCAGTCTCTATCGGCAAGTGCAGGCGCCGCGTGCGGGAACCGGGCCGTTTGATGAGCAAGGACGAGAAACCGCCTGAGAAACCGACGGCGACGCGCCAGCCGATCGCCGGCGGAGAGGTGCGTGGTGCGCATCCCGTTGCTCCTGCGACCGGTGCGACGCCCCCCGCCGTCGAGCGTTCGAGCGATACCGAGGTTCGCGATTTCGTCGCGCGAATGCGCAGCCGGCCGGTGGAAGCGGCGACGGGAAATGGCCGTCTCGTGTTCGCCATGGACGCGACGATGAGCCGTCAGCCGACATGGGATATGGCGCTGGCCTTGCAGGCCGAGATGTTCGGTGTGGTCAAGGCCGTCGGCGGGCTCGACGTGCAGCTCGTCTATTTCCGTGGTGCCGGTGAATGCCGTGCCTCGCGTTGGGTTTCCGATCCCGACGCGCTCGCGCGCCTGATGGCGACGGTGTCGTGTCAGGGCGGATACACGCAGATCGGCAAGGTGCTGTCGCACACGCGCGGTGAGGCCGAGAAGAAGCGCGTCAACGCGCTCGTGTACGTCGGCGACTGCATGGAGGAAGCGGTCGACGATCTGTGCGGTCGCTCGGGAGAGCTCGCCTTGCTCGGCGTGCCGGTGTTCCTATTCCAGGAGGGACGCGATGGAGCCGCCGAGCGGGCCTTCCGCGAGATAGCGCGGCTCACGAACGGCGCATGGTGCCGCTTCGATGCCGGCGCCGCCGCGCAACTGCGCGAGCTGCTCGCAGCCGTCGCCGTCTACGCGGCGGGCGGGCGCAGAGCGCTCGAAAGGTTGACTGAGGGGAGTGGCGCCGAGGGTGCACGGCGCCTGCTCGCGTCGCTGCCGCCGCCGCGGTCGGCATCGGAGGGCCGCGGCTGATGCAGGCGTTCATTCTCGGGCTCCTTGCGCTCGCCGTCGTGCTCGTGCTCGTCAACCGCTTTACCAATGCGAGCCCGGCGCGGCTTGCGCGCAACGTCAAGCGATGGGCCGGTGCGGCGATGATCGCGGTGGCGGTGCTGCTCGCGGTGCGTGGGGCGGCGGCGCTGTCGATGCCCGCGGCGATGCTGGGTCTCTGGCTTCTTGGTGAAGGTTTCGGTCTCCGCTCCGGGCGCACCACGCGCTCGAGTGGGCAGACGTCGCGCGTCGTCACCGATCATCTCGAGATGGAGTTGGAGCACGACACCGGGCGCATCAGCGGGACCGTGACGCGCGGCCTATTCTCGGGGCGGTCCATCGAAAGCCTCGCGGCGGAAGAGCTGGCGCTGCTGTGGCAGGACTGCCGGCTGACCGACCAGCAGTCGGCGCAGATACTGGAGGTCTACCTCGATCATCGCCACCCGACATGGCGCGAGGACGTGGCGCGGGGTGAAGAGCGCATGGCGAGCGCGCCCGATGGGCGCATGTCGGTGGAGGAAGCTTACGAGATCCTCGGTCTGTCGCGCGGCGCAACCCGCGAGGATGTTCGCCAAGCGCATCGCGAGCTGATGTTGAGGCTCCATCCCGACCGTGGCGGCTCGACCTATCTCGCCGCCAAGATCAACGAAGCAAAGGACGTGCTGCTCGAAAAGCTCAAGTGAGACTTGCAGGTGATGGGCGCGAGCGAGGGGGGCCGCCATCGCCCGCGGAATTGAGGTCTCGGTCCATCGAGGGTCGTGACGGCAATCCCCAAACGATCGAAGCCTGGCCCCAATCGATCGAAGCCTGGAGAGGGGATGCCCGCCCTGCTTGTGAAGCGGGCGTCATCCGTGCGGTCATTGCCCGCGGGCAACGAGGCAGTCGATCGAGCGCCGGCGCAATTCGAGGCAGACCTCGGCGGCACGCGGCTGGTCGAAGCCGGCGAAGCGGGCGCGATAGAATTGCCGGTCACCTTTGGCGACGGGCTCGGTGACATTCTCTGCGGCAGCGAGCAGTCTGGAGAACTGATCGCGGACAGACTTCAACTGCCGCGCTGCTTCTTCTGCGCTGTTGAAGGCACCGACCTGCACCATGAAGGCGCCGTTGGTACCGCGCGCGGCGGCGGGGGAGGCGGCGGCCAGACGCATCGTGCCGGCAGGCGACGCGGGCGCGGCCTGCGGCTTGTTTTCGGCAGCGGTATCCACCGGGCCGCGCAGATTATAGGTCGGGGGCTGCGGGACGGGCGCCGAGGCAACCGCCGTCGTCGAGGCGCCGCCATCTCCGCCTTGCCCGCCGCTGGCGAGGATCCGTGCCAATTGCTCGTGTAAAGTCGAAGGAGCGCGACCGAGTGCGACCTCGTTCGATGCCGCGGGCGTGGCCGCAGTATCGGGAGCCGGCGGTTGAGTATCGCGAAGGGCGGGGGGAGCCTCGGGCGAGTGCGGCACGATGGCGCCGTTCACCTGCGACGCAGTGCGGGTCTCGGCGCCGCCTTCGACGATCGTGTCGAGCATCACCGGGCGGACGCGCGCGACGGCGATGCGCGACGACAGATCAGACGCCGCCTCGGGCTCGGCGGGTGCGGGTGACGGCCTCGCGGGTACCTGAGCGACCTGCGGCTCGTTCGCCTTCTGCGGTTGTGCTTTCGCTGCTGGTTTCTCCGCCGCGCTGGCCTTGTTGGCGACGGTCGCCGCCCATGCCGCGGGTTGCGGACGCTTGGCGGGCGCGGGATTGGCGACGAGCAGCGGCTCCTTGCGCCGCGTGCGCTTGGTCGAAGCCTTGGCAAAGGCCCGGTCGAGCATCGCACGCATCTGCGCGTTGCGGCTGCCGGCCGTGTTGCCGCCGAAGACCGCGGCGACGAGATGGCGCCCGTCGCGGCGCACGGAGCTGACGAGATTGAAGCCCGAGGCACGGGTATATCCGGTCTTGATGCCGTCGGTGCCCTGGTAGTGATAGAGCAGCGTGTTGTGGCTGCGGAAGCTCGAGCCCTTGTAGGTGAAGCTCTTGGTCGAGAACACGCCGTAGTGGCTCGGGAAGTCGTCCTGCAGGTGCAGCGCCAGCGTCAGCATGTCGCGCGCGGTCGTCTTCTGCTCGTCGTTCGGCAGGCCGGATGCGTTCTTGAACGTCGTGCGGCTCATGCCGATCTCGCGCGCCTTCTGCGTCATCAGGCGGGCGAAGTTCGACTCGCTGCCGGCGATGTGCTCGGCGATAGCGACAGCGATGTCGTTGGCCGACTTGGTGACCAGCGCGCGGACCGCATCGCGGAACGTGATCGTTTCGCCCGGCTCGAGCTCGAGCTTCGACGGCGGCTGCGCGGCCGCCTGGGCGCTGATCGTGATCTTGTCGGAATAGCTCAGGCGCCCCTTCTCGATGAGATCGAACGCCATATAGAGTGTCATCATCTTGGTGAGCGAGGCGGGGTAGCGCGGTTCGTCGGCGTCGGTGGCGTAGAGCACTGCGCCCGAATTGGCGTCGATCACCATGGCCGCCCGATCGGCTGCCCAAGAAACAGTCGCCGTTCCCAGCCACGCAACCGCGACGCCGAGCGCCGCCATGAGCGCTCGAACGAAGTGGAGCCCGCCTGCGCCGATTCGCGCGCGGCCCGAGGACCTGTTTGCATCGCCGTACACGATAGTGACACCCGATCCCTGTAGTGAAGGCCCGGCGGACCGATCCCGATTGACGTGCCCGGAAACCGTCCGCGGCAATGCTGCCCTTTGCGGCAATTGTGCCCTGCCCCGATGGCCAAGGAAGCGAACCATTGTTTTCGGGCAGCTTTTTGGCGTCCGCTGCCTCGTTTTGGTCGAATCTCTCAGCTCTCGGGAAACGGATGGTTAATGCGGGCGTTAGAGCACACAGACCTGCCCTGCGCGGGGGTGCGTCAAAAGTTTTGTGCGCTGCAACATTTTTCGCTTGAAACGCTTCCGGTCCGCGCCTATTAATGAGGCATGCGGTTGTGCATTGCAGCATGAATTTGAGGGCGGCCGGTCCGCCGCCCAGGCGTCCACCCCCGAAAACGAGGATACGATCATGATGAAGGGTTTCGACATTAAGGGCTTCGAGGACATCCAGAAGCTCGGCCAGGCCAACATGGACACGACGATGAAGCTGTTCAGCGAGATGACCAAGAGCTGGCAGGCAATTGCCGCAGAAATGAGCGACTACACGAAGCGCTCGTTCGAGGATGGCACCGCGACGTTCGAGAAGATCATCGGCGCGAAGTCGGTCGAGCAGGTCGTCGATCTCCAGACGAAGTACGTCAAGCGCAGCTACGACGAGTACATGCACCAGATGACCAAGATCGGCAGCATGTACGCCGAGCTCGCCAAGGAAGCCTACCGCCCGGTCGAGAAGCTGATGCAGGGCCAGCGCTAAGCGAGCGCTCACGTCCCGCAGTTTCAAAGGCCCGGCGTTCGCGCCGGGCCTTTTTTTGTCACGCGCGCCTCCCACATGATCGGCTGGGATCGTTCGTCGCGTAACCGTTTCGAACGACATCCGCAGCTCTGGCCGCAGCCCGATTGCGAGGGGGAGGAGGGTCCAGTACAGTCAACGAATAACGCTCGGAAATTCACGTTCGCAGGTTCTCGCTACAACACGATCGCGTTGCGAACGTTTCTTCCGAATGCCCGGGCGAGTAAGCCTCCGGAGCGCGTGCTCACGGCGGCATGCATGAGCAACCGATCGCCGAGCCACCGACAGACATGAGCCACACCGACGCCGAAACACTCCTCGCGCCCAGCCGAGGCCCATCCGCTCGCTCAACCGGCCGGCCTGCCGCCAGCGAAGGTTCGGCGGTCGATGGACTGCGCCTGGCCGGCAAGGACGACGAGCCCGGCAAGGGTGGTAACGGAACCGGCGGCGGAAACGAAAATGATGGCGACGGCGAAGGTCGCACCGGCATCGTCACCAAGACGCGGCCGAAGACGAAGAAGCCGTCGCTCTACAAAGTCCTGCTTCTGAACGATGACTACACGCCCATGGAATTCGTGGTGCTCGTTCTGGAGCGGTTCTTCAACAAGGGTCGCGAGGACGCCACGCGCATCATGCTTCACGTGCACCACAAGGGCGTCGGCATCTGTGGAGTTTACACTTTCGAGGTTGCGGAAACCAAGGTCACACTTGTGACCGATTTCGCTCGTCAGCATCAGCATCCGCTCAGATGCACCATGGAGAAGGAGTAAGGCATAAGTGCCATCGTTCTCGAAAAGCCTCGAACAAGCCCTGCATCGTGCGCTCGAATACGCCAACGAGCGTAATCACGAAGCGGCCACCCTCGAGCATCTGCTGTTGTCGCTGATCGACGATCGCGACGCGGCAGCCGTGATGCGCGCCTGCAATGTCGATCTCGAGAAGCTACGCAAGCGGCTGATCGAGTTCGTCGATGGCGAGCTCGATTACCTGGTGATGCAGGGATCGAGCGAAGCATCCCCAACCAATGGCTTCCAGCGCGTCATCCATCGCGCCGTCGTGCACGTCCAGTCGTCGGGGCGCGAGGAAGTTACCGGCGCCAACGTGCTCGTCGCCATCTTCGCCGAGCGCGAGAGCCATGCCGCCTATTTCCTGCAGGAGCAGGAGATGACGCGGTTCGATGCCATTCAGTACATCAGTCATGGGCTGGCCAAGCGGCCTGGGATGTCCGAGCCGCGCCCCGTCACCGGCGTCGATGAGGAACAGATGCGCGACGGCGATGAGAAGAAGTCGGGGCAGGACGCGCTCAACACGTATTGCGTCAATCTCAACAAGAAGGCCCGCGACGGTAAGATCGATCCACTGATCGGTCGCGAGCCCGAGGTGCTGCGGACCATCCAGGTGCTGTGCCGCCGGCAGAAGAACAACCCGCTGCTGGTGGGTGACCCGGGTGTCGGCAAGACCGCCATCGCCGAGGGCCTCGCGCGCAAGATCGTGCGCGGAGAGGTTCCCGAGGTGCTGCGCGACGCGACGATCTTCGCGCTCGACATGGGCGCGCTGCTCGCCGGCACGCGCTATCGCGGCGACTTCGAGGAGCGGCTCAAGGCCGTGATGCGCGAGGTCGAGAACTATCCGGGCGCAGTGCTGTTCATCGACGAGATCCACACGGTCATCGGTGCCGGCGCCACGTCGGGCGGTGCGATGGATGCGTCGAACCTGCTCAAGCCGGCGCTGCAATCGGGCGCCGTGCGCTGCATCGGTTCGCCCCCCTACAAGGAGTACCGCCAGCACTTCGAGAAAGATCGCGCACTCGTGCGCCGATTCCAGAAGATCGACGTCAAGGAGCCGACGGTCGAGGATGCGATCGAGATCCTGCGCGGACTGAAGCCCTACTTCGAGGAGTTCCACCAGCTCAAGTACACCAACGACGCCATCAAGGCGGCGGTGGAGCTGGCGGCGCGCTACATCCACGACCGCAAGCTACCCGACAAGGCGATCGATGTGATCGACGAGACCGGCGCCTCGCAGATGCTGGTGCCAGAGGGCAAGCGCAAGAAGAAGATCGGCGTCAAGGAGATCGAGGCGACGGTCGCCACCATGGCGCGGATTCCACCGAAGACGGTCACCAAGTCGGATGCCGAGGTGCTGGTCAATCTCGAGCGCGATCTCAAGCGTCTCGTGTTCGGCCAGAACCGCGCGATCGACGCGCTGTCGTCGGCGATCAAGCTCGCCCGCGCGGGCTTGCGCGAGCCGGAGAAGCCGATCGGCAGCTATCTGTTCTCGGGCCCGACCGGTGTCGGCAAGACCGAGGTCGCCAAGCAGCTCGCGAGCCTGATGGGTGTCGAGCTCCTGCGTTTCGACATGTCGGAATACATGGAGAAGCACACCGTCTCGCGTCTGATCGGCGCGCCGCCGGGCTATGTCGGCTTCGACCAGGGCGGCCTACTGACGGATGGCGTCGACCAGCATCCCCATTGCGTGCTGTTGCTCGACGAGATCGAGAAGGCGCATCCGGACCTGTTCAACATCCTTCTGCAGGTCATGGATCACGGCAAGCTGACCGACCACAACGGCAAGCAGGTCGACTTCCGCAACGTCATTCTCATCATGACGACCAACGCCGGTGCGTCCGACATGGCGAAGGCGCCGATCGGCTTCAACCGCGCCAAGCGTGAGGGCGAGGATACGGAGGCGGTCAACCGGCTGTTCACGCCGGAGTTCCGCAACCGTCTCGACGCCGTCATCGCGTTCGACGGCCTGCCGCCCGAGGTCATCACCAAGGTGGTCGAGAAGTTCATCTTCCAGCTCGAGGCGCAGCTCGCCGATCGCGGCGTCACGTTCGAGCTCTCCGAGGCCGCGACGAAGTGGCTTGGAGAGCGCGGCTACGACGAGAAGTTCGGCGCACGACCGCTCGCCCGCGTCATCCAGGAGCACATCAAGCGGCCGCTCGCCGACGAGCTGCTGTTCGGTCGTCTGGAGCATGGCGGCACGGTGCGCGTGCTGGTCGAGGGCGAGGGCGAGGAGTCGAAGCTGGCGTTCGAGTTCCTGCCGGTCGATCCGGCGAGGAAGCCCAAGCCCGTCGACGATGACGACGACGTCGAGACCGAGGCCGTGGTGGAGACGGTCGCGGCGGAGCCGGCATCGCGCCGCGCGCTGCCGAGCCCGCGCGAGAAGAAGGACAAGGGGCCGACCCCGCCGAAAGGCAACG
>OEIV010001368.1_pt1 | contig 11259 bp, 10 predicted proteins | sample 1539231 | NCBI WGS metagenome assembly OEIV01 (sample SAMN03794762, study PRJEB22550) | activated sludge metagenome | feature: wastewater treatment plant; material: activated sludge; isolation source: Wastewater treatment plant of a petroleum refinery complex | place: Argentina: Buenos Aires ... | reverse complement strand
TCAGACGTGTGCTCTTCCGATCTACATGAATCAATTTGAGAGAGGGCAAAAATGAAACGAGTTATTGTGAGCGGATTTTTTAACCCACTACATGGCGGACACCTAGATATGATAGAGGCAGCCAAAAAAATGGGTGATTGGCTAATTGTGATCGTTAATAATGATATTCATCAAATGACAAAAAAGGGCAAGATTATTTTGGACGAGAATAACCGTGCACGACTAATGTCGGCGCTACGTGATGTTGACGAGGTAATCATTGGTATCGATCCAGAGCATCCAAACTATCCCAGCACTGAAACTTTGCGATTAATTGCCGATAAGTACCCTAGTGATGAGCTGATTTTTGCCAATGGTGGTGATCGCTCTGACGCCGATAGGCTACCTGGTCCAGAAGGTGACTTGTGTATAGAGCGAGGAATAAAGATGGTGTTTGGCGTTGGAACAGATGTTCGTGGACACGTAAAGCCCGATTCTTCAACACGGATTAACCAGGCAATTGGCAACGAGTCTATTTAGTAGCATCTCGTAACTAAACGTTGTAATTTTTGATTTTTATAAAATTTTGAAAAAAAGTGTACAATAGACTTGCACGCCTTAAAAATAAAAAAAGGAGAACGGCTATGTGCGGAATTGTTGGCTATATTGGTGCAAAAAATGCACAGCAAGTACTACTAGGCGGACTGAAGCGTCTAGAATATAGAGGATATGACAGTGCCGGTATTGTTACGGCAAATAAAAAAAGTAAATACACATTACTGCGAGCCAAAGGTAAAGTTGCTGAACTGGGAAAAAGGATTGCTACTAGCAAGAACAACGATACGGCTGGTATTGGCCATACGCGCTGGGCAACACATGGTGAGCCTAGCAAGCGCAACGCACACCCGCAAGAAGTGGGCAATATATTTATTGTGCACAACGGTATTATAGAAAACTACCAAGACATAAAAGCAATGCTAAAAAAGCACGACTACGACTTTCGGAGCGATACCGACACCGAAGTTTTGGGTGCGCTGATAGATTTTATGTATAAAAAATCCGAGAACCTATTGGCAGCCGTAAGTGAGGCACTACAGATTGTTGTGGGCGCCTATGGTATTGCGGTGATGGCAGCAGACGATAGTGAAACAATTGTAGTTGCACGAAAAGGTAGTCCATTAATTCTTGGCTTGGCCGACGATGAAGTGTTTGTTGCGAGCGATGCCACAGCGTTGGTGGGCTATACCGACCAGGTTATTTATTTGAAAGATGGTGAAATAGCGGAATGTGGTAGAAGTGGTGTGAGCCTGTATGACATTACCGCAAATGCGGTCGAGGCACAGCTAGAAACACTAGAGGCCGACATGCAAGCTATTCAGAAGAACGGCTACGAACACTTCTTGCTAAAAGAGATCCATGAACAACCAGATACATTGCGTTCTACGCTAAGTGGTCGAATACGACTAAAAGAAGGACAGGCTAGGTTGGGCGGACTAAATATGACCGACGCCGAGCTAAGGCAAGTTGAAAATATTGTTATTGTTGGCTGTGGCACAGCATATTATGCAGGTCAGCTAGCGAGTTACTACATTGAACAATTTACAGAGAACGTAAACGTACGTGTAGAAATTGCTAGTGAATTGCGCTATAGGTCGTTCCATGTTCCAAAAAATACCGTTGCATTAATTGTTAGTCAAAGTGGAGAAACGGCAGACACGTTAGCGTGTTTGACAGAGCTAAAAAGACGCGGTATTCGGTGTCTGGGAGTTGTAAATGCGGTAGGAAGTACTATCGCGCGCGAAGTTGACGGCGGAGTGTATGTACACGTGGGGTCAGAGATTTCCGTAGCAAGCACGAAAGCATTTACATCACAGGTGGCAGCGATGGTAATGTTTGGTCTAATGCTGGCGCAAGTAAAAGGGGTATCGTCGCAAGATATTTCTGAATACGTTCGTGAACTAGCCATGTTACCCGATGAAATTGAAAAAGTACTTGTCAGTCATGAGCCCGATGCAAAACGATTAGCAGAAAAATATGCCAAGTATAACCACGCGCTTTATATTGGCCGCGACACCCTATTTCCTGTTGCTCTAGAAGGCGCACTAAAGCTGAAAGAGATTAGCTACATTCATGCAGAAGGCTATGCGGCAGGTGAGTTGAAGCATGGTCCAATTGCGCTGGTCGACAACACGTTTTTTGAAGTAGCATTTATAGCAGACAACTGGTTGTATGAAAAATCACTAAGTAGCATTATTGAAGTCAATGCACGTGGCGGACACGTGGTTGCTGTTACCGATACAAAAAAAGAAGTTCCTGCAGAAGAAGTTGTGCGGGTGAATAGTAGACTAAAGCACTTCACGCCGTTGCTATTTAATGTAGTGAGTCAGCTTTTTGCCTACTATGTGTCGCTTGAACGTGGCAACGATGTAGACCAGCCGCGCAATTTAGCAAAAAGTGTTACGGTAGAGTAGTACTACTTAGCACCTGTACGGCGTAGCACGACTAAAACTGTTTTAAAAAGTATCTTTATGTCTAGCCAAAATGACCAATTTTGCACATAGTAAAGTTCAAGTTGAATGCGCTGTTCGTTTGAAAGATCGCTACGACCAGACACCTGCCACAAACCAGTTACTCCACTTTTTACACTTAGCAGTAATGCGCCATGTTTTTTTGTAAACTTTGCGTCTAGTTCTCGTTTTGGGACCGGGCGTGGGCCTACTAGGCTCAAATTCCCTTTTAGTACATTGAATAGCTGTGGTAGTTCGTCGAGTGATGATTTGCGCAGGAACCGGCCAAATTTAGTAATTCGTGGATCATCTTCATCGGATAATTTATAGCCGTTTTTGATAAACTTTTCAGCCAAGTCCTTACGCCCCATATCCCGCAACTCGTCTACTGCGTCTTTGGCGCCGAATTTTCGGCCCATACTACGAAACTTGTAAACATTGACAGGTTTTGAATACTGGCTAAGGCGCTTGCTGGTGTAAAACACAGGTCCGGGATTTAGAATTAGTTGCAATAAAATAAGTATCAAAAAAATAGGCGAGAATAAAACGATGAGAATAAATGAAACGATGGTGTCGAATACGTATTTTAGTATGGCGCCCCAGCCAATAAGGGGTGTTTGAGAAACGGCAATAATAGGGTAGCCAAGGAATACGTCTACGGTGTTTTTTCCTGCATAAAATTCAGGCTCACCCGGTATAAAACTATAGTGAATATGGCGTGACTGACTAGTGCTTAATACCTGCTGGTTGTGTTCTTTCGAACCGTACAGATCTGTTTGGATGATGGTATTTATGCGCAAACTATCAAGTTGAGAAAGTGCTTTATCGATAGTTTGAAAATGCTTGATGTTCAGCCCAATAGGCACAACCTGTCGCGGACCCACGACGGCAGCTACCTTGTAGCCGCTGCGGTGCGTAACTGCAAGCGCATGAGCAATGTCGTAGGTTGCATCGCTATTACCGATAATCATAACACGGCTAATGCCTTTGCCTGCTTTGTAAGCAAGAGTTCGCAAAAGTCGTAGTAGTTCACGTTCGAACAGTAAAAACAGGAATGAACCAACCAGAACATACAGTGTTACTAATCGAGCAGGAAAAATATGAGTGTTCGAAACATACTCCCAGCCAATAACTAATAATGTACCCAAAAAAGAGCTCATAGCAAGCTTTCCCCATTCAACCAAGCGACGTCCGTAATTTACAGAGTTGTATGCACCAAATAAGCCCAAAATTATTAACCAGATAGGGATTATAAAGAGCACGGCGACAAGATAATTGGAATCGTCACGGGTGGTTAAAAGGTGTCGACCATCGAATGACACACGAGCAATGTAGGCCACGCCAAAGGCTGCAAGTAACGCAAGAGCGTCGAGAGCTATGAGAATAAGGCTGTAAAATTTAGTATTTCTACTTAGCATTGTAATGATAAGTATACCACCAGAGGTATTTTTAGTATAATAGATACAGTATGACAGAACGTGCAACAAAGAAACAGCAAGAATTACTTCATTACATCAAAGAGTTTATTCAAGAGCACGACTATGGGCCAAGTTACCGTGAAATAATGCGAGCACTTGAGTATAAATCGGTTTCAACTGTAGCAGTGCATGTAGAAGGATTGATAACCAAAGGTTATCTGGTACGAAAAGATAAATCTGCTCGTTCGCTAGAGGTTGTAGGTATGTCGCACCCTGCAGCGCATCAGGTTCAGGACAGTCGGCCAAAAATTGTGCAAGCCGTAGAGGGCGTACTGCAGCACGGTGATCTAACCGAAGACCGCATACGAGCAATTGGCATGCTAATTGATGCTCTTGGTTTATTGGGCCACCAGGAAGAAGCGGATACATTCCGCAAAAAATTAATAGAGCGAAAACAGCGCCATTTGGCCTAAATAGAGTATTTACACCTACAGCTGATTAGGGTAGAATAGTTTTTGTAGCTAAAATTTATTCCGGCATAGCTCAGTGGTAGAGCGGATCGCTGTTAACGATTAGGTCGCTGGTTCGAGCCCAGCTGCCGGAGCCAAGCATAAGCACTATGATTAAGGTCATGGTGTTTTTGTTTTGCTAGATAACTATATTGACAAATAATAAAACTTATGCTAATATGTCAGTATGTCTGAACTAAACATACAAACAAGCCCAGAACAAAACCTACAAAAACTTGAACTAGATCTTACTACTGAAGAGTGGACCGAAAAACTTGCAGAAGCCCCTGTGTATGCCAAGAAGGGAGTGGTTGAAGCTAGGATTCTTACAGAAGATGAGCAGCTTAATACTGTTTTAGCTGATGGCACAGTAGAGACTTCTCGGACAGTACCCGCAGGTGAAGTAATCGTCACTAACCCTGGAGGTGAACAATATGCTATCGAGCGAGAAAAGTTTGAAAAGCGTTACGACACAACTACTGAAGAAGGCGTTTACCGAGCAAAGGGGATGGCTCGAGCAGTAGACAATCCCACTGGCCAAGACATTCAAATCATGGCTCCATGGGGAGAGCTTCAGTTCGGCGGCCCAGACTGCAAGATTGCAACGGTATTTGACCCCGACAATCCTAATGGGGTCGGTCCCGATCGTTATATTATCGGTCGACAGGAATTTGAAGACACATACGGCCCTATCGAAGAGGTCTTAGCTGACGAAGTTTAATACGCGCAATCCGTCTTTATTGCGGTTATAACTTGCTCTATCGTTGTGAACCAGGAAAAGTCCACCCAAAAGGGGTGGTTTTTTCTTGATCGTGACGCAATGGCGCAAGAGCTAAATATCTTCGACACAGATAACTGGTAAAAATTAACACCTCTCAGGGATGAACCTTTTCTCCATAGGCGCTATCGAAAGATAGTGTTTTTGTTTTTGCTATTCTCGTCGCACTGTATCTAGGGTATGATTAGCACAATCATGTCATGGCAAGCATTTACCGTCATTAGCGTCCTGAGCCTTTCGATATCTGTAGTATTGCAGCGCATACTCATTCACAGGGAAAAGACTGACCCATTTGCGTATGCTGTTGTGTTTCAGGGTATCGTTGGCGTCCTTTTGATGGCTGTCGCGCTGGCAGTTGGATTTAAGCTCCCGGGCATCGAAGCGGTTATCGTTCCGGCTGTGATCTCAGTCATATTCTACGGCGTTGGGCACATAGTCTACGCCAAGACGCTACAAAAAGTAGAGGCATCGGCGTTTTCTGTTCTCTTTGCGACGCAGGCTGTTTGGATCATGATTCTCGGCATAGCGCTTTTAGGCGAAACACTGACGGCACTCCAGGTTTTCGGCACGTTGCTGATATTTTTCGGCGTGGCATTGCTGGCGAAGAATATTTACTCAATATTTAAAGACAAAGGCACGCTACTCGGGATGCTAACCGGATTGCTCTTTGGTATTGCGATCACGGCCTGGTCATACGTCAGCCGTCACACCGATACGCTCTCATGGGCGGCTATCAGCTTTGTACTCACGGCACTTGTAGCATTTTTAGTGTGGCCGAAATCGATCAAGGCAATGCAGCCGCTACTAAAGCCCGAGACTTTAGCGACATTGATGTTATTGGCGGTATTTTATGGAATCGGCAGTCTTGCGATGCTCTATGCCTATAAACAAGGAGCGTTTGCTATCGTCTCGCCGCTGAGGCAGACGAGTATAGTCGTGACTGTGTTCTTGGCGCTTGCACTCCTGCCTCAAGAGAGAAATAGAATACGACGCAAAATCCTTGCCGCTGTCATCTGTGCGGTCGGTGTCGTCATGATTGTTGTTTAGCCAAAAGCTCCGAATCTCGTCCACTAGCGGGAGCCAAGAAAAGTCCACCCAAAAGGGTGGTTTTTTCTTTACCATGTCGCCAAGGCGCAAGAGCTAAATACCCTCAACGTGGATAATTGGTAAAAACTAACCCCTCTCAGGGATGAACCTTTCCCCCTGTGGCCCGTAAGTTGAGCCAAGAGTGCCTATTTTAGAGTGTACCCAGTAAGCATTCACGCTACTGGGCATTTTGATAACAACTAAATCATCTAAATTGGCACTCTTGTATAGGGAGTGCTAATTTACTATACTAGTAGTTATAGGAGGTATAGATATATGCAGCCACAAGAAAATACGAAAAAACCACTCGAACAATTCGGACAAGATTTCACATCGCTTGCGCGCGAAGGCAAATTAGACCCAGTTATTGGCCGCGACGAAGAAATTCGTCGATGCATGCAGGTGTTGTCTCGCCGGAGTAAAAATAACCCGGTGCTGATCGGTGAGCCAGGTGTCGGTAAGACGGCTATTGTTGAGGGCTTGGCGCAGCGCATCGTCAAAGGTGACGTGCCGCAAAGCCTGAAAAATAAACGCGTCGTGGGTCTTGAAATCAGTAGCCTGCTCGCCGGTGCCGGATATCGTGGACAATTTGAAGAGCGCCTACAGTCGGTTCTGAAAGAAATTGAAGAAGCTGCTGGAGAAATTATTTTATTCATTGACGAGATTCATACGCTTGTTGGGGCTGGCAAGGCTGAAGGTGCGGTCGACGCTGCCAATATGCTCAAACCGATGATGGCGCGTGGTAAACTGCATTTAATCGGCGCCACAACACTCAACGAATATCGCCAGTACATTGAAAAAGATGCTGCGCTCGAGCGCCGGTTGCAGCCTGTTTATGTGGGTGAGCCCGACTTTGATAGTACTGTCGCGATACTCCGTGGACTGCAAGAAAAATATGAGGTCCATCACGGTGTAAAAATCCTGGACGAAGCAATTATTGCGGCGGCACGGCTTAGTGACCGCTATATAACCGAGCGTTTTTTGCCTGACAAAGCAGTCGATCTTATCGACGAGGCGACTTCGGCGCTCAAGATGCAGCTTGATTCAAAGCCAGTCGAACTTGATCGGTTAAACCGCAAAATCATGCAGTTGCAGATCGAGCAGACAGCGCTCAAAAAGGATAAAAGCGAGAGCGCTAAAGCTCGAAAAGCCGAAATCGAGCAAGAAATCAAAACTGTTCAGGCTAAAGCTGACGAGCTAGATGCGAAATGGCAAAAAGAAAAGAATTTGATAGACAAGCTCAATGCCGAAAGTGAAAAACTCGAAGCAGCCAGAACAAAACTCGAGATGGCCGAAAACGAGAGCGACCTTTCTACCGCTAGTCGTATTAAATACGGTGAGATTCCTGAAATCGAGCAAAATCTTACCGAGCTTAGGCGCCAAATAAACATGATACCGGCTGACCAGCGCCTGCTCCGCGATGAAGTGGCGGCAGATGATATTGCCGCTGTGGTGTCGAGATGGACGGGTATTCCGGTTGATCGGCTCAAAGAAAGCGAAACCCAAAAGCTTGCCCATCTTGAAGATGACTTGCATAAGCGTGTGATTGGCCAAAATCGCGCCGTTGAAGCGGTCGCAAATGCTATCCGCCGTTCGCGGGCTGGTATTGGCGATTATCGCCGACCGATTGGCTCATTTCTGTTTCTTGGCCCGACCGGCGCCGGTAAAACCGGGTTAGCCAAGAGCCTTGCTGTCGCGCTATTCGACGACGAGCGAGCTATCACGCGTATCGATATGAGCGAATACATGGAACGGCACGCCGTGTCGCGTCTGATAGGTTCGCCGCCAGGATACATCGGCTACGACCAAGGTGGTCAACTCACCGAAGCGGTGCGTCGTCGCCCGTACAGTATTGTGCTGCTTGATGAGGTCGAAAAAGCTCACCAGGATGTATTTAATATATTGTTGCAGGTACTTGACGACGGCCGCTTGACGGATGGTCAAGGCAGAACGGTTGATTTCTCAAATACGATTATCATCATGACCAGCAATATCGGTTCGCAGTACATTCAGGAATGGGACGGTAAAAATTTCAGCAGTCTGGAGAGCCGTCTGCAGCAGGAGCTAAGTCACAATTTCCGCCCCGAATTTATAAACCGTATCGATGATATAGTTATATTTGATCGTATCGACAAAAACGACATACAGCATATTATCGAGGTGCAACTCGCGGCATTTCTGGAAGAAGTCGAGAAGTCAAAAGACATTAAGCTCGAGTTTTCGCAGAGCGCCAAAAAAGCGCTTGCCGAAGAAGGCTACGATCCGGCATTTGGCGCGCGACCGCTAAAACGAGTCATTCAAAAGCGCATCCTCAATGAACTTGCCAAAAGAATCATCGACGGATCAATCCAGTCGGAATCGGTGGTAACGGTTGATTACAAGAACAACGCGTTTCACTTTGACACGAAATATCGGTAAACCAATGTGCTTTAGTTATAAAACCTGATTCAAGATCTGGAATTTGTTAGTTAAACTCCTTTAAAATGAGACACGCCCTAAAACATGCGTTTTGTGTCTTATTTGTCTCATCTCGTGCCTCACCCCTGTGATTGTTCCGTGACCTGTATGGTGAGCCAAGAAAAAAGTACCAGCCCTAGGTTGGTGCTTTTTATTAATTGCCCGGGCGAGACCAGGCTTGGTGCAGTATCGTGCAACATAGGTATGTGTCTACTAAAAATATTATAAATACATATATGTAAGTCAGTTCGTAAAATCTCATCATCAACTGGAGAGTTGAATTATAAAGCAATCCTATCTTTCAAGATTCGATGGGGGATATTAATAACAATGACATGGCAACTAGCAATATTATTACAAGATAAGCGTAAGCTCACTTATGGCATTGTTCACGCGGGCAGTATCGCTATCTGTAAAACGCGGTTTTTTTGGTGTCGCAATGCTCTCGTACATTACCATCGCAGTGTTTGGGTGGATCTACGTCAGTATGTTTGGCGATGCTGTATTTAGCCTACCAAACACACAAGCCTGGGGCTATCTTACTATTGAAGGATTATTCATAATCTTACTTTAGGCCAATATAAGATACTTGAGCTGAAGTCTAGTAAATATTGATGCTAGACTTTTGCTATACTGATAATAATGAGAAAAGTTGCTAAATTGATTGCGATAAATCCTGACAACAAATATCTAGTCATGTATCGAAACGATCACCCAGTTTTTGGCGTGGACCCAGATTTGCCAGGTGGAACATCAGAAGACGGCGAAACACCACTTGAAACGATGTTGCGCGAAGTGCTGGAGGAGTCGGGGATGATTCTTGATGCGGATGACGTACACGAGATCTACTCCGGAACTGACTATTCTGCACACGGAACTTTCTATTCACTTTTTGTTGCAAAAATGAAGTCGTGTCCAGAAATAACAATGAGCTGGGAGCATTCTAGTTATGAATGGCTGGATTTCGATGACTTCATAAAATGTTTAAATAGCGCAAACGACACTTATATGCATATGGTCGCTGACATTCTAAAAAAGCATGGAACCAGTCCGCAACCTGTAACCTAGGCAGAAGGTGACCTTGCGATTAATAGCTACCTAGTTAACAACATGACATCTTCAGGGTATTCAAAATTCTACAAGGTCTCATCAGGCTATCCGCACGGATAGCTTTTGTTTTTTAGTTAGTTAAAGTTATGTCAAAGTTTGTTGCATTGATATAATACAATGCATAATGATGAAAATGTCCGACCGGCGCAAAGACCTGCGCCCACGCGAGAAGCTACAGGCTAGGGGAGCCGAAGCCCTGAGTGACTACGAGCTACTGATGGCGATTATCGGTAGTGGTAATGCCCAGGCAGATGTGACCAAGATTGCGCGTGATGTGCTAAAAATCCTCAAACGCGACCGCAGCCTCACAGTAGAATCACTCAGCTGCGTCATCGGACTCGGACCTGCCAAAATCGCCGAGCTCGTCGCCAGCTACGAACTAGCTAGCCGCTATCTACTCGACCCAGAGCAACCCATCATCGACAGCCCCGAAGTAGCCGCTGCTCAGCTTGCCGACATTCGCACCAAACAGCAAGAATACTTCGTCTGCCTAACTCTCGACGGCGCCAATAGGCTCATCGCCAAGCGCATCATCACCATCGGCACACTCACCAGTAGTCTCGTCCACCCACGCGAAGTCTTCGCCGATGCCATCACCGACAGAGCAGCTAGCATCATCGTGGCGCACAATCACCCCAGCGGCAATTTGCAAGCCAGCGACGCCGACAGAGCCGTCACCGAGCGACTCCAGGAAGCCGGCGAACTACTCGGCATCAAACTCCTCGACCATATGATAGTCACCGTAAAAAGCTATCGATCCATAATATAACATGAAATAACCGTGAAAAACTATAAAAATGAACTAGTTTTCACGATATATATGTGCTATAATACATATTATGATAAGCCAACAAATTCGTCAAAAGATTCTTTATCTAGCAGATGAGTATAGATCCTTGGCTCTGGCTAATCAGGTAGCTGTTCACGAGATAGCTCTCGCAGAGGTTCCAGAAATGGTCTATAACTCAAATGCTATAGAGAATTCAACACTTACCCTCAAAGAGACAGAAGATATACTTCTGCGCGATAAAATGCTCAGAGACCACGAAATACGAGAGGTATACGAGGCTAAAAATTTAGCGAAGATCACGACCGAGCTACTCAAGAATCCACAGGAGCGTTTGACGACCGGACTAATACTATCACTCCATAAGATGCTACTGGCAGGTATCAATGATGATATTGCCGGTAGATATCGTAGCGGTAAAGAATGGGTGCGAATAGGCGCCCATGTTGGCGCCAATCCAACATTTGTCGCAGGTCTGATCTCGGAATTGTTAGAAAATTACAATCAAGAGTCTGATACATTTCTTTTAGAAAAAATTGCTTATTTTCACGCTGAATTTGAAACAATTCATCCCTTTAATGATGGTAATGGTCGTATCGGACGAGTGCTTATTAATCAACAACTGGCT
>OEIV010001367.1_pt1 | contig 11262 bp, 9 predicted proteins | sample 1539231 | NCBI WGS metagenome assembly OEIV01 (sample SAMN03794762, study PRJEB22550) | activated sludge metagenome | feature: wastewater treatment plant; material: activated sludge; isolation source: Wastewater treatment plant of a petroleum refinery complex | place: Argentina: Buenos Aires ... | reverse complement strand
CCGACGCGGCGGCGACGGCGTTCGCCGAGGCGGCTTCCGGCGATATCGCCCGCGCCCGCGCCGCCGCCGTCGAGGCCGAGGCGGCGGCCCGCGAGGCCGAGAGCGCAGCGGCCAAGGCCCGCGCCGCCGCCAGGCGCGCCTGTTCGGGCCGTGCCCCGCCACCGGGCCACGGCTGCTACGACACCGATGGCGGCGGGCGCTATGCCGGGCAGGCGGTCTGCGACGCCGGGCAGTGCACCGCCGAGGGCTTCGGCGTGCTCACCTGGGGCGACGGCACGTCGCGGGAAGGACGGGCGACGGCGGGCGGACACCTGACGCTCGCCTGCGAGTACGTCGCCGGCACCAGGGTCTATTGCGGCACGCTGGACGACGCGGTGCGGATCGCCGGACTGACCTATCTCGACGCCGCACGTACGCAGGCCGCGGTCTGGACGGACACCGAAACGGCGGTCGGGCAGGTGGCCGTGGCGGCCGGCGCCGGGGAGCTGGGCGGGCGCACCTACACCGGCATCTGGCGGAGAGGCTATCTGACCGGGGCCGCCGAAGTGACGACAGCGGACGGCCGCACGCAGATCGCCGCCTGGACGGACGGCGCGCTGTCCGGCGCGGCGCTGACCCTGGTGTCCGGCGGCGAGCGCCAGACCGCAGACTTCGCCGCCGCGCCCCCGGCCGGCCGGATCGCGTTCGCTTCCGGCGCCGTCTATGCCGGCGAGGTGAAGGACGACGGGCGGCTGGGCGTCGTCGCGGAGGGACCGGGCGTTCTCACCGGCGCCGATGGCCGCATCGAGCGCCAGGGCGTCTGGCGCGACGGCGTGCTGATCGAGGACTTCGCCGCGCGCTGAGCGGCGCTAGACGTCGACTTCGGCTGCGAGGGCGTTGTCCTGGATGAAGGCGCGGCGCGGCTCGACCGCATCGCCCATCAGCTTGACGAAGAGATCGTCGGCCGTGTCGGCATGGTCGACCTTCACCTGCAGCAGCGAGCGCGCGTTCTCGTCGAGCGTCGTCTCCCACAGCTGGTCGGCGTTCATCTCGCCCAGACCCTTGTAGCGCTGCACGGTGACGCCCTTCTCGCCCCAGGCGACGATCGCGTCCAGCAGCGCGAGCGGCCCCAGCACCTCGCGCTGATCGGCGCCGCGCTTGAGCACGCCGCCGCGCTCGAAGGCGTGCTGGAGATCGGGCGTCATGCGGTCGAGCTTGCGGGCGTCGGCGCTGGCGATCAGCGCACCGTCGATGACGACGGCTTCAGTGACGCCGCGGACCTCGCGGCTGAAGGCGAGGCCGCCGTCGTCGGTGGCGGCGCCGTGCCAGCCCTTCTCGTATTCGTCGGCCATGATGTCGAGGCGGCGCGCGATATAGGCGGCGGCCTCCCGCGCCTTGGCTTCGTCGCGCAGCAATTCGGCGTTGAGCGCGCCGCCGATCGCCGCCTGCTCCAGCACGAAGGCGGGGTAACGGTGGGCGAGCACGTCGATCGCCGCCTTCGCCTGGCGGGCCTTGGCGACCAGCGCCCTGAGTTCGCTCCCCGCGATCTGTTCGCCCGAGCGCAGCGTCAGAACCGCGCCGTTCGAGCCCTCGTCGATGAGATACTCGTCGTAGTCGCGCTGGTCCTTGATGTAGCGGAAGCTCTTGCCGCGCGAGACCTTATAGAGCGGCGGCTGGGCGATGTAGACATAGCCGCGCTCGATGAGCGCCGGCATCTGCCGATAGAAGAAGGTCAGCAGCAGCGTGCGGATATGGGCGCCGTCGACGTCGGCGTCCGTCATGATGATGATCTTGTGGTAGCGCAGCTTGTCGATGTTGAACTCCTCGCGCCCGATGCCGGTGCCGAGCGCCGAGATCAGCGTCGCGATCTGTTCGGATCCGAGCATCTTGTCGAAGCGGGCGCGCTCGACGTTCAGGATCTTGCCGCGCAGGGGCAGGATCGCCTGGTTCTGGCTGTTGCGCCCGCCCTTGGCGGAACCGCCGGCGCTGTCGCCCTCGACGATGAAGATCTCGCTCTTGGCCGGATCGCGCTCGCGGCAATCGTGCAGCTTGCCGGGCAGCGAGGCGCTGTCGAAAGCCCCCTTGCGGCGGGTCAGCTCGCGCGCCTTGCGCGCCGCCTCGCGCGCCGCGGCGGCCTCCACGACCTTGGAGACGATCGCCTTGGCCTCGTTCGGGTTCTCCTCGAACCACGAGGCGAGGCGCTCGCCGGCCAGCGATTCCACCACCGGACGCACTTCCGAGGAGACGAGCTTGTCCTTCGTCTGGCTGGAGAATTTGGGGTCCGGCACCTTCACCGAGAGGACGCAGGTGAGCCCCTCGCGCGCGTCGTCGCCGGTCAGCGTCACCTTCTCCTTCTTGGCGATGCCGCTCTCGGACGCATAGCCGTTGACGACGCGGGTCAGCGCGGCGCGGAAGCCGGCGAGATGGGTGCCGCCGTCGCGCTGCGGGATGTTGTTGGTGAAGCAGTGCATGCTCTCGTGGTAGCTGTCGTTCCACCACAGCGCGAACTCCACCGTGATGCCGTCGCGCTCGGCGCTCGCCGTCATGGGCGCGGCGATCAGCGGCTTCTTGGTGCGGTCGAGATAGCGCACCATCTCGGCGAGGCCGCCCTCGTATTTCAGCCGCGTCTCGCGCTTCTCGACGCCCCTCAGGTCGGTGAGCGCGATCGCCACGCCGGAATTGAGGAAGGCGAGTTCGCGCAGCCGGTGCTCCAGCGTCTCGAAGCTGAACTCGGTCTTGGTGAAGGTCCCGGTCGAGGGCAGGAAGGTGACTTCCGTGCCCTTGAGCCCCGGGGCCTCGCCGACGATGGCGAGCGGGGCTTCCGCGACGCCGTGGCGGAAGCGCATCTTGTGTTCCTGTCCGTTGCGCCAGATGCGCAGGTCGAGGAATTCGGAGAGCGCGTTCACCACCGAGACGCCGACGCCGTGCAGGCCGCCGGAGACCTTGTAGGAGTTCTGGTCGAATTTCCCGCCGGCGTGGAGCTGGGTCATGATGACCTCGGCCGCCGAGACGCCCTCGCCCTGATGAATGTCGACCGGGATGCCGCGGCCGTTGTCGCGCACCGTGCACGAGCCGTCGGGATTGAGCGTCACCTCCACGGCGTCGGCGAAGCCGCCCAACGCTTCGTCGATGGCGTTGTCGACGACCTCATAGACCATGTGATGCAGGCCGGTGCCGTCGTCGGTGTCGCCGATATACATGCCCGGCCGCTTGCGCACGGCATCGAGGCCCTTCAGCACCTTGATCGAGTCGGCGTCGTAGCCGCCCTGGGTCGGTTCGGAAGGGGTGTCCGGGGTCGAATCGGTCATCGGGCCAGTTTCAAAAAATTCCAGACTTTATATAGGGTTTAGCGCGCCGTTCGTCACGCAAAACCCTTGTCCGCGATCGCCCATCGCGGCGAACAGGGCGGCGTCCGTCCCGGTCATCCAGGCCTGCGCCCCGATGGCGCAGATCTCGTCGAAGAGGGCCGCCCGGCGCCGCTCGTCGAGATGGGCCGCGATCTCGTCGAGCAGCAGCAGGGGGGCGGCCCCCGCATCGGCCCGCGCCTGGGCCCGCGCGGCGGCGAGGACGAGGCCGATCAGCAGCGCCTTCTGCTCGCCGGTCGAGCATTCCGCCGCCGGGCGGCCGCGGCCGACATGGGTGACGGCGAGATCGGCGGTGTGCGGGCCGATGCCGGTGCGGCCGGCTTCTGCGTCGGCGCGGCGGCGGCGGGCGAGGGCTTCGCGGAAGCGCGCCTCGCCATCGTCGCCGGGGGCACGGGTCTCCTCGAAAGCCCCGGTGACGGCGATGAGACCCTGCGGAAAGGCCCCGGTCAGCGGCGCGAGATCGGCCTTCAGCCGCTCCACCGTGCGGGCGCGGGCGTTGGCGAGGGCGAGCCCGGCGGCGGCCATCTGGGCCTCGACGGCGTCGAGCCAGGAGGCCTCGCCGCCGTCGCGGAGCAGGCGCGACCGCTCGCGCATCGCCTTTTCGTAGGCGCTGGCGGCGCGGCCGTGGCCGGGCTCGAAGGACAGGGTCAGCCGGTCGAGGAAGCGCCGCCGCCCGCCGGGCGAGTCCAGGAACAGCCGGTCCATCTGGGGGGTCAGCCAGACGACGCGGCAGGTCTCGGAAAGGGCGGTCGAGGCCGGGGCGGCGACGCCGTTGATGTGGGCGGCGCGGCGTTCGGTCAGCCGGCCGTCAGGCGCGGGGGTGAGGCCGGTGCCGATCTCGAAGCTGCCCTCCGGCCCTTCGACCGTCGCGGCGACCGCCCAGGGGCCGGCCGGGTCGGCCGCACCGGGCAGGCGGCGGGCCGAATCGGCCAGCGCCGTACCCCTGAGGCCCCGTCCCGGCGAGAGCAGCGAGAGCGCTTCGAGGATGTTGGTCTTGCCGGCCCCGTTCTCGCCCACCAGCACGACCGGTCGGGCATCGGCCTCGAGCGTCAGCGCGGCATAGGAGCGAAAGGCCGTCAGCGCCAGGCGGCGCACGGCGTAGGCGGACGAGGGGGCGGGATCGGCGCTCACGCGCCCATCTTACACCCGCATCGGCATGATGACGTAGAGCGTCGCCGGGTCGGCCTTCTCGCCGGCGTCGGGCACGATGGTGGGCGAGCCTGCGTCGGCGAAGAGGAACTGCGCCTGGTCGCCGTTGAGCGCGGCGGTGATGTCCATCAAATAGCGCGCGTTGAAGCCGATATCGAAGCCGTCGCCGCTGAAGTCGGCGACCAGTTCCTCGCTGGCGCTGCCCTGTTCCGGGTTGACGACGTTGAGCGTCACCTTGCCGTCCTCGATGGTCATCTTGACGGCGCGGGTGCGGTCGGAGGCGACGGTCGAGACGCGATCGACCGCCTCCTGGAAGGCGGCGCGATCGACAAACAGAGGCTTGTCGTTGCCGGTCGGGATGACGCGCTGATAATCGGGGAAGGTGCCGTCGATCAGCTTGGAGGTGACGACCGCGTCGCCGAAGGCAAAACGGATCTTGGTGTCGGAGACCGCGATCTCGACCTCGCCGTCGGCGTCGTCGATGAGCTTGCGGACCTCGGCGACGGTCTTGCGCGGCACGATGACGCCGGGCATTGCCTCGGAACCGGCAGGCGCGGGCAGATCGAAGCGGGCGAGGCGGTGGCCGTCGGTCGCCACGGCGCGCAGCGTCACGGCGTCCTTGCCCTTGGCGGCATGCAGATAGATGCCGTTGAGATAATAGCGTGTCTCCTCGTTGGAGATGGCGAAGCGCGTCTTGTCGATGAGGCGCTTGAGGTCCGAGGCCGGCACGGCGAAGGCGTGCGGCAGGCTGCCCGCCGTCATCGCCGGGAAATCCTCGCGCGGCAGAGCGCCGAGCTGGAAACGAGAGCGGCCCGCCGAGAGCGTGATGCGGCCCGATTCGCCCATCAGCTCGATCTGCACCTGCGCCCCGTCGGGCAGCTTGCGCACGATGTCGTAGAGCATGTGGGCCGAAGCGGTCGTCGCGCCCGGCCGGGCGACGTCGGCGGCGAGGCTCTCCACGATCTCGATGTCGAGATCGGTCGCGGTCAGCGACAAGGAGCCCTTGGTCGCGTCCAGGAGGACGTTGGAGAGGATCGGGATCGTGTTGCGGCGTTCGACCACGCTCTGCACGTGGTTCAGCGATTTCAAAAGCGCGCTGCGTTCGAGCGTGATCTTCATGGGAAACGCCAGGTCCAATGCGAGTCGAGACCGGGGCAGCCCCCGGCCCCGCATGGTGAACACTATAGCAAGCCGGGCGGGCTTGGGAATCCGCCCGTTTCGCCTATTCCTCCAGCATGCGCTGCAGGCGGATCAGTTCGTCGTCGAGGGCCGAGTCGGTCGAGCGCAGCTCCTCGATCCGCTTCACCGCGTGGATGACCGTGGTGTGGTCGCGCCCGCCGAAGCGGCGGCCGATATCGGGCAGCGAGCGGGTGGTCAGCCGCTTGGCGAAATACATCGCGATCTGGCGCGGCCGGGCGACCTGGCGGGCGCGGCGCGGCGAGAGCATGTCGGCGGGACGCAGATTATAGAAATCGGCCACCCGCTTCATGATCTCGTCGACCGTGATCTTGCGGTCGTGGGTCCTGAGGATGTCGGCGAGGAACTCGCGGGTGCGTTCCACCGTCACGGGCTCGTCGGTCGCCTCGGCCATCAGCGCCAGCTTGTTGAAGGCGCCTTCCAGGTCGCGGACGTTGGAGACGATCTTCTGGGCGAGATAGCGCAGCACGTCGTCGCCGACGCCGTGGCGGATGCGCTCGCCATGGGCCTGGTCGCGGCGGGGCTGGGGGGTCGGGAAGCGCAATTCGAAAACGGGCGGGGGGGGGGCGGCCTCCAGCCCGCCGGCGAGGCGCGACTTGATGCGCTCGGAGATGCCGTCGAGGGCGCGGGGGCTGCGGTCGGCGGTCAGCACGAGCTGCTTGCCCGCGCCGATCAGGTCGTTCAGCGCGTGGAAGAATTCCTCCTGCGTGAATTCCTTGCCGGCGAGGAACTGGATGTCGTCGATCAGCAGCACGTCGGCGGCGCGCAGCATGTCCTTGAACTCGATGGTCGACTTCTCGCGCAGCGCGCGCAGGAAGCCGTTCATGAAGCGCTCGGACGACAGATAGACCACTTTGAGGTCGGGGCGGCGGCGGCGCACCTCGTGGCCGAGGGCATGCATCAGGTGAGTCTTGCCGAGGCCCGATCCGCCATAGAGGAAGAGCGGGTTGTAGCGCGCCTCGGGGATCTGCTCGGCGACGCCGAGCGCCGCGTCATGGGCGAAGCGATTGGGCCGGCCGGCGATGAACTGGGCGAAGGTGTAGCGCGGGTTCAGCGGCTGGCCGATGGCCAGTTCGATCGCGGAATCGGCCGGCTGAAGCGGCTGCGGCGCGTCGGCGGCGGCCGGCGCCGCGCCGTTGCCAGCGGACGCGCCAGCCGCGACGGCGCCGGTCGCCGTGACGAAGGAGACGCGGGTTGAGCGGCCCGACTCGTCCTCGGCCAGGCGGACGATCTGCGGCCCGAAATGGTCGCGCACATACTGGCGCAGGAACGCCGTCGGCGCGCCCAGCACCAGTTCGTCGCCGTGATCGTTCAGCGCCGCAAGCGGCCGGATGAAGAAGTCGAACGCATTGGGCGCGATTTCCGCGCGCAGGCGCTCCCTGACGGCCGTCCACAACCCCGAAGCGCCGGCTTTCTCCAGCATGTCCAATCGACTTTCTTGTCCTTGGGCGTCCCACCGGGCCGCCCTGTCCCCGCACCAAAAAAGCCGGTCGCGCCGCATGCCCTGCCGCGCGCCGGCCCTGTTCACTCAGCCCTGTCGCCAGGGCAGTCCTTCGGCCTTCCAGCCGCTCCGCGTCCCGCGATGCCCCGCCGCATCGTGGTCGCCCTCAAAGCCGTCCGCGACATTGTAAGCCGCCGCATAGCCCGCCCCGGTCAGGGCGATCGCTGCAGCGCGCGAACGGGCACCGGACCGGCAGAGCAGGAAAACCGGCGCGTCCCGGGTACCGCCGCTTCCGGTCACCAGGGCGTCGGCCTCGGCCGCGAAGCGCGTGTTGAGGGCCATGTCGGGAAAGGCCTGCCACTCGACCAGCAGCGGCTTGCCGCCGATCGCGCCAAGATCGGGCAGACCCACATAGGTCCACTCCGCCCTTGTGCGCACATCGACAAGTCGAGCCCTGGGATTTTCGGACAGAACCCGCCAGGCCTCGCGCGGCGCGACGTCGCCCGCATAGTCCGAGACAGAAGACCGCACGACTTCGCTCATCCCGACCAGCCCAGTCCCCTCGTCCTGCAGGACATGCCCCCGCACATCCGGCGATCCCGCGCCCGTCGCGTTCCGCATCAATTCAATCCACACTCAATGGCAGGCGCAACAATGCTCTGCGACGCCGTTCGCAACTTAAACTGGATTGATTTGATATTGCCGCCGGGGCGGCCTCACGCGATGTGGATAAGACTAATGGCGACAATTTGGCGACGCAAGTGAAATGAATCGCTTGTGGATGAGAATCTTTGGCGGCCGATTCACAGGCTTGTCACGAACCGATAAAGTCCAGGAAATCCGCCTGTCACGCGAGCTTTGCCGGCTCCGGAACGCGGCTCCGGCAACACCGGAACGACAAAAGCCGTGACACAAATGCGTCACGGCTCAAACCGCACGGATTCCGCGCTGCACAAGTAAAATGCAAGTAAAGATGCGCGGACGGAACCGTCCGCGCCGGATCAGGCCGAGGCGGCCAGCTTGTTGACGCGCTTGGCCAGACGCGAAACCTTACGCGCCGCCGTGTTGGCGTGCATGACGCCTTTCGTCGCGCCCCGAACGATTTCCGGCTCGGCCGCCTTCATCGCCTTCACGGCCGCGTCCTTGTCGCCCTTGGCCAGCGCGTCTTCCACGGCGCGCACATGGGTGCGCACGCGGCTCTTGCGCGCCTGGTTGCGGGCTTGGGCCTTCACGGCCTTGCGGGCGGCTTTCGCGGCCGATTTGATATTCGCCATCGTCTCGTCTGCTTCTCGGTGGGGCGCGCGTTATAGTCGCGCCCTCCGGCGGCGTCAACGCAAGCGGCGCGCGAATCTTGGGCCTATTCGTTCCTGAATTCGGCTTTGCGCTTCTCGACGAAGGCGGCCATGCCTTCCTTCTGGTCGGCGGTCGCGAACATGGCGTGGAAAAGCCGGCGCTCGAAGCGCACCCCTTCGGCCAGCGTCGTCTCGTAGGCGCGGTTGACGCTTTCCTTGGTCATCATGGCGATGGGCAGCGACTGGGCGGCGATCTTCCCGGCCGCCTTCAGCGCCTCGTCCAGCAGGGCCTCGACCGGCACGACGCGGCTGACGAGGCCCGAGCGCTCGGCCTCGGCGGCGTCCATGGTGCGCCCCGTCAGGCACATGTCCATGGCCTTGGACTTGCCGACGAAGCGGGTCAGGCGCTGCGAGCCGCCGATGCCGGGCATGACGCCCAGATTGATCTCGGGCTGGCCGAATTTCGCGTTGTCGGCGGCGATGATGAAGTCGCAGAGCATGGCGAGTTCGCAGCCGCCGCCCAGTGCGTGGCCGGCGACGGCCGCGATCAGCGGCTTGCGGAACGAGGTGACCGCGGTCTGGAAGGCGCCGAAGAGGTCGCCCTTGAAGACGTCCATATAGGACTGCGGCGCCATTTCCTTGATGTCGGCCCCGGCGGCGAAGGCGCGGGACGAACCGGTGAGGACGACGCAGCCGACGCCCTCGTCGGCCTCGAAGGCGGCGAGCGCCGCCGCGACCTCGCGGGTGAGCTGGGCGTTCAGCGCATTCAGCGCCTGGGGCCGGTTCAGCGTGAGGAGGCCGACCCGCCCCTTCGTTTCGACCAGGATCGTTTCAAAGCCGCTCATGCCTGCATTTCCCTGCCTTGCGCCGCCCTTCCTTAGCGCTGGCAGCGGGCGCAGTAAAACGTCGAGCGGCCGGCCTGGACGATGCGGCGGACCGTGCCGGGACAGCCGGGCGTCGGGCACGGCGTTCCCGCCCGGTCGTAGACGCGGAAAGCGTGCTGGAAATAGCCGAGTTCGCCGTTGACCTGAGCGTGATCGCGCAGGGTCGAGCCGCCGGCCGCGATGGCGGCGGCGAGGACCGCCGTCACCGCATCGGCAAGCCGGGCGATGCGCGGCGGCGACAGCGAACCGGCCGCCCGTCCGGGATGGATGCCCGCGCGGTGCAGCGCCTCGCTGACATAGATATTGCCGAGCCCGGCGACGACCCGCTGGTCGAGCAGGGCGGCCTTGATCGGCGCCGCCTTGTTCCTCAGCCGGGCGCCGAGGGCGGCGGCGGCGAGCGGCGGGTCGAGCGGCTCCGGCCCCAGCCCGGCGAACAGGCGGTGGGCGTCGAGGCCGGCCGTCGGCTCCAGCAGCATCAGCCCGAAGCGGCGATGGTCGTTATAGACGAGGCGCGCGCCCTCGGCGGTCTCCAGCAGGACATGGTCGTGCTTGCCCGCGCCGGCCGCCGCTTCGGGGGCGGCGTGGTGGAACTCGCCCAGCATCGCCCCCTCGTTCGAGCCCGCGGGATAGACCGTGAAGCGCCCCGACATGCCCAGATGGACGATCAGCGTCTCGCCGCCGTCGAGATCGGCGAGGATGTATTTCGCCCGCCGCCGCAGGCGCTCCACACGCCGCCCGGTCAGCCGCTCGGCGAGGCGGGGCGGAAAGGGCAGGCGCAGATCGGCGCGGCGGACGACCGCCGCGGCGATGCGGCGGCCTTCCAGGACGGGCTGCAATCCGCGCCGGACGGTTTCGACTTCCGGTAACTCAGGCATGAAGCAAAGCTACCGTCCCGCCGCGCGCATCGCTATGGTCCGGCCCGCATGAGCGATCCGACGCAGAATCCGGGCGAAACCGCCTCTTTCGGCTTTCAGGACATCCCCGCCGCCGAGAAAGCGGCGCGGGTGAAGGGCGTGTTCGACAGCGTGGCGTCGAAATACGACCTGATGAACGACCTGATGTCGGCGGGCGTCCACCGGCTGTGGAAGGACGCGATGGTCGACTGGCTCGATCTCGCCCCCGGCGCCCGCGTGCTGGATGTCGGCGGCGGCACCGGCGACATCGCCCTGCGCATCGCCCGGCGCTGGGGCGCCAGGGGTGGGCGCGTGACCATCCTCGACATCAATCACGAGATGCTGAAGGCGGGCCGCGCCCGCGACGCCTTCGCCAAGGCCGACCCGGCGACCCGCTTCGACTGGGTGTGCGGCGACGCCGAGGCGCTGCCGCTGCCCGACCGCGCGGTCGACGCCTATACGATCGCCTTCTGCATCCGCAATGTCACCCATGTCGAGCGGGCGCTGTCCGAGGCGCGGCGGGTCCTGAAGCCGGGCGGGCGCTTCCTCTGCCTGGAATTCAGCCGCGTCGAGGTGCCGCTGCTCGACAGCTTCTACGATTTCTGGTCGTTCCAGGCGCTGCCCGAGATCGGCGCGCGGGTGGCGGGCGACCGCGACTCCTATCGCTATCTCGCCGAATCCATCCGCCGCTTTCCGCCCCAGGCCGCCTTCGCGGCGATGATCGAGCGGGCGGGCTTCACGCTGGTGAAGCACCGCAATCTGTCGGGCGGCATCGCGGCGCTGCACTCGGGCTGGGTCGTCTAGCGCGATGGGTGGGATCGCCGCCTTCTTCCGCCTGGTGGGCGCGGCCCGCGTGTTCGCGCGGCACGACGCGCTGGTGCCGGAGGAATTCCGCGAGCAGATTCCCTTCGCCGCCCGTCTCGGCGCCCGCGTGCTGCGGCTGACCACGTTCGGCGGCACGAGCGGCGGGCCGCCCGGGCGGCCCCTCCCGGCCGCGCCCCGCCGCCCCCGGCCCCCCACTCGTCACCTACGGCCAGTCCCCCCCGCCCCACCCCCCCTTCG
>OEIV010001366.1_pt1 | contig 11279 bp, 3 predicted proteins | sample 1539231 | NCBI WGS metagenome assembly OEIV01 (sample SAMN03794762, study PRJEB22550) | activated sludge metagenome | feature: wastewater treatment plant; material: activated sludge; isolation source: Wastewater treatment plant of a petroleum refinery complex | place: Argentina: Buenos Aires ... | reverse complement strand
GCAGTAGCGTCACATAAACCATTGCAACTTACATTGGTGATATTGGATACATTCAAGGTAGGTCCATTAGGAGAAGAAAAACTAATATTGGTTGTGCCTGTACAACCGTTTGCATCAGTTCCTGTTATAACATAATTGGTGCCAGCACATAAACCCGTAAAAGTACCTGCAGGGTTTTGGATGATACCAGCGTTGGGTATAATGCTAAATGTGATAAGACCTGTTCCGCCAGATCCACTCACCGTCACAATGCCATCACAACCAGGTGTACATGATGGGTTAGTACTATTCGTTATTGAAGTAACTACAATTGGAGGTTGATTCACTGTTAAGGTTGTAGTAGCTGTACATAAATTGGCATCTGTTATAGTTACAGTATATGTGCCTGCGCAAAGAGCTGATGCAGCACCAGTGCCGTTAATTACTCCTGGAGCGGTAATAGCATAAGCATAAGCTGGTGTACCCCCACTGCCGATAATTTGTGCTGTAGCATTACATAGGCCAAAACATGTTACATTGGTAACGTTAGAAACGGTGGCACTCAATAAAGGAGGTTGATTTACGGTGAAAGAAGTAGTAGCCGTGCAAAGATGTGAATCTGTAACGGTAACGGTATAAGTACCTGCACACAATCCAGAAATAGAACCGGTTCCATTGATAGAACCTGGTGCTGTAATAGAATAAACATAAAAAGGGGTTCCACCGCTACCAATTGCTTGAGCTGTTCCATTACAATTTCCGTTGCATAATAATGTAGAGACATTAACAATATTTAAATTTAATACTGGTGGTTGGGTAACTGTAAACGACGTTGTTGCTGTACAAAGATGTGAATCTGTTACTGTGACAGTATAATTACCAGCACACAATCCAGAAATAGCACCTGTTCCGTTGATGACTCCTGGTGCTGTGATTGAATAAATGTATCCAGGGGTACCACCTATTGCTGTTGCTTGTGCAGTGCCATTACATAAAGCATTACAAGAAACATTCGTAATATTCGATATATTAAGATTTAATACTGGTGGCTGTGTAATTGTAACATTGGTAGTACCTGTACAACCATTGGCATCGGTCACAGTTACTTGGAACAAATTAGCACACAAAGAAGAGAAATAACCAGAAGGGGCTTGAAGTGCTGCGGGTATTATAGAATAAACATAAGGTGCTAAACCACCCACCCCTATAACTGAGAAACTCCCATTACAAACACCAAAACAAGAAATGTTTGTTTGATTCGTAAGTGTCAAAGATGGTGCATTGGGTGTAGTTAATTGAACGGATGTTGTACCTGTACAACCATTTGCATCAGTCGCAGTAATAGTATAATTAACACCAGCACATAAATTACTTGCTACCCCTGCCCCACTGATTAATGCGCCTCCACTTATTGCATATGTATAAGGAAGTAAGCCACCATTGACGTTTGTTGTTGCAGTACCGTTACAGCCAGGCACACAATTTGGCAATGTAGTATTAGCAATTGTCACTACAATGGGTATTGGTGCAGTGTAATTATAAGTTGCTGTTCCAGTACAACCATTTGACGCTGTAACAGTAACTGTATAAATCCCTGTTGCTGCTGGTAATATTTTTTGTGTAGTATCTCCTGTAGACCATAAGTAGGTGTAAGTAAATGGGGGTTGTAAAACGGTACCTGCAGTATAATGCAATATATTTTTTCTTAAATTTACTGCATGTAAATTGGTTAAAGGGAATACATTATTATGCCAATTAGAGGTAGTCATACCACCAAATAAAACTAAACCTGATCCCCAAGTCTTTTCTGACAAAACAGAAAAATTACTATTTGCAGCACTTTGTATTAGTGTGTTTCCCGCATTTACAACATTGGCATGTGCAAAATAGTTAGCAGTATATACCCCATTAGCATCTAAAGGTGTATAAGGACCTATATTAATGGGGTGAATTACATTTGCGATGGTTACACCAGGAACTGCATTTGCTATAGCAGGTATTAAATTTTGGTAATTTAAAGTAGTCCCTCCAAATCCCCAATTTTGAGCACCTCCTACATTAGGTGCAGCATTCAGAAATAGTCGTCCCCCAGCAAAAACCCAATTTTGAATTAATGTCAAATTAGCGGTTACGAAATTATTCAAAGCGGTTGCATTTCCATCACTTCCCTCTAAAAAAACAAATTGTGTACCAGGTAAAAAAATTGATGCTGCATTTGCAGAAAAATTTGCCGGAATCCAATTTCCTGGGCCAAAAACTGCATTCATTTCATCCACATTACTAGGTGAGCCCCAAGGTGGACTATTGGTAATATAATATTTAAGACCTTGTTGTACGCCTAAATTTGCATTGCTTACAACTGCAGTTAATGTATCAACACAATTTCCAGTGGTCAACGCAATACTAACTAGTGGGGATGGATTAATGGTTATATTATTACCATTATTATTTCCGATTACAATGGGTGAATTACTTCTAATACGTATTCTATACCCTGTACCATAAGGAGTATTACAAGGAATTACACAAGGGATATTCCCATTGAGAGCATTACTTACTAAAGTGCCAATTACAACAGGAGCAGCAAAATTGCCTGCAGCATTTGATAATTCCACAAAAAATGCATTGCCGATATTATAGGTTCCAGTAGCAGTATATCCAACTGATACTGGTGAACATGAACAATAGGTTAGCGGTATGGGTAATACAGATATGGTTTGTCCGTAAGAAAAGTTTGTTTTAGTAAGACCTATAAAAGTCAATAACAATATTAATAAAGCATATTTCATGCTTAAGTAAACATTTTTCATAGTACACTATAGATTAAGTGTATAAAGATAATAATAAATGTTAATTTTTTTTAATGAATCTAAAAAATAATATTCACACAAAACCAACACCAAGTTTTGATGATAAATAAAGGTCAATACTTGAAATAATATCTTCCCATATCATACAGTTATAATCTATTGTCATTAAATGAACATTTAAATCATAGCCTAATAGAAATGAACAAAAAAAGGAATCTATATGACTTTTTTGGTATTATTTTTTTGCAACTACACTATAATAATTCCAAAGCTGTTGCTTCAACGCTTTATATTGTACTATACCAGCTTTTGTATGTGTTTTGCCAAAATGGGTTGCATTTTTATGAAACAATCCATATAATTTAGTAGGAATTGTTCCTAAAATTGAATAGAAATATATCAACCAAGATGATTTTCTAATTTGATCAGATCTTTGTGTTGTATTCACTTCTGCGAAACCTATGTCTTTTGCTTTTTGTACAAAAGTGGCAATAGTATCGATATCTTTAATGGCCCATCCAAACAACCAAATAGATAAAAAATGTTGTTGTTTTTCTGATAGGTTTTCGGCTTTAAAATAGTCCATAACGACTAAGGTTCCACCTGGCTTTAAAATCCTGAATGACTCAGCTAAAAAATCTTTTTTTTCTGTTGCATGGCAACTGCTTTCTAAAGCAAATACAGTATCAAAGGTTTCATCTGGAAAAGTGGTTTTACAATAATTCATCACAAAATAAGTACACTTATCTCCAACTTGCCGAATCAATGCATTTTTTTCAGCATCTAATTGTTGTTGTTTGTTTAAGGTAATGCCCACTGCTTTGCAATTTGTTTTTGCTGAAATGTATGTGCTTGTACCTCCAATACCACAACCGGCATCTAATATGTACTGTGTACTATCAATACCCGCTAATTCAATTATTTTATCATTAATATTTTTAAAAGCCTCGGTTAAATTTTTTGTATCCTTTTCCCATAATCCATAGTTAATTGATTTGGCCTCTTTTAGTTTCCAGAAGCGATCGTAATGAACCCTTGTATGCTGGTAATAATCGGATATGTCTTTTTCTGAAAACATGATTAAACAATCGTTTTTAAAAGGTGGATCGTTTCTGTCGGATTGGGTGAATTAAAGACGGTATTTCCAGCTACTAACACATCTGCGCCAGCATGAATAATTTCAGCTGCATTGTCGAGTGTTACGCCCCCATCTATTTCAATCAAGGTTTGGGTTTGACGAGTTAAAATAGCTTCTTTTAATTGTTTTATTTTTTCAATGGTATATTGAATAAATTTTTGGCCACCAAAACCTGGGTTAACACTCATCATACAAACCACATCAATATCGTGCAATACATCAAAAAGATGTTGCACTGGGGTATGTGGATTTATTGCAACACCTGCTTTCATTCCCAATGATTTTATTTGTTGCAAATTTCTATGTAAGTGAGGACATGCTTCTATATGAACACTCAAAATATCGGCACCAGCATTACGAAAATCTTCTGCAAATTTACCTGGCTCTTCAATCATTAAATGAACATCCAATATTTTGTTTGCTTCTTTTTTAATGGCAGCGATTACAGGTAATCCGAAACTGATATTTGGTACAAATCGTCCGTCCATTACATCTAAATGAAACCAATCAGCATCTGATTCGTTAATCATTTTAATATCGTGCGAAAGGTTTAAAAAATTTGCAGAAAGTACGCTAGGTGCTATTAAAGCCATGATATTATTTTTTTATTTTTTTTGATACTCTTTGTTGTGCTTCTTTGTAAGGTAGGTAATCAATATTGAATGAAATAGCTTGGTTATAATCTTCCAATGCTTCCTGGTGCTTTTCCAGAATTTCTTTACAAATACCCCTATTGTAATATGCATCAGCGTAATCTGGTTTGTTTTGAATAGCTATATCAAATTGTCTGATTGCTTTTTCTGTTGAATCCTCTTGCATAAGCATCCATCCAGTATTGTAATATGATTTAGCATAACTTCTGTCACGCAATATCATTCGTTTAAATACTTTTTTGGCTTCTGTAAAATTTTGTTGCTTTTGCCAAAACATCGCTTGACCGTAAAGAGGTTCTAAATTATTGGTATCTACTTTATAGGCATTTTCAAAATATTTTAGTGCTATAGCATCCTTTTTGTCATCATATATTAAGGCCAATTGCAAGTGTGCATCTACAAACTTCGGATCTGTTTGTACGGCAGTTTGAAAACTGGAAATTGCTTTATTAGTATCCTTCATACTTTTGTAACACATTCCTTTCAAAAAATAAGCTTCAGCATTGTAAACATTTCCTTTCAGTACGGTATTGATTTCTACAAAGGCTTTGGGAAACTCTTCTATATACAAAAACAATTTAGCCATTTTAAGATGTGCTTTTTCGTCATCAGGGTTTAAGGAAAGGGCTTTTTCAAACCACTTAACACTTCCTGTTATGTCTTTATGTTCAAACAAAATGTCACCAACTGCACTATAATATTTAGCAACAGTAGAATCTAATTGCGTACAAGTTTGAAAGTCATTCAATGCCAAAGAATCTTGTTTGAGCGATTTGTAGGCAATACCTCTTTTATAATATAAAGCAGCATTTTTGGGTTGACCAGCAATTTCGGCATTCAGATTTTTAATAACATTCGATTCATCGTTATTGGTTAATGAGGCATTGTTTTTTTTATCAGAAAAAATATTGCACGCATTCATTAACAAGCACAAACTACATAAAGTTGATAGAAATAATTTCATTAGAAAAATAGATTCGCAAAATTACAATAATTTCATTGTAAAATGAGGATTCTATCTGATTAAAATCACATCACCCTGCAACATAAGAATATCATCATTGAGAGGGCATTTATATCTTACTAGAAAGAAATAAGTACCTATTTCAGCATCAGATCCTTGTAATTTACCATCCCATCCATCATCAATATTTTTAGTTTTAAATACCTGGGTACCAAATCTATTATAAACTTCAAATGATTGTAAGGTGATATCGCCATGTTTTAAAATTCTAAAAATATCATTGGTATTGTCATTGTTAGGCGAAAACGCATTCGGCAAAATCACATTGCAACAAGGTTCATAGATAATTTCAAACTCGGTAGAATCTACACAACCCAAATTGTCTTTTACATAACCCCAATGCTTTCCATATTTTAAGTTGTATGCATCCTTGGTATTGGTACCTATACCAGTCCAGCCGTAAACATAGGGTGCTACACCTCCTACAATGGTTGCGGTTGCTTTACCATCATCTCCTTTTCCATTACAAGATGCTGGTGTTGTGGCCACTTGTATTTCTATAGGATTCGCTGGATTAATATAGACGGTAGTGTCATTGTAACAACCGAGGGTATCAAGTACTTGTATAAAAAAGGCACCGTTGGTAATATTATCTGCTTCATTCGTAGCTCCATAAGGTATAGTATTGAAAATATATCTATAAGGAGGATAGCAATCGATGGCGTGCCATGCTAAATAGCCAGTTTTGTCACCAGCACAAAGAATACCCCTTAAACTATCTAACAGGATTGTCGGTTTTTTATAAGAAGGCAAAATATCATACTTTCCTGAAGAAATACATCCTATAGAATCTCTTACTTCAATAATATATTCGCCAGGACTTAAATTATTGTAAAAGGTGTCTGTATTTTGTAATACACCATTTAAATAATAGGTAATCGGTGGGGTGCCAAATATGGATGACACCGTCAAAGCACCATCGTTGACATCTAAACAACTGATTTCTTTTTTGCTAATAAATTGTATCAATACAGATGTTGCTGGTTCAAGGATATCAAATAAAGTATCATCGATACATCCTTTAGAATCTTTAATCGTCATGGTATAATTACCTGCAATCAGATTATTGAAAGTAGGATTATTTTGAAAATTAACTCCGTCGATAGAATATGTATAAGGCGGTGTACCACCACTGGCACCACCGGTAACATTGCCAGAACTATCACCTTTACACTTATTCGATGTCGTAAGGGACACTGTGGCTGTGGCAGGTTGCAAAGGTTCAGAAATGTTCAAAACAGTATCGTCTTGGCAACCAATATTGTCGGTTACTGAAATGGTATAGCTACCAATTGCCAAGTTGGGAAAATAGCCTGAGTTGCCATTTGGAACAGCGTTGATTGAATAACTATAGGGATTAAAACCTCCCACTGCATTTAAACTAATAGAGCCGTCATTACCAAATTTACAACTCACATTTAAGATCACAACATTCACAAAATTCATATAATTTGCTGCTTGCAGATTGACGACCGTATCTAAAATACAACCATTAATATCCATAATATGAATGGTATAAATGCCAGGTAACAAATTGGAAAAAACTGGATTTGTATTGTACAATGAAGCATTAATTGCATATTGGTAAGGTGCTTGTCCGCCTCCAGCTGTAATGCTTATTGATCCTGATGTAGCATTGCTACAATAAGGTTGTACAATAGTGATGCCGGTTGCAACGATAGCGGGTGGACCTGTAACCGTTATAATTGTATCTTTTGTACAATTTGCACTGTCTTTTACATGAATGGTATAAGTACCAATACCAATATTAGTAATCACATTGTTCAAGCTATAGGGATTTGCATTCACCGCATAATATTTTGTTCCAAAGCCACCTGATGCATTAATGGTAATGCTTCCATCTAAGGTATTAAAACATAAAGGAGAAGTAACTGCTATATTGTTGATTACTATTGGTGGTGCGCTGATAATGGTAATATTGGTATCAACATAACAACCCAATTGATCTTCGATATGAAGTACATAAGGGCCAGCTATTAAATTTGAAAACAAACCAGTTACTTGCGGTGTGCCTCCATTTAATGAAAAGCTCAAAGGCGGGTAAGGAGAAGTAGCTGCGGCAGAAATAAAACCATTTGTTGCATTGGGACATAATACAGGTGTGAAATTTAAACTTGTAATATTTATCACAGTAGCATTGGTTAAATTGATAATAGTGTCTTTGGTACAACCATTATTATCTTTAACAGTAAGTGTATAAGTGCCTATTAATAAATTTCCAAACGCGCCATTTGCTACAAAAGCGCCTCCATTGATTGCAAAAGTGAAAGGAGGTACCCCACCTGCTCCACCTATACTGATAATACCTGTATTGCCGATACAACCTGGTGATACTACTGTTACATTTGCAAAATTTACAGGTAAGGGTTGAGTAATGATGATTACAGTATCTTTGAAACAACCTTTTGAATCCATCACAGAAATTGTATGATTTCCTGGTGCTAAGTTGATAAAGTTATTGCCAGCACCATAAGGTCCACCATCAATTTTGTATTGATAAGCAGGTACACCCCCATTGCCAGTTGGCGTTGCAGTTCCTGTGTTAGTACCAAAACAAATGGTAGGCGTTAAAACGATTGAAGCAAATCCAATTTGAACAGGTTGTGCCAGATACACCACAGTATCAATGGAGCAACCACTATTGTCTTGTGCATGCAAAGTATAGAATCCAGAAACTAAACCAGTAAAATTATTTACAGCCCCGTTTGGTCCACCGTTGATATTATACAAATAAGGTGCTACCCCACCAATAACCGTTAAACCAATACTACCATTGGCATCGCCAAAACAATTGGGTTGTACACCAAAAATGGTATTCACATAAAAATTGCCATTATTATTTAGAGTGATAATCGTATCTTTAATACAGTTATTGGCATCTTTAATATGAATGGTGTAAGTGCCTGCAGCTAAATTGGTAAAGTTGCCCAATGCACCATAGGCTCCAGCATTTAATGCATATTGATAAGGACTCACGCCTCCTCCAGCTGTAATATTGATACTACCTGTTGGATTGCCATTGCAAGAAGCATTGAGTAATATTAAGTTGGTGACAATTATTTGAGGTGGTTCCAACAAGTAAAAGATAGTATCTTTTATACAGCCATTTGCATCTTTTAAATGTACCACATAATTGCCCGCTGCAAGGTTAATCCAATTGTGCGTAGCTCCATAAGCTCCACCCCCTAAAGCATAGGTATAACCGGGTGTACCTCCAGAGCCCAATACATTGATACTCCCCAAACCGCCATAACATGGAGGGTTTACCACACTTACATTGGTAAAATATAATGGTGGTGGAGATGTAATAGTAACAAGAGTATCTTTATGACAACCATTGGCATCGTATACACTAACAGTATAAGTCCCTGGAATAATACCAGTAAATATGCCAGTTGGACTAGCTACTGCATAATTAAATAAATAATTGATGGGTCCTGCAGTGACCGTACCAGTGATGGTTATAGTACCATTCCCAGGATTATAACAAGTTGAGTTTGTCCAACTCAAAGTATTAATGGCAACGATTGCTGAACTTGTTACGGTTACAACATTTGAAACTGTACAATTACTTGCATCCACTGCGATTAATGTGTAAGTGCCAGCTGCTAAACCAGTATAGGCACCAGACGCTTGAAAAGGTCCGCCATTTAAACTATATTGATATGGTGCATTGCCATTGCCTGCAATCGCTGTGATAGTGCCTAAAGGAGCGCCCCCACAACCCACATTGGTAATATTAAATAAATTAAAATTGATGGTATTGGTAGTGGTTAAAGTCACTACGGTAGATGAAGTACAATTGTTTGCATCACTTACTACAATGGTATAAGTACCCGCTGTTAAAGCATTAAAGGTATTTGCTGGACCAAAAGGACCTCCATTGATTGAAAATGTGTAAGCAGGTGTACCACCCGCAGCAGATACATTTATACTACCTGCAGTGGGAAAACTACAAGTTGGAAAATTGACAGTAGCATTTGTAATTGCAGGTTGTTGGGTAATATTTAAAGCGATGATTGTATCATGTATACAATTATTATTATCTTGAACATGAAGGGTATAAGACCCTGCAGCTAAGCCACCAAATACATTGGTGGGAGAATAAGCACCTGCATTGATTGCAAATGTATAAGGTGGAGCGCCGCCAATACCATTAACGGTGATACTGCCTTGCGTAATACAAGTTGGAAATATGACTGTATTGTTTGTAAAAAATAAATTACCGGGCGAATTAAGTGTTGTTGCTGAAGTAGCAGTACAACCATTAGCATCTTTGATAGTTACAGTATAACTCCCTGATACTAAGGGTGTAAATAAATTTCCAGGCTGGAAATTGACCCCATTAATTGAATAAGTGTATGGGGCTACCCCACCACCTCCATTCACAGTAATACTACCCGAGTTGCCCACGCAAGCTGGTTGTACTATGTTTAATGAATTGATTACAACACCACTGATGGGCACTACGCTGAGTACGGTATCTTTGATACAATTGTTGCCATCTTTGATATGAACTGTATAAGTGCCTGCTGCCAATCCATTAAAAAGACCAGCAACTTGGTAAGCGCCCAGATTTAAAGCGTAATTTAAAGGTGGTGTACCACCAAATGCAGAAATACTAATGACTCCATTGCTTGCACCACAAGTTGGGTTGGTAATGGCTAATGTGTTGACCAATATTTGTCCGGGAGAAGATAAAAAGATTACAGAACTGGAAGTGCAACCATTGGCATCTTTTACATTCACCACATAATTTCCAGGTCCAAGACCTGTTAGGATATTACTGGCCTGAAATGGGAGCATGTTTACTGAATAATTTAATGGCGCAGCACCACCACTTGCATTCACCGTTGCTGTGCCATTGGTTAATCCATAACAAGTTGGGTTTGTTACAGAAATGGAATTAATGATTACTGGCAACGACGGTGTTAGGGTAACAACGGTGTCATCTATACAATTATTTACATCTTTAATAGAAATCGTATATGTACCAGCACTTAAACCTGTAAACACATTGTTAGCACCCCAAACGCCAGCATTTAATTTGTATTGAAATGGAGGTGTGCCACCTACACTGGATGCTGTAATAGAACCACTGGGTTGTCCTGCACATCCAAAGATGGTAGCCACATTTACTTGTAAAGCTGGCAGTACCGTAAAAGCTAAAGAGGTGCCAACTGGGGTGATGTTATTACAATTATCTGTAAAAGTATTTGCATCTGTACCATTTTTGATTGATAAGGTATAATTGCCTGCTGGTAAAGGATTTGAAAAGTTAATCACAAATTTATTGGCAAATCCACCACCTGCAGCACATGCCGCCGCACTTGCCGAAGTAATGGTTGCATTGGCTGGTGTGATACTAAAATCACTGCCGTTTGCCACAAAAGTATTGCATTTAATATTTTCTGAAAGTAATGCAGTAAGGGTATTGGGGGCATTGCAACCTACAGGGAGTGTAATGGTTTTGATAGTTGCAAATGAATTGTCAGCAATTTGGCAAGTAGACAATGAAAAGTTTAAGTTATAACCAGCTGCATTTCCTGAGGCATTATTGACAAGTATAACAAACGTTTGACCTGGCAAAGCATTGATAGCGCTGCTAAATGACCCGCCACCAGCTCCAATTGATGGAAATGGTATGGCCGTTG
>OEIV010001365.1_pt1 | contig 11283 bp, 10 predicted proteins | sample 1539231 | NCBI WGS metagenome assembly OEIV01 (sample SAMN03794762, study PRJEB22550) | activated sludge metagenome | feature: wastewater treatment plant; material: activated sludge; isolation source: Wastewater treatment plant of a petroleum refinery complex | place: Argentina: Buenos Aires ... | reverse complement strand
GGCGGCGGTGCGGCGCGTCACCGTGGTGCTGGCGCTGCTGGGCAGCCCCGGCTGCGCGCCCGACGGCTGTCCGGCCGAACTGGAAGCCGCCGCCCTGTCGCTGACCGCCGGCGAGTCGGCCCCGTGACCGGCGCGGGAGGCTCGCCCGCCTTCTGCCAGCTTTGCGGCCGCTCGCTCGACGAACGGTCGCGCCGCTTCCATCACCCCGCCTGGTCGTCCGAGTTGAGCCTGCACGTGTGCGCCGACTGCGTTGCCCACAAGCCGCGCTGCCCTGTCTGCCACCTGCCGGGCAACACCGCCGGCGCTTGCCCGACTTGCCGCGCTGTGGGGCCGATCTGCGTTGGCTGTGGTCGCCGGCCGCGCCGCCGTGCCGTCCACTTCGGCCACAACGGCCCATACTGCGCCGACTGTGCCGCCGGGCCGCGCTGCCACAGTTGCGGCCTGCCCGTGGGCGGCGACAGGGCGAGCGGCGACGGCCGTCCGGTGTGCGCTGCCTGCCGGGCCACGGCCGTCGTCAGCGCCGAAGAGGCTAGTCGCGTCTACCGCGCCGCCGAGGACATCATTCGGGAGCAACTGGGCCTGTCGCTCAACGTGCCTACCGGCCTGATACTGGTCGAGCCGGACGAATTGAGTACCGTCCTGAGTGACATGGGCCAAGACCCCGACAGCGGCGGCGAGACGTTAGGCGTCTACACCCGGCGCGGCCGGCGGCGCGGCATCTACGCCGCCGTCGGGCTGCCACGGCTGTTGTTGCTCCAGGTGGCGGCCCACGAACTGGCCCACGCCTGGCAGATGGAGAGCGCGCCACTGTTGCGCGATCCTCTGTTGCGCGAGGGATTCGCCGAGTGGGTCGCCTATCACGTCCTGCTGGCCGTGGGCGAACAGGATGCGGCCGAGCGCATCGTGGCCCGCGAAGACCTTTATGGCCAGGGGGCGCGCCTGCTGCTGGGCATCGAGGAAGAAGCCGGCCCACGCGGCGTGATCGAGTGGACGCGCCGGGCGCGTTGAGGCCGCCCAGGCGCTTTAGACGTGGCGAGCGGGTGCCCTGAAACCTCGTCCCTGCCGGAGTGCTTTTCTTGACGGCTATGTTAGAATAGAAGTCAGGTGTCAGTCCGTTTGGGAAGGCCGGGAGGTGTGCAATGGCCTTGCACGTGGCTTCAGTCGCTCCCGTGCAGCGGTCGACCGAGGGAAGGGATCGGGGGCCGACGCTGGACAGCGACGTTCGGGTCGCCATTGAGGGCGACAGTCTGGGTGGGATTGCCGTCGGTCATCACATCAATCAGGTAGGGTCGGTTCATGGCGACTACATCGTTGCCAATGCCGCCGGCAACTTTCCCGCCCCAACACCCCGCACTCGTCCCATTGACCGTCGCGGGCGCGACTTCCCCGATTTGATCGGCCGGCGCGAGGAGATACGTGCCGTTCAGAGGGCGGCGCGCGCCGGCCGACCGGTCGAACTCATTGCGCCGCCCGGCATGGGCAAGAGCGCCCTGCTGCGCCATCTGGCCTTTCGGTTGCCGACCCTGCCCGACGGCGTGGTGTGGCTTTCGGCTGCCAACCGCCCCTACGACGATCTGCTGGAAAAGCTATTCGACGCCTTCTTCCAGACCTCTCTTCCGGTCAAGCTGAACGCCGACGATTTGCTGCGCCATCTGAGCGGCATCAACGCGCTGCTGCTGGTCGATGATGTTGACCTGAGCCGCGATGAGGTCGGCGCGCTGCTGGCCGCGTTGCCCCAGGCCGCGTTGGTGCTGGCGAGCAACGAGCGTCGTCTGTGGGGCGAGGGGCACGCTATTCCCCTGGGCGGTCTGGCGCTGGACGAGGGTATGACGTTATTTACCCGGCAGGTTGGCCGGTCGCTGCGCCCCCATGAAGAGGGGGAGGTGCGTCGTCTGGTCGCCTTTGGGGGCAGCCCGCTGGCCATCAAACAGAGCGCGCTGGCCGGTCTGGTCGTACCGGAGCTAAGAATCGTCGCTGCGCTGGCTGCGCTCGACGGCGCGCCGACGCAGTTGGAACATCTGACAGCCGTTGTGTGCCCAGACAACGCTGTGCCATTCCTGCGACGGTTGGCAGAGCGCGGCCTGATCGAACAGATGCCCGACAATTCTTATCGCGACAATGGTTGTCGCGACGACAGTTATCGACTGGCGGGCGGCATCGCCTGGCTGCTGGCCGGGCAGGACTTTTCCCCCTGGCGCGACTGGTGGATTGGACAGTATGCTCCCTGGGCCTCATTTCAGAGGCAGACCAGCCCCGCGCTGTTGCTGCGCGACACAGACGCGATCCGCACGCTCATTCGCTGGGCGGCGCGCGCTGGGCGACACCGCGACGTTATTCGCCTGACGCGGGCGATCGAACCGGCGTTGACGCTCGATCGGCAGTGGCGCGCCTGGAGCGAAATCATGGAGCTGGCCCGCGGCGCGGCGGTGGCGGCGCGGCTGCCGGCGGCCGAAGCCTGGGCGCTGCACCAGCAGGGGACACGCGCCCTGCTCGAGGGGCAAACGGACGCGGCCCGCGCCGCGCTGGAGCGGGCGCTAGACATGCGCCGCGCGCTAGGTGATCGCATGGGGGCGGAGTTGACGCGCTACCATCTGGCGTTGATGCTGCTACCGCCGCCGCTGCCCTCGGCATCGAACGTCTCCGGTGGCCTGGCCTTCGGGCTGGTCGCCGGGGCCGGGCTGAGCAGCGGTGTGAAAGGGACGTTGGCGCTGCTGGGCCTGTTTGTGCTGCTCGGCCTGGGGCTGCTGGGCTGGTGGCATTCGGGGTTTGCCGCTGAATCCCCGCCGACATTCACGCCGGTTGCGGCAACTATAGAGGTGGCCGAGGCGGGCAAGGGCGGGGGCGTGCCCGCGCCGCTGCCGCCGAAGGATACGCCTGTGCTACTGCCTACGGACACGCCCGCGCCACCCCCGACGGATACCCCCGTACCATTGCCCACAGCCACACTGACGCCGCTGCCCACGAACACGCCGGCCCCAACGTTGCCACTGCCCACGCCGTCGCCACTGCCCCTGCCGACCTCTTCGGTCAACGATCCGCCGCTGGTGCAAATCTTCAGGCCCGGCCACGAACAACGCTTCCACGCCAATGAACTGATCAGCTTCGGGGCGGCGATAGTCGACTCGGAAGACGAACCAATAGACAGCACGCTTGCCTGGTACTCCAGCCTCGACGGGCATCTGTCCAGCGCCGCCCAGTTCACGGGCGCGCTCAGCCCGGGGCAACATCGCCTTACGGTTCGGGCGGTCGATGGCCTGGGACGGCCGGGCGAAGCGAGTATTACCATCTACGTCGATCCACCGCCTGACTCTGCCCCCATGCTGACGCTCGAAGCGCCAGGCTCAGGGGCGGTCCTGGTTGCCGGCCAGGTGATCGTGTTGCGTGCCACAGCCGGCGACCCGCTGGATGGGGACATCAGCCAGCACGTCATCTGGCGTTCGGAACGAGACGGTGTGCTGGGCCGGGGGGCAGAGCTTCGCCGATCCTTCGTCGCCGGCGAACACGTGATCATTGCCGCCGTCACCGACGCCGGCGGCCAGATGACCGAGCAGCGGGTTACGCTGGTGGTCATGCCCGCCGATTCGCCGCCGGTGGTGACACTCGTCCAACCTGTGGTTGGCGTGCCGCTTGAAGCCGGCGTGGCGGTGGCGGTGGTTGGCGCGGCAACCGACGCGGAAGATGGCAACGTGGCACCGCAACTGCAATGGTTCCTCAACGACGCCTCTCAACCGGTGGGACAGGGCGAGTCGTTCGAGTTGCAGTTGCCGCCCGGTTCCTACCGTCTACGGGCCACGGTCAGCGACTCGGCCGGCAACGCCGGGCAAGCCACGGTAGAGTTTGTTGTGCCGGGCGGGCCGGACGTGGTGATTACGCTCCAGTCGGTGGATGTCGTGCAGAAGGCCGGTGATCAGTTCTCCATTCCTGTCCTTCTCGTTGTGACCAACCGCGGCGATAAGACGGCGGATGCGTTCGAGATAACCGCCGAGTACACTGTCAATGGGCTGACAGCCGGCGCGCAGCTAGGCGAGGCCAGCCCCTACATCTTTACCAGTGGCCCACTCGCGCCAGGAGAGAGTTTCCGCTACGCCGGGCAGGTTCTTATCTTGGCGCGGCGCGAGCTATATGGGCAGACCATCAGCCTATCGGTCATGGCCGACAGTTGCCGCGGCGATGAGGGCTTCGGCCCGACGTGTCGAGTGGCCGAGTCGGACGAGGGCAACAACCGCGCTCCGATAGTAGATGTGATCCTACCGGCAGGGTTGAACTGATGGCCCGGGCAATCGCCATAGATGTAGGCGCGTACCCCTTTTGTCTGGCTGCCAAATAGGCTAACATAGGGCCATGCGCTACGCTATTCGCCGCGTCAGTCCGCTCTCGGCGCTGCTCTACGGTTTGTTGCTCGGTCTGGTGGCCTGGCTGTTGCCGGGCGCGCTGTTGGGCTGGCTGGCCCGCGCCGCTGTGGGGCAACTTCAGGCGTGGCTGGCCGCGCTGAACTTTGTCCTGCCCATTCCTCTGGCCGAGGGCATTCGCATTGATCTGGTGCCCCTGCTGCAATTGAGCGACACGCAGGCTCAGCTGGGGGCGCTGGCGGGTCGCGGTCCGTCGCTGGCCATCGTCGTTGCTCTGGCCACGGCCGCGGCCGGCATGCTGCTGACGGGTGTAACGGCCATGCTCAGCGCCGTCGTCTACAATCTGCTGGCGCGCGGCTTCGGCGGCATCGAGGTGACGCTCGACGCGCTGGACGCCCCGCCCGCCCCCCGCCCGGCCCAGCCGACGGCCGCGCCCAGGCCTGCCCCCCCGACGGCCGTTCCCGCCGTGCCGCCGCCGACCGCCAACCCGCCCCGTCCGGCCCGCCCCGTGCCCCACGCCTGGCTCGTGCCTGTGGGCGGCGGCGAGCGCCTGCCGCTGAGCGACGGCACCACGCGCATCGGCAGCGCGGGCGACAACGACATCGTCTTGCCCGGCCTGTCGCCGCAACACGCCGAGATTCGGCGCGAGAGCGGGCGCTATCTCATCTATGACCTGGGCAGCCGCCGCACGTGGGTCAACGACGCCCAGGTGGCCGCCGTCCACATGCTGAAGGACGGCTTCCGGGTGCAATTGGGGCAGGGGGAGTTTTTGGTGCAGATCGTTCAGGCTTAGTGATCAGTAAGCAGTATTCAGTTAGCAGTGGTTAGGGTTCGTAGTTTAGCGCTTTAGCGTGGTCTCCGGTCTATCGTCCCTGGCCTCTGGCCCCTTCTCGAGAGAAACATGGATACCGACACGATCTGGCAGCTCTACCCGACCCCGGCGCGGCCGATTGCGCTCAATGGGCTGTACTTGAGCCACGACCTGTGGCGCGAGCACGAGGCCCTGGGGCGGCCGTTCGTCTATACCAACTACGTCACCAGCATCGACGGCCGCATCGCCATCCCCCGGCCGACGGGACAGGGGATGATGGTGCCCCAGGCGACGAGCAACGACCGCGACTGGCGGCTGTTCCAGGAGTTGGCCGTGCAGGCCGATTGCGTCATCAGCAGCGGCCGCTATCTGCGCGACTACGTAGAGGGCAAGGCGCAGGAGATTCTGCGCGTCTACGACGAGCCGCGCTTTGCCGACTTGGGCCGCTGGCGGGCGGCGCGCGGCCTGTCCCGCTACCCCGATCTGGCCGTCGTCAGCGGCAGCCTCGACTTTCCCATCCCGTCGTTCCTGACGCAGGAGGGGCGGCAGGTGGTCGTCATCACCCACGGCGCGGCGAATCGCGAGCGGGTGGCCCGGCTAGAAGATGAAGGGGCGCGGGTCGTCATGGCCGGCGAGAGCGAGGTGCGCGGCCGGCCGGCCATCGCCGCCCTGGGCGAGTTGGGCTATCGCACCATCTACATGGCTACCGGGCCGCGCGTCCACCACCTGCTGCTGGCCGACGACGCCCTTGACCGCCTCTATACCACCGTAGCCCACCGCCTGCTGGGCGGGCAGCCGTTCAGCAGCCTGGTTGAGGGGGACGTGCTGCAACCGGCCATCGGGCTGCGGCTGCACACGCTCTACTTCGACCCGCACGCGCTGGACGGGCTGGGGCAGCAGTTCGTCTGCTACGCGCGCTGATGCTCATTGCCCTGGTCGTCTTTTTCGCTGCCACCGTCCAGGGCGTGCTGGGTTTTGGCGGGGCGCTGATCGCCATGCCGCTGTTGGTGGCGCTGGTCGGCGTCCAGACGGCCACGCCGGCCTTCGCCCTCATCGGCACGCTGGCCACGCTCCTCAACGCCATCCGCTGGCGGGCGCACGTGACGCTGGACGATCTGGTGCAACTGGTTGTACCGGCCGTATTGGGCATCCCCATCGGCGTGCTGTTTCTGGCGCGGGTGGATGCCCAGGTGGTGACGCGGACACTGGGGGCCATCCTCATCCTCTACGCCGCCTATAATCTGCTGGGCTGGGCCGTGCCGCCGCTGCGCCATCGCGCCTGGGCCGTCGCGGCCGGCTTCAGCTCCGGCATCCTCAGCGGGGCGTTCAACACCGGCGGGCCGCCGGTCATCGTCTTCGCCAACGCCCGCGGCTGGACGGCCGAACGCTTTCGCGGCAACCTGCAAACCTACTTTGTGCTAACCAGCGTCTTTCTGGTCATCTCCCACGGCCTGACCGGTCACTTCACGCCCGTTGTCTGGCGCACGGCGCTGATTGGCGTGCCGGCGCTGCTGGTGGGGCAACTGCTCGGCGTGCGCCTGTGCCGCTACCTGAACCCCGACGCCTTCCGGCGGCTGGTGCTGGTCTTTCTGCTTCTCCTCGGAGTACAACTGCTTACCTTCTGAGAGAAGAGGAATCTCACGCAAAGACGCAAAGAACGCAAAGCTCAGAAAATCTGAGCTTTGCGTTCTTTGCGTGAGATTCTTAATGTAAAGCTACATCGGAGCCGAAGCGGCGCAGCATCGCGTTCACTTCGGCCACGGTCGGCATGTTGTGGCCGGTGCCCAGCTTCAGCACCTTGGCCGCGCCGGTGGCGTTGCCCAGATCGCCCAGGGCTTGCAGGTTGAAGCGGTGGAGATAGCCGTAGATGATGGCCGCGGCCAGGCTGTCGCCCGCGCCGGTGGCGTCCTTGGCCACGACGGGCAGGCCGGGGGCGATGTGGAGGTCGTCGGCCGTCAGCAGGAAGCTGCCGGCCATGCCGCGCTTGATGACCACCAGCCGGCTGCCGCGGGCCAGCAGGGCGCGGGCGGAGTTGACCGGGTCGGCCTCGCCGGAGAGGCGGCGGGCCTCGTCCTCGGTCGCCAGCAGCACCGTCGCCAGGGCTGCGGCCTCGCTGTGCCAGGTGTTGTCGATCTTGGGGTTGCCGGGGCCGGGGTCGAAGAACGACGGCACGCCGGCTTCGTGGGCCACGCGCAGCGCTGCCAGAACGATGGCCGACACGCCTTCGTGCTCGGCCCAGCCGTCGGCGTAGAGCGCCTCGGCCGCGGCGATGAGTGGCGGCCACGCTTCCGGCAGGCTCATCACCGTCAGTCGGCCGGGATAGCCCAGATAGGCCGGTTCGCCGCGCTCGTCGACCAGAACGTTGGCGACCGGCGTGCGCGCGTCGGGCGTTTTGATGACGCCACTCACGTCGATGCCCTCGGCGGCCAGCCCGTCGAGGACGATTTCGCCGAAGAGGTCCTGGCCGACCTCGCCCAGGGCGGCCACGCTCAGCCCCAGATGGGCGGCCATGATGGCGACGTTGCACGCGCCACCCGGGCCCAGAGCCAGATAAGAGACGCGTTGCAGATCTTTGGGCTGAATCTCCAGTTGTTCAACCCGAATGGCGTAGTCCGCCAGGATGTCGCCGAGGATGATGACCATAGTCGTTTGTTCTGGTGAGTGGTTAAAGGGCAGGGGCGCGGGGGTGAAAGAGCCAGCCGCAAGGCGCATCTCTTTCACCCCTGCTCCCCCGCGCCCCTGCTCTCCTGCAAGGTCTTAACGAAACCGTCTACCGTCAGCGGCGCGCGCGGCAGGCGGAGCGCCTGGGCCAGGCGAACGAGTTGGGGCGGCTCGACGTTGGTTGTCGCCAGCAAGTCGGCGCGGGCCAGCACGTCGGCCGCCGCGCCGTCGGCCAGCACGCCGCCATCGGCCATGACCACGACGCGCTCGAAGTGGGCGGCGCAGAAGTCGATGTCGTGGGTGATGGTCAGCACGGTGCGCCCCTCGCTCTTCAATCGCTCAATGATGCCGCCGATGAGGGCCACGCCACGCGCATCCTGGCCCATGGTCGGCTCGTCGAAGATGACGATGGGCGTGCGCATGGCCAGCACCGAAGCTAGAGTAACGAGCTTGCGCTGGGCGGCGGTCAGGTCGTAGGGGTGGGTCTTGGCATACTCGGACAGTTCGACTAGAGCCAGCGCGGCGTCGGTGTCGGCCGCCCGCTCCGCTTCCGACCGGCCCAACTGCTTCGGCCCAAAGGCGACTTCGTCGCCGACGGTGCGCTCGACGATCTGGTCGTCGGGGTTCTGAAAGACGTAGCCGACACGGGCGGCCGTCTTGGCCACGCTGTGTTCGCGTGTGTCCCAATCGCCGACCAGGACGCGCCCCTGGCTCGGCTTCAGCAGGCCGTTGAGGTGCTTGACCAGCGTCGTCTTGCCCGCGCCGTTTTCGCCGACAATGGCCACCGCTTTGCCCGGCGCGATGCGCAACGTCACCCCGCGCAGCGCGTGCGTGCCGCCGGGATAAGTGAATGACACCTCCTCAACGGTGATCGGCATTGGGGCCACAGCCGCGCCGTTGGTCGCTACGCCCTGGGTATTACTCATAACGCTTCACAACTGCCCACCGCTTACTGCCCACTGCCTACTGACCGCTATCCTCCCCAAAGTACGCCACCGCCTCTTCCAGCGTCACCGGCAGCTCGGCGTCGCCGGGGCGCAACCCGGCGGCCAGCGCCGCGCGGGCCGCCTGTGTATAGCGCGTCGGTTGCAGGCCGTACTGGGCCAACTCGGCCGAGGCCAGCACGTCGCCCGGCGCGCCGTCGGCCACGACGCGCCCCTCGTGCAGCACGACGACGCGGTCGGCGAAGACGGCCACCCACTCCAGCTTCTGCTCGGCCAGCACGACCGTCGCCTCGTCGGTGGCGGCCAGATCGCGCAGCACGGCGAAGACCTCGCGCGAGCCGATGGGGTCGAGTTGCGACGTCGGCTCGTCGAGGACGATGACTGGCGGGCGCATGACCAGCACCGAGGCCAGGGCCAGCCGCTGCTGCTGCCCGCCCGACAGGGCGAACGGCGAGCGCTCGGCCAGATCGGCCAGCTTGGCAAAGCGCAGCACTTCGTCGATGCGCGGGCCCATTTCGGCCAGGGGCACGCCCATGTTCTCCAGCCCGAAGGCGATCTCCTCGCGCACGGTGAAGCGCGCGCCGGTGATCTGGTTGAACGGGTTGGCGAAGACGAGGCCGACCTGCCCGGCCAGGGCCGCCAGCGAGGCCGCCGGCACGTCGATGCCGGCCACCTCGCCCCGGCCGCTCAGTTTGCCGCGGTAGAAGTGGGGGACGAAGCCGGCCAGCGTGTAACACAGAGTGGACTTGCCCGCGCCGTTGGCGCCGATGATGGCGCAGAACTGCCCGGCGGGTATATCGAGCGACAGGCCGGCCAGCGCCGGCGTCGTGGCCCGCGGGTAGAAGTAGGTGACGTCGCTCAGGTGAATCACGCCAGGAACCTCGGCGCAAGGGCCAGATAGAGCCGCCAGACGATGACGCTTAGCGCGGCCAGCAGCAGCAGCGCGCGCAAAAGGCGCTGCCCGCCGGTGTCGCGCAGCACGAGCAGGCTGGTCTTCGGCCCCTGGCGGCCGAAGGCGCGCACCTCCAGGGCGATGGCCCGCTCTTCGATGTCGACGATGCTGCCCAGCAGCAGGGGCTGGATGACCGGCAGCAGGGCGCGGGCGCGGACGAACAGGTTGCCTTCCGTCTCCAGCCCGCGCGAGCGTTGGGCGTCGAGGATGGTGTTGGCCTTGGCCTGGAAGCGGGGCACGATTTGCAGTGTCGCCAGCATGACGTAGGCGATGCTGTTGGGGAAGCCGCGCTGGCTGAGGGCCAGCATGAGTCCGTCGGGGCGAGTGGTGAAGGTCAGCAGCAGGAAGCTGCTGATGATGGTCAGAAAGCGCCCGGCGCTGCGGATGGCGAACTCGACGCCCTCTTGCTTCAGCGACAGCGGCCCCAGGCGCAGAATCGGCGTGCCCCCCGGCCAGAACAGCCCCTGGACGAGGAAGACGGAGATGATGACCGGCAGCGCCGTCTTGAGCAGGGCGCGCAGGAAGGGAGGCAGAACGCCGGCGGCCGCGGCTAGAGGCAGAATGATCACCAGCACCACACCGTAGGTCAGCCACAGCCCGGGCAGGAACAGCCCCAACACCAGACAGAGGGCAACGATCGTCAGCTTCGTCAGCGGATGCAGACGGTGGATGGCGCTTTCGCGCGCGATATAGAGGCTGAAGGGCGTGCTGCTCATGGTCGCCCGGCGCTGCGTTAGCGGATGTCTTCGGCGCGCGAGAAGCGATCCAGGAAGCGCAACGGCAGAGCGCGAATGACGCCCCAGACGATGAAGAATGAGATGGCCTTGTCGAGCGGGTCGGACGAAACGCCCTGGGCGAAGGCCGACGGCAAGATGCCCAGACCGGCGTTGCGGAAGACGGCGGTGATGACGTCGGTGCCGGAGCCGGTGACGCCGCCATTGACGTAGGTCAGGATGGGCGCGGAGATGAGCGCGGCGATGAGGCCGGTGATGACGCCGGCGATGATGGCCCGCCACCAGACTTTGAACCAGCCGAAGCGCGAGAAGAGACCGGCCAACAGACCGATGGCCGCCCCGGTGATCCAGAAGGCGGTGTAGAAGGAGTTGATGCCGCTGAGGCCCCAGATCAGGTTGGTCAACGCCCCGGTGACGAGTCCGGCCAGTGGCCCAGCCACGGCGCCGACGAAGATCGTGCCGATGGAGTCGAGATAGAGGGGCAACTTGAGGGTGTAGACCAGTTGGCCGATGGCGATGTTGATGGCGATGGCCACCGGGATCATCACCAACGTGATGGTGCTAAAGTCGCGTCGCAGACGTTCCATATCCTCCAACCTCCTTGCGCCGCCAACCGGGCCGCCCCCAGCCAAGCGGCCGGCGCTGCCCACATCCGACGACGGTCTGTCTTTGTCTAGATAAAATTGTACGTGACTTTGGCGTTATGTCCAGATAGCGCGCACCGCAGTTGCCACGGGGCGCTGGGGTGGCTCAAAGGCCTAAGTTGGGTAATATAGAGTTGTGAACAGAGCGTGAACAAACTGTAAGCAAGAATGTAAGGGGAGTCATTTAC
>OEIV010001363.1_pt1 | contig 11296 bp, 12 predicted proteins | sample 1539231 | NCBI WGS metagenome assembly OEIV01 (sample SAMN03794762, study PRJEB22550) | activated sludge metagenome | feature: wastewater treatment plant; material: activated sludge; isolation source: Wastewater treatment plant of a petroleum refinery complex | place: Argentina: Buenos Aires ... | reverse complement strand
GCCGTCGGCTGCGGCAGGGGGGCCTACATGCGGGCCCTGGCGCGCGATCTGGGCGAGGCCCTGGGGCCCAAGGCGCACGCCCGCGCCCTGCGGCGAACCGCCGTGGGACCCTTCCTGGAGGCGGACGCAATTTCGCTGGACAGCCTGGAGGCCCTCGGGCATGGTCCCGCGCTCTTGGAGCGGTTACTTCCGGTTGAGACCGCGCTGGACGACATCCCGGCGCTGGCCCTGACCGAAGCGGAAGCAAAACGCCTGCGGTGCGGCCAGGCCGTCAGTCTGATGGCCCGCGTGCACCGCGACCGCCTGCGCGATCTGGCGCAGGGGGCCCTCGTCTGTGCCACGTCCGGCGGCAAGCTGGTCGCGCTGGCACGCTACGAGGCGGGCGAGGTGCATCCGGTCCGCGTCCTGAACCTCTAATTCGAAAGGAGAGGACGATGTCGATCACGGCCGAGCGCAAAGCTGCGCTCATCAAGGAGCATGCCACCAAGGAAGGCGACACCGGGTCACCGGAAGTACAGGTCGCCGTCCTGACGGAGCGCATCGTCAACCTGACCGAGCATCTGAAGACGCACAAGAAGGACTTCCATTCCCGGCGCGGTCTGCTGGTGATGGTCGGCCAGCGTCGTCGTCTGCTCGACTACGTCAAGGCGAAGGACAAGGCCCGCTACGAGGGCATTCTCGAACGCCACGGCCTGCGCCGCTAGCGGATGCAGGTGGCGCCAACACGCCATACGTTAAAGGGAAGCACGGCACGGCCAGGCCGGCGTGCCGGGCTTCCTTGCCGGGCCGAAGCAAAGGGCGGACGCGGGCGCGCAAGCGCCGTCGCGGCCGCCGCCCTTTGCTTGGGTCCGGCAGCCTTTGCACCGGCCGCAACTGATTCTGTCGGAAGGAACGACACATGTTCAAAGTCTACAAGAAGGAGATGGAGTGGGGCGGCCGCCGCCTGACTCTGGAAACCGGTCGCATCGCGCGCCAGGCTGATGGCGCCGTGCTGGCGACCTACGGCAACACCGTGGTGCTCTGCACCGCGGTCGGCAACAAGTCGCCCAAGCCGGGCATCGACTTCTTCCCGCTCACCGTGAACTACCAGGAGAAGACCTTCGCCGCGGGCAAGATCCCCGGCGGCTTCTTCAAGCGCGAGGGCCGGCCGAGCGAGAAGGAGACCCTGGTCTCCCGCCTCATCGACCGCCCGATCCGCCCGCTGTTCCACAAGTCCTATCGCAACGAGACGCAGATCGTCTGCCCCGTGCTGTCGCACGACCTGGAGAACGATCCCGACGTCGTCGCCATGATCGGCGCCTCGGCCGCGCTGACCATCTCCGGCCTGCCCTTCATGGGCCCGATCGCCGCCGCGCGCGTCGGCTACAAGGACGGCCAGTACCTGCTGAACCCGACCACCGCCGAGCTGGCCGAGAGCCAGCTGGACCTGGGGGGCGCCGGCACCCAGGACGGCGTGCTGATGGTCGAGTCCGAGGCCAAGGAGCTGTCGGAGGAGGTCATGCTGGGCGCCGTGGTGCATGGCCACCAGCAGATGCAGGCGGTGATCGACCTGATCATCGCGCTGGCCGAGATGGCCGCCAAGGAGCCGCGCGACCTGACGCCCGAGCCGGCCGAGGTGGCCGAGGTCCGCACCGCCTTCGAGGCCTACGCCGCCGATCTGGCGACGGCCTACACCGAGCGCGTCAAGCAGGCGCGCTACACCAAGGTCGGTGACGTGAAGAAGGCCGCGCTGGCCTCGGTCGCGACCGACCCGGCCAAGCTGGCCGTCGCGCCCGGCGTGTTCAAGGAGTTCGAGGCCGACGTGGTGCGTGGCACCATCCTGAAGACCGGCAAGCGCATCGACGGCCGCGGCACCGCCGACATCCGTCCGATCGACTGCCAGGTCGGCGTGCTGCCGCTGGCCCACGGCTCGGCGCTGTTCACCCGCGGCGAGACCCAGGCGCTGGTGGTCACCACGCTGGGCACCGGCCAGGACGAGCAGATCATCGACGCGCTCGACGGCGAGTACCGCGAGCACTTCATGCTGCACTACAACTTCCCCCCCTACTCGGTCGGCGAAGCCGGCCGCATGGGCTCCCCCGGCCGTCGCGAGATCGGCCACGGCAAGCTGGCCTGGCGCGCCGTGCGCCCGGTGATGCCGGCCAAGGAGGACTTCCCCTACACCATGCGCGTGGTCTCCGAGATCACCGAGTCGAACGGCTCCTCGTCGATGGCGACGGTGTGCGGCACCTCGCTGGCGCTGATGGATGCCGGCGTGCCGCTCGGCCGCCCGGTGGCCGGCATCGCCATGGGCCTGATCAAGGAAGGTGACGACGTCGCCGTGCTGTCCGACATCCTGGGCGACGAGGATCATCTCGGCGACATGGACTTCAAGGTGGCCGGCACCGAGGCGGGCGTGACCAGCCTGCAGATGGACCTCAAGATCACCTCGGTCACCCCGGCGATCATGGAGACCGCGCTGAACCAGGCCAAGGCCGGCCGCCTGCACATCCTGGGCGAGATGGCCAGGGCGCTGACCAGCGCGCGCTCCGACGTGTCGCAGAACGCGCCGCGCATCACCGTGATCACCATCCCGAAGGACAAGATCCGCGAAGTGATCGGCACCGGCGGCAAGGTGATCCGCGAGATCACCGAGGTCACCGGCGCGAAGATCGACATCGAGGACGACGGCACCATCAAGGTCGCCGCCGTCGACCAGTCGGCCGCCGACGCCGCGATCAAGTGGATCAAGGGCATCGTGGCCGAGCCCGAGATCGGCGCGATCTACGAGGGCAAGGTGGTGAAGACCGTCGAGTTCGGCGCCTTCGTCAACTTCCTCGGCGCCAAGGACGGCCTGGTCCACATCTCCGAGCTGGCGCCCCGCCGCGTCGCCCAGGTCACCGACGTGATCAAGGAAGGCGACCTGGTGAAGGTGAAGTGCATCGGCATGGACGACCGCGGCAAGGTCAAGCTGTCGATGAAGCGCGTCGACCAGCAGACCGGCGAGGATCTCGACAAGCGCGAGGACGCCCAGCCGGCGGAGTGATCCGCGGGCTCACGGCCTGAGACATATGGCCTGAGACGACAAGACCCCCGTCGCTGAAGAGCGGCGGGGGTGTTCTTTTGTCACCAGAGGCGCTTCACGCCGTAGCGGTCGAACAGCGTCTCGTTGGAGATCAGGGTAAGGTCTTCCATCAGCGCCTGGGCGATCAGCATGCGGTCCCAGGGATCCTTATGCGGGCCCTCCAGCAAGCCGGCATGCTGGCCCTGAGCCAGGGTCACGTCGAGGGGCGTGAAGCCGTTCTCGTCGAGCACCGAGGCGATCTGTCCCTTGATGGCTGCGACGCTCGACAGCTTGCCGAGCCGGTACTTCGTGGCGATCTCCCAGGCGGAGGCGGCGCTGACATAGACAGCGTCTTCTTCAGACTGAATCGCGTCGGCGGCGCTCCCACTCAGCTGCGGGTCTCCCGCCAGCCACCAAAGCAGTGCGTGGGTATCCAGCAGCAGCGCCACGTCAATCGTCGCGCCCTTCCCAGGCGCGCAGCTCCTCCTCCGGCAGCGGGTCGAAGAAGGAGGCGTCCAGCGGCCCGATGATGCCCTTCATCGAGCCGAAGCGGCGCTTGGCCTTGGCAGGCTGGATCGGCACCAGCTTGGCGACGGGCGTGCCGGCGCGCGCGATGATGATCTCCTCGCCGGCCTCGGCGCGGGCGACGAGCTGCGACAGGGTCGTCTTCGCACGGTGAATGGTGACGGTCTCGCTCATGGTTAGCTAAGATATTAGCTAACCAAGCCATCTGCAAGGCGGGTGGACGTGCCGCCGCGCCTCTGGTTTCTTTCGCACCGCAACATGCAGGACGCCAGCCATGTCCAAGACCGCCCCCGGCAACTTCTTCGAGGACTTCCGCCTCGGCCAGGTGATCCGTCACGCCACGCCGCGCACGGTCGGCGCCGGCGACGTGGCGCTCTACCAGGCGCTCTACGGCGGCCGCTTCGCGCTGCAGTCCTCGGCCGAGGCGGCGCGCGCCTGCGGCCTGCCCGAGGCGCCGCTGGACGACTGGCTGGTGTTCCACATCGTCTTCGGCAAGACGGTGCCCGACATCTCGCTGAACGCGGTGGCCAACCTGGGCTACGCCGAGGGCCGCTTCGGCGTGCCGGTCTATCCCGGCGACACGCTCTACAGCGTCAGCGAGGTGATCGGCCTGAAGGAGACCTCGGCCGGCGACAGCGGCATCGTCTGGGTGCGCTCCATCGGCCGCAACCAGCGCCGCGAGACGGTGCTGGAGTACGTGCGCTGGGTGCTGGTGCGCAAGCGCGACCGCGCCGCCCATCCGCCCGCGACGCTGGTGCCGCCGCTGGAGCCGGCGGTGACGGCGCCGCAGCCGCCGCCGGGGCTCGACCTGGCGACCTGGGACTTCGCGCTCTCGGGCTCGCTGCACCGCTGGGAGGACTACGCGCCGGGCGAGCGTATCGACCACGTCGACGGCATGACGGTGGAGGAGGCCGAGCACCAGCTCGCCACGCGGCTCTACCAGAACACCGCCAAGGTGCACTTCAACCAGCACGTCGAGGGCCAGGGCCGCTTCGGCCGCCGCCTGGTCTACGGCGGCCACGTCATCTCGCTGGCCCGCGCGCTCTCGTTCAACGGCCTGGGCAACGCGGTGAAGCTGCTGGCGCTGAACGCCGGCACGCACACGGCGCCGCTCTTCGCCGGCGACACGGTCTATGCCTGGAGCGAGGTGAAGGAGCGGATCGACCTGGGGCGGAGCGACTGCGGCGCCTTGAGACTGCGCACGGTGGCGACGAAGAACCGCGCCTGCGCCGATTTCCCCGACCTCGGCCCCGACGGCAAGCGCGACCCGGCGGTGATCCTGGATCTCGGCTACACGGTGCTGATCGCGCGGTGAATGCCCTCTCACCGGGCACGGGGAGGGGGTTGGGTGAGGGGCCCTCGAGAGTGCCCTCAGTCGAGAGGTTGAAGTCCGGCTGCGAGACCTCCTCACCCCGACCCTCTCCTCGCTTCCGAGGAGAGGGAGGACTGTGGCGTTCGCGCTTCACCTCACGCGAACTGCCAGCCCTTCTCCAGAAACGCCTCGATGAAGGGCGACCGGTAGCCGTCCTCGCGCCAGAGGATGGGGAAGTGGGCCTCGTCCATCTCGGTGGTGCCCCAGCGGCGGTAGCGGCCGTAGATGTAGCCGACCGCGTGGGGGTCGAAGCGCGCCTCGGCCGCCATGCAGTGCGCCACCAGGGCGCGGCGCTCGTTGGCCGTGGTGTTGGGGCCGGAGCCGTGCCAGGTGCGGCCGTGGTGGAAGGCGCAGCCGCCGGCCTTGACCACGATGGGGACGAGTTCCAGCGCCTGGCCGGCCGACGCCGCTGCCGCGCGCAGTTCGGCGGTGTAGTCGTCCGGCGCGTGGAACTGCTTGATCGGCGGCGCCAGGCCCCATTTGTGCGAGCCGCGCGCGTAGGCGATCGTGCCGCCGGCCGCGGTGGTGTCGTCCAGCGTCATCCAGCAGGTCACCATCTCGGGCGGCGTGATCCAGGTCTGGTAGCTGGAGTCCTGGTGGAAGCCCAGCGGCTTGCCGCCGCCCGACGGTTTCCACAGCAGGTTGTCCTGGTTGATGCGGGCGCCCGACCAGCGCATCAGGCGGGCGCAGGCCCGGCCGATGTCGGCGCGCAGCAGCGTGCGCGCCAGGGTGCGGTCGGCCTTCCAGGCGTTGCAGAGCTGGCGCGTCACGTCGGGGCGGTCGCGGCCCTCGCGCCAGTTGGTCTCGTCGGGATAGAGCCCGGTCTCGAACTCCCAGCGGAACAGCGGCGCCACGCGCTCGCGCAGGCGCTCGATCTCGTCGGGCGCGAGCAGGCCCTCGACGATGAGGAAGCCGTCGCGGTCGAAGGTGGCGATCTGGTCGTCGGTCAGTTCGAGCGGCATGGCGGTCAGGTCATCTGGCTGGGGGGTGGGGCGACGGGGGCCGCCGGCAGGGCGCTGGCGGTCTGCGGCGGCGCGGCGCGGCGCCGGCGGCGCCAGAGCGCGAAGAGCGCCAGCACCACCTGCAGCACGGCGAGGTAGAGGTAGAAGCCGGCGGCGCCGAAGCCCTGCATCAGGAAGCCGGCGACCGGCGGCCCCACCGTGGCGCCGATGCCGAGCAGCAGGTAGAGCGTGGCGCTGGCCCCCACCATGGCGCGCTGGCTCAGGCGGTCGTTGGCGACCGAGAGCGTCAGGGCGTACATCGGCAGGCAGAGGCCGCCGAACACGGCGATGGCCCCGACCTCGGCACAGAAGGAGATCTTGGAGAGCAGCAGCGCCGCCACGGCGAAGGCGGCGGCCAGCAGCGAGACCCCGGCCAGCACCAGGCGCCGGTCATGGCGGTCGCTGAGCCGCCCGATCGGCATCTGCAGCACCAGGCCGCCCAGGAAGATCGCCCCGGTCAGCACGGCGACGCGGCCCTGCGAGTTGCCGGCGCTGGTGACGTAGACCGCCACCATGCCGACCAGCGTGCCGTGGATCAGTCCGACCATGCCGGCCGCCACGGTGCCCAGCGGCGAGGCCCGCCAGAGCGTGCGGATCGAGACGCGCTCGGGCGCGCTGTACTCCGGCGCGGCGCCGGTCGCCAGCGCCAGCGGCGCGATGGAGAGGCCGTAGCAGATCGCCACCACGATGAAGAGCAGGTTGCTCAGCGGGTCGGCCAGGTCGATCAGGAACATGCCGCCGGCCATGCAGGAGAGCCACACCAGCATGTAGACCGACAGCAGCCGGCCGCGGAAGGCATTCTGCGCCCGGTCGTTCACCCAGGACTCGACGACGATGTACATGGTGGTCGCGGCGAAGCCGGTGATCGTGCGCAGCAGGAACCAGAACCAGGGCTCGACCCAGAGCGAATGCAGCAGCGCCATGCTGGAGCAGAGCCCGCCCATGGCGGCGAAGACGCGGATGTGGCCGACCCGGCCGATCAGCCGCGGCGCCAGCAGGCCGGCGGTGACGATGCCGACGAAGAAGCCGGACATGACCAGCCCGGAGGTGCCGGTGGGATGGCCCTCCAGCGTCAGGCGATTGCCCAGCAGCGAGCCCAGCAGGCCGTGGCCCACGACCATGAAGGCGAAGCCCAGGAACAGCGCCCAGCAGGAGAGCGTGGCCCTGAGGAAGCCGGTCTCGCCGCCGCCCGCGCGCTCTGCCGCCTGCACCGTCACGCTCGCCGCCTCCGGGTAGTCCCGCGGCCCGACGATAGCCGCGGCGCGTGCGCGGCCGCAGCGCAAAACCGCGTTGGCCGACGCGGAGGCCCTATGCTACGAGGGCGCATCTCCTGGAGGGGGGACTGCGACGACCCCGATACGAAAAGGGCGCGGGCCTGGCGGCCGCGCCTTTTCGCCTGTCTGGGGTTGCGTCGTGGTTGACCGCCCGCCTCAGCTTTCCAGCTCGGCGTCCCAGTAGAGATAGTCACCCCAGGACTGGTGCAAAAAATTGGGCGGAAAGGCCCGCCCGTTTTCCTGCAGCTGGAAGGTCGTGGGCTGCTCCGCCGGACGGGCCGGGTGCATGCCGCTCTCGCGCGGCGTTCGATTGCCCTTGCGCAGGTTGCAGCACTGGCAGGCGGTGACGACGTTGTCCCAGGTCGTGCGCCCGCCGCGCGAGCGGGGCAGCACGTGGTCGAAGGTCAGCTTCTCGGTCGGCAGGGACTGCGCGCAGTAGACGCACTGGAAGCGGTCGCGCAGGAAGACGTTGAAGCGGGTGAAGGCCGGACGCCGCTCGAGGGGGATGTACTCCTTCAGCGCGATGACCGAGGGCAGGCGCATGGCCTGGGTCGGCGAGCGCACCACCTGGTCGTATTCGCTGAGGATGTTCACGCGGTCGAGGAAGACCGCCTTCACCGCGTCTTGCCAGGACCAGAGCGACAGCGGGAAGTAGCTGAGCGGGCGGTAGTCCGCGTTCAGCACCAGCGAGGGGAAACCTTTGGCCGCTACACCCATGGGGTCGCCAGGTCCTCCACAGTCTCGCGGCCAGCGCCCCAGGCACCGCCCTCAAGATGGCAGTTGTTTAGCAAAGCCGGCCGTGTCGGCACAAGTCGCGGGCCCGCTGGGCGCCAGAGACTTCACCGTGCTGTCATGCTGGCGCCTGCTCACGTGCTTGTTCCCGGGCGGCATCGACTTGGCGCCACTCGGTCCGGCCCGGCCGTGCGATCCTGCGTTGCTACAGGCACCGCAGGGAGTGGACTTCATGAGCAGCAGCAAGCCGGCCGCCGGAGCGGCGTTTCCCGAAATCGTCGTGCCGCTGGTCAGCGGCGGCAGCCTGACGCTGGGCCGCGGCGGCGGTTGGCAGCTGGTGGTGGTCTACCGCGGCAAGCACTGCCCGCTCTGCCGGCGCTACCTGGGGCAGCTCGAAAGCCTGCGGGCCGCCTTCGCCGGGCAGGAGGTGACGATCACGCTGGTCTCCGCCGATCCCCTGGAGAAGGCGGTGGCGACCCGCGACGAATGGGGGCTCAGCCTGGCGCTCGCCTATGGACTGACGGTGGAGCAGATGCGCGCGCTGGGGCTCTATGTCTCGGCGCCGCGCTCGCCGGCGGAAACCGACCGGCCCTTCGCCGAGCCGGGCCTCTTCGTGGTCAATCCCGCCGGGCAGCTGCACATCGTCGACATCGCCAACGCGCCCTTCGTGCGGCCCGACCCGCAGGGCCTCCTGGACGGTATCGCCTGGATCCGCGCCAAGGACTACCCGATCCGCGGCACGCTGGACTAGCGCGGGGCGAAGGCCTGGCGCAGGAAGCGCTGCGCCGCCTGCAGCCCGGCCTCGTCGATGGAGTGCGGCAGGCCGGGGCGCAGCAGCGTCTCGACCGGCACCTGCAGCGCCTCGAAGGCTTCGGCCGCCGCCAGCGTGGACTGCACCGGCACGACGGGGTCGCTCTGCCCGTGCACCAGCAGCAGCGGCGGCTTCGTCACGATCTCCTCGGCCAGCAGCGCCGGCGACATCAGCGCGCCGGAGTAGCCGACCACGCCGGCGATCTGCTGCTGGCGGCGCGGCGCCACGTGCAGCGACAGCATGGTGCCCTGCGAGAAGCCGACCAGGGCCAGGCGGTCGGCGCCGAGGCCGAGCGCCGTCAGCGCCTCGTCCAGGAAGGCGTCGACCAGCGAGCCGGCCAGGCGCAGCCCGCCCAGCAGCCGCGCCTCGCCGCGGTCCTCGAAGGAGAACCACTGCAGCCCCATGGGATTGGCGTCGCAGGGGAAGGGCGCGTTGGGCGAGACGAAGAGCGTGCCCGGCAGCGCCGGCGCCAGGTAGGGCGCCAGCCCGATCAGGTCGTCGCCGTTGGCGCCCCAGCCGTGCAGCAGCACGACCAGCGAGCCGGGCTTGCCGCCGGCCTGCGGGCCGTAGGAGGGGCCGTCGAGAGCCATCTTCACCGCCATGCTGTCAGCCTCCTCCGCAGTTTGAAGCGGCTGATTACGCCGCAGGCGGGATTTCTTCAACAGTGACCCCGCAGTCGCGGTCAACCGTGACGACCTTGTTGACCAAGTATGTCATGGGATCGTCCGGTGCCTGTTCGAGAAGGTGCTGGATCGCCGCCTCAAGCTGGGCGGATGAGGCATGAGCGGTGTTTTCCGCCAACACGATCAGGCCGGGGTGTAAGGCCACTTGTCCCACGAGCTTGCGGAAGTCCTGGGCGTTGTGCGTGATCAGTGCAAAGTCGTTGTCGATGCACCAGTCCCGCAAGCGTTGATCTGTCGCGTTCAGCAGGCCGCGATCCCTGCATGGCACGCAAAGCGCCCGAGTGCCGCCGACGCTACGCAAGGTTGGCGAAAGACACTCGTCGATCAGCAGGCGAAGACGAAGCAAGCGGACGGCACTCTCAATCCCGGATGCGTCTTGGCCGCCCTGGCTTCGCGTGGCTTCTGGCATAGAGCACCGCAGCCTTCAGGGCGTTCAATGGCACGTAAGGGTAGTCTGCCTCTATCTCCTCCAGCGAGTCACCGCCATCCACTCTTGCCGCGACGCTGTAGACGGGAATTCTGGTGCCCCGGATGACCGGCAGCCCCCCCATGATCTCCGGGTCATGAACGATGTGGCGATCACGCGCTTCCGCATAGTGGTTGATAAGGTTGCGCCACGCTTTCAAGTGCGGACCCGGCACAAACTGCAACATCGGACTTGGCGACCAAGTCCGAGCATTCCTTTCGCGGTCATCGGCGAGCCAAGAATAGAGCTCGCGCTTCTTCTGCTTCGAAAGCGTGACCGAGATGACCTTGCAGGAGACGATGAAGAGGACCGCGGCTTCGTCAAGCTGGCGGATGGGGCGCCTGGCAGCGTGGCGCTTGTCCAGCTTCCGACGAACGATACCGTCGTCTACCGCCTTGTTCACGGCGGCCTCCGTGATTTCCTTGCCAAGGAAGCCCGCGACGCACGTGTGAAGGCTGTGGCCCGCCAGCGCCAGGGTGACGGCCTCCGTCGGCGAAGTCGCCACCGCCGCCACGCAGACGTTGGCGAGAAGCGCTGCTTCCGATGGCGTCAGGTTGTGTAGATCCGTGCGCATGGCGTTCACTGCCTATATCATCTCTTCGAGGAGATGATATAGGCCCAGCGCGGTGCAATGCCAAGCCTTGCCGCCCTCAGGACGCCGTCGGCACGCCGGCCGTGGTCGAGTATTCCCAGTGCAGCACCTCGCCCGGCCGGCAGAGCGGGCGGATGGCGTGGGCTGCCTGCGCCGCCTCGGCGAAGCCGGAGAGGATCAGCTTCAGCTTCTTCGGATAGGTGGCGATGTCGCCGATGGCGAAGATGCCGGGCGCCGAGGTCTCGCAGGTGGCGGGATCGACCGTCAGGTGGTGCTGGTCCAGCGCCAGACCCCACTTGGCGATCGGGCCGAGGTTCATCGACAGGCCGAAGAAGGCGAGCAGCGCGTCGGCCTCGAGCAGCCGCGCCTGGCCCTCCAGGGTCTTCACCTCGACGCCGGTCAGGCGGCCGTCCTGGCCGGCCAGGCCGGCCAGCTGGTAGGGCACCACCAGCTCGACCTTGCCGCCCGGCGCGGCGGCCAGCGCCTGCATGCGCGCCACCATCTCCGGCGCGCCGCGGAACTGCGGGCGGCGGTGCACGACGTAGATCTTCGCCGCCACCTCGGCCAGCGACACGGTCCAGTCCAGCGCCGAGTCGCCGCCGCCGGCGATCACCAGGCGCTTGCCGCGGAAGTCCTCGCGCCGCCGCACCAGGTAGTGCACGCCGGTGCCGTCGCCGCGGCCTTCGTAGAGCGGCAGGCCCTCGAGTGGCGGGGGGGTTGGGGCGAAGGCGCCGGCGCCGGCTGCGATCACCCCGGGCGTGCCCCCCGAGGGCGCCCCCCTGGGGGGTTCCCCGGTG
>OEIV010001362.1_pt1 | contig 11298 bp, 8 predicted proteins | sample 1539231 | NCBI WGS metagenome assembly OEIV01 (sample SAMN03794762, study PRJEB22550) | activated sludge metagenome | feature: wastewater treatment plant; material: activated sludge; isolation source: Wastewater treatment plant of a petroleum refinery complex | place: Argentina: Buenos Aires ... | reverse complement strand
TGCCGCCCTTGTTGGGCATGATCAGATCCATCAGGATCACATCGGGCCGCAAGCGTAACGCCTGCCGCACCGCTTCGTCGCCATCGGCGGCCACACCGACCACCTGTAAGCCGGGCTTCGTCGCCAGCATGGCACACAGCCCCTCGCGGACAATGGTCTGATCCTCAACGATCAAGATGCGCAGGTCACCGTCGGCCATCATCTACACGCCCTCCCGTGTCGTCGGGGCCAGCGGCGCGCGCGCTTCGACGCGCGTGCCGTGGCCGGGGCGACTGATAATCCGAATGCTGCCGTTCACCTTGTGAATGCGTTTCGCCATGCTGTCCAGCCCCATCCCGCCCTGCTGGGCCGCGTCGCGCCGCCGGAAGCCGACGCCGTCGTCGCGAATGAGCAGCGTCAGTTGGCCGTCGGCCGACCGCAGGGTGACACTGACGTGCCGGGCGTGGGCGTGGCGCAAAGCGTTGTTGAGCGCCTCCAGGGCGACGCGGTAGAACGTCTCTTCGAGCGCCAGCGGCAGAGAGCCAACCCCCTCGACGCGCAAACGGGTGGCGATATTGGCCCGCTTCTCGACCGACTGGAGTCGCTCATGCAGCGCCCCGGCCAACCCCAGTTGGGCCAACGTCTCGGTGCGTAACTCGAAGAGCAGCAGGCGCATCTCGCCCAGCGCCTGGTAGATGCGCTGCACCACCGACTGGCTGTAGCGCTCTACTTGGGCCAGATCGCCAGCGCGGGCCGATTCGCGCGCGGCCTCGGCGAATAGACCGGCGCTGAAAACGGTCTGGGTAGCGGCGTCGTGGAGATCGCGGGCCAAGCGTTCGCGCTCCTCGATGATGGCCGCCTGGCGGGTCATCTGGCGTAGCTGGATGTTGTCGACGGCCGCGCCGATCTGGTCGGCGATGGCTGTCAGCAGCAGCGATGAGCCGTTGAAGGCGTCGGCGGCGTCGCTCCACAAAACCAGGACGCCGAGGCTGTGTCCATGGGCGCGCAAGGGGGCGACGGCCGCGGCCTGGATACCCGCGGCAAACAGGCCATCCGGCAGCGGCCCGGCGCCGTGGTCGTAAGTCGCGCGGCTGCCCCCGGCGACCCAGGGCGCGCCGTCGGGCGAGAGGCGGGCGAGAAGCTGGGCAGCGGGGGTGTCGTCCAGCGGCCCGCCGACGCCGACGCTTGCGGCCGGCCGCAAGCCCGGCTGCCCTGGCTGGACGAGATAGATTCCCCCGCCGGAGCAGCCGACCGCCTGGACGGCCAACTCCAGGGCGCGGGCCAGCACACGATCCAGGTCGAGGTTCTCGATGGCCGCGGCAGTGATGCCGTAGAGCGCTTCCAGTTCGCGCGTCCGCTCCCGGACGCGCGCGTCCAGCCGTTCGGCGTGGGTCTGCACTTCGTTGAACAGGCGCGCATTGTCGATGGCCACCGCGGCCTGGTTGGCGAAGGCCAGAGCCAGTTCAACGTCCTCGGTGGTGAAGCTGTACGGCTGTTCGCGGTCGATGGTCAGCGCGCCGATGCAGACCCCCTTGAGCACCAGGGGAACGCCCAGCCAGGCGCGAATGTACTCGAAGCCGGGCACGTGCGACCACTCTTTGGCCACCGTCGTATCATCGATCAGGAGAGGCTGGGCGGAGTCGAATACGCGTTGCAGGTTGGTGGGCGTGTTGTCGCGCATGGCGTCGAGATGTTGCCGGGTAACGCTGACCTCGCGGCGGGCGGCAAACATCAGTTGCCAGCCGTCTAGCAAGAAGATGCCGGCGCTGGAAAAGGAGATGAGCCGCTCCAACTGGTCAAGGATGCGCCGCAGCACCTCGTCAAGCTCCAGACCAAGCGTCAGGCTAGCCCCGACCTCGCGCAGGCTGCTTTCGCGGGCGCGGGCCTTCTGCTCCGCCTCCAGCAACCGCCGGCTGTGGATGGCGACGGCCACCAGGTCGCACACCTCGCGGGCGATGGCCACCTCCTCGGCCGCGAACGGGCGCACCTCGTCGGCGGCGATCCACAACAGGCCCAGTAGCGTTCCGTTGGCGCGCACGGGGGCAGCCAGCACGGAGCGGCCGCTCATCTCGGCTATCTGGCGCAAGCCGGGCGAGTCGCCGGTCAGGGCTTGCGCGTCGGCAAAGACGTAGACGTCGCCCCGCTGCATCGCCGCCAATGCGTCGGGCACGGTGATGGGCAGGCGCGCGCCGGTCGGGAGCTGGTTGCCGCTGCTGCCGACGACCGATACCTCGGCCCGCTGGGGATCGTAGAGGCTGATGCCGGCGGCCCGGCAGGCGACGGACTCTTCGATGTATCTGACCGCGATCTGAACAACGGTGGCCAGCGAATCGGCCGAGAGCAGGGCCAGACTGATGCGCTGCAAATGCTCCAGGCGCGAGGCGTAGCGGCGCGCCATCTCCTCGGCGCGCAGACGTTCGGCGACTTGCTCAGCCAGTTGCGCGGCAGCTTGCCGGTGGTCGGGTTCGGCCTCCGGTCGGGGTGGTTCAGACGTAGGGGTGAGTAGTGACGCGTCCATGGGGCTCCCGCCTGAGCCGATTGCGACAGTGCCAGGTCAATATCAAGCTACGTCATTATACGTACACTTTGGGTATGCGCAAGGTTAATGATAGACCTGACAGGTCTTCGGAGACCTGTCAGGTCTTTGCCTCTGTCTCAAGATAGGCTTGACAGCCACGCGACGCCGACTATACTTCTGATACAAAGTATCAATAACGCAAGGAGCGAATGAATGAACTCATGGCGGAAGTGGACGATAGGGCTGGCGCTGGGCGTGGCCTTGCTGGCGGGGTGCGGCGGACAGGCGACTGAACCGGCCGACCCGGCCGATGCCCTGGCCCCTCTGGCCCGGCCGACGATCACGGCCGCGGCGCTCGACGGCCGCCCCCTGCGCGTCGTGGCCACCACCAGCCTCGTCGGCGACGCCGTGGCGCGTGTCGGCGGCGAGTCGATCGCCCTGACGACGCTGATGCCGCCGGGGCAAGACCCGCACAGCTATCAGCCGGCGGCGGCCGACCTGGCCGCCGTGGCCGACGCCGACCTGATCTTCATCAACGGCTGGAACCTGGAAGAGGGGCTGCTGGGCGACCTGGCCGCCGCCGGCGATGCGCCGCTCGTGCCCGTCTCAGCCGGCGTCGTCCCGCTGGCCGTGGACGAGGGCGAGGCACACGAGGATGACCAGGAGGGTGAAGAAGACGCCGGCGCGGCCGACCACGACCACGAGGGGCCTGATCCTCACGTCTGGCAGGACGTCAGCCACGTCATGCGCTGGGTGGACAACATCGCGGCGGCGCTGAGCGAGGCCGACCCGGCCAACGCCGCCGCCTACGCCGCCAATGCCGCCGCCTACCGCGCTGAGCTGGCCGACCTCGACCGCTTCGTGCGCGAGCAGACGGCGACGATTCCGGCCGAGCGGCGTGTACTCGTGACCAACCACGACACGCTGGCCTACTTCGCCGCGGCCTATGACTTTCGCGTGCTCGGCTCCGTTCTGCCCGGGGCCAGCACGCTGGCCGAGGCGACGGCGGCCAATCTGGCGGCGCTGGCCGAGGCGATGGCCGCGGCGGGGGTGTGCAGCCTGTTCGTAGAGACGACGGCCGCCGACCAGATGGCGCGCACCTTGAGCCAGGAGCTGGACGGCTGCGACGAGGTGCGCGTCCTCAGCCTCTACAGCGACGCCCTCGGCCCGCCCGGCAGCGGAGCGGAGAGTTACGTGGGGATGATGCGGGGCAATGTGGCGACCATTGTGGCTGCTCTGGGCGAGAGCGCGGGGGAGCAGGGGTGAACAGAACACCCCGACACGAGAGGCGTACCACATGACCGCCACGCACACCCACCACGGCGTCCCCCACGCCCCCGACGCGCCCTCGCTAGAAGCGCGCGACGTCTGGGCGGCCTATAGCGATGGCCTGGCGGCCGATGGCCCGCGCCACGCCCTGGAAGGGGTCACCTTTCGCGTCGAGCAGGGCGAGCGGGTGGCCATCGTCGGCCCCAACGGCGCGGGCAAGAGCACGCTGTTCCGGCTCATCGTCGGCACGCTGCGGCCCGACCGCGGCCACCTGGACGTGTTCGGCCAGGGGCCGGCCGGCCACATCTGCATCGCCTACGTGCCCCAACGCACGCAGGTCGACTGGCGCTTCCCGGTGACGGTCGAGGACGTGGTGATGATGGGGCGCGTGGGCCAGATCGGTCTGCTGCGGCGACCGGGGCGGGGCGACCGAGCGGCGACGGCGTCGGCGCTGGCCCGCGTCGGCGCGTCGGCGCTGGCCCACAAGCAGATCGGCGCGCTCTCCGGCGGCCAGCAGCAGCGCGTCTTCCTGGCCCGCGCCCTGGCCCAGCAGGCGGAGTTGCTGCTGCTCGACGAGCCGCTGAATGGGCTGGACGCGCCCTCGCAGGAGGCGATCCTGGCCCTGCTCGACGAGTTGCGGCACGACGGCGTGACGGTGCTGCTGGCGACCCACGACCTCGATCTGGCCGCCGAGCGCTTCGACCGCATCATGCTCCTCAACCGCCGCGTCGTCGCCTTCGGCCCGCCGGCGGACGTGCTGCAACCGGAGAGCCTGTTGCGCGCGTATGGGGGAATGAAGAATTAGGAATTACGAATTAGGAGTGGCGGGTGGCGGGTGGCGAATGAATATCATCGCCCACTGACCACTAACCACTATCCACTAACCACTATGCACTGGCTCCTAGACCCTCTCCAATACGACTTCATCGTCCGCGCCCTGCTGGCGGCGGTGATCGTCGGCGTCGTCTGCTCTGTGCTGGGCGTCTACATTGTCCTGCGCGGCATGGCCTTTCTGGGCGACGCCATGTCCCACACCATTCTGCCCGGCGTGGTGGCGGCCTACTTCCTGGGCTGGCCGCTGGCCATCGGCGCGCTGGTCATGGGCGTGCTGACGGCGCTGGGCATCGGCCTGCTGACCCGGCGTACGGCGCTGAAGGAGGACACGGCCATCGGCGTCATCTTCGCCGGCTTCTTCGCCCTGGGCGTGGCCATGCTCTCGGCCGGGGCCAGCACCATCGATTTGGCCCACTTTCTCTTCGGCAACCTGCTGGGCGTTTCGTCGGCCGATCTGCTGCTGACGGCGACGCTGGGCGGGCTGGTGCTGGCGCTCATCTTCCTTTTCTATAAAGAGTTTCTGGTGCTGTCGTTCGACCCGCTGCTGGCGACGACGTTGCGCCTGCCGACGACGTTCCTCCACTACCTGCTGCTGCTGCTCATCGCCGTGACCATCGTCGTCGCCCTGCAAGTGGTCGGCGTGTCGCTGATGCTGGCCATTCTGGTGACGCCGGCGGCGACGGCCTCTTTCGTCACTCACCGCCTGCCGTCGATGATGGCCGTGGCCGCGCTCATCGGCGTCGTCTCCGGCGTGGCCGGCGTCTATGCCGGCTACTACCTCAACATCGCCTCCGGCCCGGCGGTGGTATTGGCCGCGACGGCCATCTTCCTGGTGGTACTGGCCGTGACAATGGCCCGCCGCCGCTACCCGCCACACCGCGCCACAGGAGCGACGGCGTGAGCGGCGTGGCGAGCGGCGACCCGTTGCCGCGGCTGGAGCGGGCGCTACAGGCGCGCGGCTACCGGCTGACGGCCGCCCGGCGGGCCATCCTGACCGCGCTGACGACCACCGGCGGGCATGTGACGGCCGACGAGTTGGCGTCGGCCGTCGCCCGCGCGGCGCGGGATGGCGGCGCGCCACGCGTCGGCCGCATGACCGTCTACCGCACGCTCGACCTGCTGGGTGAGTTGGGGCTGCTGCGCCCCGTCTATCAGGGCACGGGCGCGGCCCACTACGTGCTGCTGCTGGACGGCCACCACCACCACCTCGTCTGCTCCCATTGCCGGCGGGTGATCGAGTTCGACGAGTGCGCCCTGGCCGAGCTGGCCGAGACGGTGGGGCGGCGCTATGGCTTTGCCGTGGAGGGGCATTTGTTGGAGTTCTATGGGCGGTGCTCTCAGTGCGTCGCACTTTCTTGAGTGCGTCGCACTTTCTTTGCCTCCTTCGCGCGAGAAAGTGCCAGGCACTTAAGAAAGTGCCAGGCACTGTTAACTCTATTGCGGGGCGCATTGAACACAGTACAATACCCTCATGGCGGCGAGGACGATCGGGCGCTATGTCGTGCGGGAGGAGATCGGCCAGGGCGGGATGGCGACTGTTTATCGCGCCTTCGACCCGCACTTCCAGCGCGACGTTGCCATTAAAGTCCTGCCGCTCCACTTTCTCCACGACCCCCGCTTCCGCGCCCGCTTCGAGCGCGAGGCGCGCATCGTCGCCGGGCTGCAACACCCGGCCATCGTCTCCGTCTACGACTTTGGCGAGGACAACGGCCAGCCCTACCTGGTCATGTCGCTGATGAGCGGCGGCTCGCTGGAAGACAAGCTGCGCCAGGGGCCGATGCCGCTGGTGGAAACGGAGCGCATCATCGGCCGACTGGCCCCCGCCCTCGACGCCGCCCACCAGCGCGGCGTCATCCACCGCGACCTGAAGCCGGCCAACATCCTCTTCGACCAGTGGAACGAGCCGTACCTGACCGACTTCGGCATTGTCAAGCTGACCGGCGGCAGTGGCGACCTGGCCACGCTGACAACCATCGGCGGCATCATCGGCACTCCCGCCTACATGAGTCCAGAGCAGGTGCAGGGCGGGCAGATCGACGGCCGCAGCGACGTCTACTCGCTGGGCATCATCCTGTTCCAGATGCTCAGCGGCCGGCTGCCCTTCGACGCCACCACGCCCATCGGCCTGGCGTTCAAGCACGTCTCCGAACCGATTCCCAGCATTCAGTCATTGGGCAGCGTGCGGTTGCCGGCCGAGTTTCAGGTCATCGTCAACCATGCCATGGCCAAGCAGCCGGACGACCGCTACCCGACGGCGTTGGCCCTGTCGCGCGATCTGAGCCGGCTGGTGCATGGCTCCGGCCCCCAGCCAACGGTCGTGCTGCCGCGCGAGGGCGGCGTCATGCCGACGCAGCGCGTCAGCGACGGCCCGGCCGGCGCGCCGGGGGTGGCCCAGACCGCGCCGCCGTCCGGCGCCTCCTGGGCGGCCCAATCGTCGGCGCCGCTGCCGCCCTATGGCGCCGCGCCCACGGCCCGCGTCGAACCGCCCCTGCCCGCGGCCGCGCCGGCCGAGCGCCGCGGCTCACCCCTATGGCTGCTGGGACTGCTGGCCCTGCTGGTGATTGGCGGCGGCGCGGCGGCCTTCCTCCTGCTGCGCGGTGGCGGCGATGAGCCGGAGCCGACGGCGGTGGTCGTCGTCGCCCCGGAGTTCACGCCCAGCGTCACGCCTACGGCCACCACGGCGGCGGTCGCCACCCCGGCCGAGGCCATGCCGGGCGAGGCCACCGCGGCGGCTACACCCACGCCGCGCCCGTTGAAGACGGCCGTGACGCCCAGCGTGCAGGTCGCGCCGGGGGTGCGCGTCCTGGCCGTGGTCGAGGTGCGCGCCGGGCCGGGCGAGACGTTCCCGGCCCTGGCCACGCTCCAGCCGGGAACAGAGGTGCCGGTTATTGGCCGGACAGCCGATAGCGCCTGGTTCAACGTCGTCATGGTCGATGGCGCGCCGGGTTGGGTTCCGGCGGCGGCCGTCTCGGCCAGCGACCCCGCGGCCGTGGCCGCCGTGGCCGTGGCCGCCACCATCCCGCCTTCGCCCACGGCCACCGCCACACCGCCGCCCACCGCAACCCGCCGCCTACCGACGCCGACCCTGCCCCCGCCCACGGCCACCCAACCGCCGCCGACGCAACCGCCCGCGGCGACAGAGCCGCCCGAACCGACAGATCCGCCGCCGCCGCCCCCGCCACCTACGGAAGAACCGCCGACGCCCGTGCCGCCAGAAGACCCGACGAATACGCCGGTGCCTTGAGCCGACCACTTGCGTCCCTCGCAGGCAACCATCATGCCCCTCAGCCCCGGAACCGTCCTGCAAAACCGCTACCGTATTGCCAAGCTGGTCGGCCAGGGTGGCTTCGGCGCGGTCTATCGCGGCTGGGACATGGCGCTAGAGCAGCCGGTGGCGGTCAAGGAGAACTTCGACAGCGGCCCGGAGTCGCAGCGCCAGTTCGAGCGCGAGGCCAAGCTGCTGGCCGGGCTGCGCCACCCCAACCTGCCGCGCGTCGGCGACCACTTCAGTGTGCCCGGTCAGGGGCAGTATCTGGTGATGGACTTTGTCGAGGGCAAGAGCCTGGAGGAGTTGCTGGCCGAGCGCGGCGGGCCGCTGGGCGAGGCCGAGGCGCTGCCGTGGATTCGTCAAGTGTGCGACGCGCTGACCTACCTGCACACGCGCACCCCGCCCATCATCCACCGCGACATCAAGCCCCAGAACATCATCGTGACCGCCGAAGGGCGAGCCATGCTGGTCGACTTCGGCATCTCCAAGGTCTACGACCCGACCAAGGGCACAACCGTCGGTGCGAAGGCGGTGACGCCCGGCTACAGCCCGCCGGAGCAGTACGGCCGCGGCCGGACGGACGCGCGCAGTGACGTCTATTCGCTGGGCGCGACGCTCTACACGCTGCTGACCGGGCACGTTCCGCCGGAAGCGCCCGACTTGAGCAGCGGGGCGGACGTGCTGACGCCGCCGCGGGAGGTCAACCCGGGGGTGAGCGAAGACACCTCGCGAGCGATTGTGGCGGCGATGGCGTTGAGCATGAGTCAGAGGTTGAGGGATGTGGGGGCGTTTGGGCAGATGTTGGCGGTGCGGGGTGCGTCGGTCGCGCCGCAGCCGGTTGCACCGTCAGCGATGCCCCCCGATGGCGGGAAGCGTGGCACGCCGGTATGGGGCTGGCTGGTGGGTGTTGCGGCGCTGGTAGTGCTAGTAGCCTGGGCGGCGGTGGTACTCGACGGGCTGAATGGCGATGAGGAAGCTAGTCTGGCAGTAACGGCAACGGCGACCGCAGTTGCGATGACAGAGAAATTCGCCACACCTACGGTTACACTCTCAACCACAGCAACGGCTACGTCCGCGCCTACAACCAGACCTACGTCTACAAGACACCCCACGCAGACACCTATCCCCACGTCTACGGCAACACCTACCATATCCCCGGCCGAACTAACAGCGCGATATAGGCAGTTCTCTAATCCGACCGGTATTGCTGTGGATGGCGCAGGAAATCTCTATGTGACGGACACCTTGAATTATCGCGTCCAAGTGTTTGCTGCTGATGGAACGTTTTTGACACAATGGGGCAACAAAGGGAGTGGGGAAGGGCAGTTCGATTACCCGTCTAGCATTGTTCTGGATGATGAGGGTAACGTCTATGTGGCAGATTCAGGTCTAGTGCGCATCCAGAAGTTCACCGAGGACGGGACATTTCTAACACAGTGGGGTAGCGCAGGAAGTGGAGCGGGACAGTTCGAATCGCTCACAGGCATTGGTGTGGACGGTGAAGGCAATGTTTATACGGCGGACGCAGGCAACAATCGCATCCAAAAATTCGCTGCCGACGGAACCTTCCTTGCCGGCTGGGGCTATGAAGGGACCGGCGAGGGCCAATTCGACGTTCCGATAGACATCGACGTGGGTAGCATCGGCGACGTCTACGTGGCGGACAGGGATAACAATCGCATTCAGAAATTCAGTGCCGACGGAACCTTCTTGACCCAATGGGGCAGTAGAGGAAGTGGGCAAGGGCAGTTCGACTGGATGCAGGATATCACCCTGGATGGCGCAGGCAACGTCTATGTGCTCGACCAAGACAACGAGCGCATCCAGAAGTTTACAGCCGACGGTCAATTTGTAACCCAGTGGGGCAATGAAGATAGTGGGCCATTCGATTATGCACAGGCTGTGGCCGTGGACGAGGCCGGCAACTTCTATGTGGCTGAGCAAGGGCGCATTCAGAAGTTTGCCACAGGCGGAAGGTTACTGGCGCAATGGGGCAACAAAGGAAGCGAAGGGGGGCAGTTCTCCCGCCCGACATCCATCACTGTGGACGATAACGGTAACGTCTACGTGTGGGAACAGGGCAATGAACGCATCCAGAAGTTCACTGTCAACGGCTCCTTGTTAGATATATGGGACGACGCAAGTGGTGCGGAGGGACAGTTCAGATACCTAAATGGTATTGCTGCGGATGGCGACGGCAACGTTTACATGGCAAATTCAGACAGTAATCGTATCCAGAAGTTCGCTCCTGATGGAACTATCTTGGATGGGCGGTGGGGTGAGCTACAGAATCCAAGCTACTGGTCTCCAGCAGGCATCTCGGTCGATGGAGATAACAACGTATACGTATGGCAGATAACTCACGAAGGAAGCGATCACATTCAGAAGTTCGCCCCTGATGGGACGTTCGTAACCCAGTGGGATGTGGAATCGGCTCGCGAGGTCCTAATGGGAGGATGGAGCGCCGGCTCTCAAGGCATTGCAGTAGACGAGACTGGTGCAGTATATCTTTTATACGTCGATTCCAGTCGAATCCAGAAGTTCGCCGCCGACGGAACGCTCCTTACCCAATGGGGCAGCTCTGGAAGTGAGCCAGGGCAATTCACGTTCCCGGGCGGAATCGCTGTAGATGCCGATGGGAATGTATATATAACAGACTCTGGCCGCATCCAAAAGTTTACTCCCGACGGGACATTTCTGACTGAGTGGGGAGAGCAAGGAAGCGGAGAAAGTCAATTTTCATCGCCGGACGGAATTGTTATAGACAAGGATGGGAATGTCTACGTCGCAGACACTGGGAATCACCGCATCCAGAAATTCACCGCCGACGGCGAGTTCATCGAATGGTGGGGGCGGGAGGATTAAGCGGCGGCGGGGGACCCCGCTGTTATGCTTCGACCATGTTGACCGACTACATTCGGGCGGCAATGAGTCAGGCCCACTACGAGCTCCTTGAAGGCCGCACGTTCTACGGCGAAATTCCGGGATTGCCGGGCGTACTGGCTAACGCGGCAACACTCGAAACCTGCCGTGACGAGTTACAAGAGGTGCTGGAAGAGTGGATCATCCTGGGCCTTCGCCTGGGGCACGCGCTTCCTACCGTCGGCGGCATCCAGTTGAGCACACCAACGTAGGGGCGGGTCTCAGACCCGCCCCTACCCCACGTCAGTTCACCAACCCATCCAACCGCTCAACCAGATCGGATAGCACCCCAAACGCCGTCTCCACCGGCCCCGGCGTGCTCAGATCGACGCCGGCGCTCTTCAGGGCATCGAGCGGGTACTGCGAGCCGCCGGCCCGCAGGAAGCCGAGGTAGGCCTCGGCCGCGCCCGGCCCGCCGCTGAGCACGCGCCGCGCCAGGGCGTTGGCCCCGCTGATGCCGGTGGCGTACTGGAAGACGTAGTAGTCGGCGTAGAGGTGGCCGAAGGTG
>OEIV010001360.1_pt1 | contig 11310 bp, 7 predicted proteins | sample 1539231 | NCBI WGS metagenome assembly OEIV01 (sample SAMN03794762, study PRJEB22550) | activated sludge metagenome | feature: wastewater treatment plant; material: activated sludge; isolation source: Wastewater treatment plant of a petroleum refinery complex | place: Argentina: Buenos Aires ... | reverse complement strand
GAATTCCTGGTAGGCGTGGGCGAGGCTGATCTGTCCGACGGCTGCGGCCGCCTGGCTCTGCTCGAGGCCGAGCGGGCCCTTGGGGAGCTTGAGTGAGTGGCGGCCGAGCGCGATGGCGCCAGACGACACGAGGATGATCTCGCGCCCTTCCCCGGCGAGTGCTGCGACATCGTCCATCAGCGTCGCCAGCCATTCGGACTTGAGGATGCCGGTCGCGCGATCGACCAGCAGCGCCGAGCCGATCTTGACGACGATGCGCCGTGCGGCGGCCCACTCGGGGCGTGCGGCAGGAGCGTTCGCGGCGGGCAGCTTGTCGGCGTTCGGCGTCGATGTTCCCGGGTCTTCAGGCACTCGTACTCTCCCGCTCTGGACCGATCGCGCGTTACGCGAGCTGATGCGGGCGGCAGATGCGGCTCTGAATAGCAGAGTTCGCGTCGGAGCGGGAATGCGGCGGCTTCGGCGGTGCGGTCTTTCGCGGGCGGTGGGCAGACCCTGCGCACGTACGGCCATGTTCCTACACGAGTGCTGTCCGATCAGACTGAACCTTGAGCGGTCTCCTGATCGGACAAAGATGTCTAGGGGCTCAGTTCGGCTGCGCGGCGATGCCTTCCTGAAGCGCCAGCACATGGCCGGCGAGATAGAGCGACCCGGCGATCAGCACGCGCTTCGGGCCGGGATGTTTCGCTTCCAGGCGCTCGAGGGCCGCCGGAACGCTCTCCGCTGCTTCGGCGAGCAGCCCGGAGTTGAGCGCCACGGACGCGAGCGCGACCGGATCGAACGGAGCTTCGTGGGCGCCGGGGATCGGAACCGTGACGATGTGGCGAGCAAGGCCGCGGAAATGCGAGAGGAAGCCCGCGGCGTCCTTGAGGCCGAGCATGCCGACGACGAGATAGAGCGGGCGTGGGCTGCGCTCTTCGAGGTCGGCGAGGGTCTGGGCGAGGGCCGCTCCCGCCGCCGGGTTATGGCCGCCGTCGAGCCAGAGTTCGGAGCCCGCGCTCATATGGCGGCTGAGCGGGCCGTTGACGAGGCGCTGCATGCGCGCGGGCCAGCGCACGTTGACGAGGCCGGCCTCGATGGCGCGCTCCGGGATGTCGAACCCTTCAAGCTCCAGCACCGCCGAAACGGCCGTTCCCGCGTTGACAACCTGATGCGGGCCGATCAACGCCGGCATCGGCAGGTCGAGGAGCCCGTCGAGCCGCTGCACGACGAGGCGACCACCCTGCTCGAAGGCATCGAAATCGCGGCCGAACACGACGAGCGGCGCGCCGACGCGATGGGCCCTCTCTTCGATGACGAGCCCCGCCTCGTCCTCCTGACGCGAGACGACCGTGCGCATGCCGCGCTTCAGGATGCCGGCCTTCTCGGCGGCGATCAGCGACAGGCGGTCACCGAGCTTCTCGGCATGGTCCATGGAGATCGGCGTGATGACGCCGAGACGCGGGTTCGGCACCACGTTGGTGGCGTCGAGACGTCCACCGAGGCCGACCTCGAGCAGGACGACGTCCGCCGGGCTCTCGGCGAAGGCCAGGAAAGCCGCGGCGGTGGTGATCTCGAACTGGGTGATGTCGTCGCCCGAATTGATCGCCTGCGTGCGCGTCAGCACGTCGACGAGGGCGGTCTCGGCGATCGGCTGGCCGGAGCTGCCGCGCTTGCCGATGACGATGCGCTCGTGGAACCGGACGAGATGCGGCGAGGTGTAGACATGGACGCCGAGGCCCGCAGCCTCGAGGATCGCCTTGAGGTAGGCCGTGACCGAGCCCTTGCCGTTGGTGCCGGCGATGTGGACGACGGGCGGCAGCGCTAGATGCGGATTGCCGAGCTTGCCGAGCAGACGCTCGATGCGGCCGAGCGACAGGTCGATCAGCTTGGGGTGCAGTTGCTTGAGCTCGGCCAGGAGCACGTCGCTGCTCGGCATGTCCCTCGTCTCTTTCATGCCGGCGCTGCGCGAGCAAACGGCTTCGGCAAGGCCGCAGGCGAGCGCATTACGGCCGGTCACCCACCATGCGGCGCGCTCAGTTGCGCGGCGGTGCTTTCTTGGCGGTCGTTTCAGCCTTGCCCGTGGTCGAATCCGGAACGTCGCGCGAGCGACGGGCGGGATCGAAACGCTCGCTCTCCGATACGGGCTCCGCCACGATGGCCGCGTCGCTCTTTCGTGTCGCGTCGCCGGCCACGATGATGCTCTGCGCCGCGGTGCTTTCGCTACCGTTGACGTAGGGCTTGCCGTTCGTCTCCCCGGCGGGTTTGCGCTTCGTTGTCGACTGCTGCGTGGCGGTGCGTTTGTCGTTCATCAGAATGCGTGCCAAACGCGCCAGCGTGCCGCGAAGCTGATGGCGATGCACGACCATGTCGATCATGCCGTGATCGAGCAGGTATTCGGCGCGCTGGAAGCCATCGGGAAGCTGCTCGCGGATCGTCTGTTGGATGACGCGCGGCCCGGCGAAGCAGATGAGGGCACCCGGTTCGGCGATCTGGATGTCGCCGAGCATGGCATACGACGCCGTGACGCCGCCCGTAGTCGGGTCGGTCAGCACGACGATGTAGGGCAGACCCGCCTCGCGCAGGCGCTGCACGGCGATCGTCGTGCGCGGCATCTGCATCAGCGACATGATGCCTTCCTGCATGCGCGCGCCGCCCGAGGCCGCGAACAGGATGAAGGGTGCGCGCCGTGAGACCGCGTGCTCGATGCCGGAGATCACCGCTTCGCCAGCGGCCATGCCGAGCGAGCCGCCCATGAAGCGGAAGTCCTGTACGGCGATGACGACGTTGACGCCTTCGAGATCGCCCTCTGCCACCACGACGGCGTCGTCGAGGCCGCACTTGGCCTTGGCCTCCTTGACGCGGTCGGTGTAGCGCTTGGCGTCGCGGAATTTGAGCGGGTCGGCCGGCACGGTCGGATTCGGCACGACGGTGTAGGAATTCTCGCCGAGCAGGCTCGTCAGGCGCTGCGGCGCCGTCATGCGCTCGTGGTACTCCGAGCCCGGAAAGACGAACTGATTGGCCTCGAGGTCCTTGTAGAAGACCATCTGGCCGGTCTCCGGGCACTTGACCCAGAGATTGTCCGGCACCTCGCGCTTCGTATTCAGGAAGCTGCGGATCTTCGGCCGAACGACGTTATTGATCCAGTTTGCCACGCGCTTAAGGCTCCTTCGCCGAAACCCTCGACCGGCCCCATTTCTGGCCTCGTTGCCGGGCGCCGCGCCCGGTATGCGGCTGCGGCGAGCGGCTCGCCTGCTCCCACCTGCAACCCGAAGGCGCGGCTGGAGCGGGCTTGTGATTGCTGGCCTCGCCAGCGGCGGGCCAATCCCCTAGATGGCCCAGCTCGGGAACGGCCGCATATTCTACTCCCGGCGGTCGCCGAAAGCACGAGACGAGTTGGCACGGGAACCCCGCACCGTCAGCGCCGCATTAGCGGGCCCGCAGCGCTCCCGCAAGGGCCTTAACGAGATTTAGAACGCGCTCGACGGTGTTGCCAGTGGCACGCTGATCCGCGTCCAGGCTTTTCTCGATCTCGGTTACGATCGCCGAGCCGACAACGACGCCATCGGCGAACCGGGCCATGGCGGCAACGTCCGCAGGCGTCTTGACGCCGAAACCGACCACCACCGGAAGCTCGGTCGAGCGCTTGATGCGCTGGATATGGCCCTCGACCTCGGCGACATTGGCCGAGCCCGAGCCGGTGATACCCGTGATCGACACGTAGTAGACGAAGCCCGACGTGTTGGAGAGCACCATCGGCAGGCGCTTGCTATCCGTCGTCGGTGTGGCGAGGCGGACGAAGTTGAGGCCCGCCTCGAGTGCCGGCAGGCAAAGCTCGTCGTCGGCCTCCGGCGGCACGTCGACGACGATGAGGCCATCGACTCCCGCTGCCACCGCGTCGGACAGGAAGCGCTCGTTGCCATAGACGTAGATGGGATTGTAATAGCCCATCAGAACGATCGGGGTGTGATCGTCTTCCTGGCGAAATTCACGAACCATATCAAGTGTTTTTGTCATCCTGTGGCCGGCCTTCAGGGCGCGCAGCGAGGATGCCTGGATGGCCGGTCCGTCGGCCATCGGATCGGAGAAGGGCATGCCGAGCTCGATAATGTCGGCACCCGCCGCGGGCAGGCCGCGCAGGATCGCGTGCGAGGTCGCGAGATCCGGGTCGCCTGCGGTGATGAACGTGACGAAGGCGGCGCGGCCCTCGGCCTTCAGTGCGGCGAAGCGTCGGTCGATGCGTGTCTCGTTCATGGCGCGCCGCCGGTCGGGGGCCGCGGCGGGAACGCGGACCGGGCGGCCCCGCCCGCCGTGCCGGCAGGCAACGGGCCGCCGTGTGGCGCCGCCCTCCCTTAGCACCGGTCAGCGGGCGGCGATAGCGGTCTTGGACGGGGCGCGGGGAAATGTCAGACCGCCTCCGCGATCCGGGCCTCGTTGATGAGCCCTGCGATCTCGGATCGACACGAGCCGCAGTTGGTTCCCGCCCCGAGGCAGTCGCCCACGGCGGCGACCGTGTTGCATCCCTTCTCGACGATGGCCGTGATGATCTCCTTGCGGCCGACTCCGAAGCAGGCGCACACGGTTGCCCCGCGATCCTTAGCCGCAGCTCCAGGCCGTCCGGCGAGGACCTGGAGACGCTCGATGTCGGACAACTCCGCACCGAGCTGGTCGATGGCCCAGGTCCGGGCCGCGGGGACCGGACATTTCGCCACGTAGAACAAACCCAGGCAGCGGGAGCCGTCGAACACGGCGAAGCGGTGCTGACCGGTGGCCGCGTCCACATAGTCGATCAGGCTCGCGGTGGCGGGCGTCGCCGGGCCGACGAGAACGCTGCGGGCGAGCGCCGTCCAGTCGTCGTGGGGAGTGGACGAAGCGATCTCGAGACGAAATCCGCCTGCGACCGGCGCCAGCGCGGCGTAATCGAAGCTGGAGAGGTCTGGCTTGGCGGTGGTCGTTGCGAACGCGTACCAGCGGGCCTTGAACGGGCGCACGGACACTGGCGTGTATTTCGATTCCGGCTGCCCAGAGACCGGATCGGTGTTGCCGGCGACGAGCGTATCGATGCGTGCCCGTGACGAGACTTGATCCGTCCAATGCATCGGCACGAAAACGCTGCCGCGCTGCTGGCGCTCGGTCACGATGGTGCGGACGAGCACCCGCCCACTGGTACTGGCAACCTCGGCGATCATCGCCGGGCGCAGGCCGTAGGCGAGAGCGTCCTCGGGGTGGATCTCGAGGAATGGCTCAGCATAGTGCGAGGTCAGTCGCGCTGTCTTTCCGGTCCGCGTCATCGTGTGCCACTGGTCGCGAATGCGGCCCGTATTGAGCACCAGCGGGAAGGCCCGGCTCGTCTCGCTCGCGGGCGCGCGGTACGGCGTCGCGACGAAACGGGCGCGGCGGTCGGGCGTGTAGAAACCGCCGGCGGCGAAGAAGCGCCTCGGGCCGGCACTGACTTCGCGGGCGGGAGGGTCCGTGGCGGAGTTCGGAAAGGTCGAGGTCGCGGAGCCGTCCTTCGCCGCCGCCCGTCATGGCGGCGTACTCGCGGAAGATGTCGTCGGGTCCTGCGTAGTCGAACGCCGCGCCGAAGCCCATGCGCCGCGCCACTTCCGAAACTTGCCACCAGTCGGGCCGCGCCTCGCCCGGGACATCGAGGAAGGCGCGCTGGCGCGAGATGCGCCGCTCGGAGTTGGTGACCGTGCCGTCCTTCTCGCCCCAGGCGGCCGCGGGCAGCGCGACGTGGGCGAAAGCCATGGTATCGGTCGCACGCGACACGTCGGAGACGACGACGAAGGGGCATTTCGTGAGAGCCGCTTTGACCGTATCGGCCTCGGGTACGCTATCGACCGGGTTGGTGGCGATGATCCAAAGCGCCTTGATGTGCCCCTCTCCGACGGCCCGGAATAGATCGACGGCCTTGAGACCGGGCTTCTCGGCGATGCGCGGGCTCTTCCAGAACTCCTTGGTGATGCGCCGGTGCTCGGGGTTGTCGATCTCCATGTGCGCGGCGAGCATGTTGGCGAGGCCGCCGACTTCGCGACCGCCCATGGCATTGGGCTGGCCCGTCACCGAGAACGGCCCCATGCCGGGCCTGCCGATGCGGCCGGTGGCGAGATGGCAGTTGATGATGGCGTTGACCTTGTCGGTGCCGGCCGACGACTGGTTGACGCCCTGGCTGTAAACGGTGACGACGCGCTCGTACTTACCGAACATCTCGTAGAAATCGAAGATCGACGAGCGCGTGAGGCCGGTGACCTTCGCGATCTCGGCGACGTCGATCGCCTGCGCCGTCGTCAGTGCCGTATAGAATCCGCTCGTGTGGGTGGAGACGTAGTCGCCGTCGACAAGGCCGCGCGCGGCGACGTGCGACAGCAGGCCGTTGAACAGCGCGACGTCGCTGCCGGGCTTCACCGCAAGGTGCACGTCGGCGATCTCGCACGTCGCGGTGCGGCGCGGGTCTATGACGACGACGCGCGTGCCCCGCGCGTCGCGCGCGGCGGCGAGGCGCTGAAACAGCACGGGATGGCACCAGGCGAGGTTGGAACCGACGAGGACGACGAGATCGGCGATCTCGAGATCCTCGTAGCAGCCGGGCACGGTGTCGGTGCCGAACGCGCGCTTGTGGCCGGCGACGGAGGACGCCATGCACAAGCGCGAGTTGGTGTCGATGTTGCCGGTGCCGAAGTAGCCCTTCACGAGCTTGTTGGCGGTGTAATAGTCCTCGTTGAGGATCTGGCCCGAAACGTAGAGGGCGACGCTTTCCGGTCCATGCTCGGCGATGGTTTCCCCGAACCGCCGCGCGACGAGATCGAGCGCGTCGTTCCATGACGCATGCTTGCCCGCGATCTCTGGTGTCAGAAGGCGGTCGTCGAGCGATAGCGTTTCACCGAGCGCGGTACCCTTGGAGCAGAGCCTGCCGAAGTTTGCGGGGTGATCGGGATCGCCTTTGATCTCGGCGGCGCCATCAGGAGTGGGACGGGCCAGCACACCGCAGCCGACGCCGCAGTAGGGGCAGGTGGTGCGGGTCCAGTTCGTGCTCATGATGGGCGTCCTGTCGCGAATGGCATCTCGATCTCCCACCGTGGGCGCGAAGTTCCGCGCCTCACCTTGTTCTGCGCGCCGACGCCAGCTCGGGGTAAGCGTGGCCACTCGGCCGGTGTCACGGCGCCAGCGATGTCGCATCGAGAAGCAGGCGACCCGCCTCGATCCGAACGCGATGCGTCGCGGTCGCGCCTTCGTCGGCGCCGCACGCCGTGCCCGTTTCGAGCGAGATCACCCAGTTGTGCAGCGGGCACGTCACCGATTTGCCGTGCACGATGCCGGCGCTCAGCGGGCCACCCTTGTGCGGGCAGCGGTCGTCGAGGGCAAACACCTCGTCGTCGCTGTTGCGGAAGAGGGCGACGCAGCCGCGCGGCGTCTTGACGACGCGAGAGCCGAGCTTCGGTATGTCCTCGAGCGCGCCGACATCGATCCAATTCCTGGTCGTCATGGTCATTCGGCAGCCTCCTGACGGGTAAGATCGGCGAGCGGGCGGAACTCGTGCGCCTCCTTGCCTTCGGCGCGCTCGCGCCATGGGTCTGTCTGCGAGGTGCTCTGCGAGAGAGCGAACCGCTGGACGAGAGCGGAACGGCGCTCGGCGTCGTCGAGAACAGCCGCGCGGATCGAGTCGAGGCCGACGCGCTTCATCCATTTGTAGATGCGCTCGAGATAGCGGCCCTGCTCGCGGTAGAGCTGTACGATCGCGGCGACGATCTCGACGGTTTCCTCCTGCGTGCTCGAATGTCCGAGCACCTCGGTGCCCTTGATGTCGAGACCGGCGGCGCCGCCGATGTGGATTTCGTAGCCACTGTCGACGCAGATCACGCCGACATCCTTGCAGGTCGCCTCGGCGCAGTTTCGCGGGCATCCGGAGACGGCCAGCTTCACCTTGGCCGGAGTCCACGAACCCCACAGGTGCTTCTCGAGCTTGACGCCGAGACCGGTCGAGTCCTGCGTGCCGAAGCGGCACCAATCGGAGCCGACGCAGGTCTTGACCGTGCGCAGGCCCTTGGCGTAGGCGGCGCCGGAAACCATGCCCGCCCTGTTGAGGTCGGCCCAGACCGCCGGCAGATCCTCCTTGCGAACGCCGAGCATGTCGATGCGCTGGCCGCCGGTCACCTTCACCGTCGGGATCTTGAACTTCTCGACCACATCGGCGATGGCGCGCAGCTCGTCCGCGCTGGTCAGGCCGCCCCACATGCGCGGAACGACGGAGTAGGTGCCGTCTTTCTGGATGTTGGCGTGCACGCGCTCGTTGATGAAGCGCGACTGGCTGTCGTCATGATACTCGCCGGGCCAGGTCGCGAGCAGGTAGTAGTTGAGCGCTGGCCGGCACTTGGCGCAGCCATTCGCGGTCTTCCACTCCAGCTCCTGCATCACGGCGGGGATCGACTTCAACTGCTTCGCCACGATCAGGCGGCGCACGTCGTCGTGCCCGTGGTCGGTGCAGCCGCACATCGGCTGAACCGCGGCGGGGTTGTAAGCGTCGCCGAGCGTGAGCTTCATCACGTGCTCGACGAGGCCGGTGCACGAACCGCACGAGGCCGAGGCCTTGGTGTGCGCGCGCACGTCGTCCAGCGAAGTTAGGCCCTTCTCGCGAATGGCCGAGACGATCCGACCCTTACATACGCCGTTGCAGCCGCAGATTTCCGCATCATCCGGCAACGCTGCAACGGCCGCCGTAGGGTCCAGCGGGGAGCCTCCGGCATAGCTCTGGCCGAAGATCAGTGTGTCGCGCAGCTCGGTCACGTCGCTACCGCGCTTCAACAGATCGAAGAACCACGCGCCATCCTGCGTTTCGCCGTACATGACGACGCCGGTCAGCTTGTTCTCCTTGAGCACGAGGCGCTTGTAGACGCCGCGCGCCGCATCGCGCAGCACGATCTCCTCGCGGTCCGGCGCTTCCGCGAAGTCACCAGCGGAAAACAGATTGATGCCCGTGACCTTGAGCTTGGTCGCTGTCGCGGTCGGGCTGAAGCGCGCTTCGTCGTTGCCGGTGAGCTGTGCCGCGACGACGTTGGCCATCTCGTAGAGTGGCGCGACGAGGCCGAACACCTGTCCGTCCGCTTCGGCGCATTCGCCGAGCGCGAAGATGTCGGGATCGCTGGTTCGCATCGACGCATCGACGACGATGCCGCGATTGACGTTGAGGCCCGCCGCCTTGGCGAGCATGGCGTTGGGCCGGATGCCGACCGCCATGACGACGATGTCGGCAGCGATCTCGGTGCCGTCGTCGAGGCGAACGGCGCTGACGCGCTGGGGACCGAGCGCGGCGTGCGTCGCCACGATCTCCTTGGTGTTGGCGCGCGTGATCACGTCGATGCCGCGTGCTTCGACGGCCTTCTTCAGCAGGTAGCCAGCGTTCGCATCGAGCTGGCGCTCCATCAGCGTCGGCATCAGGTGCAGGGCGTTCGCGACGCTGCCGTGCTCCTTGGGGCTGGCCGCGGCCTGGAGGCAGAGCAGGCTGCCGCCGACGACGACCGCCCGGCCGCCGGCCTTCGCCGCGATCAGCATGGCGTTGACGTCGTCGAGGTCGCGATAGGTGAGCACGCCCGCCAGCGTGTGGCCGGGCACCGGAATGACGATCGGCAGCGATCCGGTTGCGATGATCAGCTTGTCATAGCTCGCGGTGATGCCGTTCTCGGACGTCACGGTCTTCGCCGCGCGGTCGATCGCGGTGACCTTCTGTCCCTTGTGCAGGGTGACGCCGTGCTCCGCATACCAGCCGTCGCCGTGGATGACGATCTCTTCGAACGATTTCTCGCCCGAGAGAACCGGCGACAGCATGATGCGGTCGTAATTGACGCGCGGCTCTGCGTTGAAAATCGTGATCTCGTATTGGTCGGGTGCCACCTCGAGCAGGCGCTCGAGCGCGCGCCCGGGGGCCATGCCGTTGCCGATGACGACCAGTCTCTCCTTCATGGCTTTCCCTCAGGCGGCTGCGTTGTTGGAGACGGAATGCGGCGCGGGATCTGCGGTCGGTGACTTGTGGCGCTTGGCGCCGATCGCCGCGAGTGCCTCGGCGGACGGATTTGCGCCGCCCTCGTAAGCCTCGAGGAATTCGAGCAGCTCCTGGCGATAGGCGTAGTAGTCGGGATGCTCGAGCAGCGCGGCGCGCGTGCGCGGGCGCGGCAGGTCGACGTTCATGATGTTGCCGATGCGGGCGTTGGGTCCGTTCGACATCATCACGACGCGGTCGGCGAGCAGGATCGCCTCGTCGACATCGTGGGTGACGCAGATGGCGGTGACCTTGGTGCGGCTCCACACCTCCATCAGCACTTCCTGAAGCTCCCAGCGTGTCAGGCTGTCGAGCATGCCGAACGGCTCGTCGAGCAGCAGCAGCTTCGGCGAGAGCGCGAAGGCGCGGGCGATGCCGACGCGCTGGCGCATGCCGTTGGAGAGTTCCTTCGCGATACGATCCATGGAGTCGGCGAGGCCGACGCGCTCGAGGTAGTACTCGACGATCTCGTCGCGCTCCGAGCGCTTCGCGTGCGGATAGACGCGATCGACGCCGAGGGTGACGTTCTCACGCGCGCTGAGCCAGGGAAACAGCGAGGGAGCCTGGAACACGACGGCACGGTCCGGGCCGGCGGCGCTTACCTCGCGGCCGTCGAGGATGATGCCGCCCTCGGTCGCATCCGTGAGGCCGGCGACCATCGAGAGCACGGTGGACTTGCCGCAGCCCGAATGGCCGATGAGCGAAATGAACTCGCCCTTCTTGACCTTGAGGTCGACGCCGTCGACGACCTTGAGCGGGCCCTTCGGCGTCGGGAACGTCTTCGAGAGCTGCGAGAACTCGAGATAGCGCTCGTTGAGCTTCGATGCCGCAGCTTCGACATAGGCCTTCGGCAGCTTGCTCTTTCCCGACTTCAGCGTGATCGGAAGCACGTTCGGCAGCGTGCGCGAGCTGGCGGCGTGCGACGAGCGATCCGATGCGATGTTCATCAGGTAGGTGGTGATCGAGTTGCGCAGCTCCTTGAAGCCGGGCGTATCACCGATCGTCGCATGATCGCGCGGGCGCGGCAGGTCGACCTTGAATTCCTTGCCGAGCGTCGCGTTCGGGCCGGGAAGCAAGGGAATGATGCGGTCGGCGAGAAGGATGGCCTCGTCGACGTCGTTGGTGATGAGCAGGACGGTACGCTTGTCCTGCTCCCAGATGTGCTCGATCTCGTCCTGGAGCTTGGCGCGGGTGAGAGCGTCGAGCGCGGAGAGCGGCTCGTCGAGCAGCAGGATCTCGGGGCTCATGGCCCACGCCCCGGCAACCCCCACCCGCCTGCGCACCCCCCCCGAGGGCGCCGC
>OEIV010001359.1_pt1 | contig 11320 bp, 14 predicted proteins | sample 1539231 | NCBI WGS metagenome assembly OEIV01 (sample SAMN03794762, study PRJEB22550) | activated sludge metagenome | feature: wastewater treatment plant; material: activated sludge; isolation source: Wastewater treatment plant of a petroleum refinery complex | place: Argentina: Buenos Aires ... | reverse complement strand
GACCGGCATCTGGTTGTAAAGCCGTATCGAGGGTTCGAATCCCTCCGGCTCCGCCATCGCCCCCAAAAAATCGCCGGGCCACAGCCAAAAAGCGCAGCGGCGTTGTGGTGCCCGGCGGTCGCTGTCAGGTCGTCGCCTTCATCCATTGGACGACCAGTCCGGCGATATCAGAAGTGTGAGTATCCAGCATCGCGCGGTGCTTCACGGACAGAACGCCGCGATCAGGAGTGGCCCAGGCGATCAGGCCTGTCGGGTCGCCGAATGAAAGGTCCACAATGGACTTCATCTTGGCAGCACGATGGAAGACGAGCTCGAGGCGATGTCCTGGATGCAGGCGCATCGTCACACGGTCCTCGCCAATCCAGAAGAAGCTCGGCGCGTTCCACTTGATGTGCTCGCCAATGCCATCGTCAGCCGCAAGAATAGCCGTTCTGAGTACGACGATCTCGTCCTTCCTTTGATGACTAAGCAGGGCGAGAAATCGATCCACCTCGTCCGAGGACATCAGATCACTTTCCCGTCGATCCGTGAGGCGCTGCGATTTCGCCTGCCGAATGCCCGCGGTGGCGTGTCTTTCTTCTTCGCCGCACGGCAGCAATCGCACTCGCTTCGGCTCAAGGCGGTGGCTCCCTGCCGACCGGGATAGTCCGGCCCTGCGGCTCCGGGACAACACGCCCAGTCGGGACGCGCAACGAGCGGTGGTGCTGCATCCGGCTTTCGGTGCCCCGGCGTCTCTTTGGTGCCCGCGACAACTCGGCGCACCAGGTGCTCTCTGTCGCCGAGCGACCGCGCGGATGAGGAAAATCCGTCAAAGGGCGCACAGCATCGGCTCGCAGCAACGGAACCGACCATCTTGGATCTTCAGTCGCCAGCCTTCCTGGCAATGTAGTAGCCATAGCTAAAGTGAGCCTTGTAGCGCTCGTAGAGCGCAATCTCGCGCCTGTAGTCTTCGACCAAAGCACGTGCCGCCTCGCTGTGTCCGTGCTCCTCCAGAAAGCCGGCGAACCTCCGTTCGATCGGCCTGTAGAAATTGTCCAGCCAGCACTGCTCGGGAAGCGCGATGTACCCCACGGGCGAGAATCCGTGCTTTTCGAGCACGCCCAGCTTTGCGGATGCCGTATCCACTTCGCTGTACTCGCGCTCCCAGTACGCCTGCAGTTCCGAGGGCCGGGTGTGGGTCAGCCAAGTGAGCTCCGAAACGGCCAGGATGCCGTCGGGCTTCAGGTGTTTGCGCCAGGCTGCGACGCCAGCTTCGAAGCCCATGTTGTAGATCGCGCCTTCAGACCAGATCGCATCAAGCTCGGCCGCGCCGAAGGGAAGCGCGTCCATCGATGCCGCAATGGGCGTGACGCGGTGCCCCGCACCGATTCGATTCGCCTCTGCCTCCAGTTTCGCAAGAAACTCCGGCACGAGGTCCACCGCCGTGATGTGCGCATCGAGCTGCTGCGCCAAGACCAGCGTGGACGTACCGGTGCCACAGCCGATATCGGCGATCTTCAGGTTCCTGGCCGACGACAAGCCGGACAGGGCTATCGACATGCGCGTCTCCGCCTCCCCACCGGGGCCTTGCCGGGTCACGCCCTTGTTGAGATCGACGATCAATTGAAGGGCGTTCATGCTCTGGGTCTCTCATCCGGAGGGTCGACCGCGCAGGCCGCCCGACAAATTTCCGCATGAGTCGCACGGCGCGCGGAAGCCGACAATGCGCGCGGTCGCTTGGCGCAGCGCGGCGGTCGCGAGCCCCCCATGGAAATGCGGCGAGGTCCGCTCGGCCATGCATCGCATGCGAGCGGCGAATGGCCGAAAAGCGACTTCCTCAACCGCCCGATCGGCAGGCGTCGGGGACCGCTGACCCGCAGGCCGAAGCGTCCGCAAGCGCTCGGCTGAAGCATTTGCGGACGGCAACGCCCGGGCGCGGCCGGATATCGGCCGTGCCCGGGCGTGTTCCGGGACGATCAGTCGAGGTCGAAGCGATCCGCGTTCATCACCTTGGTCCAGGCCGCCACGAAGTCGCGCACGAACTTCTCGCCCGCATGATCCTGCGCATAGACTTCGGCGAGCGCCCGGAGCCGGGAGTCGGAGCCGAAAACAAGATCGACGCGGCTGGCAGTCCACTTCGCCTGACCGCTTGCGCGGTCGCGGCCCTCGAACAGGTCCCGCGCATCCGAGACCGGCGTCCATTGGGTGCCCATGTCGACCAGGTTCACGAAGAAGTCGTTGGTCAGCGTCCCGGGCCGCTCGGTGAGGACGCCATGCCGGGACTGGCCGCAATTGGCCCCCAGCACGCGCAAGCCCCCGACGAGGACCGTCATCTCCGGTGCGGTCAGGGTCAGCAGCTGCGCCTTGTCGATCAGCATCGCCTCCGGCGACGCGCCGAGCCCCGCCTTGTGGTAGTTGCGGAACCCGTCCGACTGCGGCTCCAGCACGGCGAACGACTCGACGTCGGTCTGGTCCTGCGAGGCATCCGTGCGGCCCGGCGCGAAGGGCGCCTCGACATCGTGCCCGGCCGACCTGGCGGCCGCCTCGATCGCCGCATTGCCGCCCAGGACGATCAGATCGGCCAGCGAGACCTTCTTCGCGCCAACGTTGAACGCTGTCTGGATCCCCTCAAGAGCCGCGAGGACCTTCGCCAGCCTGCCCGGCTGGTTGACCTCCCAGTCCTTCTGCGGGGCGAGACGGATGCGGGCGCCGTTCGCGCCCCCGCGCTTGTCGGACCCGCGGAACGTCGATGCCGACGCCCAGGCGGTCGAGACCAGTTCGGAGACGGAAAGCCCGGTCGCCAGGATCCTGGCCTTGAGATCGGCGGCATCCTTGGCGTCGATCAGAGGGTGATCGACCGCCGGAACCGGATCCTGCCAGATGAGATTCTCCGCCGGGACTTCGGGGCCGAGATAGCGCGCCTTCGGCCCCATGTCGCGATGCGTCAACTTGAACCACGCGCGGGCGAAGGCGTCGGCGAACTCGTCGGGATTCTTGTGGAAGTGACGCGAGATCTTCTCGTAGGCCGGATCCATCCGCATCGCCATGTCGGCGGTGGTCATGATGGTGGTCACGCGCTGCGAGGGATCGTGCGCGGCCGGAGCGAGATGCTTCGGGTCCGGATTGACCGGCACCCACTGCCAGGCGCCGGCCGGGCTTTTCACCAAGTCCCAGTCGTAGCCGAACAGCACATCGAAATAGCCCATGTCCCATTTCGTCGGGTTGGCGGTCCAAGAGCCCTCGATCCCCGAAGTGATGGCATCGCCGCCGTTGCCGCTGCCGTAGTGCGATATCCAGCCCAGACCCATCGCCTCGAGCGGCGCGGCCTCCGGCTCGGGTCCGACATTGGTTGCGCTTGCCGCACCGTGGCACTTCCCGAACGTATGGCCGCCGGCGACCAGCGCTACGGTCTCGTAGTCGTTCATCGCCATGCGCGCGAAGGTTTCGCGGATGTCGCGGCCCGAGGCCAGCACGCTCGGCTGTCCGTTCGGCCCCTCCGGGTTGACGTAGATCAGACCCATCTGCACGGCGGCCAGGGGGTTCTCCAGGCTGCGCTCGCCGCTGTAGCGTTTGTCGCCCAGCCATTCGGCCTCCGAACCCCAGTAGATGTCCTCTTCGGGCTCCCAGATGTCGGCGCGCCCGCCGGCAAAGCCGAAGGTCTTGAAGCCCATTGTCTCCATGGCGCAGTTGCCCGCCAGGATCATCAGGTCGGCCCAGGAGATCTTGTTCCCGTACTTCTTCTTGATGGGCCAGAGCAGGCGTCGCGCCTTGTCGAGATTGGCGTTGTCCGGCCAGCTGTTGAGCGGAGCGAAGCGCTGATTGCCGGTTCCGGCACCGCCGCGTCCGTCGCTGACTCGATAGGTGCCGGCGCTGTGCCAGGCCATGCGGACGAACAGACCGCCATAGTGGCCCCAGTCGGCGGGCCACCAGTCCTGCGAGTCCGTCATCAGCGCGTAGAGATCCTGCTTCAGCGCCTTGAAGTCGAGCTTCTTGAACTCTTCGGCGTAGTCGAACCCCGCGCCCATCGGGTCGGACAGCGTTGAGTGCTGATGGAGAATGCTGAGGTTCAACTGGTTCGGCCACCAGTCGCGGTTGGACCTTCCGGCGAAGGTGGCGTTCGAGGGCGCTGCATGCATCACCGGGCATTTTCCGGCGCTTCCTGGGTTCTGCGTTTCCATCTTTTCCTCCGGTCAGAGCGGGCCGAGCTTTATTAGAATTATTCTAAATACGATCCGCGCCCGGTTGCAAGGTGATTCCGAGAGGCCGGCGGCCGGTGTCTGCCCCTTGCTGGCCCAGGAAAACTAACCTCTGCCGGGCGAATGTTCCCCGACCCGACCAACCAGGGTGCCCGCGACCGGGCGCTTCCAACATCAGGACGATCCCTCATGTTCCTCACCGCCACCGAGGCCCGCACGAAGTGGTGCCCTCTTGTCAGGATCGAGGGCTCCAACCGCTTCGACAACACGCTGAACGACGGCTTCGTCAACACGCCCTCGCCCTATCACTGCATCGCCGAGGAGTGCATGCAGTGGCGCGAGGTTCGCGGCCACCTCAAGCAGGGGGTTCTGACCGCCATGAAAGACCACGGCTTCTGCGGCGTCGGGATCAAGCCGGATTTCGACTGACAAACCCGCTCGGTGCGCCTAGTCTTTTTTCATGGACGCCGGGATCATCATGCACACCATCGAGGCGGTCGGCGCGCGCTGCGCCGACCCGGTGCCTCTGGTCTACGAACGGCTCTTCGCCGCGCATCCCGACTTCGCGCCGCTCTTCCGCAACGATCATTCGGGCGCGGCGCGCGGCCACATGTTCACCACGGCGATCGAAACCCTGATGGATCTGCTGGCGGACGACGCCTACGCCTCGCACATGCTCCAGGCCGAGCGGACCAACCATGCAAATCTTGGCGTCGCGACCGATCTCTTCACGGCCTTCTACGGCGCCACGGCCGAAGCCTTCCGCGACATTCTTGGACCCGACTGGACCGGCGAGGCGGACGCCGCCTGGCGCACCCTGATCGTCAGGATCGACGCGCTCTCCGCCGCCTGACTCAGAGCGGTCGCCGCACGCCGCCAGGATCATCGTGGACGAACGCCCAGCGCGAACCTAGAAGTTGGAAAGGCTGAACGGATGAAGGGTTTTGTCGGCGACATCGAGAAGCTCACCGAGGAGAATGGCGACTTTCGCCGGGTTCTCTACACCGGGCACAACCTTCAGCTGGTGCTCATGGCGATCCAGCCCGGCGATGAGATCGGCGAGGAAGTCCACGAGGATCGCGACCAGTTCTTCCGGATCGAGGGCGGCGAAGGCGAGGTGTGGATCGATGGCGTCTGCAACAAGGTGAAGGCGGATGACGGCATCGTCGTGCCGCAGGGCGCCCGCCACAACGTCGTCAGCACTGGAAGCGAGCCGCTCCGGCTCTATACGATCTACGGGCCGCCCGAACATATCGACGGCACGGTCCATGCGACCTGCGCCGAGGCCGCGCAGGCTCACGAGCACTTTGACGGAAAGACGACGGAATAGCTTCGTCGCCGCCGATCGACGGGAAGGCGGCACCGGCCCGCCGCCCGCCGGGCATCCGAACCGGGGATCTGGCCGCCCCTCATCTGCAGGCGGCCCGGCGGCGTAGCTCCAGCGGACGGTGCGCCGTGCCGTCGTTGTCATGACCCAGCAAGGGGCGGCCCGCCATGAACCGATCTGTCAGCCTGCTCGCCGTCGCCGCCTTCATGATCCTGCCGGCGCGGGCGGGGCTGGCGGTCGGCGCCGACGCGCCGGCCTTCACGGCGCCCGCGACGCTCGGCGGTAGCGAATTCACCTTCTCCCTTGCCGAGGCGTTGAAGTCCGGGCCGGTCGTGCTCTACTTCTATCCTGCCGCCTTCACGAAGGGCTGCACCATTGAGGCGCACGACTTCGCCGAGGCGACCGATGCCTTCAAGGCACTCGGCGCGACCGTGATCGGCGTCTCGGCCGACGACATCGCGACACTCAATGAGTTCTCGGTTTCGGAGTGCCGCAGCAAGTTCGCGGTCGCCTCCGACAGGGACCGGGCGATCATGACGGCCTACGATGCGGTGCTGGAGGCCAAGCCTGACCTCGCGGACCGCACCTCCTATGTCATCTCGCCCGAGGGCAAGATCCTCTTCGTTCACTCCGCACTCGACCCCACCGGCCATGTCGAGAAAACGATGGCGGCCGTCAAGACATGGCAGGCCTCACGTTGAGGCCCTGAGCGCGCTGCGCCCTGCCGCGGCGCCCGATCCCGACGACAGCGCGACGATCAGCATCACCGCTGCGACGTGCCAGATGACGTCCATGATGCGGGCGTCGCCTTCGTGGAAAAGCTCCAGCGCCGCCGAGGCGAGCGAAGCGACCGCCAGCCCGCCCATCGCGGCCGTCTGGACGGGGCGGATCAGGCGGCCGTGGCGCAGCATCGCCAGCATCGGCAGTCCGACCAGAAGGCTGATGAGCACGATCGCCAGGAAGCAGTCGAACGCCTCGCAAAACTCCAGTCCAGCCGGTCCCTGCCGCAGCCACTCGGCATAGCAGCCGAGCCCGAGCCCAGAGGCCCAGAGCAGCGCCACCGGCAGCGGCAGCAGCGCCCAGCCGCGAGACGTGCCCGGGATCGCGAGGTGAAAGGCCGCATAGGTGGCGGCGACGCCGGTCGCCGCAGCGGCTAGAATCGACAGCCAGCCGCCAGGCTCGGCCAGCGCTTCGGCCAGACCGGGGCGAAGGCCATGATAGGCGATGATGGCCGCCATCGCCGCCAGCGCGCCCAGCAGCCAGACCGTCGCGCGCAGGGCGGGCGGCGCCAGACGCCGCACCGGGCGGGCGTCCAGCGCCAGCCGCGCGATCAGGTCGTCCGTATCCAAGTCGCCGGCCACGGCCTACTCCTTCAATCCGCCGAAGCGGCGTCTCAGCGCCGCCACGGCCCGGTGCGTCGCAACCTTCAGCGAGCCGATCGACTGGCCGCTGATGGCCGAGGCTTCTGCAAGGGACAATTCCTTCAACTTCGTCAGTTCCAGCGCGCTGCGCTGCGCGGCCGGCAGCGCGGCGATCGCCGCCTGCAGTTCCGCCGCCGTCAGCACGCCATCTGGCTTATTCGCCGCATCGCCATCGGAAGTTACTTCCGACGCCTCGTCCAGCGGGGCATGATACCCGGCCCGCCGCAGCGCGGTCAGTCTGTCCGAAATCCGGCGGCGGGCGATCGTCACCAGCCAAGGCCGGAACGGGCGCGAGGGATCGTAGGTCGCCCGCGCCTTGTGGATGGTCACCAGGATATCCTGCACCGCGTCTTCGGCGTCTTCCGACGTCGGCAGGCGGCGCCTGCAGAAACGCCGCAGAGGCACCAGGAGTTCGCGCAGCAATTCGGCATAGCGCACGCGGTCTCCGTCCTGCGCCTCGCGCATGAACGCTCGCCAGCGCGCGTCGATGTCGTCGTCGATCACGAAGCGACCGTAACCTTTCGGCGCAAGCGCGCGAACTGCTCTTCGGAAGCGCCGCGAGCGGACGGTCCGACCGCGTCTTCCGCGCCATGAAATGGAGCAAACCCCGTGAAAGTCCAGACCCTCGCCGCCCTTGCCATCGCCGCTGCCTTCGCTGCACCGGCCTTCGCCGAAGACATGCCCGCCTCGGACACGGCGAAGAACGAGAAGTGCTACGGCGTCGCCAGGGCGGGCAGCAACGCTTCCGCCTGGGCCGGCAACATTCCCTGCGCCGGCCCCGCGGAGGCCGCGGGCTACAAGCCCGCCTGGTTCTATTTTCCCGCCGGTCTCTGCACGAAGCTGGTCGGCGGCTCGCTCGAGCCGAAGGCCTGAGGCGATGCGGGAGGACGCCGCCATGACCGGCCCGGAGCGAACCGAACCGTGGCGCCCCACCACGGGAATCGGCCTGCGCGCGCCCCTTATCGACGCCGTTCTGACCCTGCGTCCTCCCGCGCCCTTTCTCGAAGTCCACGCCGAGAACCACATGGGCAACGGCCGTGCCTTCCGTACGCTGGAGCGCGTGCGCGGCGACTATGCGGTCTCGCTTCACGGCGTCGGCCTGTCGCTCGGCAGTCCCGAACCGCCCGACGAGTGTCATCTGGCGCGCTTCGCGGAACTGGTGCGGCGCATCCAGCCGATGCTCGTCTCCGAGCATCTCTCCTGGTGCCGCAGCGGCGGCGTCTATCTCAACGACCTCCTGCCCATCCGCTACGACCGCGCTGCGCTCGATGCGATGGCGCGCAACATCGACATGGTTCAACAGGCCATCGGCCGCGCGCTGCTGATCGAAAACCCCTCGCGTTACCTCGATTTCGAGGGCGCCGAGATGCCCGAGACCGATTTCCTCGCCGCGCTCTGCCGCCGCACCGGCTGCGGCGTGCTGCTCGACGTCAACAACGTCTATGTCTCCGCCCGCAATGCCGCCTTCGACCCGCAGGCCTGGCTTGCCGCATTGCCCGCCGACCTGGTCGGCGAGTACCACCTCGCCGGACATGAGGCCGAGGGCGATGTTCTGATCGACACCCATGGCGAAGCCGTCCCGCCCGCCGTCTGGGCGCTCTACGCCGATGCCTTGCGCCGCTTCGGCCCCGCCCCGGCTCTGATCGAGCGCGACCGCAACATCCCGCCGCTCGACGCGCTGCTCGACGAGGCGGCGCAGGCGGACCGGATTGCCGCTGCCGGAGTGTTCGCCCATGCAGCCTGAACTCCAGAGCCGCATGACGCAGGCGATCCGCGACGCTGCGGGCCAGGCGACGGCCGTGCCGTCCGCCGTCGCGGGCCTCAACCCGCCGGAGCGCCTGGCGATCCATGTGCGCAATTTCCGCTCGAGCCTCACCGAGGCGCTGGCTGCTGCCTTTCCCGCGACCCGCCGCCAGACCGGCGAGGGTTTCTTCGCCTATGTCGCCGCTCAGTTCATCGCCGCAGCCCCTCCGGACGATCCCATCGTCGCCCTCTACGGCGGCGGCTTTGCGGACTTTCTCGCCGTCTTTCCGCCACTCGCGGCCTATCCTTGGCTGCCTGATCTCGCCCGCTTCGAATGGGCATTGCACAGCCTCAGCGACGCCCTTCCGCCGCCTGCTCCTGGCGCGCCTGGGGAGGGCGGCGACGCGCGCGCCGAATGGAGCGACTCGGCGAGGCTCTTCGGTTCGGACTGGGCGATCGATCGCCTTCTCGATGAGGACGAAGCCGCACCTGAACGGATGCCGACGCACCTTCTGGTGCACGCCGCCGCCGACGCCGTTGTCAGCGCTACCCTGACGCCGGCCGCCTTCGCCTTCCTGAAGGCGATTCAGGACGGCCGCCCGCTCAGCGCCGCCATCGGCGCCGCTCTCGCCCATGACGGCGCCTTCGACGCCGCCGCGACGCTGCGTCTGGCCCTCCGGCGAGGCTGCATCGCCGCCTTCCGCCCACTTTGAGGACCCTTACCCGATGACCGATCGAGCCGCCGCCCCCGGCCTTCTCGCGCGTCTCCATGCGCTCCTGGCGACCGCCGTTCCCCTGTCCCTGATTCTCCTATCGGCTCGGATCGGCATCGCGGGCGTCTTCTTCAAGTCGGGCCTCACCAAGGTCGATGGCGACTGGCATGTGACCGATCTGGCGATCATGCTGTTTCACGAGGAGTACAAGGTGCCGCTCCTGCCGCCGGAGTTTGCCGCCCATCTGGGCGCCTATACCGAGCTGACGATGCCGGTGCTGCTGGCGATCGGTCTCTTCAGCCGCTTCGCGGCCCTGCCCTTGCTCGGCATGACCGCGGTCATCGGGCTGTTCATCTACCCGGCCGCCTGGGACACCCATCTCACCTGGGCCGCGCTGCTGCTTCTGATCATCGCCCGCGGCCCCGGCCTCGTCTCGCTCGACGCCCTCTTGGGCCTCGACCGGGCGTCGCGCTGAGTAGCGACGCATTGCCTCGCAGGCCCACTGGCCGATTGCATCGGCGGTCCGGTCGGACAAGATGACGCTTGGGAGTGCGCCGCGGGGGGGCGGCGCCGGTGAGGGCGCATGAGGTTTGTCCTGTCCTGTCTGTGGTGGCCGGTGCTGATGACCGGCGCCATCGCGATCAACGCCTATGGCATGACCACCGGCACGCCATTGCTCTGGCTGAACGTCAGCTATTTCTCGCTGGCACTCGCCATCTTCGCGCTTGAACGTGCCATGCCGCATGAACGGGCCTGGCTTGCCAATGACGGCCAGATCTGGGCCGATCTCGGCCACACCTTGCTCAGCAAGTCGGCCGTCCAGGTGCTCATCGTGGTGCCCGCCCTCGCCGGACTTGAGGGCGAAGCGCTCGCTTCCGGTGCCGCCTGGTGGCCGCGCCACTGGCCGCTCGCGGCGCAGGCCGCCCTCGGCCTGCTGATCGCCGAGTTCGGCTTCTATTGGGCGCACCGTCTCTCGCACGAGGTGGCGACGCTCTGGCGCTTCCATGCGGTGCACCACTCCGTCACGCGGCTGTGGTTCTTCAACACCGGGCGCTTCCATTTCGTCGACACGCTGCTCAGCGTCTCGTTCGGCCTCGCCGTCGGTCTGGCGGCGGGCGTGCCGCAGGAGATCATCATCTGGGTCAGCGCGATCACCGCCTATATCGGCCTCCTGACCCACTGCAACATCGAGATGCGGACCGGGCCGCTGAACTACCTCTTCAACACCCCCGGCCTTCACCGCTGGCATCACTCCAAGCGGCCGGAGGAAGGCAATACCAACTACGGCGAGAACCTCGTCGTCTTCGATCTTCTGTTCGGGACCTTTCTCAATCCCCGGCGCCGGCCGCCCGCCGATATCGGCATCGCGGATCCGATGCCGGCGACGCTGGGCGGGCAGATCCTCTACCCCTTCCGCCGCGCCGCCGCTTCGCAGGGCTGATTCCCCTCGCCTTCCGGAGAAAGGTGCGCGTCAGCCCGGCGCATCGCCCTCCGGCAGCGGCAGCACCTGGCCTGTCACCGCCCCGCCATCGACCACGAACTCGCTGCCCGTGGAATAGCTCGCCTCGACCAGCAGGAACCGCGCCATGCGGGCGACCTCGTCCGCCTCGCCAAAGCGCGGGATCGGCTGGGCGCGGGCGAGATCGCCGCTCAGCCCGGCGGTCATCGGCGTGGCGATCGGGCCGGGATGGATCGAGACCACGCGAATGCGCTGCGGCGCGAGGTCGAGCGCCGCTGCTTTGGTCAGGCCTCGCACCCCCCACTTGCTCGCCACATAGGCCGCCAGATTGGCATAGCCCTGAAGGCCCGCCGTGGACGAGGTGTTGACGATCACGCCGCCGCCCGCGCGTGCAAGGGCCGGTGCCGCAGCATGGATGCCGAGGAAAACCCCGGTGAGGTTCACGTCGATGACCCGCCGGAAGGCGTCGGGCGTGCAGGCGG
>OEIV010001358.1_pt1 | contig 11321 bp, 11 predicted proteins | sample 1539231 | NCBI WGS metagenome assembly OEIV01 (sample SAMN03794762, study PRJEB22550) | activated sludge metagenome | feature: wastewater treatment plant; material: activated sludge; isolation source: Wastewater treatment plant of a petroleum refinery complex | place: Argentina: Buenos Aires ... | reverse complement strand
GGGAACTCAAGGAGGTGGCTGCCATGAACAAGGTGTTCAAGACCTACATCGGGCAGGGCTACTACGGCACCATTACACCATCGGTCATCCTGCGAAACATCTTCCAGAACCCCGGCTGGTACACGCAGTACACGCCCTACCAAGCCGAAATCTCGCAGGGTCGCCTCGAAGCCATCCTCAATTTCCAGACGATGGTGAGCGACATGACGGGCTTCCCCATCGCCAACGCTAGCCTCCTCGACGAGGGCACCGCTGCCGCCGAGGCGATGGCCATGTTTTTCAACGTGAAAAACAAAAAGGCAAAAGCTGACCCAGCCAACGTGTTCTTCGTGGACGAAAACGTGCTCGACGCCACCATTGACGTGCTGATTACCCGCTCCAAGCCGATGAATATCGAGGTGGTGGTGGGCGACTGGAAGACCTTCGATTTTTCGGACAAATGCTTCGGCGTACTGCTCCAGTACCCCGGCAAGAACGGCATGGTGGACGACTTCCGGGCCTTCACCGAGCAGTGCAACGCCAAGGAAATCTACGTGACCGTGGCCACCGACCTCCTCGCCCTTGCCCTGCTGAAAGCCCCCGCCGAGTGGGGTGCCGACTGCGCCGTGGGCAACTCGCAGCGCTTTGGCGTGCCGATGGGCTATGGCGGCCCACACGCCGCTTTTTTCGCCACGAAGGAGGAGCACAAGCGCATCATCCCCGGCCGCATCATCGGTGTGTCGGTGGACTCGCATGGCAAGCGGGCTCTGCGCATGGCGCTACAGACCCGTGAGCAGCACATCCGTCGAGAAAAAGCCACCTCCAATATCTGCACCGCACAGGCGCTGCTGGCCATCATGGCTGGCATGTACGCCGCTTGGCACGGGCCAAAAGGCATCCAAGCGATTGCGGACAGGGTGCATACTTTTGCCCAGATTCTGGACAAAAACATTGCAAAGTTGGGCTATAACCAGTTGAATAACAGCTACTTCGATACGGTTCGCTTCGCAATGGACGAGACAACGATGGAGGCCGTGCGCCACCTCGCCATTGCCAACGAAATCAATTTCCATTACGTGGACGGTGCGGTGCAAATCACCCTCGACGAGACCGTGACCGAGGAAGACGCCGACCTCATCATCAGCGTTTTTGCGCAAGCAAAGGACTTGGACGCCACAGCGGATTTTGGCGCTGCGAACGGCCACAACTTCCACATTTCATTGGAGCGCACGTCGCCGTACCTGACGCACCCCGTGTTCAACAGCCACCGCACCGAGTCGCAGATGATGCGCTACATCAAGCGCTTGGAGAACAAGGATTTGTCCCTGACGCACTCCATGATTTCGCTTGGAAGCTGCACCATGAAGCTGAACGCCGCCTCCGAACTCTTCCCCGTGAGCTGGCCGGAGTTTGCGAACCTGCACCCCTTCGTTCCGCAAGACCAAGCCGAGGGCTACCGTGAAATCTTCCGGGAACTGGAAAGCTATCTTTGTGAAGCAACTGGCTTCACAGCCTGCTCGCTCCAGCCGAACTCTGGCGCACAGGGCGAGTACGCTGGCCTGATGGTCATTCGGGCCTACCACGAGGCAAGGGGCGAAAGCCACCGCAAAGTGGCGCTCATCCCATCCTCTGCACACGGCACGAACCCCGCCAGCGCCGCCATGGCGGGCATGGAAATCGTGGTGACGGCCTGCGACGAGCGGGGCAACGTGGACCTCGACGACCTGCGGGCCAAGGCCGAGCAGCACAGCGCCAACCTCGCCTGCTTGATGGTTACCTACCCCAGTACGCACGGCGTTTTTGAGGTGGAAATCAAGCAGATTTGCCAACTGATTCACGACCATGGCGGCCTCGTGTACATGGACGGTGCGAACATGAACGCCCAGGTCGGCCTGACCAGTCCCGGCATCATCGGGGCGGACGTCTGCCACCTGAACCTGCACAAGACCTTCGCCATCCCGCACGGCGGCGGCGGCCCTGGCATGGGCCCCATCTGCGTGAATGATAAACTGGCCCCGTACCTGCCGTCTCATGCCGTCGTTCCGACTGGTGGGGAAATGGGCATCAATGCCGTGAGCGCAGCGCCTTGGGGCAGTGCCAGCATCCTGCTCATCAGCTACGGGTACATCCGCATGTTGGGCTCAACGGGCGTGACCGATGCGACTCGCTACGCCATCCTGAACGCCAACTACATGAAGGCAAGGCTGGACGGTGCTTTCCAGATTTTATACAGCGGCGAAAACGGCCGTGCCGCCCACGAGATGATTGTGGACGTGCGCCCGTTCAAGCAGTTCTGCTCCGCCGAGGACATCGCCAAGCGCCTGATGGACTACGGCTTCCATGCGCCCACGCTGAGTTTCCCCGTGGCCGGCACGCTCATGATTGAGCCAACCGAAAGCGAAGACAAGGCCGAACTCGACCGCTTCTGCGATGCCCTGCTGGAAATCCGCAAGGAGATTGACGAAATCGCCGCCGGGGACTACGACCACGACAACAACGTGCTGCACAATGCACCGCACACCGTCCACGTCATCACTGCCAACGACTGGAACCTGCCCTACGCCCGTGAAAAGGCCGCTTTCCCGCTGCCCTACCTGCGGGAAGGCCGCAAGTTCTGGGCTACCGTGGGCCGTGTGGATGGCGGGTATGGGGATAGGAATTTGGTTTGTGTTTGCCCGCCGATTGAGGAGTATATGACGGAGGAGGTGTAGGGAAGAACCCCCACTGACCTAAGATTATAAAGTCTTAGGTCAGTGGGGGTTCTTAATTTATTCAGATTTAAAACCCTGTTAACATTTAGTGATGCAAATAAAATCGCCATTATTTATTAGTTCAATTGAGTTAATTGCACATTCAACAGAGTTGTTAAATATTGATAATGAGAAAAAATACAAGTTTGTCATTCTTCATCTTGCGAATGCAGTTGAGTTGATTCTTAAGGATAAACTAGTATCCTCTGGCGTGACAATCTACGTTGCAAATACCAATAAAACTATTGGGATTTGGGAAAGTATGAAGGAACTTGAAAAGCTAAAAGTCACAATTCCTGAACGAGCATTTTTAGAGTTACTAATAGATGATAGAAATAGTATTCAGCATCGCTTTGGCTTTCCCAATAAAGAAACTGTCTACTATTACTTAAGCGGAACTATTAATTTTTTTAGAAGATTTCTTAATGATGAATATAGTATAAAATTAAAGGAAGAATTAGCGGTATACTTGGACACGGCTCAACTAGAATTTTTAGGTTTAGAAGGTAGTGAAACTTTGCAGCTTGATAAATTAAAACAGTTTTCAATCGACTTGGCTATAATTCAAGCCTATGGATATTTACAAAATGAATTTTCGAGAATTTCCAAAAAAGGATATGATGAGTCAACTTCAAAATATATCACACCGAAATCATATTTTTTTGAGCAATTTTTAGATATTTTAGTAAAAAATAAATTTACCAACAATATTTCGGTAGATGATATAAAAAATCTGAGGGAAGTTCGAAATCAAATTGCTCATGCTCATTTTGATTCAAATCAAAAAGGGAATAAAGAAAAACTTAATTTAGCGTATAGGACTGCTTCAGAGTTAGTTAAAGGTTTAGATGAAGCTAAAACAAGTGGGTTCTTTGAGAATTATGATTGGGATATTCTTTTTTGATTAACACCAAACCACTGGCCAACCCAGTTGTGACAAGTATGCTTTAGCAAAATCCAAGTCCCGCTGTTCTTGCAAGTTTGCAACTTGCAAGGCTACACGAGAACGGTTTAGCAGGTTTTCTTTGCTACAAAGCTCGTGTTTCAGTCCTAAAAATGTTTGTTTTACCGTTCATGCCGAGCCTTGCAAGTTGCAAACTTGCAAGAACGTCCGAGGGTTTTGGTTGTGGCCTCAGTTGCCCCGCTGTCCCCTGCTTATTGACAGCTGTGTCATCACCCGGCTTCGATGGCGGCCTGTGGTCGTTCCTGATGGGTCGGGACAGGAGTGCGTAGGCCATGCAGAGCTATCACCCCGCCAACTGCTGCCTAAATTCTTCCACTCCAATCACCTCCACCCTGGGAAAAGGAATGTCCGAAAGCACTTTGAAATGCCTGTCCTCGCTGACGAGATATTTGGCGTTGCAGGCGATGGCGCAGTCCACGAACTTATTGTCGTCCGGGTCTTGTGCTATCAATTGCCAAAAGATGTGCTTGGTGACGTATTGCAGGTTTGGCAGGTCGGTAATGGCATCGAGCACAGCAGCGGCAACGCCGGGATTGATGTGCCGGGCTATCACTTCTTCGTATTCCAACAGAATGTCGGTGGTGACGCAAATTGTGAAGCGGTTTTCCTGCAATCCTTCCCAAATCCAATGCAGGGGCGATTTAGCAGAAAAGGAAACCAGCAGGATATTCGTGTCGAGGACGACCCTCATGCTTGGGGCTTTTTGTTGCTCAGGTGTTTTTCCTGCGATTTATAGGGCGTCCGAAGGTGGGTATGCAGCAGTTTGTCCACCGTTTCGTTTGTCCAGCCTTGTTCGTCCCATGCCTTATCGGCAAGGGTGGTCACCTTCTTGAACTTGAATTCAAGCAATAACTGTTTCAATTCCCGAAGGTCTTGCTCGGAAAGTTCCGTGCTGAACAGCTTGAGCAGCTCGAGTTGGGCATTGTTTAACGGCGTATGCAATTGGCTTGGCATGATGGCAATTTTTTACGAAAATACAGTTTTTTCTGAAGCTGAACAAAATTGGGGAAGCATACTCTTCCCTTTCACACCACCCCCTCCAGCACATCCAAACCATTCCCCAGCCCTCCAGTCTTAGGGTATCAACCACCTAAAAACGCTCATATTTCGCAAAGCACTGACAATCAAATTTTTAACAAAAATGAGTTCTTAAGAAAAACCTTATTTCGGAGTTCTTTAGGCCGTTTTCCGAGTGGTAGGACCCCAAAATCCGGGTCAGGGGACCCGGATTTTGGGGTCCTACCACTCGGATTTTCGGGTTGGGTGACCCGGATTTTCAGGTCAGGTGACTCGGATTTTAGCGTCAGGTGACTTGGCTGGCCGAGTCCAAGACTCCGATAGTGGGGTTCAGGGACTCGGTCAGCGGAGCCTAACCACCCCAGTTGTGCCAGGTATGGCTGATGCAAAATTTAAGTCCCGCAGGAGATAGGCTTCCCAATCTTCCCCTTTCACACCATACCTTCCAGCACCTCCAAGCCCCCATTTTTCAGAGAGGCAGCTTATGCTTTAGGATAAAAACGGTCGGTGAGTTTTTGAATCAATGGGTAGGAGGAGAAGACGTACTGGTTGAGGCTGTGGGGTGCATCATTTGGCGGATTGGTTAGCAAAAAAAGTTCTTAAGCCCCTCCATACAAACCCTGCCACCCATTCCGATTTATTGATTTGAGTCAGTGCCCTACCTGAAAAAAATCAGTGATAGGAAGTGGCGGGCAGCATAGCTTCGATGCCGCAATCGTATGCTGCCATGAAATCTGATTCTCAAAAGTTGATATTCGTCAAGGCCCTCCACACCATCATCTGGGCCATCATGGTCGCCGCTATTTGCTGCATTTTATATGCGGGATTGAGCGGGAAAGTCACGTCAATTACCTATGTTTCCATGGGGTTGATGGCGTTCGAAGGACTGGCACTGTTGGCAGGAAGGGGTAGTTGCCCGCTCACGCCCATTGCCAGGCACTATTCCGACAGCGCAAAAGACAATTTTGATATTTACCTGCCGGAATGGTTGGCCCGGCATAACAAGACCATTTTTGGGGCCTTGCTGGCAATCGGTCTCGTGCTGTTGGCTTTTCGTTTTTAAAATTCTCGGCCAGGGAAACGGCTAGTTATTGGAGCCACCCAATTGCGCCAAGTTCGATTTTCCCGCTGGTTCCCCCACTTGTGACAAGTAAAAGCCAAATTTAATTCACGATATTCTCGCCAGTTTGCAAGAACGACACATGCTCGTTCCCTATCATTTCTCCTGAAAAACGCCCCTGCTCGTTGACGGCTATGCTTACCTGTGAGCTAAGATGAACCCAGGTAGCTATCGGTACGGGCTGGACTCCTGCTGTTTCCTCAAAACTCGTCAGCCTTGCTTTTTCTCCAACAACGTTTTTTGTGCGTTTAACCTGACCTGCCCACAAGTTTTCATATAGAGCCAATAATTTTTATAGCTGAAACAAATATTTTTCAACGCATAAAATATACTGATTTTGACAGGCTATCTTGGCCTTCATTTACCTAAAAAAACATGAGACAATGAGAAACCTGCTACGCCCTTTCGAGGACTTTCTGTGCCTTTTCTTCCCCCACCTCTGCCTTGCTTGCGAGCGAAATTCTCCACCCTACGACGAACATATCTGTACTTCGTGCAAGGTTACTTTGCCAGAGACTGATTTTCACTTGCGAAAAGAAAATCCGTTCACCGAGAAGTTTTGGGGGCGGGTAAACCTCGAGGCAGGCACTGCCATGTACCTGTTCACGAAAGAAAGCCGGGTGCAGAACCTTATCCACAACCTAAAGTACCGACGGAAAGAAAATGTGGGCACCACTTTGGGTCGTAGATTGGGCTATACTTTGAAACAATCCCCGCTTTTTGCGGACGTTGACATAATCGTGCCTGTGCCACTCCATATCCGCAAGCTGCGCATCCGAGGCTACAACCAAAGCGAGGTGTTTGGCAATGGTATCTCTGAAACTTTTGGCAGGCCCTGCCTCGGAAATGGCATGAAGCGGATAGTGCATTCCGCTTCGCAAACCAAACAATCACGGGAGTCTCGGCTACACAATGTAGGTGAGGTTTTCGAAGTGGCAAAGCCAAAATCTTTAGAAGGTAAGCATATCCTGCTCGTGGATGATGTGCTGACAACTGGCGCAACACTGGAGACCTGCGCCAACAAGCTACTTGAAATACCAGGCACAAGGGTTAGCATGGCTACGATAGCCATTGCCATGCATTGACAAGACCTTACTCAGCCTCTACCAGCGTACCTACTTTTTCGCCTCGCACAATCCGTTTTAGGTTGTCGCGGTTGTTGATGTTAAAAACAATGATGGGCACGTTGTTCTCTTGGCAGATGGTAAAAGCTGTCATGTCCATGACGCCGAGGCCCATGCTGATGGCCTGATTGAAGGTGAGGTGGTCGAATTTCACTGCACCGGGGTCTTTCTCTGGATCGGCGGTGTAGATGCCATCTACGCGCGTTCCTTTCAGGATAACATTGGCACTAACCTCGTTGGCACGCAGTGCTGCTGCGGAGTCCGTGGTGAAATAGGGGTTGCCAGTGCCGCCCGAGAACAACACCACTCGGCCTTTTTCAAGGTGGCGTACTGCCCTTCGCCGGATGTACGGCTCTGCAATTTGATCCATTTTTATGGCAGAAATAAGGCGGGTAAACACGCCAACGCTTTCCAGTGCACTTTGCAACGCCATGCCATTGATGACGGTAGCCAACATACCCATGTAGTCACCTTGTACCCGGTCAATACCGGATTGAGCGGCCTGTAATCCCCTAAAAATATTGCCACCGCCAATGACTACAGCAACTTCGACCTCCATTTCCACCAGTTCCTTGATTTGTTCGGCATAGTGGAAGAGCATTGAGGGTTCGATACCGTACTTTTGGTTACCCATGAGCGACTCGCCGCTCAGTTTCAAAAGGATTCTTTTGTACTTGATTGCCATAGTGTTTGACGTATGAAGTTATGAGGCGAAGGTAAAGCTGCCCAAGATTTCTTGGCAGGAGTAGGGGCATAAAAAAAGGCGAATTAATTGCTTAATTCGCCTTTCATAGCTTCAGGTATCAACCTAATTCGACGTGCTTGAAAGCGGTGACCGTCAGGTCTTTGTGAAGGCTTTGCAGGTATTGCGCAACCGTCATTTTGCCGTCTTTCACGTACGCCTGATTGAGCAGGGTGCTTTCTTGATAGAATTTGGTAAGCTTGCCCTGTGCGATTTTTTCCAGCATGGCTTCTGGCTTGCCTTCTTGGCGAGCCTGCTCCTTGCCGATTTCGATTTCTTTTTCAATCAGTTCGGCAGAAACACCATCCTTGTCAACAGCAACTGGACGCATGGCAGCAATCTGCATTGCTACGTTTTTACCAGCCTCGATGTACTCAGGGCCTTCAAGGTTGAGTGCCACGATAACGCCAGCACGGTTGCCCATGTGGATGTAAGCCAGCACTTGGCCTTGGCCAGCTGCTGTCTCGATTTTAGAGTAGTGGCTAACTTCCACTTTCTCACCAATCACGCCTACCTGCTCCGTGATTTTCTCGCCTATGGTCAGGCCTTCGGTGTAAGGAAGGTTGAGCAGTGCTTCGACGTTCTCTGGCACATGCTTGAGCGCTATTTCGGTGATGCTCTTTGCGAAGTTTACGAAGTCTTCGTTTTTGGCAACGAAGTCGGTTTCGCAGCTCAGGCGCACGAGTACGCCATTGTTGCGATTGTGGGAAGTCATGGCTATTACAGCGCCTTCTTTCGCTTCACGGTCAGCGCGCTTCAAGGAGAGCTTTTGACCTTGCTTGCGAAGGACTTCTACAGCCTTATCGAAATCGCCACCGGCTTCTTCCAAGGCTTTTTTGCAGTCCATCATGCCAGCTCCCGTCATGTCACGGAGCTTTTTTACATCTGCAGCAGATAATGTCGTGGTCATTTTATTTGAATATTAGATGGTTAAAATTTGATGCGCAACATTGTACGCGCTTTCAAATTAGAAGTTTTGGAAAGCAGGTTAGTTAAATTGCTGAAGTTTTGGATTCAGTTCCAACCTGCCTCAAGCATTAGCCTTCCACCTCTGCTTCTTTGCCCTCTGGCTTAGTCGCACGCTCTGCCAAACCTTCACGGATGGCTTCTACCAAGTAACCAGTGATGATACCGATAGACTTGGATGCGTCGTCGTTGGCAGGGATGGCAAAGTCCACCTTGTTCGGATCGGAGTTGGTGTCCACCATTGCGAAAGTGCGAATGCCCAAGCGCTGAGCCTCGGCCAATGCCAAGTGTTCGTGCTGGATGTCCACCACAAAGATGGCAGCCGGAAGGCGGCCCAGGCTTTCAATACCACCAAACACCTTGTCCAATTTTTGGCGCTCACGGTCAAGCGTAAGGCGCTCTTTTTTGGTCATGTTGGCAGCGGTGCCATCGGCGAGCATGCGCTCAATGTTCTGCATTTTCTTCACCGAACGCTTGATAGTGGCGAAGTTCGTCATCATACCACCCAACCACCTGTCGGTAACAAAGGGCATCCCAACTGATTGGGCTGCGTTGGATACGATGTCACGAGCCTGCTTCTTGGTGGCCACGAACAGGATTTTACGGCCTGATTTTGCGATGGCACGCATTGCGTTGGCTGCACGATCCAGTCCTTCCAAAGTACGGTTAAGGTCAATGATGTGGATGCCTTTGCGCTCCATGAAGATGTAGGGCGCCATTTTTGGGTTCCACTTTTTGCGCATGTGGCCGAAGTGAACCCCTGCATCGAGCAAATCTTGATATGTAGGTTTTGCCATTTTTTTTAAGATGCTATTGACAATTGGCATTCGGTATTTGGATTGGAAAACCAGCAACCGAATGCAAAGTATCGAATGAAATTAACGTTTGGAGAACTGGAAGCTCCTTCTTGCTTTAGGTTTACCGTATTTCTTACGCTCCACTTCACGGGCGTCGCGGGTAAGCAACTTCTTGTCCTTGAGCGGCTTGCGGAAGTCGGCGTTGAGCTTCACCAATGCACGGGAGATGCCCATGCGGGTTGCCTCTGCTTGACCCTTGTAGCCACCACCGTCAACATTTACGTTGAGGTTATAGAGGTTGCTTTCGAGGTTCACGGTGGTGAAAGGCTCGGTGATTGCGCCCTGAACATGAACTTGTGGGAAGTACTCCTTGTAGTCCTTGCCGTTCACGCTGATTTTGCCTTCACCCTTGGTAAGGTAAACCCTCGCAACGGAGGCTTTCCTTCTACCTATGGCATTTATCATTTCCATGTTTGAAAAATTTCCTTGTTAAAAATTAAATGGCTGGGGCTTTTGTGCTTGGTGGGGGTGTCCCTCGCCATCGTACACAAAAAGTTTCTTGATCATTGCATTCCCCAACTTGGTCTTGGGCAACATGCCACGAACGCCGATTTCAATGACGGACTCCGGCTTGCGATCGATAAGATTGCGGGCAGTTTCCCTTTTGAGGCCACCTGGGTAACCAGTGTAGCGCAAGAACTCCTTCTGATCCAACTTCTTACCGGTGAAACGGATCTTGTCAGCGTTGACTACGACCACGTTGTCGCCACAATCGGTATGCGGGGTGAAGGACGGCTTGTGCTTGCCCCTCAGTACTGCCGCAATGCGGGAAAACAAGCGGCCTGCTGTCTGGTTCGTAGCATCTACGATGTACCAGTCACGCTTAACCTCTTCTTTCTTCGCTGACACGGTGTTGTAACTCCGAGTATTCACGATATTTTGCGTTTAAACTGTGATTAAAATTTTTTACAAAAAAATCCCTTTTTCAAAGGCGGGTGCAAAGGTAAACCTGTTTGCCAAAAAATCAACCTCGGATTTTAATTTTTTTGAAAAATATTTTTCATAACTGCTTGAAATTCAGCCCCATTTTCGCCCAATGTTTTTAAACCTCAGATAATCAGCACTTAACGAAAGGTCGGGACAGGGGCAAATCAGCCGCTTTTGCTTTCAAAAATCAGGAACGCTCTTAATTTTGACGCTTAAAAAAGCAAAATGAACAGATTATTCGCTTTGTTGGCCCTCATTCTAGCCACGTCCACGGGCTGTATTCCCGACCCAATCTCACCAGAAGACCAGCTGAAAACCGACATCAAGAAAATCGAAGAGTACCTTGACGACAATGGACTCTCGGCAACATCTACCGAGTCAGGTTTGTACTATATCATCGATGAAGAGGGCACTGGCAGTAATCCCAGCATCGACGACGACGTGACTGTCCATTACAAAGGCTATCTGCTGAACGGCAATGTGTTCGATGAAACTGGCGCAAGCCCAGTCACTTTTGCGCTTAAAAACTTGATACTTGGTTGGCAGGAAGGCATTCCACTTCTGAAAAAAGGAGGCAAGGGCACATTTTTTCTGCCGTCTTATCTTGGTTACGGCACATCATCACCTTCCTCCGAAATACCGAGCAATTCGGTCTTGATTTTTGAGATTGAGTTGGTTGATTTCTAACTCAACCGAAATCCTGGGCATTCAAAAACAGAAAAGGGTGTTTTTCATGCAACTCATTGTTTGTCTGAGAATTGTACGGAAAACACCCTTTTTTTGGAAAAATATCGCCTAGCTAGTTTTCACGCATCGGCTTTGTCTTCTTGTTTTGGCCCGCTTTCTTGCTCCGGCTCGCTTGGCGCTGGCTCTTC
>OEIV010001356.1_pt1 | contig 11334 bp, 14 predicted proteins | sample 1539231 | NCBI WGS metagenome assembly OEIV01 (sample SAMN03794762, study PRJEB22550) | activated sludge metagenome | feature: wastewater treatment plant; material: activated sludge; isolation source: Wastewater treatment plant of a petroleum refinery complex | place: Argentina: Buenos Aires ... | reverse complement strand
GGCTCAGCAGGCGGTGCAGGTGGCGGCAGTGCTTGTCCGTCCAGTCAAGCATCGGCGCAACGCTAAGACGCCACCTGTTATCTTGTTGATTCATAAGCATTTTATGCTCTTGAAAATGTAGTAAAAACTGCCTGTGTGCAAACAAAGTGCACACGAGGTGCACACGCGGGGCCATTGTCGGTAAACTATCCGGCAATGACTGGACACACACAGATTGCACACGGCCGTGTGCAGTCCCCGCGAAATGGCATCATTTTCTCAACTTCCAAGCGGTAAGTGGCGCGCGCAAGTGCGACGTGCTGGCGTGTACCGCGCGGCCACGTTCAACAGCCGGCGCGAGGCCAAAGACTGGGCCGGCGCAATCGAGAGCCAGGCGTCACACGTAGCAGCCAGCGGCTACGCGCCGCCGCCCAAGGGCGCAACCCTTGATGACCTGATCGACAAGTACGTCGAGACCACCCAGCCGACCGGCAAGACGAAGCTGGCCACGCTCGCCATGCTCGGGCGCGAGTTGGGCAAGGTGAAGCTGTCGGCACTATCGGCGCTGGTGCTGCGAGACTTCATCGACCGGCGCAGCGATCAAGGAGCCGGTGGCGTCACCATCGCGGCAGACCTGTCCTTCCTGTCCGCCGTGTTGAAGTGGGCGCGGCACGCGCGGCGCATAGACCTGCCCGACCGGCTGGCCATGGACGCCCGCGCCAGCCTGAGCTATCGCGGCATGGAGACACGTTCGACCGAGCGCGACCGTGAGCCCAGCGACGAAGAGTTGCAGCGCCTGTTCGACTACTGGCAGCGCAACCCATGGCAGCGCATCCCCATGCCCCTGCTGTGCCGCTTCGCGCTGGCAACGGGTATGCGGCAAGCCGAAATCACCCGGCTGGAAGTTGAAGACCTGGACCGGGCCGCAAAGACCATCGTCATACGCGACCGCAAAGACCCGCGCAAGAAGATCGGCAATCACCAGACTGTGCCGCTGCTGCCCGACGCATGGGCCATCGTCGAGGAAGTGCTGGAAGACCGGGACACCGGGTTTTTGTTCCCATACCGCGAGTCGAGTATCTCAACGGCATTCACCCGCGCGTGCAAGCAAGTGGGCATCGAAGACTTGCATTTTCACGACCTGCGCCACAAGGCCACGGCGGGCTTTTTCCGCATGGGACTGGATATTCCCCGCGTGGCGCTGCTGACCGGGCACAAGACATGGGGAATGCTGCGCCGCTACACCGACATCAAGGCGGCAGACGTGCACGCGGCAGTAAATAAACCTGTAGGAAGGTGAGGGACGCCATGAGCAAGCTACTGAAATTAAAACAATGGCTGACCATCAATGAGGCGGCGCGTCACTTGACGCAGATATTTAATGAGCCCGTCGAATATTCAGACATACTCCAAATGAGCCTGGATGGTCATTTCAAATTGTCAGTCAATTTCCCGAACACTGCCGCAGCCAAGCTAGGGCGAATCGTTCCGTATAAAGATGTACCCTTGCTAGAACTGCCAAATCTAGATGGCACCGGCATCATTCATTACGCAGACGGCTATCCGCTCGACGAAACCCATCCAACCAAAATTACAGCGGAAACCCCTTTTATTTGTTTTGATCGTGAGATTTCCAAGATTGACGGGATTTGGGATTTGGCATTGATGGGGAATGAGCGAATTGACGTTGAATTTGAACTACACCAGATTATTGGTGGCCCCGAAATCACGATGATTAACATCGAAGGCACATTCCTTAATCGACCAGACGGAACATGGGCATCCCTACAGGATCGCCTAGACGACAGAGAAATAATTGATAAAGATGGCAAAAAAAAGAAAGCCCGAGGAGAGCATTATCCAGCAGGAGGATTGGGGGATGATTGCATTAAAGTGATCCGCACATCAGAACTTATCGAATTTCAGAATCGAATGGAAGGGCACACCGGCGAAAAGACACTTGGCAACAGAGAGCGAACCACCCTACTTAACATCATCGGCGCGCTACTGGAAAAGTACGTGAAGAAGGACGAGCCGCTCATTGATGAAATTCAGCAAGAGTACCCGACCGTTCCCGGCGTGAAGACACGCACCCTTCAAGAAAAATTCGCTGAGGCAAGGCGCAGTCTCAAGTCCAACTGATTCACCGCAACTGCGGTAAGAGGCACCGCAACTGCGGTGCTTTTTTATTGCTCCATCGGCACCATTCACCCGTCATTAACTTCCATGAAGGGAAGACGGGAAAATGGAAAACCCCGCTCAAGAAAATCAGCTTGATCGCCTGCGCACGCTGGCTGACAAACTGGACTGTCTGCTCGAAACCGACCTGATGCTGCTGGCCAAGGCCACGGCTGGCACCGTGGAGGCGTGGCGCAAGCGCGGCACCGGCCCCGCGTACATCCTGATCGGCAATCGCTACCTGTACCCGCGCAAGTCGGTATCCAAGTACCTGGAAGACGTCACGCGCGAGCGTCACAGCGTATCGGCAAAGGCGGTGCTGTGATGGAAAGCAAATCCACTGCCACCGAAGCGCAGCGCAAGCGGGTAATCGAGGCCCTGCGCCTGCGCCCCCAAACATCCTATGACCTGCGCCGCCTGGGCATTTACCAAGCCCCTGCCCGCGTCAAGGAGCTACGCGACAGATTCGGCTACAGCATCACCACCGACCCCGTGGTGATCGTTGACCGCGACGGCTACCACCATGCTCGTGTGGCGCTGTATACGCTCGTTGCCGAGCCGGTGGAGGGCCCGAAATGACCCTGCCCGCAAAAAAATGGGACAAGTCCTATTTTCCGACAGCCGACATTCAGACGGCGGCAGAAAACGACCTGCTCTATGACCGCTTCGGCATCGCCAATCTGGACGATTACAACCTGACGGTATCCATCAAGGCGAGCGGCATCCAAGAGCCGCTGGCCATATCTGCCGACGGGTTCCTGCTCAGTGGGCATCGTCGCCTTGCAGCAGCGCGCTACCTGGGCTTGAAATCGGTTCCCGTGCGCGTGGTTGACCTGGCGTTCAACGAGCTGGCACCAGCCGAGCGCCTGGCCACCCTGCGCCGGTTCAACCAGCAGCGCGAGAAATCGCCCGGCGAGCGCATCCGCGAGCAGCTACTGGATATCGAGCCCGAGCAAGCCCACAAGGAGCTGCGCAGCCGCCGCATCAAGAACTTCACCATGGCCGGCAAGCCAGCGGCGAACGTGGCCCTTGGAGACGTCAAGAAGCGCGCCAGGATAACCACGCGGCAGTTCCTGGAAGGCGCGCAGCGCGTGGTGGAAGAGAACCGGGAGTATTGGCCCCTGACCGTCCGCCGCGTGCATTACCTGCTGCTGAACGACCCGCCGCTCAGACACGACAAGAAGCCCGATTCTGTCTATCTGAACGACAAGGGCAGCTACAAGGCCCTGACCAATCTGCTCATCCGCGCGCGCCTGTCCGAAGACATCCCGATGGAGGCCATCGAAGATTCGACGCGCCCCATTCAACTGGGAGGCGGGTTTTCCACCTTCGAGGAGTTCGTCGCAGACGAAACCGAAGACTTCCTGACCGGCTACAGCCGGGACTTGATGCAAGGCCAGCCGCATCACATCGAAATCATGCTGGAGAAAAACGCGCTGCGCACCGTTATCGAGGCGGTGGCGCGCGACTACTGCATACCCGTCACCACGGGACGCGGGTTTTCTTCGCTGTCGCCACGCTATGACCTATGGCGGCGATTCAGGCATTCGGGCAAGTCGAAGCTGGTGCTGTTGATGCTGACCGACTTCGACCCGGACGGCGAGGAGATCGCAAAGTCCTTCGCCCGTTCGCTGCGCGATGACTTCGGCATGAAGAACATTCACCCCATCAAGGTGGCCCTGACCGCCGATGACGTGAGAGACAACGACCTGCCCAGCGACATGGACGCCAAGCCGTCAAGCCCGAACTATAAAAAGTTCGTCGCCAAGCACGGCGTGAAGGTGGCCGAGTTGGACGCCGCCCCGGTGAAGCTGCTGCAAAACAGTTTGCGCAAAGCCATCGAATCAGTAATCGACGTGGAGGAGTTCAACGCGCAGATTGACCTGGAGCGCCAGGACAGCGCCCACGTCGAAGCCCATCGGCGCGTGGTGTTCAACGCGATTCGAGGAGGCACCTGATGGCCAAGCACAAGCCCCCCGGCATCACCGAGGCGCACGTCCGCATACCGCTGGAAGTGCTCCAAAGCCCCGCATTCATCGCCCTGCCCGCCAGCGCCGTGAAGCTGTACCTGGACATGCTGTCGCACCTGCGCGGCACCAATAACGGCAACATCAACGCCACGCTGTCGGAGCTGACGCATCGCGGCTGGCGTGCCCCCACCACGCTGGCGAAGGCGCTGCGCCAGTTGGAGGCGGTGGGCCTGATCGCAAAGACACGCGAGACCCTGGGCGTGCATCGAGGCTCCAAGCTGTGCAACCTGTACCGCTTCACCGACCGGGACGCCTACGCCCAACCCAAGCTGCACCTGGACGGCCACAAGGAGACGCGCGACTATCGCAAGTTCACCACGCTGGCCGACGCCAAGAAGGCGGTGAAAGCGGCGAGCGCACCGACGCCCAAGAAAAAAACGACGCTACAGAAAATGTATCGTCACGATACAGAAAATGTAGCGATAGGCCGAATTGACGCTACAGAAAATGTAGTTACCCCCCTGCGAGTGACTACAGAAAATGTATCGTCACCAGCACCACGAAAACCACGCAAAGCCAATGCTGGCAAGGCTTTCAAGCCGATTCACGTTGCAGTCGCCACCCGCGTGCAGTGACTACAGAATCTGTACACCTTTAATAAGTACCAGCCCATAGAGGCGAATTAAGGGCGCTACTGAGCATGGCGAAACAGTGGGCGGCCCACGCAATCTGATCGCGGCGAGCACGTCGGGCCACGAAATACGCCCCGGCAAAAAAATAGGACAAGTCCCATTTTTTCGGCCCAGCCTCGCGCGCGTATACCTGAAACCACAAAGCAGTTGACGGAAGTCGGAATACTGGTTACATATCCAGTACCTAGGACTTTTTGCAAAAACCCCCGACCATGAAACTCAACGACCTGCGCGAAGCCCGCGCCCTGAAAGTGACCGAAGCCCGCGCCCTGCTGGACGGCAACAAAGAGCTGTCTGCCGATCAGCAAGCGACGTTCGACACCCTCAAGGCCGAAATCACCCGCCTGGAGCAAGACGAAGCCCGCGCGCAGTTCGTCGAAGACATGGAGCGCCGCGCCCCTGCCGACAAGCCCCGCGCCGCCATGGAGTCCGCCGTCAACGTCCTGGACGCCATCCGCGCGCAAGTCGAGAACCGCAGCGTTACCGGCGCCCTTGCCGAGTTCCAGCAAGAAGCCAAACGTCAAGGCATCGAGCCCAAGAAAGGCGGCCTGCTGGTGCCCGCTTCGATCTTCGAGAAGCGCGCCACCCAAACCACCACCACGGCTGACAAGATCGTCCCCGACGATTACAAGGCGTCCGAGTTCATCGGCCTGCTGCGCAACAGCCTGATCGTCCGCAGTCTCGGTGCCCGCGTGCTTTCCGGCCTGCGCGGCGACGTGGTGATCCCCAAGCAGACCGCCGCCTCCACGGCCTACTGGCTGAACGAAGGCGACAGCCTGACCGAAAGCAATCCGACGTTCGACACCATCAGCCTGTCCCCGAAGCACGTCGGGGCGCTGTCTTCGCTGTCTCGCCAGTTGATCCAGCAATCGAACCCGGCAATCGAACAACTCGTTCGGGACGATTTTGTCCAAGTGGTATCCGCCGCCGTGGACAAGGCGCTGATCCATGGCACCGCCGCCGCCAAGCAGCCGGTGGGCATCCTGGGCACCACGGGCGTTCAGACCGGCAACCTGGCGACCCTGAGCTGGGCCAACCTGCTTGGCTTGCTGGAAAAGCTGGCGCTGGTGAACATCACCCCGAACGCGGCGCTGATCCATCCCAAGGTGGCAACCAAGCTGGCCAGCACCTTGAAGGACAGCACCGTCGGAGCCGAGTACCTGCTGACCGCTGGCCGGGTTGCGGGAGTCCCCGCCCACGTCACCAACCAACTGGACGCCAAGACCGGCACGCCCGACAAGGGCCGCATGATCCTGGGCGACTTCACGCAGCTGGTGATTGGTGAATGGGGCGCAACCGAGATTCTGGCGAACCCCTACGCCGCTGGCTACTACGAAGCCGGTGCGGTGCAACTGCGCATCCTGCACACCATGGACGCCGCCGTCCGCCACCCCAAGGCGTTCGTGACCGTCGAGGACATCGGCATCTAAGGGACAGCGAATGTTGGAAGTCCGCTCTACTGGCGAGCTGCGCAGCGACGGCAAGAAGCTGCACGGCTACGCCGCGATCTTCAACAGCGAGACCGACCTGGGCGGGTTCGTTGAGGTCATCCGCAATGGTGCCTTTCGCAAGTCCCTGGAAAGCGCTTCCAACATTCGCGCCCTCTACCACCACCAAGGCGACGCCCTACTCGGCACCACCCGCAGCAAAACCCTGAAGCTGCGCGAAGACCCGCACGGCCTGGCGTTCGAGCTGGATCTTCCTGCCACCACCCACGGCAAAGACCTGGCCATCCTCGTTGAACGCGGCGACGTGGCCGGGTGCAGCTTCGGGTTCCGCGTGCGCGACGGTGGCGACCGCTGGGAGCAGCGCGGTGCCCAGCTTGTTCGGGAGCTGCTGGACGTGGAGCTGTCCGAGGTCACCCTGACCGCCGACCCCGCCTACGCCGATACCAGCGTTGCCCTGCGCACCCGCAAGGCCATCATCAACAACGACACCCGCCGCCTGTGGCTGGAAACCTGTCTATGGGACTGATTCAACGCGCCCTGGGGGCCATGGGCTACGAGCGCCGCGCCTACAACCCGAATGACACCTGGGCCAGCTTCCAAGCCCTGCGCAACACCAGCAGCGACCCCGAGGGCATATCGGCGGTCTATGCCCGCGTGAGCGCGATCAGCGAGACGGTGGCGTCCCTGCCCCTGATCCTCTTCAAGCGCGACGGCGAAGACAGAACGAGGGCCAGCGAGCACCCGCTGTACCGCGTCCTGCACGATCAAGCCAACGAGCACCAGACGGCATTGGAGTTCCGCGAGGCCATGCAAGCCGCCGTGCTGCTGCGAGGCAACGCCTACGCCCGCATCGAATTTGATAGCGCCGGTCAAGTGGTTGCACTGTGGCCCATCAACCCCGACCGCGTGAGCGTGATCCGCAATGGGGACAAGCTGGCCTACGAGTACACCGACAGCGACAGCAAAGTGATCCGCCTGCTCAGTCACGAAGTGCTGCACCTGCGCCATAGGCTGGGGCCTGACGGCGTGCTGGGCGTGAGCCCCATCCAAGCCGCCCGAGGAGTGATTGACCTGGCCCAAGCCGAGCAAGACCATGGGGCCGGCACGTTTGCCAACGGGACGCGATTGTCTGGCGTGCTCAAGTTCCCCGGCATGTTGAAGCCCGAGCAGCGACTTGCCATCCGCGAGAGCTGGGCATCGCAACATGCCGGCGGTGCGAATGCTGGCAAGACCGCCATCCTCGAAAGCGGTGTTGAGTTTCAGCAAGTGTCTATGACGTTGGAAGACGCCGAATGGATTGCAGCGCGGCAATTCAGCGTGGAGGAAGTGGCCCGCCTGTTCCGCGTGCCCCCGACCGTGATCGGTGATCTTCGCCATGGCAACTACTCCAACAGCGTGGAGATGGCGCGGCAGTTCGTCACCCTCAGTCTACGTCGGCACCTGGTGGCATGGGAGCAAGCCATTCAGTCCAAGCTGCTGACCGAAGCCGGCAGACGAATCTACTTTGCCGAGCACCAGGTCGAGGGCCTGCTGAGAGGCGACGCAACGACCCGAGCAGCGTTCTACGCCAGCGGCATCAATGTCGGCTGGATGCGCAAGTCCGAAGCCCGGCGCCTGGAAAACCTGCCCACGATCCCCGGCATCGACGAAGAGCCCACGGGCAAGGCACCCGCCGCCCCTGGCGACTACCCGAGCAAGCAATGAGCAAGGCCACCGGACGCAATGCCGATCCCCGGCGCACCCTGCCCTTGAATGGGGGCGCATGGCAGCGCCTGCGGGCATCCGTGCTGGATCGTGAGCCGCTGTGCCGCTACTGCCTGGCGCGTGGCCAGGTTGTCGCAGCGACGGACGTTGACCACGTGAGTGGTGATCCATCGGACAACAGCATGGACAACTTGCAGCCGCTGTGCCATGAGTGCCATTCGATGAAGACGGCCAGCGACCACGGCAAAGACGTTTATCTGGGTTGCGACCTGGACGGCCTGCCGCTTGATCCCAACCATCCGTGGAACAAGGAAGTGACTGCTACAACTGTGATAGCAAAGCTACTGAAAGCATAGCAAGAAATCGCCAGCAGTCGCAGGCTGTAGACCGCCCGGTTTCCCTTTTTTCACTGCTAACTCGCCATCATGAAATCAACTGCCCGCCGTCCCCGCTCAGACAGCATCGCATCGGCCATCCAGACCGCTCAAAACGCCGCACAAGCGCCTATCGAGCCGCCGCCGTATGTCACCCTGCGCGATGGCGATTTGCCATTCTGGGCGCGCATTATCGAGTCCAAGGCGCGTAGCACCTGGACGCCTGCCGACCTCGTTTCAGCGGCGCATCTTGCCCGCGCCATGGCAGACATTGAAGTGTTGCAGGCGCAATTGGAAGTCGAGGGCTATGTCGTAGGCGACAAGATCAACCCGACCGCAAAGGCGATTGAAATGCTGGTGAAGCGGGCCGGCAACATCGCCCGAGCGATTCAGGTGCACGCCCTGGCCACGGTGGGCGAAGCACGCGACGCCGGCAAAGCTGCCGCGGCAGAGCGTGAAGCCCGGCAAGCCGACGAAGAGTTGACCGACCTGATCCCGCGCCTGTACGCGCTATGACCCGCGCCGCCCGCATCATCACCTTTATCGAGGGCTTTTGTGTCACGCCCGAAGGTGCCGACGTGGGCAAGCCGCTGGTGCTGGCTGAGTTTCAGAAAGACTTCATCCGGGACGTTTACGACAACCCAGCCGGCACCCGCCGCGCTATCCTTTCGATAGCCCGCAAGAATGGCAAAAGCGCCCTGATTGCCGGCCTGCTGCTGGCGCACCTGATTGGCCCCGAGGCGAAGCAAAACGCGCAGATTGTGTCGGGCGCAATGTCGAGGGATCAAGCCGCCCTCGTGTTCAACCTGGCCAGCAAGATGGTGCAGGCCAGCCCGAAGCTATCGAAGCTGGTGCGCATCGTCCCATCGGGTAAGCGCCTGATTGGCCTGCCGATGAATGTCGAGTTTCGAGCCCTGGCAGCCGAGGGCAAAACCGCCCACGGCCTGAGCCCTGTGCTTGCGATCCTGGACGAAGTGGGGCAGGTGCGCGGGCCGCAGTCGGATTTTGTGGACGCCATCACCACCAGCCAGGGAGCCCACGAAAACCCGCTGCTGATTGCGATCAGCACGCAAGCGGCAAGCGACGCCGATTTGCTGAGTCTATGGATCGACGATGCCACTATCAGCAACGACCCGAAGATTGTCTGCCGCGTGTACGCCGCGCCCGAGGGTTGCGAGCTGACGGACACCGAAGCATGGCGGGCAGCAAACCCGGCGCTGGGCCTGTTTCGCTCAGAGTCCGACCTACGCGAGCAACTGACTCAGGCGCAGCGCATGCCCAGCATGGAAAACACCGCGCGCAACCTGCTGCTGAATCAGCGGGTATCGACAGACAGCCCATTCGTGAGCCCCGACGTGTGGAAGGCTTGTAGCGGGCCTGTAGAGCCCCTGGACGGGCCTGTCTTCGCCGGCCTGGACTTGAGCGCAAGGACGGACTTAACGGCCCTGGTGCTGGTGGGCAAAGCGGGTGACGTGTGGCACGTCCGACCGTATTTCTGGACGCCCGAGCAAGGCATTCACGACCGCGCAAAGCGTGACCGCGTGCCCTATGACCTGTGGGTGAAGCAAGGGTTTCTGAAGACCACGCCCGGCGCCACTGTGGACTATGAGCACGTTGCGACCGGCATGCTCGAAATCATGGCCGACCTGGACGTGAGAGCCATTGCCTACGACCGCTGGCGCATTGATCTATTGCGCAAGGAGCTGGGCGATATGGGGGCCGACCTGCCGCTCATTGAATGGGGGCAAGGCTTCAAGGACATGGCCCCGGCCCTGGACGCGCTCGAAGCTGAATTGTTGAATGGCCGTGTTGCCCACGGTATGCACCCGGTGCTGTCCATGTGCGCGGCAAACGCCTGCGTCACCAAAGACCCGACCGGCGCGCGCAAGCTGGACAAAAGCCGCACCACGGGCCGCATTGATGGCATGCAAGCCCTGGCCATGGCGATGGGCGCGGCTGTCAGCAGCGAGGAAATCCAAGCGTATGACGCCGATTCCTTCACCTTTGTTTGAAAAGTTTGCAAAAGCTGGGGGTCAACCCCCACGTTCGTTTAACCCTAGCCGGGAGGGCCGCAAGGAAGGCCCGGACGCGGATCAGTCGGACAGTGCCGCGCATTTAGAAAAACCCCGACAGCCGGCAGCGCGGTTTCAACCATCTGGTTCTTTCGCTGCGCGTGGCCGGCACCCATTCATGAAGGACTGACATGCCCACACTGTCCCAAGCAAAAGCCCATCTTCGCGTAGACCATACCGACGAGGACACCCTTATCGAGGGCCTGATCGACGCCGCCCAGCAGACCGTCAAGCTGTACCTGAACGTCGAGACCCTGCCCACCGAGGCCCCGGTCGATATTGCGGTGCTCATGCTCACTGCTGCGTTGTACGAGCAAAGGGAAAGCGTGGTGGATAGACCCTTGAGCGACAACCGCCTGTACGCCCGTTTGCTGGCCCCGTATCGGGCCATGGAGGCGTGAACATGCAAGCGGGCACCCTTGACCAGCGTATCGAGCTGCAGGAGCCTGTAGAGGGCTTTGACGACTACGGCCAGCCCCTGAGCGAGTGGCAGACCTACCTGTCCGCCTGGGCCGCCGTGGAGCCCCTGACGGGCCGCGAGTACCTGGCCGCCATGCAAAACCAGTCCGAGACAACGATCCGCGTCAGACTGCGCTACCGGCCTGGCGTGAAGTCCGCCATGCGGGTGAAGCATGGGGCCAGGCTGTACGGCATCACCAGCGTTATCGACGTCAAGAGCACGGGCCGCGAGCTGGTGCTCATGTGCACGGCCAGCGGGTGAGCCTCAATCTGTAGGGGCCGATTTTGTGCAAGTTCGATTGGACAGATTCAGCACCTGGGCAAGAAGCGGCATCAAAACAGTGCACACAGACTGCACACGAAAACCGCCGCAACCCGCATGAACGTTGATTTTTCGCAACTATCAAGCATCGGGGCAACGGACAGGCGCCAGGGCGATACGGCTTCGGGCATGGGGC